>Ga0116229_10001237_pt1 | contig 39397 bp, 32 predicted proteins | sample S1TSphgellanicum_3_FD_87313 | JGI IMG/M metagenome (GOLD analysis project Ga0116229, IMG submission 87313) | Host-associated microbial communities from peat moss isolated from Minnesota, USA - S1T2_Fc - Sphagnum magellanicum MG | ecosystem: Host-associated > Plants > Peat moss > Unclassified...
TGTTTTGTCTGTGCGATCATGGAGATTTTCCGGCTGTTTGTAGTTCATGTGTTAGCTTAGAATCTGAGTGGAATGGAGCAATTGCGAGCTGCAATATTGGCCAATATCGACTGCTGCTCTTGCGACAGACAGATTCTTGTGGGTGCCTCGATTTCATGCACATTTTCAACTCGCATCTACTGACTGCCAGAGTGACTCGAAAGGCTTCGATTCGTCCTCAACACCAACTAACCAGTCCAGTCTTTTCGCTTGAGAAACTTTACCAGCGACACCCATCAGCAACAACAAACACCATCAAGCATGCTACCAAAACACTTTGCTTGAATCCTTCATCAACACCAACCAACCAGTCTTTTCGCTTGCAACAACATCGCCAACGACAGCAAACAACGAACCTACAAAGCATACATTACTTCATTTCATTTCATTTTAGTGGGTGCATTATGAGAAAATTGTGTTCATTACAACTTGTCTCGGCTCCTGTAATTTAAAAATGTTTAATAAATTATAACTAAAAAATGTTTGATAAAACTAGATGTAATTAAAAAATATTTAATAAATTATAACTTAAAAATGTTTGATAAAACTATATTACAACTACATAGACTAATTATAATAAACATGATTTTCTCGCAGTGATATTGGATGCCATTGATGTCTTTGATGCTCTTGTTGAGAAACAAGTAACATGAATTTCATCCAAATTATAATGAGTTCTTACCAGTGTTGGGTGATTATTTGATTTTTTAAATAACCAGTGGTTAGGGTGCTTAAAAATTTTCAGAATCAAAATTTCCAGTTCTGAAGGAAAAAAAATCATAATGAGAGAATCGTTGGTTATGGGTATTTCAGCAACAACAAAGAACCAGCAGTTTTTGTGAAAGAACCAGCAAAAAAAAACTGGCTGTTAGAAAGGCAGGTTTTTGAATTTTTCAAAAAACATGAAAACCGAGATTCTATACCAAAACCAATCTCTTGAATTTTTCACCCTCCCTGGATAAGTGAGTATATACAGATAGGTGATTCTGATACCTGCACAACACTGGGTTTTTTTTTTCCCTTGCAGACTTGACACAGAATCAAGATCATTGTGAAGGCCCAACAAATCCCTCCAAACAGATGTTTAACACAGAACTAATACCATCATACGGTATAATTACAAATCCTTGAAACATATGTTGAAAACATAATGCCCTTGGCCAGTTTTTTAACACCGTGTGGGTCTTATAAAGTGGAATTTCTGTACTTAACCTCCAGAATGGAAAACTTATACTTCATTTCAAGGAGGATTCTTAAGCTTTGTAAAGTTCTTGCTATGTACGAGTCAAGTTCATAAAGTCATGCAAGTTTTTCTTGACCATTGATTGTACATTTGTGTTCTTTGATCTTGTCTATTGGCCTCTTTCTTTCTGAGAGGCATCATTCCTGAAAAGGCGATTACTAGAATTAGGTTTGGACTCAGCTATTATTGCCCAATATAGCCTTTAACATCCCCAAACATTCTGGGTATTCAGACTTCCATCAATATTTCTCATGTCCATTATCATCACTTATTTACATATTTCAAGCTTCACCCATAAACTTCAAATTGGAACTTTGAAAAGTGAAACCAATAATACTAAAAGTGAGTGGACCAATTAAATAATCTAACCAATCAACAACAGTTGAGAATATGCCTTGAGAACCAATCAAAGAATCTAATCAATTCACAATAAGATTTAAACTATGTAGTGGCTTTTGTTAGTCACCAGATCCAATGCAAATATGTTGTCTCAAACCCATTTAAAAATTCAAAACGACAAATTTTTTCTCTTTTTAAACATCTAAAAACATACTCTTGTAATGTGCTGGTGGGGTTGCTCCTACTCAATGCATCATCCTAGAGCCTTACCCTACACATAGCACCCAAGTTCAAAAAATTGATGTACCCACAAGTGTCTATGACTAAAGGACAACATATCAACATCCCCACAACAAATCTACATATTGATATAAGTGTTTGTTTGTTTAGATGCAGCCATGGTCTAAGTCCTAACCCTCCCAAACCGGGGCAGTAGCTCTACTTTTGATGGTGTTGAACAGTGGGACTAGTGTGTGTGGTTAGTTGATTTTTTAAATAACCGATGGATTCGATTCTTTGAAATTTTCAGAATCAAAGAATCAGTTTTTTGAGAAAAAATCAGAATCAGAGAGCTGCTGGTTCTATATATTTCAGAAAGCTCAAAGAATTGACAGTTTTCATGAAAGTTGTAGCAAAGAATCATCAGTTTAAAAGCGATTTTTTGAGTTTTTGAATTTTTCTGAGAATCAAACACCAAAACCAGTTTCTTGAAGATTCACTCCTGCTGGGTAATAGGCTATATACCTGGATTGGTAACCATCTACAGCAGATTTTAATTACCACACAACAGACTGGTCTGGACCATTTCACACATTTTATTCTTGCAACAAATGATCTGTAGCAGACTAATAATCTAAAGTGGTTCAGTGAAACAACAAATTAATCAAGGCTTCTATATTGAACTTTTACTGTATACACAAAGCAGCTCATGACCTACTAGCTCTGCCCCTCATGGGAAGTTCAAACCAGCAACAGTTAAAATAGGAAATGTTCCATGAAGTTCCCACAAAAGGAACTCACCACATTGTGGCTCTGCCCCCTATTGCAAATTCAAACCAACAATAGTTAAAATAGGATATGTTCCATGGAGTTCTCAAAATATGAAGTCACAGTTCACTGGTAAGACCTGGTGCACATTCCTGAAAATGTGGGACCACATGAGCTCTTCATCATTCAATAGTCTCTCCCTTGAGGGGCAGAGCCAACAAACAAAGAAACCATGTCAAAGTTTGAGAACCATTCTTTATCATCATCACAAGGGGTATGTACTCTCAAGCCACTCAAACTCTTATTTCGAGGGAAGTGTTCCATCATACAACTAGTGAGCGCTAATACTCTTATGCCACAAAAATACTCAAAAGGCATCCAACTCAAACTGAAGTTCAAAAATCTCCAAGCATTGACTCATCATTTACTCCTCTTGTTCATCTCTTCTCTGATTCCTCTCCACGATCTAATTTACAACACCACCACCATAGCTTTAACTATTTCAGCCACAAACATAATGCACAGGTATCTATCATCTAAATTTATAGATACCAAACTATCAATGAAGATGCTTATAAAACATCATACGCACTTCAATTTTTATGTGACTAATTTATCTCACCATGGTATTGCAATGTCAATTATGATGCATTTACAAAACATTTAGGATCTCTGCTACAAAGAATTAGCCTCTCCTCAACAACCCTTCACAAAGTCTTGGATTCTTATATTCCTCACTGTGCGGCATGGTCAGCAAGAAAAACATTTTGCATGTGTTCATTTCCCAGCAATCTCAACATCAAGGTTTGTAGCTTAGGTTCTAATTCTGTTTCTCAACCAGAATTTTTGGACTTATACTCGAGGTCATCTTCCAGCTGCAACACACACATTCTTAGAGTGCTAAAGACATTATTACATTGATGTGTAATGTGTGAAGAACTTAAGGGTATTCATGCTCCACAACCAATAAGCTCTGACCATCCATGAAACAGAAGCAGATTATCCCAGAATGAAACTAGGAATATCCAAGCCATTTTAGACATGGGAAAGCTCAAAATTGTTTGGCAAACTTGAAATGACCATCAGTTCAGCACTTTCGTGTCTCAGAGTTAGTCATAGGAAGGCAAGATTTTTCAGAAACCAAATGAAATAGAATAAAACCATAGCCAAATAGGAGCCTTCCATTAGCTTACTACTGGTTGCTTGTGTAGAAACAAAGAACCAGCTCTAGAAGTGCAACCTGATCAGCATCAACTGGAGACCAAAACCTCAGTCACACCTGACAGTACATCTGCTAATTGCTCTTATGAAAGAAGTTTAGAGGACATGCTGTGCTTGTAATTGTCCATGCAGGATGAGACAAATTCTATGACAGAACCAAGGAACTAGCAAACTTTTCCAGCTTCAAAGGGGATGAGTTATGAGAAACATCATGTATCAATCACCATTGGCTCTGAAGTGCTGCCATCAGCTCCAGCCAAGGATGTGCCCACCATACCCACATCAGGATCCACAGGGTTTTTCTCCTCCTCTAATGTACTCTGCAACTCATCCACCTGACACCTCCAAATACACTTCTGTAAGCAAGTGGGATAGCAACAGATCTCAAGTCCCAATGAAAGAAGTTAACTTTTGCTGGCATGATTGATGTTGTGGAATGCTCCTGCACTACTCACAGGTTGAAAATATATATCACAATCTACTACAAGGGATGTCAGTAGTTCTTTGAGTGAAAGACAAAACAGTTCATACTCCAGCTACAAGTGATGCACTTAGCTCCCTAATGTTACAAGTCAAATGTGTGCCTATTCCTTGTTGCATAAGTCCAACAGTAATAGGTACATATGTTCCATCAGTGCATTGGTAATGACATCATTATAGGAGGTGTCAAGTCAAAAAAAGTGCTATGCAGTGCGACCCTGCCTTATGCACACCAAGCTACACTGCAGTTTGACCACCTACTCTATAAAAGATTGTATCTACAGTGGGAAACTTTGCAGTGATAAACACCATGGTGAAGTTGATGACACTCACCACATGCAGAAGCAGGCCAAATTGCTTTTTGCGCAGCTCCAGGGTGCGGGATGCTGCAAAATTCTCAGCTTCCATCCCAACAAGTTCTTTCTCAAGCTCATTCAGCTGCCGCTGTGTCTCAGCACGAGGTGGCTGAGCCGCTATCAATCTTCTGATGGCCTCACACTCTTCCTTGTGTTGCCTCTCAATCTTTGCCTCTTCAAGCTGTACCTTCAACACTTCTATGTCTTTTTGTGCCTGCCAAAGCCCTCACATCCATTATGCAGAAGAAGGCATTGTTTGGTAAAATGGAATCTGAGGCATCTTTGCAGTGTGGCCAATATGACCACTGCCAAGCTTAGGTGCACATTATTTCCTTCATTACAGAATAGGACTGTATAATGGCAATTATACGCACATGGAAAATACTCTACTCATCAATCTCAAATACACAACAAAAAGTCTGGCAAGAGAGCCACAACCACAACTTTAATTCCATTGGGACAAAAGCAAAACTGTCAGAGACCTGATCAGAACAGGATCTGGATCCTAATGTGAAGATTGGCAACAACTGCACTATCACATTCCTAAATCGTGAACCATCTCATGCCCAGTAAATTCTGCATACTATAGCTCAAAACTGACCAAATGGAACCAAATAGTAGTCCAAAAGTGCCATTTCAGAGAAAACAACACAAAACCTAGAGCTGAAAACCCTAGTATCCAGATTGGGACAACTTCCACAGTTCTCTTCATTGCCATTACCTTTAGCACAAAGCTCTGTAATTAAATGGATGAATGCTTCACAGTATCAAAGCTACCACAAAAAACACAGGTTGAAAACCAGCAGCATCAACCCTTGATACATAAGCTGCAGATTGCTGTAGCATTCTATCCTCCACTACCCTTAGACATCACACCCATGGAACTGTTGAAGAAGAAGAGCACGGTACAAAACATAGATTGTACCCAAAGCACAGGCTCAAATATCCTATTTTCCACAGATTGGGAAAAAGAGATGACGGGGTGCCCACCTGAGCTATTTGGTTGTTGAGTTCCACGTGCAGGTTTTTGAAGCTCTCCTGCTCTCGTCTGTTAGCTTCAATAACTGCCTTTGTCTTGAGAAGTGGCAGTTCAAAGGTGGCGAGTTCTTGCAGAAATGACTTGTACAGCTTCTCACAATCATTGAAGTTGTTCCCCTCCTTCTCTATCTCCGTTGCAAAGGCTATGAACTTCTTGATCAGCTTCTTTAGAGGGGGCTCCCCTCTTGTCGTGGTGGTACGAGTCAATAGCCGTTGTTTTATCACCACATCATCCTCCATGGGGCTTATGGCATAGTGTGCAGCCATGGCTGCTGCTGTGACTGCAAGTCTGACAGCCGCAAAGATTACCTACGGCTGTTGACGCTTCAATCCCACAACTCCTGCAAACAAACGCGGTTCTCGTACCAGAGACACTAATCTCACACACTGGGTCACGATCTCTGGCTCGATTCCTCGGCAACAGCGTCTGCAATCTCCGACATCATCTTCATTGCTTCACAGGAAAGAAACTTCCTATATTCCATATTCTATCATTTCTCCATCGCAAGAGCTACTTATTATCACCAATTCGCCGAGTCCAGCTTTGCCAATATTGCAACACACCCTCGTGCATCCCTCCCTCGCTGCGAAACGAAATTCGAGTCCCTTGTTTGGGGTTCACCCAATACCCCAACCCTACAATACGAAACTCTCGCACCCGACTGCTGCTTCTCCGCCTTCCCTAATCCTCCTGTTCAGAATGTTTTGGTAGTCCTGGTGACTGAACACACCCGTCCCGCTAACGCTCACACGCGCAGAAGTGAACTGGTCGCGGTCTCGGTGGACAGAAGACATTTTCTAGAATCCTGCTATGTTTTAGCGAACTCCAAGGACCCAGTGTCTAAATATGGCGGCTTCCATGTTGATCTCATCACGATGTGGTGAATAAAAAAGCATCTAAAAGTAGTCTTGTGATACTCAAAAAGAAAAAAAAGTGTTGTGTAGATGTAAAATTTCACACAAATTTTCTTGGCTCCTACTAGTGTAGGTGGTGGTTCACCCAAGGCCGGCTGGTGTGACCACCTTGATTCCATTTCTCAGTTCACCATTCTGCTCTGCCCATCCTTCAAGCACAAATTTTCCTGCTGCAATATATGCAAAAGATTGTGAAATAAATGGTCGGTCCTGTGGTACCTAGCTGATTCCTGGTTTCTTCTTCCAAATCTTGTTTGTCCTGATTTTGCATCTACAGTATTGGCTAACTCTCAAGGTAACAGGGTTCACTGATGTGTTTTGGTGAAGGTTTGTGTTGTTTGTGTGCCCCCAGAGATCTAAGTTAAAGAAGCACAGTTCAGCAATCTCTGGAGTATTGGAAAACATAAATTGAATGTAGTATTCTGGTTGGTACCACGAGAGGGCCTCAGTTTCTTTGTGTGGAGAGGTTGTTCAACGGATTTCAGTCAAGGTATCACCACGGTGTCTATTCTTTGCTCTGCTGGTGTACAGGTAGCATCTCAATTGCACTTTGAGGAAGTTGAAACCATAAGTGATTAAAAGGTTTCCATAAGCCTTGACCCAAACCAGTGCCTAGATGCCCATTCACTCTGAATACCTAAGTCTATTACTCTCTTGTGGGATTTCCAACTTTGATGGTAAGCAAGAAATTGACTAATAGACTGAAAATGTGGCTACACTAAAGGTGGTAAAAGAATATGGACTGTCAGAAAGCAATTCTCACCTGGGATAACAAATTTGTCCAGGAAATATGAATACTTCATCTCTAAGCCAAATCGACCACCAAAATTCAGAATCAGCTTAACACTAAACTCAGCACTTAAACATGCTATTGTTAGATCAACAGTATGCATTTCAAATGATCAATCATCATTCAAGTGCCTTGCAGAGTCTATCCTAATTTTAACACTTGAAAGCAGGAAGTGCCATGACTTAATTGGAGGGAGTTTGATCCTTAACTTCATATTGTTGAAGGTGTCTACATATCTTCGAAGAACAAAGGTATTTGCAACTCAGCAAATTCTCAAGTAGTGTGAAGCAAATGTCTTTGGAAATATTCAAGGATCCTCATTTCAGATCATCTTGCCAATTCCCTGCTGGAAAAAGTGGCCAGTTGTGATCATGTTTATGGAAGATGGCACTCCTTGGGGCCTGGTAAGTTACATTCAGTCTCAATATGGATTCTCTAGACTGTGGTGAAATACAGAACTCTCAAACTCATGTGAGAAAATTACAGCGTGCTAGTTCTCAAAAGATGGAGTAAAGAATCATCAGACTGACGAGGGTTGACTCAAATGAGTTTGAAGGAAGAAATAATCTGCAAACAAAGAAACCCAGGTTGTTGATTCAGTCCCTTTCAATGGAGAAAACTCAGTAGGTCTAAAAGTGGAAGATAACTTTGCCATGTTCCTGTGGTAAAAGTCTCAAAGAGGGCCATAACACTGCACTTGTCTTTTCTGTGACCACAATTATGCATGATGATGTAATAGGGGACTGTATTGTCTGGGGTCGCAATCAGATCTTTTGCACAGATATCTGAGACTTAAAAATGTGCACGTTTAGGGTGGATTGAATACCTTCTCAAGACTTGGTTTATACTTGTCTGCATCCTCTTCCCAGAACTGCCAGTGAATCAACAATGAGTTGCATTGCAGACATTTCCCAGAATGGGGACAACTAAAACAGCTAAAAAAAAATTGAACCTAAGGTGGAGAGCTTCCATATAGCATCCTAGCTGTGCACAAAATAGAAGTAGCAATAATACCATGTTGACCTTAAATAGGGGGTAGTTTTGTTGGTTTAGGGTAGACATTTTGAACAGAGCTCCACAAGAGAAACTCAGGCTGGATACTTATCTCCATTACACTCTGGTTGCAGGAATTACACTAATTTTAGATTAACCACCTAATACCCAAACAAGTGGCAACTTGATCAAAAGTTTATCCATCCCATTTGAGGGGGTCCAGATAGAAGTTGGTGTACCTGGCCAGATACAGTATAAAGGCGATTTACCCACCCATTGAAGCCAATTCCCACAACAGAGAGGAGGTGTCGCTTTCTCTCCCCAGGTCTTTCAATTGTGTACTCCACATAGTACATTCCTGGGCATCAAATGACAGACCCAGCATTTGAGATAGAATGACTATCAGTTACACTTCTGATTGCCTGGAGGTGTGTTCTGGTTGAAGTTTTGTACACAGATTCATGAAGCCCAACAGAAGTATAAAGCAAGCCACTGTATTAGGGTAATGCAAAGGGCATTGCCCAAACTACAATACAAATCCTTTGTGAAAGCCCTTCAATCCCCAGGACTTGCATGATTCTGTGGTCCACTGACACCTATCACAGATGTGTTGAATCCTACCAGTAAAAGTTGGAATGTATCCACTGAGTTTAAGCCCACAAACACTTCTAAGGTGGCTGTGAGTTCCCATAGTTGGGTTATTGACTTCATGCACCCAGTATAGGACACCAGCAAGAGCTAGCAAAACTATGAGGCATGATTATGCATCTGGACAAAGGTTAATGAAAGGCCTAACCTTCTCTTGAGCGAGAGTTGATGAGCTTGGCTGCTTGGCCTGGAGGTTTCTTCCAGCTTCTGTCCAGACTATTCACCTGCCACCCAGATCATGCAGCCTTAAACCTTCATTTCTACCTTACTCTGTTCTGGCTGTTGTGCATACCCGTGAGCGTCCAACCACTCAAACCAAAATCCATCCACTGAGCAACTGGTAACCCATATTAGCTCAAAACTTGATCCTAAGTCAACTGAGTGGCAGAGTAGTATAAAAGAGCTGGCAAATTAGAAACCCTTAACAGCAGAGCCTATGTGGCAAATAATACTCTTCCCAAAAGGTGTGCAAGGAGTACCAAGTTTTGATTCCTCTCTCTTTCAGTTTCCCAAACTGTGTGTTAAGGCACTAGGCTTCACTCCCAGGCAACAACTGTCAGTAGAATTATGCTATTACATGTTCATTCCTGTTCCTCTACTCTTGAGTGATTCTGAAATCAACCAAGTCTTACCAGATTTTCTGCAAAAGCATCAGCTGTGCCAAAGGAGCCCAAACTTGTGTAGTCAGCACCTAGACCTGTTATCACCACATTCACTGCCATTTGCAAACAATGAACATCTTGTCAGAGTGAATGTGTCCTGTACATGGATGACTGATTGGGTGAAGAAGAGAAGTGAAAGCTTTCTGTCCCTTCTCAGATCATACAGTCCAAACAGTTGCTGGATTTCTATGAGTCAGTGAATAGAATGTGTGGCATACCATTTGTGAATGAGTCATCAACAGGGAAGAAAGCTGTCACCTTCCTCTGCCCTGATGCCATGCCCTCTCCTTTTGACCACTCTGATGAAAACAAACCACAAAACGAACAAGGTTTCTATCAGAGTTGAAATTGGACTCAGTCTAGACTTTTTTGTTTTAAACTCCTAGATCTCCCTGTGAACAACATTCCTGGCATATTTGAAGTTACCCCAAGTGATCAAACAAGAAAGGCCAAAAGCTGTGTGTCCAGAATTCCAAAGATATGTGATAAGTTCTCTAAGGTATAACATTTGTAGCATGAGACAAGTATGCTTTCTACAAGAGTGCTACAGCAAATGATGCCTGCTGAAACAACTTAGAAACAATCCAGTTTACAGAACTCATTTACCCTGTGGTACTAAGAGTGAGAATTTGTCTCCAGAATCTTCATAAAGTTTGAATGCAGCTGTTGCATCTGATAAGAAATAAACATCACCTCTTTTCATCAGGTTTTGGACATCAATTTGGGTTGGCTTTCTCATAGATTGAAGTCTTAAGCTTCTGAGGTCTTTGACACAAATGATCATAATGAGGATCCCTCTATGTCCTCAGAGGGATCCTGAATCCATAGAATGATACACAGAACAAACTTATCTATGAGTACATTGTTTCAATGAAGTGAAGCTACAGCTTTTCAATCTTGAAGCAAGTTAGAGAGATATTCAAGCTTACCTACTTCAGTGGTTGCATTTGCAGGAAGAGGGAGAGTTGAGAGACACAGTGAGAATAAGGCTTGGCTCATCATCTTCCTTCTTTGCAGTGGTTGATTTTGGCAAGCACTTGACCTGCACATGCACCTCAACTCTCTTCAGGAGAAAACCACAAATTCTCAGCCTGTCTAAACCTCAAACTGGAGTTTGAGCTTTCAGAAAGACTTCGTCTCTTATGAGGTCTCTTCACACCTTTGGATTGACCTTCAGGGTTAGGGTTTCAAATCAGAGATTGGGAATTTTTCTTCCAGATGTAGCTAGCAGAGCAATGAAATTGCCCAATTCTTCCCTCAAGGTCATGAAATTTGAGTTCTAACACCTGTGATATCGAATTGCCCAGGATTACAGCTTGATTACGATTGTAGGCATCAATTGGCATGCATACAGATGGGATTTGGTGCCCCACAACCACTTTCAAAGCAGACAAGTGCCATAACCTTCTTCTATACTATGGTCTTGGAATGCATTGCCTCCTGCAACAACATAGAAATGAATTGAAAAAACAGCAATGGAAGCTGCAATCACCTCCTGCACCCTTACTCTGAGGCCTGCCCACATCGAATACCTCCATCTCCAAAACGCACAATGTTCCCTGCCCCTTTACAACAACAACACACATACCAAAAAGCAGGTTTGTAATGTCTCTGTCTTCTCTTCTCTTCTCTTCTCTTAAGCAAAGTTCATGAAGAGCCTCGAGAGCTGGTGCAATTGCTCACCCTTGGGAAGCAGAGGAACATAAGCGACTTGGAAGTTGACGGAGCCCCACATCCCTGCTGATGAAGACGAACTCAGTGTGCAAAGCGGAGATGCAGCTATACTCGCCATTGCTGTAAAACTCTCTTCTGTGTTCCTGTGTGCCTCGTCAAAGTGTGCTGTTTGTGAGAAAACGGGTGCTTGCTTGTGTGTGTGCACTTCTTCTGCTTCTTGAAGAAATTTGTGTCAATTTGGGTGCAACAAAATGCAACGAATTTGGTGCTTTGAAAATCGACGACACAGTTGAAGGGGGGTGGGAGTTTTTGCGCAGCACGATCCCAAACTCTCTTATCCTAATCCTATGTTCTGTGACGTAAGATTTCATGGTTACTAATAACCGCCAGGTATTACTCAATGGGTATCTCCCAGTGTTGGGCGGTTCTTTCCTTTTCGCAAGAACCTCGGGTTCAGGTCATGAAAATCAGACCTGGTTTTAAGTAACCCAGACTAGAGCCAGCGGTAAACTGCAGGTTAACTGCAGGTGAACCTTCCGTTAGCTGTAGTTCTAGTCACTTTTTTTAAAAATTTATTTAAAAAAAAATTCCAGTTTGGGTTCGGGCTCCACACATAAATAAAGTTTAGAACCTGGTTTTGGGTCTGGTTCTTAAATGTTTCCAGTTTTGATTTGGATTCCAAACATTGGACCCCCGGGTTTTGGTTCCTTTTTGGTTAAGCCAAACCAGAACCTCTGCTTCTAAAACCACCAAACTGGGTAAGGACAATACTGGGATCTCCACCCCTATGGAAAATATCCTTTAGGGCCATTCAGATTGAAAAGTTTGGAGCCAGGGAAAACATCTAACCATTAGATTATAAGCTTGCCGGAAATGCAAGTTCCGAGCACAAAAATAAAATGGTTGGGGAGGTATGCAAGCTTTACTTTTTCAGCTCCCCTTTATTTTGTCCTTCTTGGAAATGGAATGCTAAGAGCATCTCCACACTCGACCCCAAACCTGTAAACAACTCCTTTATTTTAAAATAGAATAGTGTTTAATGATCACTGTCACTACCCACAAACAAGTCCCTTTAAACATTCAAAGACCATTTATGTCTTTACATCTGGATGAGTAATAGTCATTGTCCAGATCCATAGTACAAAAAAGATTTTCTGTCAATGAAGCAAAGGTAGTTTGTTTTGTTTTGTCACACTGAGATCTCCCAAATCGCAGGGATTCACGCCATGCTCTTTGTATCTTCGATGATGAATATGGGTGCACTATCTTGGTTTTAGACCGTTTGGAACTATGGTGTGAAAGCTATTGATTATTGAACCATTTTCTCAATGAAAGCTAAAGAAAGTCAAAACTCAAAACTGAATTGAAATTTGAGGGCGTTCTTGTTGTTGTTGGAAAGCCCTTGGCAAGTCAGATTTAATAGAGTTTATTTCACAATTTTCAGAGCTAAGCTGTAGAAGATATTGATTTTGGAGTAGATTTTGTAGCTGGGAATTCAAACAAATTGCAAAAATTGTGTTTGGAAGGAAAAATCTGTTGACCCCTCAATGTGTTCTCACTTGGGCAAACAGCACAGGCTACACTAGGCCTAGTTGCAATGTAAAGATATAAAGAGCAATAAAATTATGTAGGTTATATGGTAAGGCAATTTTTTTGGTGTCATAGTCCTAAAGAGTCAAGACTCAAGTCCTCGGGAAATTAGAACCAATCTTTTAAAAAAAAATTTAATCTGGTAGAAAATTTCTTGGTGAAACCAAACAAATAAAATCTGAAATATTAAACCTTGCAAAGCAGCACCCCCAAATTTTTTTCCGGGAGAATTTGGAAATTTTCTTTGCATAAAATATTCAATTAAGAGTCAAAGTGTTAACTTTTAAATTAAAAATAAAAATACATCTCTCCTTAAATGAAAATACATTTACTTTTTGTCCTACCACAAAAGTCAGACTTTTGGGAGGGCCGGGCAGGCGGGTGTACACAAGGAAAAACACGGGCAGTTGTCGGCATACGGATCAGCTCGACGCAAGAGACGCCAGCTCCTTGCGACTCCGGAGTTCAAAGACGTCCAAATTGGGACAATGATTTTTCCAAATGATTTGGGAAATCACTCCACAATTATTTTGGTGTGCATTATTGTGTATCGTCACTTTTGTTGCATTTGAAGGTGTAAAGATTTGCTCTTCTTTTGGATCGATCAGTTTTGCGGGTTGAGTGGTAATCGAGTTGGAGAGAGAGACGGAGAGAGAGTGGATCAACAGGGAAAGAGGTCTGCTGGTTTTTGTTTGAGGCGAAGAGTACAAGAGTTAAGAGATTTCGGTGAGTACCTAGTTGCGGAGAGGGAAGAAACGAAGTTGAGGAATTTTGTAAAGTGATTGTTGGAGAGGTGTTTTTTTGGACAGAAACTGCGGGCTTTTTCGACTGACGGAATGGCGACGGTAGAGGTCCAGCATCCTTGCACAGCCCTCGACCACGAAGGAGTCGATCTTGGGGTTGTGATCGGGAATAAGGGCGAGGACAGTCCTCAAGATCTTGCTAAGGATCACGTTGATGGTACTCTCACGACTGTGGTTCTTTTGTTTGGGTTATTGGTTCATGGGCAGTTGTGGCTTTTTTGCTGCACTATGAACTACTTGAGGTTTTTTTCTCCTCCTCCTTTAAAAGGGCTTTGCAGAAATGACTCTAGATTACTCATCCCACAAATCCTACACAACTATGGACTTTGAATCAATGTAGCATGTGTTGCTAGGAGCTTACCCAACATGCCTGAATGCTTGCCATTGTCGATTTCCTCAATCTTCTGAACTAAAACATGAGGAATTAGCATGCTAGTTACGAGCCATTTAAGGTAATCATGGTGCATTGGCTTCCAAATCACCAGAGAATCCTGAACTTGGTCATTTGTATAACTTACACTGTAATGTGTGAAGAGCTTGAGCAGCAAGGCTACTGTTTTTCCTTTCTTCATCTGTGCTGTTTTTCTTTTTAATTGGTGAACTGGTCAGAAATATTATGAGCGTGAGAGTGTAAGAAATTGATTAGGGTAAATGCTGTGATTGAAGTTAGATTTTCAGGGTGGGCTTGCAGACACATTTCCTTTGTACTGAGAGTTGGGATTGGGTCAGAAAACAGGTTATGAAGCACTCAATATTTGGGTACTGGAGATGAGAGTTGGTGTCAAACTGAGTGTCCTAATTCCATTCAAGAGAGGGCCAAGTGTATATTAGGGTTTGGATCCATCTGCTTAAAAATTCTGATGCTTTAACATTTCCAGTTTCATGGATCAGATTACTCTGCAATGAATTGTGATCACTGCTGAAGGAATTGTGAGAGATTTCTGTAACAAGTCAACACTGGACCTGTGGGTTGACAGGATATGCATTGGCATTTGATATGGTAGCAACTGAGCCTCAAGCTGTTGCCAAGGTAGACAAAGAAAATGAGTGTCTTTGAGGAAGAGAGAAGAAAGGGTGTTTTGTTGAAGATTCATGCAAACAGGATATTTATCCCTTTCAGCTAGCAGCCACTCTGAATCATCAATGTGGTCTACGTTTACTGATCTTTGTTTTGTATTACTCAGTTTTCTCATCCCTTCACCTGCTTTCCTATGGTGTCACACACATTTTCTTATGCATATTTCTTCAATGTGCTTGCCTCTACAAATATGCAGGATAATGATGTCCTGCAGCATCCACACAAGCAGCTGTACAGGACAGCATTTCATTACCAGCCTGCCAAGAACTGGATGAATGGTAAGCCAACATGCTCTGTGGCCTTGAGGGATGATGTGAACTATGCACCCCTGATCTTCAATTTGTTGACAAATTTCTCTGCTTGTCAGAAATTGTTGAAAGTAATTTGTGTTTGGTCTGTGGCATGTGGCATGTGGGTGGTTGAATTTGGAATTGCTTCTGATCTGCAGATCCTAATGGTATGTTTCCAAACCCCTCCAGAACCCAATGCTCCTGCCTTTTGTCTTGCTTTGAATCTTTATCCCCCAATATCAGAATCTGCATTTAAAATCTTCCAATCTAACAGTTTACACTGTCATAACACAAAGTGGGATACCCCAAACAATTTTCTAGTTTGGCCACATGGTATTGCATCTGGAGTCTTCTTTTTTTCAGTTATATTTTGTGAATGTTGAAGGACTATGACCTGCATGGTAGTGCAAAATATTCTAGAAAGTTTGTCAGATTTTTGAGTAAAGTTGGTTCTCTTTCAAAAAATATTCAATTTTTTTGGTTTTTTGTTTTTGCAGCTCCCCTGTACTACAAGGAATACTACCATTTGTTCTACCAGTACAATCCTCATGGACCAGTGTGGGGCAACCTGACATGGGCCCATGCTGTCTCCAAAGATCTTGTTCACTGGCTCTATTTGGAGGATGTCTTGAAGCCTGACCAGTGGTATGATGTCATGGGAGTGTGGTCAGGTTCAGCTACCATAGATCCTGATGGCATCCCCTTCATTCTTTATACAGGTCAGCTCAAGCCTAATTTTTGGTGATGTGTTGGTTCCTAGGATTTTCCCTTCTGCACTATAGTGGATAACAGCCGATATTTTTGTCTTTGATAAAAAAAAATTTCTCAAGTTCTTGGGCCTCCTCTTTTCTTGTATTCTTTGCAAAAGTTAATGAACTCCTTCAATCACACCTTTTTGTACATTAATTAGGCTGTTGCCCTCTTGCCTCAGGCTAATATTGTTTTGGAGTAGGCCACATGGGTCTCTTGCGAGCAGTTATGACTGTAAATCCACAATATGTGCTTGCAAGGTATGATTTGCCATTGTGCTTTATCCGTATAAAAATGACTCTGTGGTGTTAGCTGGATCAGGTTTGATTGAGCACACACATGAGCAGGTGCAATGCATGGCAGTGCCTGCAGACCCCTCAGACCCACTCCTGAGGGAGTGGGTCAAAGTGCCCCAGAATCCTATCCTCAAACGTCCTCCATCTGTTGGTTTGCACGACTTTAGGGATCCATCAACTGCCTGGCAGCAGTCAGATGGCACTTGGATTTTCACAGTGGGTGCAAAGGTAGGGGATATTGGACTTGCCCTGCAGTACAGAAGCACAGATCTGAAGAATTGGGAGTTTTTGGAAGAGAAGCTCTTGCATTCAGGGCCTGCGGTTGGAATGTGGGAGTGTGTTGATTTCTTCCCAGTAGATTATGATACACCAACCCATTCGGATACTCAGAAGTATGTCTTCAAAGTAAGCCTCTATGATGTGCACATTGATTACTATACAATAGGCACATATGATGAAGCTGCGCACAAGTTTATCCCTGACCATCAAGAGCTTGATATTGGGATTGGATTCCACTTAGACTATGGCAAATATTATGCCTCCAAATCATTTTTTGACCCTGTGAAGAAAAGGCGTATTATGTGGGCATGGGTGCCTGAATCTTGCACACAAGAAATGGACCTTCAGAAGGGTTGGTCATCTCTTCAGGTAAGATGCCCATCCCCCCCCGTATGTGCTCTTTTGAGTTGCAGCACTTAAGAATTGGAAAATGTGAGTTGGGTGAGATTTTAGGGGTTTCTCACCAATGTCCTATCTTCCACTTTTGCAGGGAATACCAAGGACAATTGCATTGGACAGCAAGACAGGTGTAAACCTCATCCAGTGGCCAATTGAGGAAATTGAGTCTTTGAGGGGTCACAAGTTGTCCCAGACAGATGTGAAGCTGGATGCGGGTGCTGTTGTGAAAGTCAAGGGTGCTGCAGGCAATCAGGTGAGCAAAAAGATTTTCACATAGAAGGGATTTTCACACTCCATCAGCATGGTCAAGTGTGGTGTAAGCTTCATGGTTCTCAGGGAAAATGATTGTGAAACCACTTGCAATTGGATTGGAGGTGGATTTTCGCTGTTCAAAGTTATAACAATCATTGTCTGTTGATTGCATGGAGCATGTGCAGTTGGATGTGGAGGTAGTTTTTGAGTACCCGGATGTATCAAATGTGGAAATTACAGATGAAGCCAAACTTGATGATGCATTCAATTGCAGTCAGGGTGGGTATGAACATCGTGGCATCTTTGGGCCTTTTGGCCTGCTCGTCTTAACAGATGAGAACTTCCAGGAACAAACAGCTGTGTATTTTTACATTGCACGTTCAACTGATGGTAAATGGACCGCAAGGTTTTGCAATGACCAGAGCAGGTATGATAAAAGTCTAAGAAAAGATATTTCCTACTACTTTTTTGTATCAGAAAAGTGTTCAGATTCTTGCAGCTAAATGTAATGTATCTATCCTTGCAATTAAGTTTTACTTTGGAATTGAAGAGAAAAAAGTTGATTTGGGCACTGGTATTGTGCAGATCATCTTTGCTACCTGGTGTTGAGAAGCTAGTATATGGCAGTTATGTGAAGGTTTTACCAACAGAAGATTTTCTTGCACTCCGTGTCCTTGTGAGATTCTCCTCCCATATGCTGAGAATGAAACATATTTCATTAGGTTGTACAATTATAGACAGGATTTCTGGATGGAGTCTAAGATACTTGCACTAGTGCAGGCTATTTACTTTCATTTGTCAATTTGGTGGGGTATCATAGTGCGCAACCAAAATGGCTTTCACATTTTCCCTCTCGATACAGGAAATTCACATAGCTATAAGAATAGTAGGAGATAATGAACGAAAGCCATGAATGTGTTTGTTTTCATCGAAGTTTGTTTGTTATTTCATAGATGTAGTGTAGCTTCTGTGAATCCCAAATATCTGTCTTTCTTTTTATCATATTCTACTTTAATCTGTTTTTGTGTTTAGGTGGACCGATCTATAGTGGAAAGTTTTGTGCAACATGGGCGTATGGTAGTCACCTCACGGGTATATCCAAGTGTGGCTGTTGATGACCTAGCAAACCTCTATCTCTTCAACAATGGAATGACACCCATCACAGTGCGGAGCATTGATGCCTATCCTATGAAACCTGCTGTACTGAGTGCAGTCAGTGCAGAGATTCCCTGCCCTTTTTCCAGAACGTTACTCTAGTCTGCAGACATGGTCACAAATTGCACCTAAATTGACCTCCTCAAAAGGTTAGTTTTGTTGTGTTTGAGATTTTCTTTGGAGGCTAGTAATTAGGATGCTGGTCATATCTCCATTGTTGGCATCAATAAGTATATTAAGATGGTAACACTTCATTTCAGTGTTGCTAATATAGTCACATTGTGGTGCAACATGCTTGCTCCATGTATAGACTAACCATTATCTCTAGATGTGTGCATGACATGTTACTAGTTAGTAAATCACGCTAAACATTAATATGAGCTTCCTGTGAGATTACAAGGCAATGAGAATTGCATATGTGCAAACCTGACATTTTTACACAAAATGAAAACATGCTGCATTTGATACTTGTTGGTTGCACTTGCAAATTATGCAAGTACCATTGCTCTGTTTTAGGGATTGTGAAGTGGAAATTGAAGTGGTGGCTTTTTCAGAATCCTTTGAGTATGTGTATAGTTGCTAATAGTTGTCTACATGTCAACATTGTCACTCATAAAGTTATGGCATGGTGCACAGTCATGAAGTTGTGCATGTGACTCCTTCATGCATTTTAGGACTGATTGAAGGTTTCACAATATGCTCCATATGATCCAATTGTAACTCATGCAAAATATGAGTTTTGCAAATGTTTTGCAATGTGGAATATACGTGTTCATTATAGTAACATGGCAGAATAGAAGCTGTTATTTAGTATATAAATGTATCAGTTCGTTGAAGAAAACATTGAAGTTGATGAAGGCAGATGAAATGGATTTGACCCCCAATGGAACCACACTTGGAAATATAACCTCTGAAAAGAAGAGAAAAATGAATTGATGTTTTTGGGGTTTCTGCCACATGTTTGATATTGTGAATTGACATCTTTAACTGGATTATAGATCAAGTTCATGTTTAACATTTTGTCATAAGAACAAACAAGGAATGAAGTCATAATTGGAGTTTCATCATGACATAAACAAAACAAAATTGAATTATCTAAAAGTCTATAAGGATATTTCAGGATCAAGGGGTGTATGTGGCTGGATGTTGAGATGTGATAGATGGGTTTATCTTTCTTTAGATGTCTAGTTGCATGTTTGATTGATAGCAAATCACTAAGTTTGAGTGTGGGACCTAAGTGTGGAGTAGGGCTGCTGTAATTGAAAGTCCCTTTACCTACTCTGGAGCTTATTCTGTTGAAACAAGAAGGGCTCATTTTCAGTAATATAAGCACTAGGAGATTTTATTGTTATCTCAAAGCTTGCAATAAACTTAATTTTGTTTGAGATAGTAACCTTATTTATTTGTCACATATCAAACATTTTGGTTTGTAATTTTGACTTGTAAATGGACATTAATTTGATATGGTTGAAGGGTTAGGTGAAAAGTTTAGGTCAGTCCATAGAGATTTTCAGGAGGAGATCTTGGGAAGTGGTGTGTGGGTGTTTAGGTGGCGAGACTTTGGTGGATGTTTGGTTGTTCTCTCATTCATGTTGACAATTAGAAGTTCTATGGAGACTTGTGTATGAGCAATTTTGGAGCAACTTGATGCATCAGGTATCCATCTTTCACAAACACAAGACTCAATGAAGTCATGGGAGGTTTGTACCAATTGTTACAGAAAAGGAGGGAATTGGTATTAAATGAGAGAAGTTCGGTATTGGGTTAGTATTGAAGGAATTGGTTGGATGTCTAAACTAAATTTTCACCAAGTATGCATAGGGAGAACAAACCTTTGTAAGATATAGGATAGTTTTAGCAATGTTAGTTTTGAAGCATGGAGAATGTAGTGAGTGTCCGACTAATCTAATGGACTTGCTTGTGTATGCAAAGCAAGGCCTTCCCAATATTTAGAATATGGAGGTTGCAACTTGGAGTCGTTATTTTGGCTTCATTTGAATAGAAATGGATAAGCATTAAAAGCTCAATTCCTAAAAGTCTTACTGTGGAGGTTTCTCTGCAATCCCATAGATTTGACCATCATAATGTGGATCTTCTGTTTTATGTACCTGAACCTTGGTTGTTGTCCAACTGCCTTTGGAAATATAAGTTTTGAAAAAAGTCAAGGAAACTGAAATTAGTAAGCTTGGTTATCCATGTATGTGACTCCTCTTGGGAGGATTGGACTCTAGGTGCTTTTGTTGTAGATAGATCCTTTCAGTGCCCTATGTGACTAAACATGTAAGACACTTTCCATGCTTATAGTAATCATGCACCATCTCCACCCTCTAATGGCTGTTTCAGAAATGTGGATGCTCAAGTCTTATCATTCATTTTTTCTTGATTGTCAATCAGCAAGGTGCTCTTAGAAAATGACATCAAGTAGACATGATTTTCCCTATTGACCACTACTGCTAGAACCATAGAGTGAGGTTGATATCTATTAATTCTGGATTGCTTGCTGGTTCACATGTGGTACTCCTCGGAATGAATTCCACAGTACAGGCCAAAAGTTGGGTCATACTATTGTCCAGAAGATTTAAACACCAAATTGACTATTCTTTTCTTGAACAACACAAAAGAGGTTGGTTAAGAAAAGAAAGCAAGAAAAGGTGACAGATAATCTTGATAATTTTAGTAATCCTATGTGGTAGGTTTTGGGTGGACTGGTTATATTCTCATCAAACTGTGTTCTGTATGTGACATCTTCCATATTATAACATTTTGTTGGCTGATGCTTCTCACTAGTGCTTTCTTTTCCTGACTCTCAAAAGTTTCTTCTAATTTGAAGACTGGAGTCCTTGCTGATCATCTTGCACTGAGCTTGGCAGTGAATGCCTTATTCTGAAACATCAGAATCAAGGTCAGCCAGTATCATGGGTCAAATGAAAGGATTACAGTGTAATATTAGTCTGGAAATAGAAAGGATTGTCTATGTTTATCTGGAAACAGATACACTGGGGAATTTTCTTGGGTGAAAATCCCTTCAGTGGTTTGTATGAAATTTTTTTAGTTGTGCTGTGAGCCTTACAAGATTTGGGCTTTGGAAGTTGTCAGATATGCATGGGACACTATGTTCATAATTATGACTTGTGTTACCTGATCCTCTTCTTCATGGTCTTTACTTTTCTGTAAGAAGTAGTTGGAAAGGAGTCATAGTCTGATAATTATTTCTGCTGTCTGGTACTATTCTTTCAGGCTTGCTATTTTAATCTAGTTGGCTTTCTGCTGCACTAATTGTTGAATGTGAGTTCAAGACTGTTTTGAGATCTTCATCTTTACCTCAAAAGCAAAGATAAAATGATCTCTTGTATCCTTTAATGGAGTTCAGGTTATGCAGTTTGCTTCATGCAATGATTCAAGGTGTGTGTATAAGTCTTAACTGTTTTTGATGTACATTACTCCCATTGGGACGTAGATTACCATGGATGGTCAAGGCAAGCCACAAATCGGACTCTCAAGTTGCAGTTAGTAAGAAGCTGGGGCTCCTTTGTTGTAGTTGTGTGCAAATTTCTGTGATTAGCATCTTTGCATAGGTGGTGTGTGGGCAAATGACTGTCCTATGATCTCCTGCTTCTTATTTCACAATGGAGGGAGTTAGGGCTGCCTTGCTGTGGCTACTGTCTTTTGAAATTTCCTCCCTTCTCCTTTCCACATCTTCCAATTGTCCACCTTCTGACACCACACCAGTTGTTTCTACTTCTCCCAACAAGATATTAAATACTCATCAACACAATTTCTACGCTACTGACTCCGCATACCCACCAACTCCCTCCCACATGCTTTATAGAATGCTTCAAAATGCATGAATCTCACAAACTTGAGTTCATAATCTTCCTCACTCAATTTCATTTAGATGCAATCTCCTTCTAGGATCTCAAATCAGCTTGTTAGGCTCTGTTCTTTCTTAGATGTGCTAACACACTTGCTTCAAATTCTAAAGTAGAATGTCAGAACAACAAAATCAGTCCCAGTTCCTCTACATGTTCTCACTTCAAGGACAGCCTTCAATCTCTTCCAAGAATGGCTTTCACCACGCCAACACTCGCATAGAATTTCCCACCACCTTGAAGCATTCACATCTTTGAACTCCTTTTGCCACAGGCCAGTCTTTAAAGGTCTTGGCACACCATCACCCTTGTCTTGAACTGCCATCATACTATGGACATGGTTTGCAAGGTGTGTCTCTTCAAACCCTACCCTCTCAAACCTAGTTATACCTCAAACCATTTCACTAATATGGCAGATCCTATTCTCTTACCCTCCACTTTGCACAAGCTGCATAACCTTTTGATGTTTGAACTAGTGTAGTACTTACCTACAACTCTTTGAAGAGCTTGGAGGTTTGTTGTGCAACTTTAACTAGTTGATTTAATGATATTCTCTAGCTCGCAGCGTAGTGCCTTCAAATCATGATTCTTGTACTCTGAAGGGATGTTGCTGCTGATCTTGGCAAATGGATATTGTGTGATAAGCTCCCTTTGGTAGTGAGCAAAAATGTGTTCTCTCACTTTAATGGTTCCAAGACCTTCAGTAGGAAGTTTCCAATCAGGATAATATTTCTCAAAATCTTTGCATTGTACAGTGATCATTGTTTCAGGACTTAGACTGAATTCGAATGGTTCATCCAGAGCAACAGATTGAGAGCATGTTGTATGAACTAGCTCGCCGGTTATAATATAGTGCATACCAGCGAGTCCTCCGGGCTGGTGCAATGTATTATGTTTTGCAGAATGCCCCTTTGGATGAACACATGTGAGTTGACAGTGAGGACATGTTTCTTCACATCGTTGTTTTGCAACTTCTGATGCACAATTGATCATTCTTTCTTTCACCATGCCTACCAACTCTTCGATCTCACAAGATGTGAGATTGATTTGGATTCTTTCAACTCCAGCACAAACAGTCTCTGCAACTTTTTCAAAATCAATGACCTCTTCAGTTTTGGAATAAACATCAGAATTGTGCACAAGAGAGATGCTTTTAGCAAGTTCTGGAGACTTCACATCATTGGCAAGTTTGCGTTTCAAACCCTCAATGAATATGGTTGATTTGAAGCTATCATTTGAAGTTTGTGTTAAAATATTTGCAGACATGATGGCCTCTTGGATGGATTTCACAAAGCATTTCCAAAGAATATTTTCTTTGATGTGCTCTTTTTGAATTGCTATTTGTATCAATTTGTGTAAAATCCTTCTGTAATGTAGTGCACCATCTCCTACGCATTGGAGAAGTTCATTTGTCTGCTCCACCTCCATAAGTTCCACCAAGTGCAAATCAAGATGCGCCCTCATTATCTTCCAATTGCACACCCAAGCCTCATCTTGTAACTTGTCAGCAATTTTATTTGATAGTAAAATCTTGTAAGAGTCCACCAATTTGCTGCCCAAAAGGTTTAGCACCTCATCAGATAACATGATTGTTCCTCCCACCCGATTTGCACAATTTTTGAAAAACCTCCAAAGTTGGTCGTGTTCTGCCTCCAACCTTTTCGCCACATTATGATCCTTGTCCCATTTTTTTTGAATAACTTTCAACTGTCGGGTGAGCATAACTTGAGCTTTTGTATGCATAGAATGTCGTTCCTTTCTTGATTTAACATCCTCTAACAACCTCTCAGTGGTATTAATCACTTTTGACACTAGGTGATCTGCATATTGTTTAGCATCTTGTAGACAACTTTCCACCTTGGATGTCAATTCTTTGTCAATATCAAGCTTTCTACCACGATTCCACAATAAGCCCACATATTGGTCATAAAATGAAGGCTTCCGATTCATGTCATTGCCCTCAATCATTTCATCATCATTTTTGATCAAATTGAAATTATGTTGTCGACCAACAATGTGCTGACGGTACATATCAAGGACTTTTTGAGGTACCTGTGGCTCCAATGGTGGGTAGAGAGATTCAGCATTATGCAACTTTTTTGTGAAAAGTTCTTCAAAACGTTCCTTCATTTTTCTTTCTCGATCACCTTGTGAAGTTTGATCAAACTGGTAATCTTGAACATTCGACTCAATTTCCTTCTTGATATCATTGTTGTAGTCTTCTACAACTTTGTCAAACTTGAAGACGCTATCAATTAATTGTTGAAGTTGGCCTTTCCAATGTCTTTCTTGGTCCAAGCAAAAATTGCCCCACTGTTTTGTTTCTTCAACCTTCCATCTCTGGCCTTGCCTTTCTTCAAGAAGCTTTCCCACTTTGTCTTGCTCATTGGCAATTGTTTCTTCCATGTTGTGTCTGAAGATGATCCACCAATGGTTGAAGGATTCTTCAAGATTCCTCTCCGCTTGGAGTTTCCTTTCTAGGATTTCAAACTCCTCCACATATTTCTTTCCCACACATTGTTGGTGAAGCAACAATTTGGCTCGAAGGTCATTATAGTACATGTACTCAATACGATTCAAAAACCCTAGTTCAAAATCTGCAGTTTCAATGCAATTCCAAACTAGTTCTAAATACTGTCTCCACTCCACAAGCCCATGACTCTCCCAACGCCCGTCCTCCAATACACGGTTGTGGATGTAATTTCGCAACGCAACAACCTTTGTGCCATAATCCCAATCAGGAATGTCCAGTGGTGGTACAGTACCCTTCTTCAAATTCCCAAAGTACTTCACATCACTCTTCTCCTCTTGCACATTAATTTGGAAATTGTTGAGTGAGTCGATCATGGTGGACTGAGAGACTACAACTGGATGAGCATCTCGAATGGAAGGTTCTGATGATCTTTCCTCATCTATCCCATAAAATCTTGTGTTTGCAACTTCAAATGCTGCTCCTCTCAAGTCTTCTTGAAGCTTTCGTTGGTTCTTCTGCAACTTTTCAACATCATTTGTGTCAACACTCCTATATACAAAAAATAGCTTTGCTTGCATCCACCCTCCACGCTCCTCCGCCATAGCAGATCCTTTGAACGCTAACATCACCATGGGCAATACTTCTTTCAGCCCATTGTCTTCTTCGTTTGTGACCATTACAATACAAGCATCTGCTGGAAGAACAGCAAAAGTTGCCAATCGATTGTCATGTAACGCCGCATCCTTAGTGCCAGAAAACTCTGGGGCTCTTATTCCCTCTGTATCTAGTAGTAGCACATAATCATATGCTGGCCACTCTGACTTGACAAGCTGAAGGTAGACCCCACGAGTACACTGACCAGCACTAGTCTTGAGTTGTGTACCAAACATCAGGTTTAGCAAAGTGGATTTACCGCTGCTTTGCAATCCTACGACGCTCAAGACAAATACCTTGGGCTTGCGCTTTAGGAGATCACTTAGCGTAGTATCCAACTCGGTCAAGACTGTGTCCACCCACAACTTGTGAAACATGGCTGCATCTCCATCTAAAATTTCAAGTGGGAAGCCATCCAACAAGTGGTGAGCAGCCAGCCTTGGGATTTCCTTCTTGGAGGGGTCTGTGGTAAATATATGGCTCAACTCTCGCCATAGGTGCTCCAACCCCAGCATCCGATCTACATGTTCTTGTTTAGCAAATCGGTACTTGTCCTTCAACTGAGAATCTCCAAGGTTCTGTTGGAACTTCTCAAAAGCGACATTAACCTTGTCAGTAGCCTTCTTAAGGCTAGACTGCAGCTTCTTGTCTATTGATAGTTGGAAGTGCACAATTCCAATCTGTCGTTTTACACGCTGGTGTTCTGAAAGCAATCCGATAAATAGTTGAAGGATTGGCAGTTTCAGTTGATCATTTGCAACCTCAGGGGTTGTCTTCTTATGGACAAAGTCTACCTTATGTCCGCTTTGCCGCAACAACTCAACATGAGTCTGTGCTTCCGTGGCAAAGCTTTTCTGCAACTTGAGAGAATCCCTTACACCTTCAAGTTGAGTCGCTTCAATGTCTGTAACATTGGAAATGGATGTCTGCTGATTCAAGGGGCGAATTTGACTTAGGCACTCTTCCAAAGTTTTGCCTCCCCCACTCCTGCCTATGAAGCTCTTCAATTTGAACATTAGGTACTTGGCTATGTCCTCCGTCAAGTCCTTAAATGAACCGCACACATGTTGGACATTGTCCTTGTTGTTACGGGACCTCTTTGTTGAATTGATATTCCAGTAGAGCACATCTGCAACATCGTGATGCCCTCCACTCCACCGAAGAACCCTTGGTTTTTGATCTGGCTCTGTTTCCACGATGACGATATCTGCAAACTTCTGCAAAAACTTTTCCAGTCGACTGTGAGGCCCCCAAACACAAAGCACAAGGCATGGCATGTGCTTCAAGATTTGATCATTCGGTTTTGCCAAAAAGCCAACTCCAAGCTCAGCTATGGGCCCATCTCCAATGTCACTCTTGCTGTACTTACTCACAAAATGGCAATTCATTATTTCACTTGCCATGTCTGCACTCTCACGACGAGATGGGTCGTCTCTGTTCGAAACAAAAACTACGCGGGGCAAATTTCTGTCCTCACCTATTGACAAAATTTCCTGGTTCGCTAACTTTACTTGCACAAAGTTAAGAGCTTCTACGAGATGGCTGAAGCCCTTAACAAAGTTTGGATGAGTCTCAGGAGGAATGTAGTAGGTGTTGACGTGTGGAACGACAAGTGGCACAGAAAATCGTTGCTCAAGTAACAACTGGAATAGTGCAATTTGGGCAAGTAAGTCCGAACTGATCAACAGCTCCACCAAAATCTCAAACGGCCCCAGGGAATCAGGGGCACCGTCGTTCGTGGTTACCCCAAACTTATCGCACTCGTTGTCATAGTTGCCCGCATTAGAGCTTGCAAAAAAATCCTCGCCATCATCAGGCTCGCTGTTGGACGAAGTTGGTTGGTTCAATCTTGTTGATTCAAACGGCTCCATTCGGTGCCTTAGGCAGTCCATCATCCTTCCATGTATATGCTCAAAGCCCTTCAATGGCCGATCAACGAGGACATCACCATTATACGTGTATTCAGTCTTGTGATCCACGTTATATGGTGGTACTGCCAAAGAAAATTGAGTAACTGATGTCCGCTCTGATAAGAACAATTCAGCACATGCACAAAGGGAGATTAGGCTAAGAAACATCCTTCTAACGTGCACATTCGGAGTATATCCCAAAGTCAAGAATAGTTGGAATTTTTAGAGGTCATTACCGACTGCATCTCTACATTTTGCCATCCAAACATTCATTACGAAAGAAAGAATGATCTATCAAGTATCTCTTTAGGCGCAAGTACCTTCAGGCGGTAAGATTTCTCTCGGCATGGACTGACCACTGTCGGAAGCATCCTGTAGCTCCAAGATCATGCTTTCCACTTGTTGTTTTGTCACATATTCCATTTCGCAATCTCCACTTCCATTGAAACCATGCTTCACGATCACCTTCTTGACTGCTCCATTTGTGTCCTGACCTAAGCATACTTTAATGGCTGTCACCACACGAGTGGTCAAACCAGAGTTGCAATTTGCTACCAGGCCTCGCAGACGCTTTACTAACTGGATACGTGTTAAATACTCCACAGGATGAAAGGGCATTGTGAGCTCTGGTGCGACAGGATCAACGTCTTGGAGTAAAACTCTCACTGGTTCTTGTAAGGAGACATTTGCTTCTATCAACAAAAGTTGCACTTCTTTGCTGATCAATTGTCGCACAAGCTTCTTTGCTCTGTCCATTTCAGGTTCCGTTGATTGCGCGATATAGAGCAACAATTTCTCAAATTCAGGATGTTCAAATAACAGCACCCTAGGATTCCAATTGGAAGGCTGATCTACTGAATCCATGATCCCGCTTGATGAAGTGGCCCAGACTTCTGCAAGAATCTTTTCTGCATCTCTAGGACTAGATGAAGGGGATGTTGCCACATCGTGGAATCTAGGGATTACATCGAGCCTAGATTTCAGCCTTGCAATCGCCTCGTCTTTGTTAACAGGTGGTGAAATGAACGAATTCAACCTGGTAGATCTGGTGTCGTAGGAGCTTACGAGCAGTTTATGGAGTCTGGGATTGGTGGGGGCTTCGCTTTCAATGGATCTCTGCCACGCCTCGCGGAGCATGTTGCGGGGTTTTTGAAGATCCTCGAAATCTCCAAACGGAGCGATCTCCCAGACAGGCACAAGCATATCTCCTTCATCATGGTCGATGACGTACCAATTAGAGCGATCCTCCAACTTAGTCTTAAATTCGCTTTCGTCTGTTGTCTGAGGACCAAGTGCGATGACAACCGTCCCCATCGTCGCCCGCTGGTTCGTGATCCGTTTGCTAGAGGAAGAAGCCGCTTCATGCATATTCATAACCTTTACACCAGCATGGAATCCCATGTACCCAAATTTGACTCCACCGTTCAGGTTTGTGGCAGCTGTCTCTAGCAAGGTTTCTAGTTTTATCGCTGACTTTGCCTCAATGGTGACACCTTTCAAAAGCACTCCACCGACGTGATATCTACCAGTCGAGACATGTGAATTGTAGTTGCGCAGAAAGATCTCTGCATCGTCGGGAGTTCGCATGCGACGTAAATCGTCTATAGCTTCTTCACTCAACCGCATCTGATGCCGAGGAATGTTGAATGACGCTTTTGGATAATACCAACATTGCAACTGGCATGCCTCAGTGGATAATTGATCCAAAAGAATCTTCTTTTCTTCTCCTTTGTTCCTCTCCCATCCTAGAGACAAACTACCAACTAGGAGGCCACCTAGGGGCGCTGAAACAGTGACTGCAGGACTCCACCCAGACTTCTTCACGGTGTCGCAAAAACGCCGGCTGCTTTCAATAGTGGAGAAAGAAAGTGTCTCCATCTTGAATTCCTGACCGGGACCTATGAGTTTACAATCCGTAGGCGTGCAAAGCAATTGCTTTGAAGCTCGCCTCCCACCATCGTCGCTACCGAGATGAATTCCACACAGAGCTAACCCAGAGCTGGCTCTTGTGATTAGCTCTTCGTCCTCCATCATTAGAGTAGAATCTGACTTCCCTAACAATGTTTTCTTGACCATCGATACATTACATATGGACCTTAGAATTCAAGCTAAACTGCGTCTTTCAGGCATGGAAAACAAACTACACCTCACAATCAAGATCTATACTTAAGGAACTACCTTTCACAATCAAAGACTCATGTTTAAAGCAGGTAAGCAAACTCACATTGCTTCAGACGGCAAGGTAATAACGATTCACAATGAGTTGCGAGGCTTAAGTTTTCCTTCTGCAAGTGATGAAAAAGATGAACTACACAGCACAAGTAAATGAACAGAACATATACGTTTGACAATCAAAGACCTCAATAATGACTCAGGTTCCTGTAGCTGGCAAACAACATCAACACCGATTCAGATGGCCAAGTAATCATGATGAATTGTGAGATGTATGTTCTCCTTTTCCAAGCGATTAAAAAGATTAACTACAGGACACAAGTAAAAGAATAGGATAGATACTTTTGAAAATCAGAGACTCGAGTTTCTCTAGTTGGCAAGCAAAATCACACTGCTTCAGACGACCAGGTAATCACGCGGGATAAGTTCTCCTTATCCAAGTGATGAACAACATTAGTTACATGGTAGAAGTTTTTTTTTTAGAAGTTTAAAAAAATAAAATAGATGCATTCGACAAACAAAGATATTCATAAGGACTCGGGTTTCTCTAGTTGGCAAACAATATCAAATATTGTCGTGCCTCACAAGCGAAGAACTCAACTTGACTCAAACTTCCAGGTAAAGATGATGAACAGAAAGGAATGAGGTTCCAATGTACACAAGTTGAACAGAGCAACGACACTTCACAATTAATAGAACGACTAAGACTTCCAAAAAAAACAATATTGGTTGCACTTCACAGTCGAAGAACACCAGCGACACTCAGATTCCCAAGAACCGAACTAAACATGATGAATTGCGCTTTCACAGATGAACTCAAGGACGAGGCCGAACAGGTAAGAAGATCGATTGCACTCACAACGTCACAATACAACCCTGAACGAGGCAAAGCTATTTATAGTGCAGCGCAGACCCCATAGTGTTTGACTGTGGCACATGTGACGTGTCATCAGCTCATTGGCTGTCCAAATACGTGAGCTACAGGTTAAGATTAAGGTAACAACTCACACTTTCGGCATTCCCGAAACAAGTAGCCTAGGCAAGTTGTAATCAAGCCTAGCCCAGCATTTTGGGAATGCCCCACCAGTGGGCTGTAAACTTACATATCGAATGTGGCCAATTAGGGCCACAGTGAACCGGCACCCACCAGCACACCATCCACTGGATGCCTGTTATTAGTCAGTTGTGGATGAACCTCAACCGAGTTAATATTTGGTTTCACCTTGGTAACCAATTCTGTAGGAAGTAGGCCTCATATATGGGTAGATAGGTAAGAAAATACGTAATTACTAGATGATTAGATGGTTTATGTATAGATAAGGGCTGTTTTTACTACCTACTACTAATAACTCACAAGCAGGTTGTTAGTAGCTAGGTAGAGAGAAAAAAAAACAACTGCGACTAACCACCATGGTTAGCTAGGGAACTGGAACCCAACAGAAAACTGTCTCCTGACCACTTACCATTCATCCTTCATGGTGCACAAGTGGGTGCTGGTTCATTGTGGCCTCAAATTAGGAGGTAAACTTTAGCTGACAGGTGATGATAAACTTGTAGACCAGAAGGTAGTCAGCAGTGGACCCCCAGGTCTGAAAGCACCTATAAGGTGCTCTTGTAGCCTTTGCATCTGGAGGAGGCACTATTCCTTGCTCTAAGGTGCCCTCCTATACTATTACACTAGTTTGAATCACATGCCTACTGCAGAGGCCAAGAGGTTTGCAAATGAGTCAGCAAGGCCAGAGAAAGTAAGGATTCCAAAGGAGATTGAAGAAAAGGAGCTTGAGGAAGCAAGAGCCTTGCAGAAGCGAAAAGGCAAAAAGGGCAAGAAAGTCACAAGAGATGAGGTGAGTTCCTTTTGTAGTTGGCTCAGTTTCTGATGGATGCTTATGATTGCAGGGCTTTGGCATGTGTGTTATCTCTTCCTATTGCTTTTTTCGCTGCGTCACGTCTGTATTCCACTTTTTCTTTGCCTTGTCAAAATAAACAAACTATGACGAAATGGATGGATGATTGGATGGATGGATGATGAGACAGATCAATGAAATGATGCTTCATGACATCCTTTATTATATGTAATACTGTACAAGTTTTGGAGCTTTGGCAAGAAAAAAAGGTTTGGGAAAGTTCATAAAGCTTGAACACTTCACAGCATATGTTTTTGATAAACAAGTAATTATTCAATGAAATTTCATGCCAATGGGAAGGGTCAGCATGCACTCAAAGTGCTTTGATTTTTTCTTTCAAGTTTTTTTGGGGGAGGGGGTGGGGGGGTTGGGGAGAGGATTTTTTTCATTTTTCCTTTGTTCCCATCAAGTTCCCATTGGGTTCCCAATGTGTTCCCCAAGCATGTTTTATGTCTGCAAAATTCTGCCCCTGCATTAGCCTAGGGGAAAAATGGTGACAAACAATTTTGAAAAGAGAAATTTCATGCAGCCAATGGGAAGGCTCAGCATACACTCATAAACAATTCAATTTTTTTTCTTTTGGTGGGGGGTGACAGGGACATTTTTTTTCCCCTGGTTCTCGAACAGTTCTCATCAAGTTCTCAAAGTGTTCCCAGATGCATTCCCAACTTTGTTCCCAATAGCACCTGGGTTTTATGCCATATAGTTTGCCCAAAGTTGAAACTCCCCTTAATATAAACTAACCAGGTAAAATCCAGGGGTACACATTTATTTCTATTTTGCAACTGGGGGTCCAAAAAAGTGCTTCTACAGGGGGAATGCCCAATGTTCCAAAAACAATTGCTGATGGGTCACTCAATATGGCTCCTTTAAAAACTAAAAAGAAAAGTTGTGAGGGCAGACATGATCTAATTACTATGAATGACACTATGACAAGTCACATCAGACAAACAGTGATTTTAATCAGTCATTTTGATGCATGGTGTTTAAAGATTAAGGGTGTGTACACTCTACCAAAAGCTTTTTGGAAAATAGTGAAAAAAAAACATTTTTAGGTTTTTCGTCATCAAAATGTCAGAATTTTAAAATAAAAATCACTAGATTTTTGTGTTGTGTTCCAGTAAGGTAGCAAACAATAGAAAAGGATTTTTTAATTTTAAAATATTCATTTAATTTTGGCAGCCAGATTTAGATTTACATCTTCTAGATGATCACCTCTTCAACTCAATCATTTTTTAAAAAACAATTGCTGTTGCATTATTGGTTAGCATCCCGAGAAGGACTTATCATTAAATGGAAACATGACAATTAAAACAATAAAACAAAAAGTTGTATTCCTGCTACTATTTGACGACTTGCAGGAGCAGGCATTAGCATTATATGCATGACAAGTAAGACAATAAAATAAAAATATTGTAATCCTGCTACCACTTGGCGACCTGCAGAGCATGCCTTCTACATTTAACGAACCCAGTGCGAAATCCTTGCTTTTGGGGCAAATTTTTCAAAAAATTCCCAAAAAAGCATTTGTAGGGTCGCAGCCCCAAAAAATAAATTCGGCTAAGTTTCACACAAAAAGAAAAGATGTTCTAATTACAGTACACGAATGACCCAAAAAAAAAAAAAAACAACTCTGCTAGGCGGGTATCAGTTTGCAGCTAGATTTGTATACTATTTTTTACTTTTACTTCTTACTTTTTATTTACTACTTAGTTTTTTAATTTTTTACCATGAAAGTCAAACTCTTTTCAAAATGTCAGAATCGGTCTGGTTCTCAGATTTGATGCCAGGTGGTTCTCATCAGACGATTCTCATCTCCAATGAGAACTGCCAAAAAAGTTCTCATGACGGTTCTCATCATCAGTTTCGAACTGAAAACCGACTCTGGTGGTTTTCACCTGACAGGTGAGAACCGCCCAACACTGGTTTGGAACAAATGTGAATGTTTTCGTTTTGTGGGATGGAACCCACCTATACCCCACTTTACGTGTACTTTGAAACCTGAATGCATTTTGTTATATGTTTGCATTATAGCATGATTAGCATATAAGGGAAACTTTCATTGTCCTCTCATGCACATAAACATTTCTTCACCCGCATAATTCAAATCTCTCGAAAGGTACTCCAAAATAATCATCTCCATGTGTGAGATATTAATGTCAATCTTTGTACACATTTCAATGTCGAAAGATATTCACATCGTAATAGGAATTAGGGTAGCCAATGTCTATGTATATGAACAATCCATGGTGGTTTAGAATGATAGTGTTATTCATTGTATAAATCCTCTCCACCCTTTAAAGCTTGTATGGTAGGCTTCATTCCAATAAGGATTCGGGATCTTGATCAAGGTGCCATCAATGAATCCAATACACCTAAGCACCTCTTTGCAAATGTGTACCCAAGGTAACCCCATCCTTTGATGTGGGCCATCAAATTTCATTTGCAAACGCATTATTGATGTTTGATGCAATGAATAATGCATCATCTCAATTTTTTTGTTGACTAGTTCCACATGAAGGCATCATACATATAGTGATGTTGTCATGTTTCATGAAAATAATGACTGTTAGGAAATGTTGTTTAGGCATTAACTTTGATAACTTGCTTGATACAATTGGAACTTCAGCTTAAAACCTTAATCTTAATCTTTAAAAACCTTAACCTTAATCTTTAAATAGTAAACCTTTTTTTAACTCAAAAAATTAGATGTAAAAACCTTAACCTTATCCCTTAAACAATAAACCCTAAAAATTAGACTTGAAAACCATAACCTTAAACATGAAACCTTATTTTTAAACCCTAAAAATCAAATCTAAAAATCATAAACTTATTCATAACCCCTAAGTAGTAAACTTTATATTTAAACCCTAAAAATCAAACCTAAAAACCTATAATTCCAAACAAAAACCCTAAATTGTGAACATGAGAACCCAAACTTGAATCTTAAACCCTAAAAATCAGATTTTAAACCTTAAATTAGAAACACAAAAACCTTAACTTGAATCATAAACTCTATAAACCTACACCTAAAAACACTAATCCTTAACATTAAAATGTAAAAACTCTTCCTTTCAAATTTCACCCTAAGCTTTAAAATCATATCCTAATCTCTAACTTCAACCTTTAACTCAAAATCAAACCTAACTTGACATTGAAATTAAATATGAAAGAGAAAATTCACTTGTGAATCTAGCATTGGTTTTACCGGTGAAGATCACTTGAAAAGCCAACTTGTTAAACTCTTACAATGTAAAATTCATCAAACTCTTGAATAATGTTAGTGTGGTTCACATTGTATCAAAGACATCTTAAACACCAACAATCAAGTCCATATATTGCCCCACCCCTTCCTTCATCTCATATGAAGTAAATAAATGATTGGAGCTAGAAGCCATCAACACCATCATTTGAAAAATAACAAGATCATTTTGGTTGATATTTTTCAAAATTACATCATCATTTAAAACTGAGGTGAAATCATAGTTACTTGAATAAAATCCATTTGATAAGCTTGGAAAAAACATCTTTCAAGGCTGGAAATGAAAACAAAACGAAAAACCTCCCCTTTATATAATCCACATGGGTTGTCGAAATTTACATCTTAAGATCTAACCTTAACAAATCCCTTTGGGTTAGTTTTTAACTTCATCATTTTACATATAGAAAAAAAAATGAGCCTAAATCAACATTTTTAATAATGTTTTCATCATTAACTACACTCCATGGTCATGTTTTTAAGTCTTAATTTTAAATTGTGATGTTTTAACTCCAATATTTTACACAAGCACATACCATCATTTTAACCTTAACCTTAGGACTAACCTCACTAAACCATAAATTCAAGCCCTCAAAAGCCCAAACTTAGACCCTAAAAATTGAACCTTAAAACTTTTAGTATTTAAACTTTGAAAGCCCAAGGCCTAAACCCAAAAAAATAAAATCTTTAAAGACCCAAGCCTAGACCGTACAAATTAAACCCTAAAATAACCAATGGCCAATATCCATAGCCAATATCCAATAGAACTAGCACTTCAAATGGCCTCTTATCATATTGAAAACCCCCCAATTTTGCCTGTAATCAAATCCCCAAAAAAATCCTACATCAAGATGCAAAAAATCTTATTTCAACCCAAAAAAACCTTGCTCTTACCAACTCTACTAGCACCACCAAGAGATTTCCATTTTGCTAACAATAACACAAAGATTAAATAGCTTTCCTAGCACCACCAAAAGATTTTAGCTTTGTTAGCAGCAACAAAACAATTGAACAATCTTATTAACACCACTAAGAGATTTCAACTCTCCTAACACCACCAAAAATTTCAGTTCTACAAATAGCAGCAAAGATATTTCAGCTGTACTAGTAGTAGCAAAAAAAATTCAGTTCTACCAACAATAATAATGAGATTTCAGCTTTGCCCATAAAAATAAAACGAAAGGCAAGGGAAGCCATAAGCAACATGAAAACCAAGAAGGCCATGAGGTATGTGAAGCTTAGGAATGCGAGATTAAGGCTAGGATGGCAATGAACTTAATGAAAACTAGAAAGGCCATGGGTAACATGAAAAATAGGAAGGCCACATGAGCTTAACAAAAACCAAAAAAACCATGACCAACGTGAAGTGAAGAGCATGAAGGCCAAGATGTTACATGAAGACCAAGAGGTATGCAAAAGTTAGGAAGGCCAAGAGCTATGCGAAAACTAGGAAGGCCATGAGTTACACAAAGAGCACAAAGGCCATGAAGCACAATGAAAAGAAAACAACTCACTAGAAGGACATCACTGAAAGCATCTCCACCACCATTGTTGCCACCATCACCATCGTCCATTGTGCACAAGCACAAACCACAAATCATACCCACAAAAAGAAAACAAAAAAAATTAGCTTAGAAGCAACGCAAAAACTAGGAAGGCCATGAGCTTAACAAAGACCAAGAAGCCAATGGTTGAATATACGACTTACCTTGTATGTTTTTGTTTGTTGAAGTTGAGCCAAGGCACTTGAAAACCACGATTTAGCTTCTAGTCCAATGAACGCCACATCAAAATGAGCAATGAACAAAAGAACTTGAGCTCAATGAGAGCTTGAAAGCTTTCTTCAAAACTCCAAACTTTAACAAACTCCCTAAACCATAAAACCAACTAATGTTTTCCACTTTTTTCACAAAAACAATAAACACTAAAATTGAAACCATATCAAAAATCGGATTTAAAGTAAATAAATCAGTCCGATTTCGATTACTCAAATGCAAAGAACCACAAGACGATTCCAATCCGGTTCTAAGAACCGACCCCTCCATAGCCGATTTTGTGTCCACCCAGTTCCAGAACCAAGACTTGGTTCTACTTGGTTCTGGTTTAGTTCTTTGGAACCAAAACCGGAACCGACAGTACCCAGCCAACATTGGTAAAAACCAGTGTTGGGTAGGTATGAAAAAAACCTTTGGGTATTATTTGGGTATCCCAATTTGATCCCGTCCAAACATCAGCCCAGGTGATACCCTTTCTGATGCTTTGATCACCAGTTCTCACACAAGTGAGAATGAGAAATGGTGAGATCCAGTGACAAGATGTCTCCTTCCAAATGCTGAGATTTGGGGGGTGGGGGAGGGCTAAATTTCGTTGCCTGAGTCTGGTTCTCAGGCTAATGCTGGGTCCAGGTTCTAGGTGTCTAGGTAGAAAATCCAAAGCCAAGGAATAGGTAGAGAGTGGAGACTCTAGTTTAAGGTTTAGTGCTGCTGGCAGTGCGGCATTTGCAACGGCTGCCTGCTCTTTACTCTCCAAGAAAAAAAGGGTTCACCCATTTTGTGATTTTGACCCAAAAAAAAAGTCATAATCGGTTTGTGAGAACCTCTCTATTACAAAAATGATACCCTGCCCTGACATTAAAAAAATAATAATAAATTTACAAAGAACCAGGTCTTTATTAGGTTTTTTTCATAAGCAGATCCGACGGTTCTTAAAAAATGATACCCACCGAACACTGCTAAAGACCTGGCAAGAATTTACTAGTGTATTGGGAGAGCACTTTACCAAAAGGCATAATAACTCTTTTGCTGAGAGGAGGCACTTTCCATTTTTAGGAGCAGGCATTTTGTCTTAGAAATGGCCATCTTAATTTTTTTTTTTAAATTATTGTGGCACCCAACAAGTATACAGAAGGATGTCCACTGGACATAAAAATTTAAATTTTCTTATTGTTGTTTCTGGATGGTACCCGTCTAGTACCTCCCGGGTAAATATAAATTCCAATGCAAACTTAAACAGAGATCAGGGGGAAAAAAAACTGGGAAAGGGGCGGGGAGAAAATAAAGTTGCAAAAAAAAACTGAGATCAGGGCTGAGAAAGGACAAACAAAAAACTCAACCTGGGATGGCACAGGGGTAGAAAAGAGAATCCTTTCAGTGCACTGGTGGGTGCTAGTTCACTCTGGCCACAGTAAGGCTATATAATTTGAGGCTCCATCCCTTGAGTGAACAAAATCAGTTGTGTGTGCGTGTCTCAGAGGATAATATCCCAATCCACATGCCCATTGTGCAAATCATGAAAACCATTATGTTATTAAACATGCCAGGTACAAGCCATTGTGCCTAGTAAGGTGCTTGTGAGGAATTTGGGTTGAGCCTGGTTTTGCTACCCCTTCCAATTTGGCTGGACTTGCCCAAATTCCTCACATGCAGGTTACTAGATACAATTGCCTCTACTCAGCACATTGCATAATACATAAATGGTTCATGTCCTTTTTTGCCTTTTTTTAAACAATAGACAGGTCTTGTTGAGTCTACCTGACCTAACTTGGGCAACATGGCTATTATGTCAATTCACATGATCATTAGGTGTGGGGTAAAGCCCTAGGATGAGGGCATTCTCAAAATAGGGGGCCTAAGATGAGGTGATAGCTGAGTTGGGCCTCGCATTTTGAGATGTCCCTCACCCATGGGCTTTACCCATTATAAAGCATGAGGCAAAATTTATCATGAATCAAACCTACGTAGATCATGAGGTGTAGGAGTGGGAGGGATATTATGCCTACTTATAAGTGTAAGAACCCTCCCACTATTGAGGAGTAGCCATAATATCCCTCCCATCTTCTAAGAAGGGAATTGATGGATATAAGGTGCCTTCCAAATACACTACAGATTTTCTCCGGGTGCTTTACGATAAAGAGCAGGCTGGCTAGTGAGGACAGCAGATTCTACCAAGCAAGCATGCCATCTACAGCCCACTGTTTGAATTTAAAGACAGGGAATTCCATTGGAATGTTGAAGACTGTGAGGGGAATGTTGCATTGGGATGCTGGGCTGACTTTGTCGCAATAAAGAGTAAAAAGTCGAGTCAGTAAGCCTTGACTTTAATGTAAATCCATGAAAACCGTTACATAATGGAGTGTGCTCTGTATAGGCCATTTTGGTACCTGTATGATTCTTTTGTACACATGGGTTGTCACATTTTGTCAACAGTTCCATTAGATTCCATATCTTGAGCCACTTCATCTGCCTTAATGGATGGAGAGCCAAATAAACTGCACGATATTGTGGGATTCTTCTGGACATATAGGCTGTCATATTTTGTCAACGATTTGCTTAGTTTCCAGATTATGAGCCACTCCATCTGCCTTACTGGATGGAAAGCCAAATACACTGCACCACTTATGATTCTTTCATACACATGGGTTGTCACATTTTGTCTACAGTTCCATTAGATTCCATATCTTGAGCCACTTCATCTGCCTTAATGGATGGAGAGCCAAATAAACTGCACGATATTGTGGGATTCTTCTGGACATATAGGCTGTCACATTTTGTCAACAATTCCATTAGTGTAGGGTAAGGCCCTAGGTCGAAGGCATTACCAGATGAAGGGCCTGCACCAGATGGAAGCTGAGTGAATGTGCCCTTGGTTGAGGGCCTTAAGAAACGTAATGCACACGCTGAAAACTAGGTTTATGCTCTTGAAAATGGAAGGCACTGACATGTAGTGGATGTCAGATTCCACTTTAGAAGGTGCTCTCCACCTACACTCTCAAATTTTCGGCAGTGCATTCTGTTTCCAGATCATGAACCACCACTATAGCTGCCTTTCTGGATGGAGTGCCAAATAAACCGCACCACATATGACTCTTCTGCACACACAA
>Ga0116229_10001240_pt1 | contig 39375 bp, 30 predicted proteins | sample S1TSphgellanicum_3_FD_87313 | JGI IMG/M metagenome (GOLD analysis project Ga0116229, IMG submission 87313) | Host-associated microbial communities from peat moss isolated from Minnesota, USA - S1T2_Fc - Sphagnum magellanicum MG | ecosystem: Host-associated > Plants > Peat moss > Unclassified...
ACCACGTATGCGACCGGCGTCAACTTCGACAAACTCGATTCCTACGGCGCCGCCGCCACCGTCGACTGGGATGTGGACAAGGCACTCAAGCTGCGCTCGATCACGAGCTCGCGCCGGCTGAACTGGAAGAGCGGACTCGACGCCGACGGGTCGCCGGCGGATTTCTTCGAGTTGAGCTTCGCCGAGGGTCAGCATCAGTTCTCCGAGGAAATACAGGCCATCAGCGATCTGCTCGATTCGAACCTGAAGCTGGTGGGCGGCCTCTACTACTTCAATGAGGGCGGCTACATCCATGACTTCGTGACCTTCGGCGGGGGTCTTTTGCAGATCGACGGTCCTAACACCCTCGAAACCACCTCGGATGCCGTGTATGCGCACGCGGACTACAAGGCGTCCGACAAGATCGGCGTGACCTTGGGCGCGCGCCTCTCGGAGGACCGCAAGTCCTTCATCGGCGGTCAGCAGGACTTGAACCAGTTCTTCTACAAGGTCTCCGGCTGTTATCCCTACAACGCGTCGGCGAGCTTGATCGGCGCGCCGGCGGACCTGACCTGCCAGCAGGCGCTGGGTTTTTCCAATCCGAACAATCCCGACCAGATCTATCCCTACGGCAAGAATCATGAGAACTTCACCGAGTTCACGCCCACCGCCAATTTTCAGTATCACTTCACGGACGATGCGATGGGCTATGTCTCGTTCTCGAAGGGCTTCAAGTCGGGCGGCTGGACCACGCGCCTGACATCGCCGCTGCCGCCGGGTTCGCCCGCCCAGTCCTTCGGGCCGGAATCGGATCGGACCTATGAGATGGGCTTGAAGTCCGAGTGGCTGGACAAGCAATTGATCGTCAACACCGCGGCGTTCTTGAGCAACTACGACGGCATCCAATTGACGTACCAGGAAAGCACCTCGCCCGTCACCGAGAATGCCGGCAACGCGCGGATCGAGGGTCTGGAGGTGGAGGCGCAAGCCCTGCTGGGAACGCATTTTTCCATGAACGGCAGCGTCGGGTACATGGACGCGAAATATCTCGAGATCAACAAATTCGCGGCGGCAACGACCGGCTCGGAACTGCCGAAGACGCCGAAATTCAAGGTGTCGTTGAGCCCGGACGTACACCAGAAGCTGGGTAACGGCGCGACGGTGCGCTTGGGTGTCGACTACACGCACACCAGCCAGATGTACAACGACGTGCAGAACACACCGCTGCTCGAGCGGCCGAAGGTCGATTTCGTGAATGCCTCCAGTTCACTCGTCGCTCCGAACGGCAAGGTCACCTTCACGGTGGGCGGCACGAATCTGACCGACAAGCGTTTCATCACCACAGGCCAGCCGCAAATCGCCGGTGGCGTTGTGTACGGGACCTACAACGCGCCGCGGGAATGGTATGCGACCATCGGCGTGAAGTACTGATATGTCCCGCATCCTGTCTGGCTTGGGGAGAACCGCGGACGTACCCAAGTCAGACAGGCTGCTGCATGACTTGCAGCGCAGCGCGAGCTTGCGCCCGAACGGCTGCACCGCGGCGGCGTGCGGCCTCTGGAATCCGCCCGAGCGGCGAAATACCGGCCGCAGTTGAATCTTGAGCGCCGCCGTTCAATGATGGGCGCATGGCCGCGCAGCCCCTGACCCACCACCACATCCTCGAACTCGCGCGCGCGGCGCTATCGCCGTTGCTGCTGTTGGCTGGGGCTCAGGCGTGGGCCGGAGCCGATGCGCCGGCGGAAAAACTCTCGCCCGCCGCCGCCCAATGGTGGGCCGATATCACCGCGCTGGCCGATGACGGCAACGAGGGTCGGCTCACCGGCTCGCCCGGTTACCTGCGCGCGGCCGATTACGTGATGGGGCGCTTCAAAGCCGAAGGATTGCAGCCCGCCGGGACCGACGGCTTTCTGCAGCCCATCGCCTTCGAAAGTCAGTCCGTCGATCAATCCGCCTCGCACGCCGAACTGGTAGCCGCGGACGGCAGGTCGACGCCGCTGCTGTTCGGCGAGGCGGCGCTGATCGCGGCGGGCGGCGGACCGCGGCCGCTCTCGGTCCATGCGCCCCTCGTATTCGTGGGCTACGGCTTGCATCTGCCCGATCAGGGCTACGACGATTTTGCCGGGATCGACCTCAACGGCAAGATCGCCGTCGTGTTGAGCGGCGGACCGGCGGACATACCCGGAACGGTCAAGGCGGCTGCCCGTTTCGCGCGCACCGAACTTTTGGGAAAGCTCGGCGCCGCGGGCATCATAACCTTGACCACTCCGCATCAACTCGAGATTCCCTGGGCGCGGCAAAAACTCCTCGCCGGGCAACCCGGCATGTACCTGGCCGATCCGGCACTGCGCGATGCCAAAGACGGTTTCTTCGCGGCGGGCATCGATCCGGAGCATTCCGAGCCGCTGTTCCGCGGCTCGGGCCACCACTTTGCCGAGCTGTGCGCGCTCGCTGACGCGTCCCAGCCGCTGCCGCGCTTCGCACTCGACGCCACCTTGCAGGCGACCATCGTCGCGCACCGCGACGGGTTGAGTTCGCCCAATCTCGTCGCCAAGCTGCCCGGGCGCGATCCCAAACTCGCGGCGCAATACGTGGCGGTATCGGCGCATCTCGATCATCTGGGCATAGGCGCGCCGATCAACGGCGATCGGATCTACAACGGCGCCATGGACGACGCGTCCGGCGTCGCCACGGTGCTTGGGATCGCCCATCGTTTGAAAATGAATGCGATCCGTCCGCGGCGCTCGATCCTGTTCCTGATTTTCACCGCCGAGGAGAAGGGTCTGTTGGGCTCGCATTATTACGCGCTGCGTCCGTCGGTACCCAAGGGCGCCGTCGTCGCCGATTTGAACTTCGACATGCCGCTGCCCCTGTGGCGGTTGACCAGCGTGCTCGCGCAAGGCGACGGCGAGAGTACTCTCGGCGCCGACGCGCGAGTGATCGCCTACGATCAACACCTCATGCTCGTCCCCGATCCGTTGCCCGATCGCAACGTCTTCATCCGCACCGACCAGTTCAGCTTCGTGCGCGAGGGGATTCCGTCCCTGGCCTTCAAGTTCGGCTTCCGCAAGGACACGCCCGAGTTCCAGATCGAGCACGAATGGCGCGCCACGCGCTACCACGCCCCCTCGGATGACCTGCTGCAGCCCGGAGTCCTCAAGGAGGAAGCCGTCAAGCTCGACGATTTCGTCGCCGCCCTCACGCTGCGCGTGGCCAACGCGGATGCTCGCCCGCAATGGCTGCCGACGAGCATCTTTCGCAAGGCCGGCCCCCAGCCCTAACGATTCATGAACGCTGATGAATCGCGAGTTCGGCCGTTGGCGTCACTCATGAATGGTTAAGGCCGGAAGCCTGGTGATCAATGTGCGAGGAGATTTGACGATGACGAAGACGAAGTCCTGGTGCTGTGCGGTGGCGGGGGCCGGCGCCTTGGCCGGTGCGGGCGCGGTGGCGGCCCTCGATCTCGGCTCCGGCATCGACACGCAGTATTTTGACGATGGCGTGCGCGCGCAGGACGATTTCTATCGCCACGTCAACGGCAAGTGGCTCGAGGAGACCGAGATCCCGGCCGACAAGGGCAGCTACGGCTCATTCGTCAAGCTGCGGGACGATACGCTGGATCAGTTGCGGGCCGTGATCGAGGGGTTGCCGCAATCGAAAGCGGCCGCCGATCCCGCCACGCGCAAGGTCATCGACCTGTACGCGAGCTTCATGGACGAGCCCGCGCTCGAGGCGCTCGACTTCAAGCCGCTCGCCGCGGAGTTCGCCGCCATCGCCGCGCTCAAGAGCAAGTCGCAGATTCCCGCCGTAATCGCGCACTTCGGACAGCTCGGCGTGGGCGCACCGTATCGGCTATATGTGCACCAGGATGCGAAGGACGCCACCCGCTATGTCGTCGATCTCATCCAGGGCGGCCTCGGCATGCCGGATCGCGACTATTATCTCGACACCGGCGATCGCCTGACGCAGATCCGCGCCAAATATCTGCAGCACGTCGAGGCCATGCTGCGGCTGGCCGGCCCCGACACCGTGGCTGCGCAACAGGCCGGGGACATCTTGGCGCTCGAGACGGCGCTCGCCAAAGTGCAATGGACCAAGGTTGAAAATCGCGATCCGGTCAAGCGCTACAATCGTGTCGAACTCGAGCAACTCCCGGGGCTCGCGCCCGGCTATGACTGGAAGGCATATCTAAAGGATGCCGGCATCGCCGGCAGGGTCGACTACCTCGTGGTCAGCCAGCCGAGCTACATCACAGGCTTCAATGCGCTGCTCGATGGCACGCCGCTGCCGGTGTGGAAAGCGTATTTCCGCTGGCGGCTGCTCAGCGAGTTCGCGCCGTGCTTGAGCAAACGTTTCGTCGACGAAAATTTTACTTTTTACGGTACCGCGCTGCGGGGGATCGCGCAAAACCTGCCGCGCTGGAAACGTGCAGTGGAACTCGTCGATGCCGAGATCGGGGAAGCCTTGGGCAAGCTCTACGTGGCGAACTATTTTCCGCCGCAGTCCAAGGCACGCATGGATGAACTGGTGCGCAATCTGCTCGCCGCCTATCAGGCAGACATCGATACTCTCGATTGGATGGGGCCGGAAACCAAGCAAAAAGCGCACGACAAGCTCGCGCTGTTCACCGCCAAGATCGGCTACCCGGACAAATGGCGCGATTACAGTACCCTGCGCATCGTGCGCGGCGATCTGGTGGGCAATGTCATGCGCGCCAATGCGTTCGAATACCAGCGCAACGTTCGCAAGCTTGGGCAGCCGATCGACCGTGGCGAGTGGGAGATGCGGCCGCAGACGGTGAACGCCTACTACAACCCGGAGAAGAACGAGATCGTGTTCCCGGCCGCCATCCTGCAGCCGCCCTTCTTCAATGTGCAGGCCGACGACGCCGTCAATTACGGCGGCATCGGCGCGGTGATCGGCCACGAGGTCAGTCACGGCTTCGATGACCAGGGCAGCCAATACGACGGCCACGGCAATCTGTTGAGCGCGCCCGGCTGGTTCACGGCCGAAGATCTCGAGCACTTCAGAGCCCTTACTCATGCTCTGGTGCGGCAGTACTCGGCCTACAGTCCGGTACCGGGCTTCCCGATCAACGGCGAACTGACACTCGGCGAGAATATCGCCGATAACTCCGGACTCGCCATTGCCTACAAGGCCTATCAGCTTGCGCTCGGCGGTAGACCGGCGCCGCTCATCGACGGCCTCACCGGCCCACAGCGCTTCTTCATCGGCTGGGCGCAAGTGTGGCGCTCCAAGTCTCGCGAGAATGAACTCATCTTGCGCATCAAGAGCGATCCGCACTCGACGCCGCAAATCCGCGGCACCGTGCCGGAAATGAACCAGGCGCCGTTCTACGAGGCCTTCGGCATCAAGACGGGCGACAAAATGTACCTGCCGCCGGAGCAGCGCGTCGCTCTGTGGTGAACACACCGCTCGATGGTCAATGCGCCGCTCGATGGTAACCGCGCCGCGTTGTGGTGAATGCGCCCAACGGCGGTGAATGCGCCGCTGAGCGGGCGCGTCAAGCCGGCTCTCCGCCGAGCGGCAACGCCAAGTACAGCGCCCCGGGCTCAGGGTTCCGATAGTAGGGCATCGTCTCCCGAAATCCCAGCGAGCGGTACAGCGCCAGCGCGCCGGTCATCGCCGGCAGAGTATCGAGCACCATTCGTGCGTAGTCGAGGGCGCGGGCCTGAGAGATCAAGGCCAGTGCCATCCGACGTCCGAGGCCCGCGCCGCGTGCTTGCGATTGCACATACAGGCGCTTCATCTCGCACACGCCATCCTGCAACCGGCGTACCCCGCCGCAGGCGATCGCATCGTCGCCCCGCCAGGCGAGCAAAAGGCACCCCGTCGGCGGCGCATAGATCGACGGCAGCGCCGCGATCTCCGCTGCGAATCCCTGGAAGCCCAAGTCGATACCGAGCTGCGCGGCGTACTCCTCGAACAAGCGCCGCGCAACCGCGAAGTCGGCGGGGCTCGATGCGGCTGAGATGCGCGTCACTTAGGCTGCAGATCGACCATGGCCGCCGCGAGGTCGCTTTGCAGAAACGGTTTCGTGAGCCGCGGCAGTGACGGGTCGATCGCGTCGACTTCCGCGAACCCGGAGATGATCAGAATCTTGGTCTGCGGACCGCGGGCCCTGACGCGACGCGCAAGCTCGACGCCGGTCATGCCGGGCATCAAGTGGTCCGTGATCAGCAGATCCGGCGTCAAGCCCGCCTCGATCTCCGCGAGCGCCGCCTCCGCCGAAGCCGCCTCATGAACCGTGAAGCCGAGTTCGGTCAGCATATCCGCGGTACTCAACCGGATGCTTTCCTCGTCATCGACCAACAGCGCAGTGCCCGCCGACAGCGAGCGTCGTTGCCGCTGACCCTGTTGGCGGGCTGCGGGATCGTCGTCGCTCGCGGGAAGCCAGATGCTTACCTGGGTCCCGTGGCCTGGGTGGCTGTCGATGGTCAGGCCGCCGCCCAATTGGCACGCCAAACCATGGGCCATCGAGAGTCCGAGGCCGGTTCCCTTGCCGATGCCCTTGGTCGAGAAGAACGGCTCCACCGCCCTCGCGAGCGTGGCGGCATCCATGCCGTGACCGGTGTCGGCAACCACCAGATGCACATAGCGGCCGGGGGTAAGACCGGCCATCTCGCCGCCTTTCAGCTCACGCGAGGCCACCGAAATCTTGATGACTCCGGCGCCTTGGATCGCATCGCGGGCATTGACGGCGAGATTCAATATCGCCATTTCCAATTGGTTGGGGTCCGCCTTCGCGTTCGGAATATCGTCGAGCACGTCGACGTGCAAGATGACCTGAGGACCGATGGTGCTCTTGACGAGGTCGGCCAATCCCTTGACCAACGCGCCTACGTCGATGACGGCGGGCTGCAAAGGCTGACGTCGAGCGAAGGCGAGCAACCGCTGGACCAATACCTTGGCACGTTGGGCGGACTCCAAGCCGGCACTGATGAGCCGTCGCTCGCGCACGCCGCCGACGCCGTGTCGATGCAGCATGTCCAAGCTGCCGATGATCGGTGTCAGCAAATTGTTGAAGTCGTGCGCCACTCCGCCGGTCAGCTGTCCCATCGCTTCGAGCTTCTGGGATTGGATCAGCGCGGCCTGCGCCTGGGCCAACCGTTGCTGGTCCCGCAGGCGCTCCGTGACGTCGTTGGCGAACTGAAAGGCGCCGATCTGGGCGCCTGAGTGATCCCGCAACGGTCGGTACTTGATCTCGTAGATGGATTGAGAGCGAGCCGGATCGCCCCGGTGCTCGATCACGGTGCTCTCCTCGCCCGCGAGGACTTTGCTCCATGCCGTCTTGACGGGGTGAAGCTGCACAGGGCGGTCGGCGAGCAGCGCCAGCAGGTTGTCGCCGGCTTTGACGCGCATGCCATAGACGCGGTCGAACTCGTCGGCATTCGCCTTGTTGATGGCGAGGACGTTGTAGTTGACGTCGACCGCCATGATCATGACATCGGTGGTCTCCATCAGGGTTGCCAACAGGTTTCGCTCACCGGTGCGCGCGATGACCTCCAGTTCCAGCGAGTCGCGCGAGCGCTGCAGCACCCGGCGTGCCTGCACGATTTCCTCGATGTCGGTGTAGGTGCCGTACCAACGCGTGATCACATCGCCATCGCGCTCGGGATCCGCGCGCGCCAACACCCAGCGGTATTCGCCGGAAACGTTCCGCAGACGATGCTCCACATGGTAGGGCGAGCCGGATTCGAGCGCCCGCCGCCACTCGGTCCACGCCGCATCGCGATCGTCCGGATGAATCATGTCGCGCCATGCGTCACCGTCCGTACCGCCGATCGGCGCGCCCGTGTATTCATACCAACGCGCGTTGAAGTAGTCGTAGTAGCCGTCTGCTCGAGACGACCAGACGATCTGCGGCATGGAGTCGGCGATCGAACGAAACCTCGCCTCCGTCTTGGCGGCCGCGTCTTCGGCCTTGATCTGCAGCGAGATGTCCGTATTCACGCCGAACCAATGGGTCACTTTGCCCTGCGCGTCGAAGGTCGGATTGATGCGAGTCAAGAAGGGCCGCAGCACCCCATCCGCACCCCGGATGGGAAACACCATTTCAAACGGTTTGGCCGATGCGATCGCCTCGGTCCAACGCTCGAGGACAGCCGCCAGGTTTCTCGGATCGTGCACCGCCTGCCAGCCCCAGCCCTGCATCTGCTCGGGAGTCGTGCCGGTATACTCGTACCACCGCGGGTTGTACCAACTGATGTAACCGGACGCGTCGGCAATCCAACACAGCGCCGGAATATTCTCGGCGAGTTGGCGAAACGTCTGGTCGCTCACCGGCGCACTCAAGTTATTGTGATTCGCTCGCACCTCGCCGCGCATGACGGAATCCTTCACTTGAGACAATGGTTCACATGAGACTATGGCTCGATTATAGGGAAGTCGGCGGCGCTAGGGGTCCAAGCATCGGCTGTTGCCGTGGGAACGCCGGCTCAGGCGCGCCTGCCGATTTTCGCGAGCGGAATCCGTACTTCGGCCGGCGGCGCGCTTTGGATCGGCGAACTCAGCGTAGGGGCACCACAGTTGTCGCATCCGCCACAGGCGCCTCCCGCTTTGACATGGGAGGCGTTGCTGAGACGTCGCGATAGGCCCCCTAGTCCGAGCGCCGGGGGCAAGCCCGCCAGCAGCCGGCCGCAGGCTCCCCACAGGCGCGGCCGCAGGCTTCGCGGACCCAGTGAGGTGATGGCGTAACCGGTACTCAGAATCAGCACCAAACCGACCAGCGAATGATCGATGACGCTCTTCATGGCGGCCCGCGCATGCTCAACTCAAGCTCAAGGCGATGCGATACGTGATGAACGAACCCACGTACGCCAAGGCAAACATATACCCGGCCATGATGAGGGGGTACTTCCAAGAATTCGTTTCACGCTTCACGGTCGCCAGGGTGGACAAGCACTGCGGGGCAAAAACATACCAGGCCAGCAATGAGAGCGCCGTCGGCAAGCTCCACGATTGAGCGATCAATGGCGTCAACGCCCCGCTCACGTCATTGCCCGTGGCAGAGAGCGCATACACCGTGCCGAGTGCGCCGACGGCGACTTCGCGCGCGGCGAGGCCGGGCACGAGGGCGATCGATATCTGCCAGTTGAAGCCGATGGGCGCGAACAGCACGGCGAGCCAGGAACCCACATGACCGGCGATGCTGTATTGGATCGCGGGCCCGGTAGCGCCCGACGGCGGCGCGGGAAATGAACTCAACGCCCAGAGAATCACCATCAGCGCAAGGATGATGGTGCCCACGCGGCTCATGAATATCTCCACGCGCTGCCATAGCCCGATGACCAAATTGCGCAGGTTCGGCCAGTGATACGCCGGCAATTCGAGCATCAGGGCTTGGAAGCGCGACCCATGGCCGCGTTTGAGCACGAAGGCAACCCCCATCGCGCTCGCCACACCGAGGATGTACAGCGCGAACAGCACGACACCCTGCAACTCCAAACCACCCCACACCGTGCGCCGCGGAATGAACGCGCCAATGATCAGTGCATAGACCGGGAGCCGTGCGGAACACGTCATCAGCGGCGCAATCATGATGGTCGCCAATCGATCGCGGGGATTTTGAATGGTCCGAGTCGCCATGATGCCCGGAATCGCGCATGCAAAGCTCGACAACAACGGAATGAAGGCCCGCCCCGAGAGGCCGACGCTGCCCATCACACGATCGAGCAGAAACGCGGCGCGCGGCAAGTATCCGGAATCTTCGAGCACCAAGATGAAAACGAACAGGATGATGATCTGCGGCAGAAAGACGAGGACACTGCCGACGCCCGCCAGAACGCCGTTGATGAGCAGATCCTTGAGGAGGCTCGCGGGCAGCGCCGCCCCGAGCCACTCGCCGAATACCCCGACGCCCGACTTGATCGCATCCATCGGCACTTGCGCCCAGGCGAACACGGCTTGAAATACCAGGAACAATATGACCGCAAGGATCACTGGGCCGAACAACGGATGCAGCGCCACGGCATCGACGCGGTCGCTGAACGTCACGCCGTCCAGGGCGTCGCCGCCGACGACACTCAAGATTCTGCGAACCTCATCTTGGTCGTGTTGGATATCCGCGGCCGTCGGAGTCCGCCAAGTCACGCTGTGGCGGGCAGCCGGCGGAGCCGGTATCGAGTCGAGCACCTCGATCAGCGGCGCGACGCCGGAAGTCTTGACTCCCACCGTCTCGACCACCGGGACGCCCAGCTCCACGGACAGCCGCGCGGCGTCGATGGCGATGCCCTTGCGGCGCGCGATATCGCTCATGTTGAGGGCGACCACCATCGGCAGGCCGAGCCGCTTCAAGCTCAATACCAGGCGCAGGTTCTGCCGCAGATTGGTGGCATCGGTGACGCACACGACGAAGTCGGGTTGAGTCTCGCCGCTGCGGCGACCGAGCAGCACATCAGCCGTCACTCGTTCGTCGGGGGTCAGAGGATCGAGGCTGTACGCCCCCGGCAGATCCAAGATACGCACGCGCAGCCCGGACGGCGTGAGCAACGAGCCCTCTTTGCGCTCGACGGTGACGCCGGCGTAGTTTGCGACCTTCTGCCGGCTGCCGGTGAGGATATTGAACAAGGCGGTCTTGCCGCAGTTGGGATTTCCGACCAACGCGATGAGCGGACTCGAAGCGCTTGGCGACGCGTCCATGGAGTTCAGAGGGGTTGCGGCCGCTCCGGGCACACGCGGACACAGGCGGCCTCGAAAAGGCGCAGAGCGAAAGTGCCGGTCCCGATACGCACCGCAATCGGTGCACGCGCCATGAAGCCGCGGGCGACGATTCGCACCGCCTCGCCGGGTAGAAAGCCCAATTCCGCCAAGCGCCGTCCCACTTCGGCCGGAGCGGCGGCATCTTCCGCCGATACCGACACCACCCGCGCAGTCGTCCCCGGCTTCAAGTCCGCCAATCGGATCTCGCCCGGCTGCATCGAACCAGGCCGAATCTCGCCCGGCGTGGGGAGGGAAATACCAGTGGGCGGATTGGTCGACATCGATGCGATTCTATATGAGAATCGTTCCCATTACTATTACGCGGTCACATTGTTGCATCGCAGACCTCGACCGGATGAGCAGTGGATGGCTGTCAGGCGGATGGCCCTCAGTTAAGACAGGCTGACAGGCGGCCGTTCCTGCTAATCTTGGGGCCCCTAAATCAACCGAGGCATTTGAAATGCCTACGCTTTTCGAGAAAATAATCGCCGGCGAGCTACCGGCCACGGTCCTCTACCGCGACTCACGGGTGATCGCCTTCCTGGATATTCGCCCGGTAGCCCCGGTACATATTTTGATAGTTCCGAATAAACCCATACCGACCGCCAACGATGTGGCCGACGAGGATGAATCATTGATTGGACATATGTTCACCGTGGCTCGCGATTTGGCCCGCCAGCAGGGCATCGCGGATCGCGGCTATCGGCTGATCATCAATTGCAATGCGGACGGCGGCCAGGAGGTCTATCACCTGCATCTGCATCTGCTCGGCGGCAAACCGCTCGGCCCCATGATTTCACGTTGATGCAATCTCAAAGGGAATATCTCAAAGGACTAGAGGATTAGCGATGAAGAAGAAAAAGAGCGCGCCGGCCAAGACTCGTTCCAAGCTCCGTTCCAAGCCACGGTCCAAGCAGAGTGCCCAATCGCGGCGCTCGGTCTCGGCCGCGAAATCCACGTCGCGGTCGGTCAAGGCCCGCGAGTTGCCCCGGACGGGTCCGCGCGACATTCCGCGCCGCGAACTGTATCCGGCGCTCGAGCCGTTCCGGCACGGCTATCTTCGCGTCTCGGACATCCACGAAATTTATTATGAAGAGTGCGGCAATCCGGCGGGCAAGCCCGCCATATTCCTGCACGGCGGACCCGGCGCCGGCTCGGACAAGCGTGCGCGGCAGTTCTTCGACCCCCAGCATTACCGAATCGTGATATTCGATCAGCGCGGCTGCGGGCGTAGCCGCCCGAGCGCGAGCCTCATCGAAAATACGACCTGGCACTTGGTCGCGGACATCGAGCGATTGCGCAAGCACCTGGGGATCGAGCGCTGGCTGGTGTTCGGCGGTTCGTGGGGCAGCACTCTCTCTCTCGCCTACGCCGAGGCGCACCCTGAACGCGTCACCGAGATCGTGCTGCGCGGAATCTTTTTGTTGCGCTACGCCGAAATTCGCTGGTTCTATCAGCATGGCGCATCGGAAATATTTCCCGATGCATGGGAGGCGTACCGCGACGCGATTCCGCCCGACGAACGCGACGATTTCTTGAGCGCCTACCACAAGCGCCTGGTCGGCAACGATCAACGAGTCGCGTTGGCGGCGGCCCGCGCCTGGTCCGTTTGGGAAGCCTCCGCCAGTTACCTATTCAGCAACCGCGATAACATCAAGAAATGGGGCGAGGACCAATTCGCGCTCTCGGTGGCGCGCATCGAATGCCACTACTTCGTGAATCGCGGATTCCTGCGCAGCGAGAGCCAGCTGCTCGATGACGTGCCCCGCATCCGCCACATTCCCGCGACCATCGTACAGGGACGCTACGATGTCCTCTGTCCCGCGACCAGCGCTTGGGATTTGCATCGCGCGTGGCCCGAGGCGGAATTCTTCATGGTGCCCGACGCCGGACATTCGGCATTCGAAGCGGGCATCACCCACGAGCTCGTGCTCGCGACCGACCGCTACCGCAGCCGCTGATGAACCTCCTATCCATTTCGCCCGCATGTCTTTCCGGGCGACCCGCCGCTCCCGTCAAACTCGAGGCGCGTTGAGCATGTCGGAACTCTCCACGCTCGGATTGGCGCAGGCGTCGGAGGCGCGTGAAATCGCGGAGATGTCGCGCGACTTGATCGAGCAGGGGCTGACCTGGTCCTGGACCCCGGCGCGCGTGCAGCACTTCATATGCGGTTCCGAGTCCTCCGTGATCGTGGCGCGACGCGAACGGCGCATTGCGGCCTTCGCCATCATGCACTTCGGCGATGAGGTCGCGCATTTGAATCTGCTCGCGGTGGCGCCCCTGCATCGGCGACAGGGACTCGGGCGGCAACTCATGGACTGGCTGACCGCGACCGCCATCGAAGCCGGCGTCTTTCGCATCAATCTCGAATTGCGGACGCACAACGAACCCGCGCGACTGTTCTACGAGCGGCTGGGTTTCGACCATCTGGGCATCGTGCAGGGCTATTACCAAGGCCGGGAAGCGGCGCTGCGCATGTCGCGGCAGCTGGCGAAGATTCCCTGAGCGGCGGCCGCCGTCGGCTAACGATGGTAGTCCGGATACGCCGGCCTCACCGGCTTCGGCACCGGGTGGGCCAACAGATCGCGAAGCGCGATCGCGACCGCGTCCTCCAGTTGCGGGTCATGGCCTTCGCTCGACGCCTTCGGATCCTGTTCGACGACCACATCCGGGTCGACCCCGTGGTTTTCGACATCCCATTCGCCCTTGGGAGAAAAGAACGCGACGCTCGGCGAGGTGACGTGACCGCCATCCATCAGCACCGGGATCTCGCTGATGCCGACCAGACCGCCCCAGGTTCGCTTGCTGACCAGCGTACCGAGTTTGGCCTGACCGTGGGTGCGCCATGAAAGTTAGGATCGTAGAAATACGCCCGCTCGATACGCCACACCTCGTGATACATCTGCGTCCATTCGGCCGCGGGGTCGATGCGTACCTGCATCCCCGCCAACGATAGAGTGCCGTCGCCCGGCTTGAGTGCGGCGTCCGACGGCGCGATGACATAGGTCGGCCGAATCTCGTCGGCACCCGGCAACGGCGGTGCGTCGGGTTTGCGGTTGGAGACGGCGAGTTCAATTGGCGGCGGCAGGGGCCTCGCCGATACAGATGGCATGCGGCAGCGTCGTATCGCTCGCAGACGTGCTCGGCCGCGATCCCGCGACGCGATAGCAGTTCGCGTCGATCCATACGATCCAATCGCCGTTCGGCGTCTTGAATTCCTCGCCCGCATGGTGCCTCGCTCGCGGCCACCAGTAGTCTTCCTTGGGTTCGCTCGAGATCGCATCATTGCGCGGCGGTTCGTGGGTACGAATCTCGAACGCCTGCAGCGCACGGCGCGCTTCCGCCGCCCAATCGACGCCCGATCCGGAGCCGTTCGACGAGGACGCCGGCGGCAGCGACGTCGCCGGCATCGGGGAGTCGAGTACGGGAGGCGTCATCGCGACGGCCGAATGAGCGGTGAATCGCCTCGCGGAAACGAACTCCGCCCGCACCTTGCGAGGATTCTCGGGCGGCGGCAAGACGATCAACTCGACGGAACTCTCTGCCGGGGCCACCGCGCTTCCGGACCGGGAAATCATCAGAAGCGCCGCGAATAACGCCGCATGCAGGGCCAAAACGACGAACAGTATCAAGTACCGCGGCGGTCCCCACCCAGATGACTCAACCATGACCCGGTCCGGGCTCGCGTAACGGTCAGCAGACCCCTGATGGCAGACACGCCGCGGCGGCAATGGTTCCGGCGGTTGCGCTAGTGTTTCACGTGCCGTCGATGGTGGGCATGGTGAGCGGCGTGATGATGGGAGGCATGGTGATGATGCGCCGCCTTATGACGCGGCGCGTCCGCGAACGCGGAACTCGCGGAGAGGATCATCAAGGCGGCAAGCAAATGGATTTTGGTCATGGAACTCGAGTACTCGTGTGAATGGGGAAACACATGCATTGCAAGCATGAAGCTTAATCGAAAATCTAACAAGCGCAGACCGCACGCAAAACGCCCTGTATTGTCAACTAGCCGGGAGTTCTCCCCCAATTCTCTGAAATGAATGCGTGCGGCGTCGCCAAGACCCGTCCAGTGGCGAGCGATGCCGCCTAGGAACGTTTGAATATGGCCAGCTTGCTCTGGGTTTCCATGAACATCGGATCCAAGGGCGCCGCCATGTCGCCGGTCCGCTGCAAGAATTCTCCAATTTCTCCGGGCGGGACCGCGGCGCTTCGGTAAAACCCCTGAAACTGATCGCAGCCGAGTTCGCGCAGCTGCTCCAGTTGCTGCGCCGTCTCCACACCCTCGGCGACGACCTTGAGCCGCAGACTGTGAGCGAGCGAGATGATCGCTTTGACGATGGATGAGGAGGCCGAATCCCTCGTCAGGTCCTTGATGAAACTGCGATCGATCTTGAGCTTGTCGATCGGGAAGCGGCGCAGGTAGCTCATGCTGGAATACCCGGTACCGAAGTCGTCGATCGACACCAGCACGCCCATCCGGCTCAATTCCTCGAGGATTTGAACCGAGCTCTCGGCATGGTCCATGACGGTCGTCTCGGTCAATTCGATTTCGAGGTATCGAGGCTCCAACGCATGATCGGCGAGTGCCGCACGCACGATCTCCAGGAACTTGGGCTGGCGAAAATGGATCGGCGATATATTGACCGCGATTCGCAGGAAGGGCAGTGTGTCGTCCTGCCATTGGCGCGCTTGGCGGCAGGCTTCGCGCAGCACCCATTCGCCGATGCCGAGCATGAGTCCGCTTTCTTCGGCCAGCGGTAGAAACACGCCCGGTCCAACCAGCCCCCGCACCGGATGCCGCCAGCGCAACAGCGCCTCGACGCTGTTCGTGCGGCCGGAGGCAACGTCGAGCTTCGGCTGGTAGTGAAGCTCGAACTGTTGCAGCGGCAGCGCGCGGCGCAGATCCCTTTCCAAATCCAGACGCTCGCGTGAGAAGACGCTCATACCGGCATTGAAGAATTGAAAACTGTTGCGGCCGGATTGCTTCGCAAAGTACATCGCTTCATCGGCATGCGCGACGAGCGAATCCACGTCGGTTCCGTCCGCCGGATACACGCTGATGCCGACACTCCCGGAGGTGTGGACCTCCGTCGCACCGACGGTCACCGATTGATCCAATTCCGAGACGAGTTTGGCCGCCACGACCGCCGCGTAAGCCGGCTCGCGCACCCCCGAGATCAGCACCAGGAACTCGTCCCCGCCGGTGCGCGCCACGGTATCCGCCGTGCGAACGGCGCGGGACAGCCGGCGTGCGATATCGATCAGCAATTGGTCCCCGGCGCCGTGACCCAACGTGTCGTTGATCACCTTGAACCGATCGAGATCCACGACCAGCACCGCGAAGGTCCGCCCGTCACGTTCAGCATGGGCGATCTCCCGCCCCAAACGGTCGAAGAACAGCGCTCTGTTCGGCAGTCCTGTCAAGGCATCGTGAGTCGCTTGGTGTTGCAGTTCGGCGTTGGCCTGCTCGAGCCGCAAGGCGTGGCTGCGCGTTTTGGATTGCAGGTGGGCGTCGTACACGGCGGTGATCAATGTCACGGCCAAGATACCGAGCGCGAACATGCCGATCAACGCGGCGAGCCAACTGTCTTGAAAAATCACGCCGCCTCGGCAGAAGGAACCGGATGCGAATCGCGAGGCCGCCATCCCCGTGTAATGCATTCCACTGATGGCGAGCCCCATGACGACGGCCGCGGCAATTCGCGCGAGTCGTTGGTGGAGCGACTGGCCTTCGCGAAGCCGGACGAAGAGCCACAGAGCCACGAACGAGGCGCTGACGGCGATCAGGATCGACATCGCCACGAGCGGCGGGTCGTAGGAGATGGCGGGCACGATCGCGATCGCGCCCATACCGAGATAGTGCATCGCCGAGATGCCGGCCCCCATGGCGAGGGCACTGACGCCGAGACGTGCCAGCGCGAGCCGCGGACCGCGGGTTATCGCGAGGGTAAACCCCGAGGTGAGAATAGCGACGGCAAGCGACTCCAACGTCGTCGGAATGTCGTACGCGAGCGGGATCGGCAAGGAGAACGCGAGCATGCCGATGAAATGCATGGACCAGATGCCGATGCCCATCGCGATGGCGCCGATCCCCACCCATATCGAGGCGCCGTTGCCTTCATTCGCCGCCACTCGGGCGGCGAGACGGAGCGCCGTGTAGGACACCAAGATCGCGACGGCGATGGAGAGCGCGACCAGCCAATGGTTGTAGTTGGATGGCATGTCGCGCGCAGACTAAACTGGTCCTGGAAAACTAAGCGTGTTACAGCACTCTTATTGCGTATTGATACCCCTCGCCCGCCCAAAACCGTCCACGGCAGGCCCGATTTCACCAGCGCAACTGGTATTCCTGCTCCCGCGATCCATGGCTTGTGGAGACACCATCCTATCGAAACCGTTCGTTTGGCCGATCCAAGACTACAACGCCAACACCCGTCGATCGATGTCGGCGATCGATTTGACGCCGGTCAATGCCATGGCGGTGCGCATCTCCTTTTCGATCAAGCCGAGCAGGTGGGTCACCGCGGTCTCACCGCCGGCGGCGAGCGCATACATGTAGGCGCGGCCGAGCAGCACTCCCTTCGCGCCGAGCGCCAGCATGCGGACGACGTCGAGACCGGAGCGCACTCCCGAATCGGCGAGGACGGTGAGTGCATCGCCGACCGCATCGGCGATTGCCGGGAGCGCTCGCGTCGTGGACAGAGCGCCGTCCAATTGGCGGCCACCGTGATTGGACACGACGATGCCTTGGGCGCCGAAGCGCAGCGCATCCCGGGCATCCTCGGGATCGAGGATGCCCTTGATGATGATGGGTCCGCGCCAGAACTCGCGGATCCACTCGAGATCCCGCCATTCTATGCTGGGATCGAAATTGGCACCGAGCCAGGCGATGTAATCGTCGAGTTCCGTCGGCTTGCCGAGGTAGTGCGAGATATTGCCGAGGTCGTGCGGTCGGCCGAGCACCCCGACGTTCCAGGCCCAACCCGGCTTGCCGCAGGCCTGCAGGAATCTGCGCAGCGGACCCCATGCGCCGCTCAATCCGGAATGCGGATCCCGATAACGTGCTCCGGGCACCGGCATGTCGACGGTGAAGACGAGCTTGGTGACGCCGAGCGAGTGGGCGTGTTCGAGCGCATGGCGCATGAAGCCACGATCCTTGAGGACGTAGAGCTGGAACCAGACGTCGCACCCGGACTCGCGGATGATTTCCTCGAGGGGACAGAGCGAGACCGTCGATATGATGTAGGGAATCCGCGCCCGCTTGGCCGCGCGCCCGACCTGGACCTCGCCGCGGCGCGCGTACATTCCGCCGAGACCCACGGGAGCCAAGCCCATCGGCATGGCGAATTCCTCACCGAACAGCGTCGTCGACAAGGAGATATCGGCCACGTTGCGCAAGACGCGTTGGCGAACGTTCAGCGCGGCAAGATCACCGACATTGTCTCGCAGCGTCGCCTCGGCATAGGAGCCGCCATCCAAATAGTCGAACAGGAAGCGGGGCAATTTGGCGCGCGCTGCCCCGCGGTAGTCGGCGCCCGATGCAATGATCATGAATGCTTGAAAGCTCTAGAGGGGTGCACGTCCGGTCCGCAATGTTCTCGCAATCTCCGGCTCTAGTATTTCATACCGCCCATAGAACAGCACCGGCACCAGCGCGAGAGCATAGAAAATCGCCGGCAGCCAGACGAAGGCGAACACGATGCCCGCAATGGCGCGCGCGTTCTGCGCGACATTGGGGTGATAGTCGGTGGCTGACAAGATCCACGCCGGCAGCGCGCCGCCCAGCCCGCTGCCGACCTTCAGGCAGAAAGCGGCGCCGATGGCCGTCAACAGGCCGGCGGCGCGTATTCCGGTCTTCCACTCGCCGTAGTCGACGCTGTCCGCGAGCAACGAGAAAGGCATGGCCATGGCCACGCCGCTCGTCAAGATGCCGGCGATCCAACCCGCGAAGAGTAGTTCGGAGAACCCCGCGTCGATGCCCGCAAACAGCAGAAACTGCGAGCCCACCGCTCCGACCAAGCCCCATGCCCAGATATTGCGTTTGGACGTCCATCGGCAGAACCACGGCAAGAAGAGCAATGCCGCGAGCGACACCACATCGAGGCCGTTGGCGAAGGGTACGAGGTCGCTGCGATGCCAGACGTACTGAAAGAAATACGGGACGGTCGATATGCGCGCAATGAATGCGATCCAGAACAGCAGGCTGCTCGAGACGATGATGAGCCACGGCCAATTGCCGCCGATGGCGGAGAACGATTGGCGTATCGACACGCGCCCGGCGTCCGCGGGAATCCGCTCCCGAAGATTGCGGAACGCGATCACGTACAGGATGATCGAACCTGCGGCGTAGATCGGGATCGTGCGCATGATGCCGAGTTTGTCGTCGCCGCGGCCGAACCAGGCGATGCAGGGCAGCAACGTCGCATTGACGAGCAAGACCCCCGCCTTGGATCCGACCATCCGAAAGGTCGTGAGCACCACCCGTTGCCGCGGATCGTGCGTCAAGGCCGAGAGGATCGCCGTCACCGGTGTGTTGATCCCCGTATACAGCACGCTGCACACGATGTACGTCGCTCCCGCATAGAGGGCCTTGTTGGCGGCGGAGAAGTCCGGCGTCGCGAAGGTCAAGACGCCGCTCAGCGCAAACGGCACGCACAACCACAGGAACCACGGCCGGAACTTGCCCCATCGGGAATGCACCCTCTCGAACAGGATTCCCCACAGCGGCGCATCCACCGAATCGACCAAGCGCGCCAGCAGCAAGATATTGCCGGCGACGAGCGCGGAGAGTCCGGCGATATCCGTATAGAACTTGAGCAGATAGAACGAGATCACCGTGAAGAGCAGCTGACCCGCGGTATCGCTCACCGCATAGCTGACCCGTTGTGTGTAACCGGCCGGCTGCATGTCTTCGCCCGTGGGGACGTGGCTAGGACGCATCAGGCTTGCGGCGGGCGGGTTCCGAGATAGATTTGCGGCGGAGCGGCGGGCAGATCCGCGGCCGCGACGATGTGGGGGCAGTGGTGGGCCTGGCGCGCGGTTTCGCTCAATACCAAGCCATGTCCGGGAGCGTTCGACCCCCAGATCTTGCCATCGCGCAGCGTGTAGGGCTGATCCACCAGGTGCTCGAAATTCTGGAAGCTGTATTCCAGCCACCCGACCTCGGGGAGCGCGATCGCGAGATTGACACCCAATTCGAGGAATGAGTTGCCCAGGGTGACGGGGATGCCCGTTTCCGCCGCCAGCCACCCGATGCGCATGACGTCGGTGATCTGGCCATGGACGTTCAGCATGTCCGTCGCCTCACTCTCGAGGAGCTTGCGTTTGCCTTGCACGTCGAGATATTCGCCCGAATTCAGGAAAGTCGGTCCGATCGAATCGCGGATCAGCTTCAGCCCCGCGAAGTCGTCGCGCAGCGTCGGATCCTCGACCCAAAAGATATCGTGTCCCGCCTTGCGAATCCGCTCCAGGCTGTAGAGGGTTTGCCGAGGAGACCAGGCCTCGTTGGCGTCGATCATCACGGTCGCGCCCGCACCGACGGTGCGCTTGAGCAGATCGAGGCGATGGATATCCCGCTCGAGATCCGGATGTCCGACCTTGATCTTGAACGCCCGAAACCCGAGCGCCGCCGCCTTGCTGAAAAGTGCCGTGAATTCCGCGTCCGACAGGTGGAAATCGAGTCCGCTCGCGTACACCGGAACCGGTGCGCCGGCACCGCCCAGAAGTCGCCAGAGCGGCAGTCCCATCGACTTCGCGAACAGGTCCCAGCACGCCTGCTGAATCGCCTCATCGAACGGTAGCGACATGCGCCGCGTATTGCCGCCGCGTGTCCGCACGACTCGATGGACCAGCGCACCGGCTTCTTGCCCGACCAAACCCGGCCACGCCTCCTCGCGAAAAATACGGTCGATTTCGGCTTCGGCGGGCAATGAGAAAAATAGCGACTGCATGAACCCCAACCCGGAGACGTTCGCGGGGCCTAGCAGTTCGAGCGCCGCGATTTGCACTACGGCGGTACCCACTTGGCTATCACCGATTTTCCGGTCGCGGGCGAACTGCATGCGGGTGATTCGATAATCGACGATCTGCATTTTATTAGTATCTATGTTTCGGTAGACTGAAGGTATCGCCACTCCGATAGTAAGATATCACAAGTTGAGATAAATATGCCAGCGACGCGTAGGCGCCGTACTCCGCAGGTCCGCCAATCCACGGACTCGTCGGATCCTCGAACCATGAGCGACCTGGCGTACCGTTCCATCTTGCAGGCGCTGTTCGAGCGCCGCGTTCCCGCCGGCGCTTTCGTCTCGCAAAACGATCTGGTCGAGTTGCTGGATATTCCCATTCAGCCCTTGCGCGACGCCTTGCGCGTCTTGCAATCCGAGGGCGTGCTCACGATCCATGCGCGTACCGGCATCCAGTTCCTGAATCCCGACCTCGAGCTCGCCCGCAGCACCTACCAGTTCCGATCGATCATTGAACGGGCCGCGGCGCAGCGGTTCGCCGAGACCGGCGACGCCGCGACCATCGCGGGTCTGCTCGATGCGCATCGAGCGTTGACCGACACGATCGAACGAGAGGCGTCGGCGGTCGGCGGCATGAGCAAGGAATCGCGCAATCGCCTGGAGAAACTCGACGAGGAGTTGCACGCCAAGTTGATCCAGAGCTTGCGTAATCCGCTCGTCGAAACGACCGCGCGGCGGCTGAAGAATTATGTGACCCTGATCCGCCTGGATAGGCTCACCACGGCACCGCTGGCATTGCGCACGCTCAAGGAGCACATCGATATTCTCGAGGCCTGCAAGGATCGCGATGCGCAGCGCGCCGAAGCGGCCTTGTCGGCCCATTTTCAAGCCGCACTGCACCGGATCCTCGGCATGTGCTGATCCTGGGCAGGTGCTGATCCTGGGCAGGTGCTGATCCTGGGCAGGTGCTGATCGTGGGCAATACTGAGCGCCGTCGTGGGCCGGCGCTGTGCGTTTCACCGGAACGGGCGTTTTTTGGATTTATAAGATATTAATATATACTAATGAGATATTAGTGGTTGCTCTACTCATGACGATTCGACATTTCACGGCATTCGGCGAGAGATCCCCGGCATGACCGTGCCTATTCCGCTGCGCCGCGTGGGCACGACCGGGTTACGTTTGAGCGAACTCGGCCTCGGCACAGCGCCATTGGGGAATCTGTATGAGCCCATGAGCGACGCAACGGCGCAAGCCGTGCTCGAGGCTGCGCTGTCCGCGGGTATCCACTATGTCGATACCGCTCCTTTCTATGGGTTCGGACTCAGCGAACGGCGTGTCGGGGATGGCCTGCGCGGTCAACGCTCGCACGTGATCTCAACCAAAGTGGGACGGCTGCTCGTGCCCGATTCGAGCGTCGGCGATGATTCGATCCGCTTTGGTTTTCGCTCCGCACTGCCGTTCAAACCGGTTTTTGACTATTCGCATGATGCCATCCTACGGTCTTGGGAATCGAGCTTGCAGAGACTCGGACTGGCGCGGGTCGATCTCTTGTACGTGCACGACGTGGGGCCTCAAACCCACGGTTCGGCGCACTCAGGTATGTGGCAGCAACTGACCGCGGGGGGCGGATTCCGGGCGCTGCAACGGCTGCGCGATGAGGGCTCGATCGGTGGCTTCGGCCTCGGTGTGAACGAGATCGCTGTCTGCCTCGAGGCCATGGACTACACGCGTATCGATGCTGTGTTGCTGGCGGGACGTTATACCCTGCTGGAACAACGGGCATTGGACGAACTCCTCCCGAGAGCCAAGGCGAGCGGCACGGCCGTTATCGTGGGTGGACCCTACAATAGCGGCATATTGGCGGCGGGAACCCGCTCGAAGGCCCCACCCCTCTACAACTACGCGCCCGCACCGCCGGAGATCATGGCGCGCGTCGCGCGCATCGAGGCGGTCTGCGAACGCCACGCGGTGGTGCTTGCGGCCGCCGCGCTGCAGTTTCCTCTCGCCCATCCGCAGGTGGTGAGCGTCATTCCCGGCATCGCGAGCGTCGCCCAATTGTTCGACACCCTGCGCTTCTATCGCACCTCGATACCGCCACGGTTCTGGGAGGACCTCAAGTCGTCGGGTTTGCTGCGCGAGGATGCACCCGTGCCGAAATTCAAGAGTCCATAACAACCTCAAAGGTACCCACTCGATGACCACCGGAAGACTTGCTGGCAAACGCGCGCTCATCACCGCCGCCGCCAACGGCATCGGCCGCGAAACCGCCTTGGCCTTCGCACGCGAAGGCGCAGAGGTGCTTGCCACCGACGTGAGCGCTGCGCATCTGGCCAACCTCGGGGCGGAGGATCCTAGGCTCGAAACCGGGGTACTCGACGTGACGAGCGCGGCCGCGGTCGCGGATCTGTTCGCCCGCCGCAGCTTCGATGTGGTGTTCAATTGCGCCGGCTGGGTGCACCAAGGCACCATTCTGGATTGCGACGAAGCGGCGTGGAGCCGATCGTTCCAGATCAACGTGGATTCGATGTTCCGCATCTGCCGCGCGGCGATCCCCCAGATGCTGCTGAGCGGCGGCGGGTCGATCGTCAACATGAGTTCGGTCGCCTCCAGCGTCAAGGGCGCGCCGAACCGTTTTGCCTATGGGGCAACCAAAGCGGCGGTGATCGGTCTCACCAAATCGATCGCCGCGGACTATGCGGCGCGACAGATCCGTTGCAACGCGGTGTGTCCGGGCACCGTGCATACGCCCTCGCTCGAGGATCGCGTCGCCGCTCTGGCCGGCACTCCCTCAGATGTCTGGAAAGGCTTCATCGGGCGACAACCCATGGGCCGTCTGGGCAAGCCGGCGGAGATCGCGGCGCTCGTTCTGTATCTCGCGAGCGACGAGAGTGCCTTTACCACGGGCGGAGCTTTCGTCATCGACGGCGGCTGGTCGAATTAGAGTTTTCTTATTTAATCAGCTTTCTCATTTAATCATTGGGGTTCACGATGCGTTTATTGAGAGTTGGAGCGCGGGGCGGCGAGCGTCCCGCCCTGTTGGATGCGGGAAACAAGCTGCGCGACCTGAGCGGGATCGCCGCCGATTTCACGCCGGAATGGTTGCAGGCGGGCGGGCTCGAAACGATCCGGCAGGTCGACGTGAATTCCTTGCCCGTACTGCCGCGTCCGCCACGCATCGGAGCGCCCATTTCGCGCACCGGGAAGATCGTGTGCGTGGGGCTGAATTATCGCGATCATGCGGCCGAGTCCGGCATGGAGCTTCCGAGTGAGCCGGTGTTGTTCATGAAAGGAGGTCACACGCTCCAGGGTCCGGATGACGAGGTGCACATTCCCCGCGGTTCCATCAAGACCGATTGGGAAGTGGAACTCGGGGTGGTCATCGGACGTCGCGCCGAGTATGTATCCGAGGCGGACGCGCTAAGCCACGTCGCCGGTTACGCCGTGTGCAACGACCTCTCCGAGCGCGCGTTTCAATTGGAGCGCGGCGGTCAATGGGACAAGGGCAAGAATTGCTCGACCTTCCTCCCCTTCGGTCCCTGGCTCGTGACCCCGGATGAGATTCCCGACCCGCAAGGCCTCGATCTGTGGCTCGAGGTCAACGGGAAACGCCACCAGAATTCCTCGACCGCGAATATGGTGTTCGGCGTGCGTTATCTCGTGCACTACATCAGCCAGTTCATGCCGCTCGAGGCGGGCGACATCATCAGCACGGGAACGCCGGCCGGTGTCGGGTTGGGCCTCAAGCCGCAGGTGTACTTGAAGGCCGGCGACTCGATGCGCGTCGGCATCCAGGGACTCGGGGAACAAGAGCAACACGTGATCGACAGTCCCCGATAAGGGACTCGCGGGAGCCCGTAGGCCATGTTGCGAAGCCAAAGATATGCCGCGATGGTCCTTGCCGCGAGTTTGTGCGGCCTTCCAACCGGCGTCAATGCCGAGGACCGCTTGGCCCACGTCGAGAAGATCGAGTGGACGTGGTCGGACCGTCCCAAAGTGGTAGATGCCCATCTGCCGAACGTGCTCCTGCTCGGCGACTCGATCTCACGAGGCTACTACGAAGCCGCGGCGGCGCTGCTCGAGGGCAAAGCCAACGTGTATCTGTTCGCGACGTCGGCCGCCGTCGGCGCCGACATGCTCCTCGATCAGATCCGCGCCTACCGAAAGATGGTCGGTATCCGCTTCGACGTCGTGCATGTCAACAATGGCATGCACGGCAAGACATACACCGAGGCGGAGTATCGTGCGCACTATCCCGAGTTCTTGGACACGGTGAAGCGCCAATGGCCGAAAGCGAAATGCATCGTGGCCACGACGACGCCGGTGTTGAACGACAGTGAGGACGGTCCGGCCAATGCCCGCATCGTCGTGCGTAATGCCACCGCACTCGAGGACGCCAAGAAATCGGGCTGCGGTATCGACGATCAACATGCCCTGATGCTGCAACACCAAGACCTGCACGATGGCAATTTGCACTACACGGCCGCGGGATCGCGCCTGCAGGCCGAGCAGGTGGTGATGTCCATCCTCAGCGTGCTGCCGGGTAGCCGGTGAATCGCCGCAACTTCATCGCGGCCGCCTACACGACGTTGCTCGCGACCCGATTGTCGCGGCCTGCGCGGGGTGCGCAAGGGGCGGGCGACGAGGGCGACGTCTCACCCTCCGCGCTCACCCTGCACTATGACAAACCCGCCGCGCAATGGAACGAAGCGCTGCCGCTCGGCAATGGCCGTATCGGCGCCATGGTCTTCGGCGGCGTCGATCGCGAGCGTATCCAGTTGAACGAGGCGACGCTTTGGGCCGGCAATCCGCATTCCTATGTGAACCCGGGTGCTCACCCGCATCTCGGGGAGCTGCGCGACCTCATCTTCCGCGGCAAGGTTCAGGAGGCGGCAACGCTTGCGAATCGGATGATGGGGATGCCGAGTACGCTGCCGGCGTATCAGCCGTTTTGCGACCTGCATCTCGAGTTCCTCTCGAACCCGCATTTCGATCGGTACAGCCGCCATCTCGATCTCGACTCGGCGTTGGCGGGTGTCACCTGCCGCGTCGAGCCGTCCGAGTTCTTCGGCGGTGCGATGACGCGGCGCGAAGCCTTCGCGTCGTTTCCCGACCGGGTGTTCGTCATGCGGATGACCAGCGATCTCGGCGGCGGCCAAACTCTGCGCCTCTCGCTCACCACGCCTCATCCCGAAAGCCGGGTGGAACTGTTGACGAATGGCGACCTGGTTCTCTCAGGGCAGATGATCCCGTTGCAGGCGCCGCCAGGGACCTGGACCGCCGATTGGTCGGGACCGGGATTGAAATTTGCCGCGCAGGTTCGCCTGATCGCGGAGGGCGGCCGCGTGACCCGGCAATCCGACGAACTGTTCGTCGAGCATGCCCAGGTGATCACGGTGCTCGTGAGCCTTGCGACCAGCTTCGTCAATTACCGTGATATCTCCGCCGATCCGAGGCAGCGCACGCAGGTGGATATCGATGCCGCGGCGCTGCGTTCCTACGAAGACCTGCGACGACGGCACATCCAGGATCATCAAGCATTGTTTCGACGCGTGGACCTGCGGATCGAGCCGGAGGCGTCAAGCGTCGGTACCGGCACTGGTGGCACTAGTACTGGTACTGGTACTGGTACTGTTACTGGTGCTGGCTCTGCCACCGGCACCGGCGCGACCGCCACAACCGTCACACCGACCACGACGGATCGGCTGATTACCCATTTCGACCCGGCGGCCGACCCGGATTTCTTCGCACTCTTCTACCAGTTCGGGCGTTACCTCTTGATCGCCGCTTCGCGGCCGGGGGGTCAGCCCGCCAACCTGCAAGGGATTTGGAACGATGACCTCTGGCCGTGGTGGGGCTCGAAATGGACCACGAACATCAATCTGCAAATGAATTACTGGCCGGCGGAAACCGGCAATCTGGCCGAATGCGTGGAGCCGCTGCTCGATCTACTCGAAGATCTGCGTGTCAGCGGCGCCGAGGCGGCGCGGGTTCATTACGATTGCCCTGGTTTCGTACTTCACCACAATACCGACCTCTGGCGCGCCGCGGCACCGGTCGATGCGTTTTGGGGACATTGGCCGGTGGGCGGTGCGTGGCTGGTGCTGCAGGCGTTGGAGCATCACGCCTTCGGACTGGATGAGGAATTGTTACGCCGCCGTCTCTACCCGCTGCTCAAGGATTCGTGCGCGTTCTTTTTGGATTTCCTGGTGGAAATCCCGGCGGGCAAGCCGTTCGCGGGGCACCTGGCGACCATTCCATCCTCGTCGCCGGAAAATTATTACGTGATGGCCGACGGCACCAAGGGATTCATGACCTACGCGCCGACGATGGATCTCGAAATCCTCGCGGCGCTGTTCGCACGCTTCGTCGAGATTTCAACGCATCTTGGGCTCGATACCAGGATGCGGCTCCGAGTACAGGCGGCCGCCCGGCGCTTGCCGCCGCTGCAAATCGGCCGGAACGGCGAATTGCAGGAATGGATCGAGGACTATGCCAAGAATGAGGCGGAGCATCGCCATTGCTCGCATCTGTATGCGCTGTATCCCGGGGACGCCATCACGCCGCGAGACACCCCGCAACTCGCGGAGGCGGCCCGCAAGGCGCTGGTCGCGCGGGGTTCCGCCGACGGCGCGGGTTCCGGCTTCAAGGCTTGGCGCGCCGCCTTGTGGGCGCGATTGGGTAACGGCGATGAGGCTGCCCGCTTGCTCGCGAATCTCATCACCCAGGCAACCTCGCCCAGCATGCTGAACGATGGGTGGAACCAGGTCGATGGCCATCTCGCAGGTCCCGCCGCGATCGCGGAGATGCTGCTGCAAAGCCATACGGGTGAGATCGTGCTGCTGCCGGCGCTGCCGGCCGCTTGGACCTCGGGCAGCGTGCGCGGCTTGCGGGCCCGCGGCGGAGCCACGGTGGACCTTCTTTGGAGTCAATCGCGGGTGGCGTCGGTGACCCTGAGCACGGCGATAAAGCGGCATTTCCGGCTGCGCCACGGCGATGTGACCGCGAGCATCGAGGTGTCCCCGCGGCAGGCCGTGACGCTCGATGGCGCGTTACGGCCGAGGCAGTGATAATGACGGCGCCCATGCAAATCGTCGATACCCATGTCCACTTCTGGAATCCGCAGCAGCTGATTTATCCCTGGCTCGCCGGCGTGCCCGCATTGCAGCGCGCGTTCATGCCGAGCGACTACTCCGCGCAACGACTGTTGCCGAATGTCGCAAAGCTGGTGTTCGTCGAATGTGGCTGCGATCCGGCGAGCAGCCTCGCGGAAGCGCGCTGGGTCGCGAGCCTCGCGGCCGCCGAACCGCGCCTGCGCGGCATCGTGGCGGGAGCCGCGGTCGAGCAAGGCTCCGCGGTGCGCGACCACCTCGCCGCGCTCAGCCAGATTACCTTGGTCAGAGGTGTACGCCGTAACCTCGAAGGCGAAACCGATCCGCAATTTTGCTTGGCGCCCGATTTCTTGGCGGGTGTGCGTGAGTTGACCGCATTCGATTTTTCCTTCGATCTGTGCGTGCGCAATCACCAGTTGCCGGCGGTCATCGAACTCGCGCGCCGCTGTCCCGAGGTGCGCTTCGTACTCGACCATTGCGGCAAGCCCGCCATCCGGGAGCGGGTTCTGGATCCCTGGTGTCGGCACATTCGCGAACTCGCGGCGCTGCCGAACGTGCAGTGCAAGCTCTCCGGTTTGCTGACGGAGGCGGACATCGCCGAGTGGCGGCCGGCCGACCTTACGCCCGTCGTGCAGCACGTGCTCGACAGTTTCGGGCCGGACCGAGTCATGCTGGGCACCGACTGGCCGGTGCTGCGGCTGGCATCGAATCATGAGCGCTGGTTCGAGGCGCTGGAGAATTGCCTGACCGGAGTTTCGTCGGAGACTCGCGGCAAGCTCTATCGTTTCAACGGCGAAGCGTTCTACCGCCTTTGAGTCCGGACTTTGGAGTCTGCCGCGCGGCGGGTTCCGCGCGGGGCGCGTCGGGCCGATCGCGCCGGAGGCTTCACGATCAAGCGGCGCGTGAGCGCGATGAGAGCATCCATGGCGCATCGCGCGCCGGGCGCATCGCCCTCGGCAATCGCCTGGAAAACCGCCTCATGCGCCGGCAGGTCGGCCGTATGTCCGGCGATCTTGTTCGTAAACCGAATCGATGTTTGCAATGCCGTGGACACCACGTCCTTGAACTGCGCGAAGAAGGGATTGCCGGAGGCGTGCAGCACCGCGACATGGAATTCGATGTCCGACTCGAGGGGATCATCCTCGCCCCGAGCGGCGTCTCGCATACGCCCGAACCCCGCCGCGATCACCGTGGTCGCGGCGGCGTCGGCGCGCGTGGCGGCGAGTTCCGCGGCGGCAGGTTCGATTGCCGCACGCAGATCGGTGAACTGCAACAGCAGATCGATGGAAAATTTCCGCTCCAGCAGCCAATTGAGCACATTGGAATCGAACAAATTCCAGGAAGAACGCGGCAGCACGATCGTTCCCTGTCGAGGTCGGGCGCTCAAGAGGCCTTTCGCCGTGAGCATCTTGACAGCCTCGCGAGTCACGGAACGGCTGACGGCATATTCGTCCGCCAATTGCGCTTCGGTGGGAAACGGCCGCCGATCGTAACTCCCGGTGACGATCCTCCGGCCGAGGCTGTCGAGCAGTCCGTAGGTTAGATTGCGGCCGAGCGCGTCGCGGGGCTCCAAGGCATCAACCGGCGAACAGGGTCGGCGCGATGCCGCGTGCACCGGATTCGACCTCGAACAGAGCGCCGGCCAGCGGCTCGCCCGCCACGCCGACGGCGGCCGAGGTCACGAACATCCGGTCCAGACCGTCGCCGCCGAAGGCACAACTGGTGATCTGCGAGGCCGGGAGGGCGATGGAACGATCCAATCGTCCATCGGGTGAGAAGCGGCTCACCCGACCGCCGCCCCAGTGGGCGATCCAGATTCCGCCGTCGGCGTCCGTGCACATGCCGTCGGGATAGCCCCACGTCTCCTCGAATTGCAGGAACAGTCGCTTATTTGTCAGCGCGCCATCGTCGGTCAAATCGAAGGCGAAGATTCTCCGATCGAGCGAGTCGGTGTGATAAACCGTGAGTCCATCGGGACTGAACGTGGGGCCATTCGTCACTCCATAGCCGTCGTCGTGGCGCGTCCAGCCAAGCCCGGGGTCCAAGCAATACAGCGCGCCCACGGCCTCCACTTCGCGATCGTCCATGGTTCCTGCCCAGATGCGGCCGGCCCGATCAACCTTGGCATCGTTCAGTCGGTTGTGGGGGCGATCCGGTTCCGGATGGCCGATGCGCCGGATGTCCATCGTCTCGATGTCGAGACGCGCGAAGCCGCTCTTCAAGCCGACGATGAAACCATCATGCCCGGCGCATTCGATCGCCCAGCCGATTTTCTCCGGCATGTCCCAGGTCGAGACGACGCCGCTCTCCAGATCGAGCGACCTCAGCGCGGGTGCCAGAATATCGACCCAGAAGAGAGCGCCCCGCCGCACCGACCAGGCGGGACCTTCGCCGAGCAGGTCGCGCGTCTCTCGCTCGATGACCCTATAGCCGCCGCTGGTGCTCATGGAAACCCCGTCTTCCTGGAAGGCTATGGCGTCACGGCGCCGGTCTATTTGAATGATAAGTAAGATAATATCAAAAGCGGCGCTCCCCCGCGCATCGAGTCATCATCCGCACACCCGCAACGCGCATGCACAAGGTCGTATCATTCGTCGCCGCACTGCTCGCCTTCATCCAAGTCGCGCCCGCCGCCACGGTGCATGATCTGCGCACGGAGTCGCTGGTCGATCCGATCGGGATCGACGCCGTTCATCCGCAACTCGGTTGGCATATCGATTCCGTCCTGCGCGGTTACCGTCAGTCGGCCTACCAGGTGCTCGTGGCCACGAGTCCGCGGCTACTCGCCTTGGATCATGGCGATCTCTGGGACAGCGGCAAGATCGATTCCTCGCAAAGTGTGCATGTGACTTACGCCGGGGCGCCACTCGAGTCGCGTGCCGACTGCTTCTGGAAGGTTCGCGTATGGGATTCCGCCGGCCGGGTTTCAGCGTGGAGTTCCCCGGCTTCGTGGCGCGTGGGATTGCTGAACGCGCAAGACTGGACCGCGCGGTGGATTACGGCGTCGCGCTGGTATACGCAGCCACGCATGCGCGCGCCTGGTTTGATCGTCAGCCTCGGCGGCTGGGCCGATGTGGATCTCGGAGCGACGTTGCCGATCGACTCGATCAAACTCCACTTTGCCGATCCCAGCAAGGTGCCCAAACGCTTCAAGATCCTTGGCGCGAATGATCTCGAGTTTGCCAATCCGACCGTCCTCGTCGACCGATCCGCCGCCGACTATCAGCCTGATGGCAACGGGCTCGCGGAGTTTGCCGTACCGGGTATCGCGGCACGCCGGATCAGGCTTTGGGTCATTGATCCAGCGGCTACCGATGGAGGATTCAATCGACCCCCTCTCATGGCCCCGGTCGATCCGGCTACCCTGACCACCGTGTCGATACGCCAAATGGAGGTCTTTTCCGGCGGCCGAAACGTCGCCTCGATGCGCCCCACCCGGGAACGCGGCACGCAATGGAACGCGGGTCACGCCGCGGCGATGGTGGATGGCATGCCTTCGGCGGGCGATGGCGATGAGGTACCTTCGGACGCGTGTCCGGTCGAGACCGCTCCCCTGCTCCGCAAAGCCTTCACCGTGTCGCAACCGATCAAGCGCGCCACTCTGTATGTGGCCGCGCTCGGCATGGTCGACGTGACCCTGAATGGTCGGCGCGCGACTGACGCTGTCCTCGGTCCCCCGTTCACCGATTACACGCGACGGACCGTATACCTGACAGTCGACGTGACGGCCTTGGTCAAGCAGGGAGTCAATGTGATCGGTGCGACATTGGGCAATGGATTCTTCTCGCCTCCCCTGCGCGGCTTTGGCGAACGCCATGGCGGCAACGGACCGCCGCGGGCGATCTTCCAGACGGAGATCGAATTGGCGGACGGCTCACGCCAGGTGATCGATTCCGATGCGACCTGGAAGTGGGCGCGCAGCGACATCGCGTACAACGATGTGTTTGGAAAGTATGTCGAGAATCGCGCCGCCTCCCACCCCGGCTGGGACGCTCCGGGCTTCGACGACTCTTCCTGGTCCGCCGCGGCGGTGACGTCGTCACTCGGCGGCAGACTCCAGGCGCCCATGGGTCCACCCATACGGCTGGTGGGTGAACTCAAACCCAATCGTGTCCACGGCAATCACGCCTATTTCAGTACCTTGAGCACCGGCTGGCCGGAGGTGAGAGTTGCCGGTCACGCCGGACAAAGAATCACCCTGCTCGGTCATACCTCCAGCTATGACGCGCCGCCTCTGACCTTTGTGCTGGCGGCGAACGGCCCCACCGTGCTGCGGCCGCGCTTCATGTACCTCTCCGGTCCGCTGGACCTCGAGGTTCAGGGGCTGGTCGGATCGCTCGGACCGGACGATGCAAGAATTGTATTGGTCCATGCGGACCTCGAGCGCAGCAGCCGCTTTGAATCCTCCAACGGCTGGTTGAATGCGTTGTACGACGCCGACCTACGCACCCAGTTGAACTATGTGGGTGATCAACCCATGGACCCGATGCGCGAGAAACAGGGATGGACCCAGGATGCGCAAAATATGTTCGAAACGGCGGCGTTTCTGACCGATGCCTCGCGTCTCTACCGCAAGTGGTGGCATGACTTCGAGGACAATCAAGATGAATCCGGCTACTTGGGTTCGATCGCGCCGCTCGTGGGCCGACAGGCCTACGACTGGAACTCGCCGTGGTGGAGCGGCGTGATCGTGTTGCTGCCCTGGCAACACTACCTGTTCTATGGCGATCGCCGGGTTCTGGAAGAGAGTTATGCCGCCATGCGCCGCTACGTCGACTTTCTCGGCGAACTCACGGCCGCGAGGTCCGTGCGCGGCTGGGGCGACTATCCTTATTTGAGTACGGGCAAAGGGTTTATCGCGGGCGATGCCGGGTCAACGGACTCTCGCCAAGGCGTGTTGAGCTGGCTGGGCGCCGGCGATTGGATGAACCCTTTCGGGGGCCGTGAGGCGGTGCCCGCACCGCTGCTCGACATGCCGGCATGGGCGCATTACGCGACCATCGTCAGCAAAACCGCGACGCTCCTCGGCAAGGATGAGGATGCGCAGCGCTATGCCGGCATCGCCGCACAGGTCAAGACCCGATTCAATGAAGATTTCCTCGATACGGCCACCGGACTGTACGGCGGCCAAGCGGATGTCGAAACCACCCAGGCGATGCCGCTGGCGTTGGATGTGGTGCCGCCGGGGTTGCGGGCGATGACGCATGCACGCTTGATCGATGCGATTCACGCGCGCGGCGACCATCAGGGAACGGGATTCGTCGGCCTGCCGTGGCTGCTCGAGGTATTGACCGATTTCCACGACGCCGCCCTCGCGAATGCAATCGTGAATCAAGAGGACTTCCCCAGCTGGAAGACTCTCACGCACCATGGGGTATTCGCCGAAAACTGGCACGGCACCGACGCGCAGATGCCCTCTTGCGGGGGAGCGATCGGCGCGTGGCTGCATCAAGCGATTCTCGGCATTCGTCCCGATCTCACAGGTCCGGGCTTCGAGAAGTTCTTCATCGCGCCGCAGCCGGATACGGCCTCTGGACTTACTTGGGCGCGCGGCAGCTATGATTCGCAGTACGGAAAAATCGTCAGTGATTGGAAAATCGTGGGCGGCGAATTCACGCTGCGCGCAGTCATTCCCGCCAATACCACCGCGACGATCGTGATTCCCAATACCGCCGCCGAGACGGTCATGGAATCAGGAAAGCCGGCAGCAATGTCGGAAGGTGTCACCTTCCTACGCCAGGATGGCGGCACGGCGATATTCGCCGTCGGCGCCGGTGCCTATACTTTCACTGCGGAATGGCGCTCAAGTAGTTCCCGCCGCCGATCACCACGGTCGCCATGACCAGCGCGGCGACGCCCATCCACACCAGGGTCTTGGTGCGGCGCGCCGAACCCGCCCACTCCTGAAGTGCAAAACCCCATAGGGTCCCGAAGAGGATGATGCTGGCCATGTGCAGCGTCCAGCTGGAAAACGCGTATGCGCCCATTTGACTCTCGCCCATGGTGTAGAAGAAAAACTGGCAATACCAGGCAGTGCCGGCGAGTGCGCACCAAAGGTAGTTCGACAGCAAACTTGGCGCGGTGACTCCGCTCTCCACCTTGGCGGCGCGCGCGCCGACGAACTCTTTGGCGGTTCGATTGCTGACGAGCAGGTAGAGGCACCACGTGAAATTGGTGGTCAACCCGCCGGCGAGGACCACGCACAGCACCGGGAGTCCCTGGCTCAAGGGCGCGGTTCCCGCCGCCAAGGACGCCATCCGAATGGGCGCGCCGGCGTCGAGTCCGAACGCGAAACAACTGCTCATCACGCCCGAGAAGACACCGACGAGGATGCCCCTCGGGAAGTTGAATTCCGCGACCGCCGACGGGGTCTGTGTCGCCCCTGAGGGGGGCGTCTGGGACGACGTCGGCATCAGTGCGCGTTCCTTGGCACGCCCGGCACGCGCCACGATGAGGACCCCCGCCACGGCAAGGAGGATACCGAAGCAGGTGATCCACCCGCTGCGCGTGCTCGCGAGTGCGGCCAGCGTGCCATGGAATAGCGGCGGCCCCAAAGTGCCGAGCACCATCGTCAACCCCAGGATGATGGCCATGCCCAGTGACATGCCGAGATAGCGCATGGTGAGTCCATAGGTGAGTCCTCCGAAACCCCAAAGGACGCCCCAGAACCAACACCAGGCCAGTGTCGAGGACGGCGTGTCGCATAGCACCCGCCAGAGATGGGCGGTACGAAAAGCCGCGAACAACCACGGAGCGATGAGCCAGCTGAATACGCCGCCCGCGAGCCAGTACACTTCCCAGGCCCAACCGCGCACGCGTTTGTACGGAACGTAGAAGCTCGCGCTCGCGAGACCTCCCATCCAGTGGAAGATCACACCCAGCAGTGGATTAGACGGCATGGTTTGCCATTTCGACCGACGTTAGTTCCGCCCCAAGGCCGATGCCACGGCTTGTAAAACCAGAGGCTGCATCGCTCTATAACAATCGGGGTTCGGATGCACCCCGTCCGGCGAGCAACTCGCCTTCATCGAGCCATCGTCCGCCGCCAGCACCGGCCAATAATCGACGTAGCCGATGCCGGCTTGGTTGGCGTACGACTTGAGCCAGGCATTGATCTTGAGTAGCCGTGGAATGGGCTTCGCGCCCGGGTGCCATGCGAAGTCGGCGGCGGGAGGGATGGACGCCAAAACGACCTTGATGTGATTGGCGCGCGCGAGTTCCACCATGGACGCGAGGGCTCCCTCAATCTCTTCATCGCTTTCCGGTCCATTGTTGCCGGCCAGATCGTTGGTGCCGCCCATGATGTGAACCACCGCCGGCTTCAGATCGATCACGTCGGCGCGAAACCGGACCAGCATCTGCAGCGTGGTCTGCCCGCTCAGGCCGCGACCGACGAAATTCGGATGCTCGGCAAACAGGGGTTCACGCGCCCAGGCCTCGGTGATCGAATCACCCATGAATACGACTCGTGAAGCCAGCGGTTTCAGCGCCGCGTTGGCCTCTCGATACCTGCCGAAGAAGGCCCAGTCGCCGTTTTCACCCTGCCCCGGCGGCGCGAGCGGATAGCGCGCCGGATCCGTCTCGGCGGCCCAGGCGCTGCCGAGAAACATTACGAGAGCCGCAATCCTCAGTATCGTAGTCATTCAACTCTTGGACCACATGCGCATGAGGTTGTTGCGGGCTACTTCGAAGCGCATGCGGTTCTCCCAGCTCATGTTATTACCCTCCAGCGCAGCGATTTCATTCAGTTCATAGATCTGGGCGCGCTTGTATTCATCCGCGATGATGCTTTCGATGAATACGATGGAGACCAGTCGGCTGCCCTGCGTGACCTTACTCACCTCGTGCAGCTTCGTCGAGGGATACACGATGGCATCGCCGGCCGAGCCCTTGAATGCGAGTTTGCGCGTGCCGAGATACACCACCAACTCACCGCCGACGTAACTGTCCGGGTCGCTGATGAAGATCGTCGCCGAGAGGTCGGTGCGCAGCAAGCCGCTCGGCGCCACCGGCAGATAAGGCGAATCAGGGTGAGCGCCGTAGCTCATCCCGGTGTCGTAACGCGACAGGAGCGGCTCCGATAAACGCTTCGGAAACGCGAACTCCCGAAATTCCCGCGAGCGTGCCAGCGCCTCGGTGACGATCTTCACCGATTCGGTATAGCGTGGGTCAGCGCCGGACCGCGCGGCTTGTAGATTCTGCTTCGTCGGATTCGATTGATTCGACACCCGCCCTTCGACGAATTGCATGCTCGAAGCCAGCGCGCGCATCCGCTCGATTTCCGCAGCCGCCAATAGTGATTTTATTTCGAGAAACATGAGTCCCCCTTTGCAGCGCCCGCGATTGCATCAGTAAATTCTCGTCGCCATGTTGACGAGAATTAATAAATTCTAGTAAACTTTACTGAAATATTAGTAGAATTAGCTGAAATATTCAAAAAGCAGCTAGTTTAATCGTTGGCGGCTCGATTAATAACTGACAGTGGGAGAAAATAATGAATCATTCCGACGCGTCTTCACGGGTTTTGGCAAATGCCATCCGGTTGGCGATCGCCGTATCAGCTGGCGCAATCATGGCCCCCTGCGCCGGCATCGCGCAGGTCGCGGCCACGACCGGTCCGGCCGCACCGTCCGGCGCTGCGAATAGCGATGCCGATCTGCAAGAGGTCGTCGTCACCGGCATCAGAGCCAGCCTCGAAACCGCACAGAACATCAAGCGGGACGCCGGTGAAGTGGTGGAAGCGGTCACCATGGAGGATTTGGGCAAGTTCACCGACGTATCGGTATCGGACACCCTGACGCGTGTGCCCGGGGTGCAAATCGATCGGGACGACCAAGGCATCTCCGGCGATCGCGCCAGCATTCGCGGACTGGGACCTTCCTACGTGCAGGTCACCGTCAACGGCCGTGTTCCGTTGACCGGTGGTAGCGAGGGCATCAACGACTTCCGCGAGATCAACCTCGACATCGTGCCGACGCAGGTGCTTTCCGGACTCCTCGTCTACAAGACGCCGAGCGCCGAATTGGTCGAGCCGGGCCTCGCCGGCGCCATTGAATTGCAGACACTGCGACCGCTCGACTATAAGTCGCCGGAAGGGAAGGCCTACTACGGCAGCGTCAGCATCGACGAACAATACGATACCGAGGCCAAGTCCTACGCGCCGCGCTTCGGCGCTATCTTCGGCGGCAAGCTGTTCGACGACACGTTGGGTGCTTACGCCTCGGTGTTCAAGACGGACCCTAAGATCCGCGTCGATGAAGTCTTTGCCCGATTCGAGTCCGACAAACTGTCGTTCGATCCGAACGACACGGGACATGCGACCCAGGTCATCGATAATGTGGTCGTTCCGTCGCGAATCACTGAGCAGGCAGGTATCGGCGTCGATCACCGGTTGGGCGTGACGGGAGGCTTGCAATACAAGCCCAACGAACACCTCGATGTGAACGTGGACTACGAGTTGATGCGCCGCGATAACAATCAGATCCAGGACTATGCCGATATGTGGTTCAACGGTGGCGCGGGCGGTAAGTCGATTTACGACGCTGTCGCGCTTCCCGGTGGCTTCACGATACAAGATGGCTACCTTACGGGTTTCAATACCAACAAGCTGTACTACCCGGGATCCACGGCTGCCGTGACACCGGAGTATCAGCCGTATCCGCTATATTTCTTCAACGACCAACAGTCGAGCGTGGGCGGCATCAACATCGTCTACTCCGGTGAAGGCTGGAAGGCGAAGTTCGACTGGGGTCATGCCACGTCCGAGTTCACCCAGGACCTGCGCGCGTTCATCGGTCAGGGGACCCTCGGCGAGCCCGGCTTGACTTTCAATGGCGCGACGACCATCCCGACCTTCACGGGCTTCACGAACAATGGCCAGCCGCCCGGAACGGTGTCCGCCCTGTTCGAAAACGAGAATCTCTTCAAGTCGGACGACAACTCGTTCAAGCTCGATTTGCAGTTCGACCTCAATCCGTCGTGGGAATTGAAAACCGGTGCCCGTTATCAGGTTACGGACTTGAGTGTTGCTGCCATTGAATATTTGCCGGGCTTGGTGGCCGGTATTCCGGGCGTGCCCAAGTCCGAGCAGGCTGCCGTCACCGCGGCCCTGTATACCAATGGGAACATCAATTTCATCAATTCGTCGTTCGGTATCCCGATGCTCTCTCAGAGCTACGCCGCCGGCCAGGCGCTATTTCCGGGCGCCATCCCCAACTATTCTTCGCCATACGCCACCCCGAGCCCGTCGTCCGACTGGACCGCGTACGAGCGCACCTCGGCATTCTACGTCCAAGGTGATTACAAGGACGAGTTGTTCGGTGTGCCGGTTACGGGCAACGCCGGGATCCGCGCCGTCTACACCAATCTCGAATCCGGTGCCAATGAGTCGGTCACTACGACCAACTACATTGGCGCCCAGTTGTCGTCGACGGAGGTGCCGGCGGTGGAGACCAACAGTTATTGGAGGTTCTTGCCTTCGGGCAACCTCAACTTCCATTTGAAAGACGACTTGGATCTGCGTCTCGGCGCGGGTGAAGTCATGTCGCGTCCGGAATACAACCTCACGACCCCGCAGAACTCCCTCAGTCTTACTCCTTCAACCGGTGTTTATTCGGGAACAATCGGTGAGACGAAGCTCAAACCGATGACGGCATGGGTGTTCGACATCACCACCGAGTATTACACGGCCAGCCATGGCGCCGTCTACGGGAGCTTGTTCTACAAGAAGATCAAGGACTTCGTCATCGATGCCACCAGCAACAACGTCTCCGTCCCCGGTTTCACCGAACTCTTCACCGTGAACGGTCCGGTCAACGCACCGGGTGGCTTCGCGGAGGGTGTTGAACTGGGCGTCAACCAGCCCTTCACCTGGTTGCCGTCACCCTTCGATGGCTTCGGGGTGCAGGCGAACTATACCTACGTGGATTCCGCGTTGGACACCACCGGCATCAAGCCGGTGTCTTCCTCGACCAGTTCGGAAGTGCTCAACGGCGGATTTCCCGGCAGCTCGCGTGACAATGTCAACGGCGTGTTCTATTACGAGAAATACGGCGCGAGCGTGCGCTTGGCCTACAACTATCGCAGCACCTACTTCGAAAATTTCGGCGGTACCGGGGATCGCACCGCGCAACCTACCTGGACGGCCGCTGCGAGTCAGGTGGATCTGACGGCATCTTATGCGATCACGCGCCACTTGTCGGTCACGTTCACCGGCGTCAACCTCAATGGTTCGGTGCGCCGCGACTACATCGAAAACACGAATGTGTTTCGTTCGTTCGTCGAGCGTCCGACGACCTACATCGTCGGAGTTCGTGGGACGTTGTAAACTCGAGGTCATCGAGCTCTAAGTTGCCGAGGATACTCATTCATGGCGCGTCACGGATTGATGCGCCATGAGTGACCCGGTCATAGACCGGATGCGATTCGGCGACTTGCCGGACGGTGCTCCGGTGGAGCGGTTTTCGCTCCGCAATCGCCACGGCATGGAAGTCGATATATTGAACTACGGCGGCGTGGTGACGCGGTTGACGGCGCCCGACGCCAAAGGGCGCTATGCGGATGTCGTCCTTGGGTATAGGACGTTGGCCGAGTAC
>Ga0116229_10001241_pt1 | contig 39339 bp, 37 predicted proteins | sample S1TSphgellanicum_3_FD_87313 | JGI IMG/M metagenome (GOLD analysis project Ga0116229, IMG submission 87313) | Host-associated microbial communities from peat moss isolated from Minnesota, USA - S1T2_Fc - Sphagnum magellanicum MG | ecosystem: Host-associated > Plants > Peat moss > Unclassified...
ATGGATGGATGTTGCATGAAATGGTTGTAAAAGTGAGGTAAATTTCATTCATTGGCCTCAAAAATGGGAAAACCGGGGTGGAGCGTATTCATGGGTGGCAAGGCACCCGGGTCACACTAGTTTCCAATATAATTGATGACCTTGAGCCATGTTACCAGCCATAACCCTACCATCTAGAGGTTCCAGAGTGACAATCATAACCCTCATGTGGATGGATGAAAAGTGACGAAAGCACCCAACTTTTTCACTTGATCTCATATTGAACCCATCTCCAGGATACCTAGCTAGAAATCTTCTTGTGGCCAGATCAACCATAAAAAATTGGTTTATCTATACCCAAAGGGTTAACCTACTACCAAGTTGGTTACCTAACACCTAACTGTACATAAACTATACGGCAATCAGGCCACAGTTGAACCAACACCCACCAGTGCACCATCCACTGGATGCCTGTTATGACTTCGTTGTGGATGATCCTCAACTGAGTTACTACCCGGCTTCATCTTGGTAACCCATTCTATAAGAAGTAGGTCTAACATATAGACAGCTAGGTAACAAAAATAGGGTAATACTAGGTATGAAGATAGTATATACACAGTAGGTAGGGGCTGTTTTTACTACCTACCTAGTTGGTAGGTAGTAGATAAACCGACTGAGCTAACCACCATGGTTAGCTAGGGAACTGAAACCCAACAGAAAACTGTTTCCTGATCACATATCACCCATCCTTGATGGTGCACTGGTAGGTGCTGACAAATTTGGTTGAAAAAAAAGCTAGTCATTGAACACTTTGCCAAAAGGTCCATAATTGCCCTTTTCTATTGACCTTTTACATATAGACTTTACTAGTGTGGCCTGTGCCATTGGCCCAAGTATTATCACGTTTTCAGCTGATTTTTCAGTCCAAAACCTGGTTTTTTGGAATCTATTTGAATTTGCAATGGTAGAAATCACTTAAAAGTCAATATCTCTCACATTCTGAATCCAAATCTTATCAAGTAAGTGAATTCCATTAAATCCTGCTCATCAAGATCTTTGCAAGAACCACACCAAAGGCAGATTCCAATTCTTCCAAAATTTTCAGCTATGATTTAATTTAACTTTCAGTGAAGAAATCATTCACTATTCAAGAACTTTTGCACCACAAGTCCAAACATCCTGGAACCAGGCCCATGCACCCCTCCTCAACCAGAGCTTTCCAAAGACACCAAGAATACGATCTGAAGCATCCCAGTTTGGTGGATCTCATAACTAAAAAAGAAAACAAACTACCTTCCTTCATAGATAGATGTGAATGTCCAATTGATAGATTGACCTCATCTATAATCATGATTGTGACCTATGCACCTTTAAAGGATTATTAAATGTTATTCATAGGTTTTGGAGTTTTTAGTCCTTTTGGTGATTTTCAACTATATATCAGCATTCCATTATTTTAAATGGGGACAAATCAAATTTAATTAAAATAAACCCACATGGTGGCTTGGTGGCATTTGAGGACCACTCTGGGCATTGAAAGGCACCCAACGAGTTATATATATGGGGGTTGAAGGCTGATATCGAAGATAGATATTCCTCACGCAAATCCATCCTGCCGTGCTCTTGCACACAATTTTAGCTCCTCGTGTTGAAAGAATAGTCTCCAATCTTGCGTCGATTTGATCATCAGAGTGCAATTGACCACAACTGTTGCTCATAATACTATCCTGATTTTGTATCAATTTGAGCATCGCTGCTGCTGTGCTCCGATCTCGGACATAGTCCTTCCTGTTGTATTTGCTCTTGGGACATAAGTTTTACTTATTGTTCTCTTCTTCATCAATTCATTCCCTTCCTTCTTGCTTTGGACGCCCTCCTCCTCCTCCTCCTCCTCCTCCTCCTTCTTGCTGCTCCATAACTGAGCTTGAGCTTCACGCCATAGCCGGGCCTCTGTAGTTCGTCCGTACTAGTGTTAGTCTGGGGTGACCTCGGACACTCCCGATTGTCGGCAAAACGCACTTCCTACCGACTGCTTTGTCGGTAGAAAATTGGACTGCCGAACTTTTTAGAAGCCGGAATCGGAAGTTGTTGTCTGTAGAAAAGAGTGTCAATCTGTAGGACATTGGTATCAGTATAATTGGTTTGTGGGAAATTGGAGAAAACGACCGAACGACAGAACGACGACGACGTTGGAGATTGCAAAATCCTCATGTCATTGGAAGTAGGCGAAGTTCTCTATTCTTCCGTGAGAATTCTGAATTTTATTTTATTTTTCCCTCCTGAAAGTTTTTTGATATTTTTTTGTTGTCACGTTCTTGTTTTGATGGCTTCCTGTGGTGAGATTTAGTTCTGAGGATGATACTCATGTTTTATCGTATGAGATATTTGTTGGAGTGTTTAAGCGAGTGAATTGGCATTTAGATTTCGATTTTTTTCCTTCTGCATGTGATGTATGCTCACTTGAATTGAAGAAACAGAAGATATGGAGCACTAAGAAACAAGAAGAGGAAAGAAAGAAGGTCTCCAGAAGCACAAGATTTGGAACACTAAGAAGAAGAAACACTAAAGAAAGAAGTTCTCGAGAAATAGAAGATTATTTGGAGACGATTCTCACAAATTACCATGTGTTTCTTTGTTTCCTGCTACAGAAGAAACGCGTAAAAAGAGATTTCGTCGAGGACATAGCGATGTCTGATTCTCCCATGAAAGAGGTACAGAAAAATCTTCTTCAATGTTATCCTGAGAGCAGTACTTGAACACTTCCTTCGGCCTCACTGCGCCTCGTCGCACGCATAATAGGTGGACGGCTTTTGCCGAGTTCCATCAGCAAGTATCGTGCTGTGGAAGAAAGGCTTTGTTTGCTTCTTCGTGGTCATGGAGGTGAAGGTCACTGAGAAGAAGTTTCATACTGCTGTAAATGTGGCGATGTCCGTGCAGATGACAAGGGACGTTGCTGATGCTATCTTTTCGCATCTTGAGGACTCCAGACATATTGCAAAAGCCGGATGCGTTTGTAAGGTTTTCAACGAGGCTGCGAAGAACGTCCTGTCGCTTCGGTGGGTTGTCCGTCCTATCGATCAGGAAAACGCCAGGAAGAACAAGGGAAACATCATCGCTAATACTTTCGAAGAAAAATGTATCCCTGGAGAAATGCTCGGAAGTGGTCTACGCAACGACCTAAGGGACGATACAAGATCGCAAGCAATAACTCCTCCAGGGGACGTCGATGCCGATCAAGATGGAGGGCCCCGCTCTCCGCGAGAACGCGAGAACGTGCAGGCCAGTCGAGAGGAAGAGTCATGGACACGTGAGAGAACCCACGATGCCTCGAGAAAAATCGGGGAGGGATCTCGAAACTGTTTGAATGCTGATCGTTTTAAGCATGACGCAGCACCCCAGCAATCTTCAGATTCTGAAAATGCACGTGAAAGAGCTCGAGGCACTCACGTCAGGAACGGATCTCAAAGAACTTCAGAGAATGCGGAGTTTGACCACAAGGGTTACACTTGTTCTTCTTCTTCTTCTTCACTTAAGGGCATTGTTGTGCACAATTCCTCCTTTAAATGTGAGCGAAATGGCAATGCAATCTCTGGAAGGAAGTTGGGTCCTGAAGTTGCACATAGAGATCAAAAGCTAACTGATGTTGGCAGTGAAGTGCAAGGTTCCTTCACATGTGAGCGAAATGGCAATGCAATCTTTGAAAGGAATTTGAGTCACAGAGTTGCACATGGAGATCAAGAGATTTCCCATCAACAAATTGTTGGAGAGAATCCAAAGACACTAGACAAGGGAAAAGTTGATGATATGACAAAAGCCTTGCAAGATGAATCAAGTACTATAACTCAGAAAGCAACATGTGAGGATCGTCAAACGAAACACAGACAACAATTGAAGCAATATACCCCAATCCGAGAAGCATTGGAGTATGATCTCAAATTAAAGCGACGCCTTATTCAACTCCGAATTGAAATTGATCCTCAACTGCAATCAAAGTCTGTTCCTGCAGAAGAAAGACAAGAATATGATTTATGGTTGAGCGATCCACGACATCTGATAAAATGGGTACCATCAGTGGGCAAAACTTTACAACATCTTTGCATAGTGGATTATGGGATACAAGCCATTATGAGAAAATCATCCATATTGAAAATCTTGTCCGAACAGTGTAAGTTCTTTATCTTCTACCTAAGCCATTATGAGAAAATCATCCAAATTGAAAATTTTGTCCCAAACATTGTGTGAGGTTTTATCTTCTATCCTATGATCTCTGTTTTATGAACATCTTTTTCCAAGTGAGTACCCTAAACCACAAAAACTGCTTCCACATATTCCTTTTTATGATAAAAAGAGTTGCTCATATTTCATGGACGAATTTGTATTGAACTACCCTCACCTTTAGATGTTGTTCTTTGGATGTTGAATAGGTAAAAGATTGAAGACAATTGATTTGAGAAATATGCTCATTGATGCAAAAGATTGCAAACCAATGCCAGAGATGACAAGCTTCACACTCCGTTGTGTTAAAATGAATGGGGATGCCTTGGATGATATAAGCAATAAGATGGAAAATTTGCAAACATTAGCATTGTTGGGAGTTTTTGGCATCCAAACTGGTTACTTGAACTTACCACAGCTCAAAGTTCTATGCCTTGGACTCTCAACAAAGGCTGGGGTTCTCAAACTTGATTTGCCCAACTTGTTAAAGTTGCAGTTGAAAATGGCATGCCCTGAAGAATTGTGTATATCTGCACCTACTTTAAAATTTGTTGCGTTCAATTTGGAGGTTTACAAGTATTCTGAAATAAGTTTCTCAAATATGTCCAACTTGCAAGAGCTACTTTATGGGGCATCAAACTTTCTTGCACTCTCAAAGCTTGTGACGGGGAATTGGTTCTTGAACAAATTATTTCTAGATATACCTTGCATGGCATTGGGTGAGGACGGAAAGTGGCTCGGGGCGTTGAAAGAGGTGATGTTGAACATTCCTAGCTTTGAAACACTTCAAGCTCAATGTCCTAATCTCACAGTCTTGAATATTGGGCCTGGGCTATGGCATTCAATGGAAACCAACATTGAGGAAGTGAAAAAATTGAAAAAGTGGCCACCAGTGAAAACTTTGATCCTCCACATGATTCCACAAATGCTTGCAACTAGTGTAACCTTACTAAACAAGCTTCAAACAGAGATGCATGAAACTTTAGTAAACTTGGAGATTAACATCCACACAAGTAGTCCGGTTGATAGCATCGAATTTGTCGATACAATTAAAGATGGTGTTAGGGACTTAAACTTCAAGTCGAAACCTTGGACAAAAAGTTTAGACTTTTCATGCTTTACATTTTGAAGAAGTAACATCATGTTTGTTAGCTTTTAAAAGTAGTAATTTGTGATTTTGAAATGTATCTAATCACATTAGTTTGTTGTTGAGTGGAAGAACAATGAAGTGTGTTTAAAGAGGGGACAACTGCATTAGATGTGAGTGGGAGTTGGAATGCAAAATTACCATTGGAAATTTTTCTAAATAGAAGTAGAAAAAGATGTTTGTATGCAAACAATATGAAGATTGTTTACATACATAACTTTCCATTTTAGTTCACATGAAATAGTAGTTCCTTTGATAGGTTCAAGTAACATGTAAGAATAGAAACACTACCTGCCATAGAAGAGAAAAATTGGATGTGGCAATGAGTCAAAAGTGGAAGGGGAATGAAAAGGGTTGTTGGACAACTTGGAATCGTGCCGATTGTTGGTGATGGGGGCATTATGACAAAGGGTAATTGTCACATGTGGATAGGATGATGGGAACATTTCCATTTATATGCAAAAACTACTTCCCAATAGCCACAACTTATATGATGAGTTTAAAGGTTCATTCTCCTAAAAAGCTTTTGGAGGGCTTAAAACTTGACAAGGAGACATGTGCAAAAAGATATCGAAATGACTTCTTGAGCCTTGATGATTTGAAGGTGAAAAATACTCATTTTGGGTATTATGTTCATGGAAAGATTTTCATCAAGATTATTTGATGGTATGTTCTAAAAGGAGGAATATAATCCTCTTGGCCGAAGTTTATTGAGCATGAACAAATGCAATGGAGGTTATTAATTTATTGGAATGCACTTCCAAGTTATGTATGTAGATTCATTTTCTGCATCATGCTTGTGATTATCATTCTAGGAATGAAATACATGATTATTTTCAACTATTCAATTACACTTACAATACCCATAGGCAAGTCACACTATGTGGGTTTTAATTGGAAGGATTGAATATGAAAACCTTTTGAAGTGATGGACTCCACTCGATGCCACTTGAAGCTCCAATGTATTTGAAACAAGCTAAAAGATATAAGTTGATCAAATCTTTTTTGGGAATTTTAAATGTTCACTATCTATTCGCATTGGAGGTCACAAAGAGACAACAAAGTTTGGTGGTTACACATTGTGGAATGTTTTCTATCAATTACAGGTACATTTCAATCTTTCATTTATTATGTCTTTGATTTTTTGAAGAGATTTTTATTCAAAATAATGCCAAGTTTGATAACAAAAGGTGAAAATTAGAAAGTTTAGGAATTGTGGATTTTTTTTCAAACCATAGTCTTTTAAAAACTAGTTACACAATTGGTTATATATTATATGTGTGACATTCATAATGTAACACCCATTAAAGTTTTGCAAAAGTTGAAAGATGAAAGAAATTTGATGGTGAAAAAAATTACATTTATTTAAAAACATTTTTATACTTTGAAAACATTGGATATTGAAAATAATTTATGAAATGTGGAAGAATATGTTGTCGGTATTTGAATTAAAGTGCCAATATGTCAATATCAAGTTGAAATAGAAGTTTGAATACAAAAACGAAAAAAGTTATCATGAAAAAAAAATTTTACTCTTTTATCTTATCATTGGGATTGTTTAAATTTCCCATTCAACATCTTACATAAAGAGGGGCATCAAAAAGTTTTGCCAAATTTTGGTAATGTCAATAGTTTTGAATAAATTGATAATAAGTTAAATGTAGAAATGTAATTTAGTAATGATGGAAATTATTTTAAAACTACAATTGTGTAAATGACCATTAAAACTACAATTGTAATTTTAACAAATGTTGAATAAATCAATTTCTGCTTCAATAAACAATTTGCTTAATTTGAAATGATATTTGTTAACAAGTGTAATGTGGTTAGGTAATGGTACAATATTAAATTATAGTTGCATGATACCTTCTGTGAAGTGAATATAACTTTGGTCATGAATTTAATTACCATTTAATTGTAGTATAAACTTTGTAACACAATAGGATGTGACATGACATTAGATTATAATTATAAAATATATCTTTGGATAATGTTTATTAAATTATCTTTAAATCACATGTTTTTGAACTTGCTATTGGGCTTATTTTTACTTTTCATGTTGACTTTTGAAAATTGTCCTTAAAGTCACCCATATAAAGGACAAGTTCAAAATTCAACATGAAAATCTTCCCTTAATACAATTTTTTTTTTAAAACGCCCATTTTCTTTCCATTGCCTCCAAATCACACTAAGCTATGGAAAAAGAACCTTTGTAAACTAATGTAAACCTATTTTTCTTAGGTTTGGCATGTATCATTAATTTACTCATGTGTAATTTTTAATTTTTTATGGTGGATGGAAGTTATGGAAGAAAGGAAAAGAAGTGAAAGGTGAATTCATTGTCAAAAAGACTTTTGTTCATTAATTTTACACCATTTGGTTTTAGGTCATAAAATGCACTTGAATACGAATTCAAGTTGGCTCAAGAAATTGGGTTGCTTACTACAAGTTTAAATTGGACCGTGGATATTTTCGACTTACAACATCTTCAATAATGATCTATATTCGGTGGTGCAATGACAACATATTCTTTACATACTTTTGAAGAAATGAAAAAAAACATGCTCATCCTTTTGCCTTCATGGCCTTGTTGATGTTCACCTAAGCCTGCACATTGCAAAGGATGTTACAACCTTAAAATGTCACTTGCCACAAAGTCAATTTTCTTTGACCAAATGGGAAGCTCTGTTTAACCTTGGACAACCGTGGACATGAAAAGGGGGTGTCTAATAGGAGCAACAAGGAAAGGAAGACTTTTTGCAATCAACAAGGAGTGATAACCTTTGCAGGTAATTTTTTTCACATTTTTCAAAATGAATTCATACATTTGCAATCGCCAAAAAATCTATGGCATTTTGAAAAAAGACATGAATGTACTATAATTTGCATAGACTAACAATTGTAGGGGAATCACTAATGAAGAATTTAGAAGATCAATGGGATTTGATTTGGCATGTTGTGGCCAAATGTAATTAATGCCTTCGAGTTAGTGTTTTTTTTGGGCCAAAATTTCACATCTTTCCAACAAAAACAAATTTAGTATAACTCATACAAAGTTTTTTTTTCTTAGCCCAAAGTTACCACATTATGAAAAAAAAAAATTGAAATTGCCAAATTTAAGCAATAGGTTTTAACAAGTAACCAAAATATAGCAAGACTTATATATTTTTTTATCTTCCTTATGGATGATTGCCAAACCATCTACCTCACAAAAATTCTTAAAATTGAAAAAGAAACATTGTTTGGAATAGTCCATGCAAATTGGATCAAAACAATACTTTTCAAAGGACACATTCCAATAGATGTTGGAATCATATAAAATTGAAGCACTTGTAGAATTTAAAATTTTGTTTCAATGATTGTTGGTTGATTGTGTGAAGTTAAATGCAAGGAAAATTGGAGCAAGGAAAATTCCACCCATGAAAAAAAAAAGGCAATCAACCATTTTCCAAGCGAACAAAATCCTCAAATGGTAAGAAATGACAAGTACGATGGAAATGGAGACAACACATGAGGTTCATTAAACATTGGTGGAACACCATTGACATTAATTGATGGGTGGATGAATTGAAAATTAACATTCCTGACGTTATTTCAATTAAAATTGAAGTCGTTTACAACTTGGAAATGTTAATTAAAGTCAATAACCATGATTAGTCATTGTCAAATGGAAGATTATTTAGAAAAACAAAAAAATACTACATTGATGATAATTATTCCAATACAATGTTTTGTTGAAGCAAAACCTTTGAATTGTTGTTAAGCACAAAGTTAGTTCATTAATCACCTTAAACATGGGCCATTTTTTCTTCCTCAAAAAATATCCAAGAGTTGATAATTAACAATAACACCTTTAGAAATTCACACACATTTTTCTATTACACTCATTGGGTTAGGTATTTAGACCTAATCTATATTAGTTTTAATGGGTTTGATGGGATGACAAAATATGGGGCTTACTTGGATTTGTTGATGGTTTTTTCCTCTTTAGACCTTTTTTCACAATCTATCTGCTACCTCCCAAGTATTGTTATTTTTTAAAACAACATTTATAATAAACATAGTTACATCAACAATTACACAACCCTTAGTGCACAACCTCTAGATAACAACTTTGACCTATCAAAATAATCCCCCTTACAACACTAGAAGAAAATCCCCCTTTTTCAACCACAATGTTTTCAACTACAAGTCATTTTCAACTATGTTTCAACTATAATATTTTTATATTTAATTAAATAATTTGGTCCTACCAAGCAAGTTGAAATGTCAACTAAAAGGATAGTCACGAAATATTTCCAGTATCCACATGTGCTACAATTGAATTATAATTGAAAATTTGACTCAAAGAATGATGACATCCCAAGATGAGCCCCATGTCCAACTACATTGGTCAGAGGCATGGATGATAAATAAAGGTGGGTGCATTTGTCCATATGTGATCAATATGGGTACTATAAATTGTCATAATTTTTTAAACTGAAGTTCCATTGGACAATGATTCATAAGAATTTTAAGTTCATATGGTTGTGTTGAGTTTTGGTCAAGCTTTTAAATGTTGAAATAACCCCTTATTATGGTTGGACAATATGTTATCATTATGTCCAAAAGTTTTTGAAGTTGATTCATGAATGTTGAAAATAACAATGTTGAAGGTTTATATATAGTTTTTCTTGTATTTATATTGAATGTTTTAATAAATTCAACCCTCAAAATAGTAGATGCTTCATGTGTTAGCTATGCTTTAATGTGGTTTTGTTGTCTTTTGTCTTTCAATTGACGCACTCCAAGTATTTACGATCAAATTTGAAAAAGCTTGCAATTGTTTTTGTGGTGCCATGGCTTTTCCCTATGCCCTAAGGTTTAATCTCAATGTGAATATTCAGTGATTCAAATCAACTTCAAGAAAATAAAAAGCCCGTGTGTACATTAGAACATTTGAAGATCACATTGTAGTTTAAGTTTTAACTTCTAGAAGTTAATTTACCTTTCATATTAATGGACACAACCTTGTTCTCTACTAGACTTGCAATATTTTTGGTTGGAAATGCATGGTTTCCATGTTACATTTTTTGAAATTTTGTGGTGGGTAGTTCAACAATGAAGCTCAATATTTTCGAACCTTGAATGTAAAACACAAAATGTTGAAAGAAAGATTTCTTCATAAATTTGCAATTGTTGTGCATGAAAGGTTCACAACCATTCTTTCAACACAAGAATACCATGTCATTGGTTTGGAAAAGGTGACCACAAGTTTGTTGTGGGTGCAATCATGGTTGGGGACTATAATAGGAACCATGACACCCATCTATCATGTGTTCTAAATCCTAAATTAAGGACTTACCAAAATGAATGTTCTAAGATGTTAAACAATGAAAGGGGGATATGTATGTTTAGGATTTCAACCAATAAATGTTATAATGATTAATTCAAATCAATTGAACAAATGTTGAATGTCATGTTCAAATATAAACCAAAAAGGAATGTAGGAGTACTTAAACATTCCAGAATAGCATACTTTCATTTGAAATGCCAAAACCTTATTAAAAACATAAAATAATGTCCTATTTTTTGCACCCACATCTCCTATACTTCTTTCCAAACCTTTGGAATGTAAATTTGTAATTAACAACATTAATTTGATTGTCCTATTAATGCATACGTTTTATGAAAAAATTCAAGATTCTAGCATCAATTCCACAAATTTTGGTGATTTACCATATTAAAAAATTATGCCATCATATAGAACATATTATATTCTATTTGTGGTAAAATATGGAGTAATTTTAACAAATATTACTAGTCTTGTTGAGTCTTTTTCAATAAAATTCAAAGTGGAACATGTTCTTGAACCATTTTTTAGGACACTTAAAGACATGTTTTAATCATCCAAATCATAAAAAATCACCACCATTTTAATCAAAAAGTATGTGAGTTCCTAATGAAAAAATAAATCTACCCAATAAATTATTTCATAAATGTAATGGTCATTTAAAGTAATGTCCTAAGAGTGATTTTGAGGTGAGTCATTCCTTTTGTGTAACCCAACCATGATTGCACCCTTGTGTCAAATTGCCCTTCATTCTTCACTAAAAAGATATACAAACTTTAGCAAAAATTACACTAGTGAACAAAAAGAAGTCTAGTTACATTGTCCAAAAGGATCATAACAACTACAAAATTCAATAAATTCCATATCCCATCATTTTTCCCACCTACAAGATTATGCATCAAACATGTTTATGCTTGTTTGAATGTTTTTCATATGCATTGTTTGAATAGTTTTGCATTAAATTGTAATATGTTTTCAAAGGCCTAGTTGGGAGTGAATAATTTCAAAACAAAGTTGTGCCAACAAAATATATTTATCATGAGGTTTTTTTGTGTGTGCATATTACTAGTTTGTTAGGTTTGAAATGGAATGATGGTTAATCCATCTTCTTTTCAAGTTGTAGAATCAATACCTCACCTTGTTTAAGTTGATTTTTGGTTGGATTAATGTGTGGAAATCCAGCCCATCTATTAAGAAGATTAAATTTACTATGTGGGAAACCTTAAGTAAGGCATGATATATTAATGAGAGTTTGGCTTGGGGTGAGCAAGATGGAGATTTTGAAAATGAAGTGTTTTACACACCTATAGGAATTTTTGAAAAGGAAGATATTATTTTTACTATGCTACTACATCCAAAAACCCATTTAGAAGTCAATTCACACATATATTCTACAATTGTGAAGTAACTCATAGTTGAATGTTGCTTCAAAGTTTCAAAACTCTAAAGGTGCTCAAACAAAATCAAAATGTAGGGTTAGTGATTAAGGTTAGTGATTAGAAGATACTTAGTTAGTTATAATGACAATCTCCTCAAGCAAATTGTTAGATGTTTTGAATTTTGAGATATTGTTCAAATGGTCATAAACCAAATTGCTACATATATGGGAAGCTAAATTTGTTTTTGGCAAAATGTACACTTTGTTCACTTTGAACATTTTTTTTGTGTCAATTTGCTTTGTTGCTTATCATGTAAATTGCTTTTGATCATGCAAATATGTCTAGGTTGTTAATTTAGGTTTTTTCTTTGGATATTATGGAAGCAGGTTCAATATTGTTGAAGCTATTCAAGCCCCATATTATAGTAGGCATTCCAAGGTCCATATAATCTTGACAAAAGGTATGTTTGCTAGTTTTGTTTCATTTTTAAAACTTACAAGTTATTAATCATGTCTTTCTTTCCATCACTAAATGGATTTAGGTTTTTTTTCATTTTGGAACTTGGTTAACAAGCACTTAATGCATGTGGAAATGAGTGGGTATTTCTCTTGAGGCACTATCTATTATGGCACTGTCACAATAATGAATCATTTATAAGTGATGGATTTCTTTCAAATGAAGTATTTTGGGACTGGTAGCAAATAAATACTACTTTACTTCACATAAAATATTTTTTTTGTAGGAGAGGTATGCTTTGTAAAACACTTGATGTTGTAATCAGCACATACCCTAAGATTCTCATGAATGTTTCTTAACTTAACACTGTGTGTTTTTGGAAGAGGTATGTGTCTTTTAGAACTGTTGGATGCTATAGTTAGCACATGTGTCCTTTAACCTAAGCAATATGTGTTTTTAATTGGCCTTTGTATAGGAGTGTGAGTTTAATAAAAGGCATACAACAATTTTTAATTTTCAAAGCAAACGATACTTGCCAAAGACCAAATACTTTATGTAAGTTCATTGTTTCCTTCTTTTTTAAGCACATGGTGATTAATTAATTAGATGTGTAAACTATTCACTTCTATTGTGTAACTACTAGCAACTTTAAATGGTGTTCATTAAAATATGCTACACATTTTTGTGTCATTTGTTGAAAACCAAGAATGAGCTTTGGGTGCATGCAATTGTGAGTACAAAATATGGGGAAATAAGAGAAGGACAAAAAGCCCAAAAGAAAACTTGATTTGGAATATCCCAAGTGGGCCTTGGTTTAATATAAACTTCAAGATGCGAAGTTTTTTGAGGAGGTTAGACAGTTGCCTGCAAAAGGTTTTGATCCAAAGTATGACCTAATTGATGAGCATCTGATAGCTATACACATCACCAAAATATTTGGCAATGTTCATAAATTCAAGACCACCAATCCTTTGTTGTTTATGGAAACAAGGACAAAACTGGAAAGGTTGTATTGGAGGATTTACGGAACAACCCATATTATAAACAATGAATTCATGGTTTAGTTGGTCAAAGGGTGGGTAGCAAAGCACCATGGGCACCAAATCAATTGGGCTAAAGCTATTGCATCTATTGCAAAAAAAAAAAAACTCGACATTTAAACACAAGTTCATTGACGCACTCAAACAAAGGGGAAAGGATAAAATTGAGTGAAGGTTCAAAACACTCACATGGAGCACTTGCCATTGGACAAACTGTTGTAAAGCTAGAAATAAATTGTGGTCTAGCATGTAGTTATAAACATCAACAAAGGTGTGTTTCACCTAAACACAATGTCAATCTTAAAAAATTATTGGACCTCAAACAAGAGGTCTAAAAATGTAGTAAAACACACATGCATCATCTCCAAGGGAGAAAAAAAGAACATATGGAATGGTTGAATTGGGCTATAATTTATTATGGAAAATCGGAAGCTATAATTCAAGAAGCACATAACATTATTGATGCAACTAAAGAATTATTCCTTGATCTAAAAAAAATTTACAATGTTGCAAGATCAAAGAACTCCGACCAAATGCAACAACCCATTAAAGAATTGTTATGGCTTGCACACATTGCAAGGCTATGGACACATAATGTCAATAGTGAGAAATAAGCATCGAGGGGATTAAAGAAGATCGCTGATGACGTGTGATAATGGTCTTTACACAAGCAATCAAGAATGAATCAAAATGAAAATGAAAACACCCATATGTCTCAATAGTAAGGGGAATGAAATCATTGCTTGGTGTTCGTTTGGTGTCTTAGATTATGTTTATTTTTTAACAACCATTGTTGTTACATGTGTTGTTGTTGTTGATGCTTACTGCATCATATCTGTGTGAGTCAGGTCAATAATGATACATCCATCAAAGTTTGGAAGTTATATTTGGTGATAAAAATATCCACTTGTCGTCGGGTGTGGTGAGGGAAAAGGTGGGAGACCTCCCTTTGAACATGTGCTGCACTTTCCAAAATAATAGTTGCAACAATATCTCGAAATGTGTCATGGGTTGTTGTATGTTCACTTTTGTAAGGGCACTAAAGCAATTGGGTACCTAAATCATCAATGGTGTGACCACATTGACACCGTGAAAGGTGGGCAACTATAGGATGTGGCAAGCCAAGATGGGTATGTAATGTTGTAAAAAAGTGGGTCGATGATAAATGAAATGTTAGTGTGGTAGGATGAACTAATAACCAAGCAATTGCCCCTACATTTACACATGAATGAAGATGTGTTTGCATGATATCCTAAGGAACATTTATCAAAAGTGAAACAAACTCTTGTTCATGTAAGTGATTTGCTAAAACTTGCAACTGGGATAAGATTGAACCACTACGCTCTCAAAGGGTGGGACTTGAGAGTAAACAACTTGGGGTAACATGGTTTAGACATCTCGTAGTGCTATCTAGAATGGGGAAGTGCTAGTTTCAACATGTGATATTGCATCTAGAAAAATAAGGCGATCATCTTACTAGAAATAATATACAAATGCAGGAGTGATTAATGCCCAACACCTCGAGAATGCAGGGGCAACAATCCAAACCATAAAGGGAGGCTAAACAAGCCCAAAGAAGTAGGAAAAGTGGCCTGATGATGAGTTAAGTGACCACTACATCCACCAAAAGATTTTGCACCAAGTAACTTCTCTAATGTAGTTATGGTATGAATATCGAATTCAACATAATGCTACAAAATACTTGGAGATGGAAACATTGTACGAAGCAAGTAGCCCAAATGCTAGGTGTAACACAATGAAAGCATCACAAAAGCCACTTGAAGATTTATAAGCATAGGGAGATTACATATCGTTCCAAAATACTCATGGAAAGCCTTAACCACAAACGAATTAATAAATGATGTGAATCCCATCGGTGCGCCCAAAATATGAAAACCCGAGTTAGGAATAAGAAAGCCAAGAAGAAGTGATATAAAGTGGTCCAACCTCTAAGGAGACTAAGCTACACATTTTGTTAGCTATATTGAAAGCCTTAATGTTGATAATTCCTCCTACAATTGTAAAAACGAAGGAACCACATCTGATGTAGAACTTACTATATGTGTATCATTTACCAAAGAAGGGAAAATACAGGTAGAGTGCGTTTTGTTATAGGGCAAAGAATGTGAAGGTGAGCAAGAATAAAGAACATTCCTTCCAATGGGTCCCCTTATCGTGTATGTAACTTCAACAAAATGACTATGAGATCCCCATGTTGGGAAACTTGAGAAAAATATAATGGGGATGGGCGTGCATAAAATTATCAAACAAATGGGAAAAACTAATCTAAAAAATTGGGCGAAAATCGTAACTCTTGAAAAATAGTTGACAGTGACACCAAATTGATGGTGTTATGGACATCCATTTGTAGCACATTCGATCTGGGTGCGAATCTAACATCATTCAAATGTAATATTGTGAACCATTGTTTCACACCCACCATGAGTTGTTATACGAAACTAATGACAATTAAAATGTTCTGCAAAAATATCCCTAAATGTGGGTAACTAAATGACAAGTCACCTCACCAATCATGATGGGACGTATGCTTCCAAATTGTTTTTCTAACACTAAAAGTTGAAATGTAAAAGGCAAATGCGATACTAAAAATGGAACATGATTTTGACCAATGTGCCCACATAGTTCAAAAAAGAGGTCGAACCACTCACAAAATCGTTTGAAACAAAACAATTTTGTAAAAGCTCATACACCACACCCAAAGGTCAATGAAAGAAAAATGCAATGAACGAACCAAAGTAGAAACAAATGCTTCCCAACTTAAAGTAACATTCACCTCAAAATGAAAATTTTCAACAAAAACAAAAAGATTAACCTCAGCAAATGGGTGGAGAAGGTGAAGGACTCCCATGTTCTCATTAGATGAAATACATGACCTTAGAATACCATAGTACCTTGGCCATTTCAACAAATGTCCATCGAATTAATTTTGAAAACTTAATTTCAACAAATGGCATATTCCCCAATACTCACTATTATCCTTCACAATATTTTTTGATTTGAAGAAATAATTTTTGAAAATTTCAACAGCTGAACAAACGGATCCATCTGATCATCGGAGTGGAGCCACGAACTGATGCCCTAATTAGGGTTTTGCGTTTTGTGAGAGAGAGAGAGAGAGAGAGAGAGAGAGAGAGAGAAAATCAGGAGGGATTCAAGGTTTTTGAGAGTGCCGATCGCAGCAGCATTCGGTTTTTGTCTTTAAGAGCGGCGCTCTTGTGATCTCGATCCTGTTTTTTTTCCGGTTGCGTTTTGGGAAGGGTTTGAATCCGGCCGGGAAGGGGGGGGACGGGGGGGGGGAGATGGAGCATCCTGTGATGTTCCAGGGCGTGGCTAAGGACTCGCCGGCCTTTCGTCTCATGACGCAGATGGTAAGAAGTTTCGTCCTGGACTTTCGTCTTCCTGTTTGTTGTTTCTTGTGTCGAAAACTCTGATAATCTCGACATCTCTGGCGGCCTCGGAAGAACAAGCAAGGAGAGAGAGAGAGAGAGAGAGAGAGAGAGAGAGAGAGGCTAGGGTTGAAAGAACGATCATTCGGCGCCGTCTTTGATGGGAATTTGCTGAATCTATGAGGACGGGATTGCTTGCTTTGCTTGCTGTGGATGTCCTCGCAGGGATGGGAAGAGGGAAAGGGTTTGGGGAAAGACAAACAGGGGATCAAGTCCCACATCCGAGTGAGAAAGCCTCGAGAAGAGAAATCAGGTTGGTTGTATATCATGCTTAAGTTTTCCCCAGCCCCCAATTTTAGTGTCAAGAGTGCAGATTGTGCATTGCAACAATACACATCTCAGAAATCCCTGTGGATGCCTACACCTCCTTCTTGTGGCATCATCCTCAGTCCTGGAACTCTGAGTCGCTTAAATTCTGAATTCTAAGATTTGCAGCGCAGTTTCTTATGCAAGAAACCAAATCAAAATCCCTGTCCAGTGTTCTTTTCTTTGACAGTCAATATTGTCTCTGATGGGAAGTTCTGATATATTCCAATCAGTAGCTGCACTCCTGGCTTTCTGCAAAACATTGGAAGGGATTCCATGCACCTCTGCTGCAGAGAGTTTCAGTAGATAGTTTACTTACTGGTCATGAAGCTCAAACTCTAATTAGGGTTTCGCTCAAACTCTTTGTCTGCATTTGGTTTGTACAATAAACTGCATCCTCAGATTCAGCTTTTGCACAATAACTCAGCTGGATTGTTAACACTGAGCTTTGTTTGTGGATCCAACAATCAAATCAAATTTTGCAGCTCACGGGCAATGCTCCAACTGCCTGTGAACAAAACAGTTGGCTGTAACAATGTACTGTATGCCTGAACATCAGAATGTCACCAGGAGTCTGATCTGTTGTTAGGGTGCTTAATGCTCAAATGTGGATCTTCCCCATCTTCAGCGCTGACTATGTTTACACCTTCTCCTGCTGCAATATGGTTACCCCTGGTTGTTGTGCTGGGACCATAATCCCAAGTGTGACTGGACCTGAACTGTGGGGAACCAAGCTTGTATGGAGATTTGATGACCAGTGGGTGCTGGTTGTATACGACCAACCACTGTCTTGTAACTGTCTCTCACGACTTATGTTTGGACAAGACATCTTATATGTGACAAGACATATAATTGATGTCAATTGTTGCAATGCAGGTGTGGGTGTTTATGAAAAGGAAAAAGCAGCATCTGATTGGACTGTCAACACACATGTATTTGATAACATCCTGAAGAATCTTAACTTGGTACTGACCCATTACCCTGTAAAGCCTGTATTTACTTATGCTTGGAATTTGCAAAAAAATTGTTGACTGAAAATGAAAGGGTGTAGATTCTTAAGAGGACTATAGATTTCCACAGCAAGATTTCCTCCTAGCTACAACAATGCATGTCATCACAGGTCTGTCTCATCTCAATTCTAATATCTCAGACACTCATAAAGTTAGTGTGATCAATAGTTATGTTTCAGATTCTTAAGCCCCTGTCATTCTGATGAGTTTTTCTTTGGTCAGATCTCAATAATGTCAATCCAATTATGGAGAGTTTTGACTCCCACCTTTTCTGGGTTTTTCTCTTTCCTTGTTCTCACTTCTCTTTGTGGTTTCTGTTCTAGGGTACCTGTTGCTTTTACGTTTGTGTCCAAGCTAGCATTGCTTGCTGAATGGGGTTACATGTGGATTTTTGACAGGAGCTCAGTAGATAGTTCAATGTTTAGTTGGCCTATATGTCCTGTCAGGAACTGATGAAGTGAGTAGGAAATTTTTGTCTTTGGGCATGTTGATAGTCATTGAACTTTGAAGAAACTGTTGCTATGGTTGACATCAGATTCTGCTCTTTTAGTTGGTGTTTCTCCTCTTACTCCTGCTGCTCCCTGTTTCAGTCTCCTGTTCTTTTGTTCGTGATTCTCGTTACCCTTGCTATTAGGTCATCTCACACTGCCTATTTGGGTCTGACTCAAATTTGTGAGATAAAGCCTTAATGCATTTGAGGATCCATATATCTATACTCTCTTTAACCACTACTAGTGAGGGTGGTGGGTTTCATGCTTGTAGTGGTTAAAGAGAGTATAGATATATATCCTATATTCATGCATGCTGTGTGAATCCTTCAGAGATTTTGCCACCTTTGTTGACCCATTGGCCAACCTTGTTGTTGGTGAGCTTAAGTCTCTGATTGCAGTGTTTTACAGTAAGATTGGAAAATGATCTAGTTGTGAATAAAAAAGCATTCAGTGAGCTTCATGTTGGGCCATGTGGTAAGTGTTTGTGATCCGACTCCCAGGGCTCATCTTTCACCTCTTTTAGCTGTGAAATGAATTTTGAGAGTAGGAAAGAGAACAGCTATAATCTGAAGTTGCTGCAATGTTTCTGAATGTGGGTTTGGGCTTGGAACAGCAAGTGGCAAATTCCAATGTAACAAAAGGCAAGTCAGATCTTTACATTTGGATCTCAATAATTTCTATCTGAGTCCTGAGCAAAGTACAACTCCCTAATCACCAGTAGATGCTTTACAAATGGACCAAAAATTCCCAATGTAATCCCAGGTTTGTACTGAAATTAATTTGGAATGATAATGAAAAAGTAGGTTATATTATAGTGTGGGAAACATGGTGGTTCCTTTCTACGATCCTGGATGGAGATGGACCTGACACTTGGACTGCGACCTCCTGGCTTAAGTTTCAGGAGGCCTGCAGAAAGTGACCTATGTTGGGTTTTGCAGGGTATACAAGTATGTTAGTTGATCCCATTTGAAGAAAACAGTGCAATTTTCATTTATTGTGAACAATTGAGGTGATTCTCTTTTGTTGCTGATTTCAGTGCCCAAAGAAGAGTCAGATGAGACTAGTGATGATGAGGTTCCTGAAGTCAAAGAAGTAAAGGTGAAAAAAGTCTCACGGCCACAGGGAAGGTAAGTTTCCTACTTTCCATTTTTTATCCTACTGAATTAGACACCAGCAAATGGTAAACTCATACTTTCTAATTGTGAAATTGTGCCTTTTTCAGGAATGAATTGGCACACAATTTAGACCAGTGTTGATGTGGCATGATAGATTTGCAGGTACAAGAGAAGAGAAGGTGGAAAACTTGTCCGAGGCTACTCTGAAACAGACCTCAAGGCTATTTTGGTGAATACAGCAACCTCCTTAGTTTAAGGAGTTGGGATTTATGCTTTCATTTTATAGTTCTGGTTTTTTGGTGATTTAGAGTGTAAAGCTTCTGACAGAAATAAGTCGAGTATTATATCAACGATAGAAAACATTTCAGCACCCATGGAAAGCTCCAAGTGAAACAAGACTAAGAAAAGCATGAACAAATGTCTACAGACACTCCAGGGTCATAGCCACTGAAGTGAGATTTCTCTTTTGTTTGAAAGTGTGTGAGCTCGATAAGGAACTCTGACTTTGAGCAGACAGTTACATTGACCATGACCCATTGCACTCTTCTGTTATTAAATGTCTGTATATGTTTGCACAGGGTGGCCAGGATGATGGAGTCTCAGTAAATACTGCTAAGGAAGTGACTGCTGCAACAGATGCAAAGATCAGCAACCAGCCACTAGAAGCAGGAGTTATTTCCACAAAGAAGAGTTCAAAGTCGAAGAAAATGTCTGAAGGTGGGTGCACATATGAGCTCTGGCTGGCATGGTTCTTTTGTGGAAGGAATGTTCTTGAATATTGGAACTGTGGTGGAAAAAGCTACATCATAGTTATTGGGTGAGGAAACTGTGGTGTACAAGGCTAATCTTTTCCTTGTGTTTGCATTGTGAAGACTAAGCTTGCAGACATAATCTGTAATTCCACCCTTTTTGTTTTGACAACTTTTCTATGGTGTGTGAGCAACTAAAGCTAGTTGTTTGTCTGTCATGTTGCAGTTGTTCATCCAACTGAGAGGGAAACAGAGCTACAAGAGGAAAAAGTGAACACTCCCAGTAGAATTCAGGTAAGAGAAGAAATCAATCCTGCACATGAGGCACTTGCAGTGGATTGGTGGGGTACAAATTTCAACTTTGTCAGGGGTGGAAAATTGGGATCCACACTACATAAGCCCAATGCAGCTGTGGACAAGCCTTCTGAAGAAGACAAGGCTTTGTCAAATGGCCGAACTGAATTCTGTGAACAGGACCAGGAGAATCTTTATAAGCTTGTTCAGGTGAGATAAATGTAATTGTAAGATTCTGTGATTTGCTTGTGTCACCAACCATGATGAGCATTGTCCCCATTCTGGTGTCAGCCCAAGTCTGTAGCAATTTTTAGTAGTACTGTTTTTGGAAGATGCAGTAGGGTATGGTTGTCATGGTTGATGGTGATTCATTTCGTGTGAAATTTATTTGCTACAGGACAAAGCAACTACTGGGAAGAAGGGATTGGGTACTGGAGATCGCACCCAGAAAGTAGGAGGGGCTCACTTCAAGGGCCAAAAGAAGGTTTTTGGTGATGATGATGATGATGGTAGTGATGGTAGTAAACCAGAGAAGGAGCCAGGCACAGGCAATGGGTGTAGTAAAGATCTATTGAAGGAAGATGACAAACCAAAAAAGCGAAAGAGAGACAGGTGTGGTGGAAATGAAGGGACAGTGCAGGAGGGTTCAAAAATGAAGCTCAAAGAGCTCATTTCACAGATACTAACACAGGTCCTATACTCGTTTCCTTATGTTTTTTCTTTGCTGTGCTATTTCTTCAATTTTGGGGCTTCGAGTGAGCACATTTCATGGAGAACCCAAGGCCTCAGCACAAAGGGAATTATCTTGTCAGATGAGTAAATAGAAGTCATTGTATTCTGATCTGGTAAACCTCATCTGGTTCTGGTTCTCCAGGCACCTGAACAGAGAATGAGTGTAAAAAGATTACAGAAGCGGGTAATTGCTACGACTGGTTTATTTTCAAATCCCACTGAAGATCAAGTTGATAGCTTCAAGGACAAGGTGAATTTGCCTTTGGATTTGGATTCTTTTCTTGTTTCTTTGTTTGGTGTCAACATCCAAGGAATTGCAACCCTAAATTCCTACATCCATGAAGGCTTGTATGGACATAGTCTTGCTATGCATGGGGGAGGTGACTCACTTTCTTTTCTTTTGTGACACTCTTTTTGGGTTCAAATCAGTCCCTAGTGCCAGAGGGTTTGGTCAAAGAAACAACTGTCATTTTCATGATGCATTTGGCAATAAACCCTGAACCCTAAACCTGCAACCTGAAAACTTCATATTTCTGGGTCTGCTTCTAATAGACCAATTTACTGTTTAAGAGATGGCAATTACAGCACAAATGTCTATTTTTGGTTGTAAGATGGATACTGAGTCACATCACTGTTGTGCAGCTGTTAAAGAGCTCAAGGTTTGTGGTGGAGGGCAAGAAGGTGTCTCTTGCAGCTATCAAGCCCAGGACTTAGGCGATTTGTGTGTCAATTTCACATTCAAGATTCTTGTTCTTCCTTCATAATTCCTTCATAATTCCCCTGTTATTGGAACACAGTATCTGAGTACCAAGACGAGGTGAATTGTCTAATGAATTGTCTTCGCAGCATCTTCTTAGAAACCTGGAGTTCCTTAACAGCTCTGATCCCCCATCACCACTGAACCTTACCTCCAACAAATGTGGGTTTCACTGAGAAATTTATCTGGGCACATGGTATGTGTAGCCCAACATGAAAAATGTTATGGTGGAACAACTCTGTTTCAACCACAAAACAGAACTGGCAGGGGCTGTAGTTCAACTTGAATAGTACCAATTTGTAGGTATTTTTGTTAAGAGGAGACATGTAGTATTTCTTCTTTTGGATGAGCCACTATCTGTTTCAACCACAAAACAGAACTGGCAGGGGCTGTAGTTCAACTTGAACAGTAACAATTTGTAGGTATTTTTGTTAAGAGGAGACATGTAGTATTTCTTCTTTTGGATGAGCCACTATCAAAAGGAGGCTCCAAAACTTTTTTTGCTGAGATAGTGCACGGAATGTATGTGCTGACAATTTTGAGTGGGTCATCCTTTTTGGGTATAGAAATCAAGTTGCTAAACTGGCCACAATGTAAACAAACCCTGAGGGTGGAATATGGGTAGTTTCAGTCCTTTTTCAGCTTGGTTATCTTATTGTGATCAGAGTAGAAATCAAGTGAGAGGGCAAGCTTTTGGTGTACTGACATGTGAAGTGCAAAAGAATTGCAGATATTTTCTATCACCAGTGATCGATGTGGTGGTGGTGTCCTCATTTTCATGCACAATTTGGCCTGTTTCTGTTTGTATTATGTACCAGTCTTTTGACATGTAGTTAATGACAAATTTCACCTTCACTTTTGTTTGACCTTGAACAGCATCTGGAAAGAAGCCTTTGATGATTGCTTCATGAGTTCATAAGGGGCTTGAGATATGTCACTTAACAGTCAGGCTTGATTTTCTTCACCATTATGATAGGTGCTTCAGTGATGCTTGTAACAAAGAACCTTAAGCGGGTGCAGTAGCAGGCTTGCCTTGCAGAGTTTGCACTGAGAATGCCTTTCTTTTGCAAAGCCAGTGCTGGAAAGTTTCCTGGGAAGATTGAGCAGAGCAATAGAGAAGGTGAAGAAGGATGGCCTTCCTTCACTCAGAATGGAGAGTGGCAATGGGCAATTGAGTTTGCAGTGCCGGGGATTACAATGCTGTGGACAACCCTTCTTCCCTCATGCTTCCATTTCTTCTAAGTACCTGATTGGATAATGCTCTTGCAGAAGGTGCACTGGATTGCAGAGCTAGATTAATTAAGTTCATTCTACATGTGTTTTTTGCTCATGCAACATTGGTGTGGTTGTTGCAGCAGATGGCAAGGCTGCAGGACACTTGTGTTCTGTGCAGGGTGGTGAGAAGCACACACGATTACTAGTACTAGTGCAAATGAGGAAATTGTCACAATTATTGCATGAATTGGCATTTGTGCCATGGATCCAAGCTGTGTGATCCTGCACCCAACTCAGGTTGATCTTTTTTGGAGGCAAATGGTCTTTTGGGTGGTCTTTTGGTTCCTTTCCAGGAGAGGAGACTCAGAGTGTGATCCAGAAATACTCTCAAAATTGCTCCTGGATTTGTCTCATGGTTGGAAAAACCTTTGATGACAAGCTGCTGATTGATGATCATCAGCTTTTTGGAATTATTCAGCAGCCTTATCAGATATTGAATGATGTTGCTACAGTTTCAAGTTTGATGCAATCATGCAAGAGCTTCATGTTCATTTCAGTCCAAACATCTGAGCTCAGTCAGGCTATTGTGACATCTGTGGATTTCTTGCAGGCACTACCTGCAGTTCAAAATGATAGAGACTTGCAGGTGAGGTGCTCTGGAGAATGATTACAGTGTTGACCATTGAAGAAATTCCACATTATGGACATCAATTCACGTAGCAACGTCAGTTGATCTTGTTTATTGAAATCTCATCTTTACTTATCTCCAATTTCCATTCTGTGATCAGCCTTGATTCCTAACTCTTTTCAAGAAACCAGGCATATACTTTGTTCAAATCCCAATGCCATTCAGCAGCTGATCATCAGAACCAGTATGTTCTCCAGTATAAAGGAACGGGACTGGGAATTTTTCAGTCTAGCAACATCAGCATATCATTCTTTCATGGGAAACTCTTCTTGTCTGCCCTCCCATAGCTCTCTTCTTCATGAAGCTCAAAGTTGATGAGTAGTGATTCTGGGTTGAGATCCTGGCTAAGAGGTGGTGGTTGTTCTTCTTCTTCAACATACTATTGTGTGAATCTTGCAGAGGCTGTGGATTGAAAACCAGGCCAAAGGTGGCTGCTGTTATTCTGCAACATACTATTGTGTCAATCTTGCAGCATGTGTACCTGACCGGGCTGGAGCATGCATGAATATCAAATGTGATTGCGGTACCAATTCCAAGCCTTTCTCATAGGATTTTACACATGAGCTGCTTATCATGACTGATCTCCATGCAGAAGATTGAATATTATATTTAGTATCAAAAGTAGTACCAAGGAAACTTCAGTCATATTGAATTCTTCTAGAAAAAAAATCATATTTAGTTGTTGATTTGAACAATTTAAAATTAATTTTTGAGTCATGGTTTCTTGTGCAATTTCTTGTATCTATTGACCATTTTCAAATAATTTACTGTATGTAGTTGACATTCAAACTCAATCCTTTCTACAAAAACTTCAATTCCATTTGCAAATTTTTTTTTTGACATTCAAACCTGCAACAAGTATTTCACCTTTTTGTACTTCAAAAGTGCAATAATAAATGTATATATATATGTATTCACATGGGTGTTTGTTTGGTTGGATGTTACAATGCCAGAACCCTACCATCACTCCGCTTTTCGTACCTCATAAAGTGCCCCTTAACAAGGTAGAGTTCACTATTTCCCCTTTTGCAATTTTTTTGAAAATGGAGAAAAGGTTATTAAACTTAGAGTGATTTCTTTTGTCTTTGGAAATTAATTTTTTTTAAAAAAAAACTAAAATTTTCAGAATTGATTTCCACAAGTACTTTGAAGTTAAGTTAAGGCCATTTTTATCATAATTGTATTGAGATCAATGACCCTTACACAAGAGGGTTTGATGTTTTTAAGTCAATTAATTGCACAAGGGCCCACTAGTTATGAGGGAGAGACCTTGAAGTAACCCATCCAAAGGGTAATGAGAGCCTAATAACACCTAACCCAATGATTGTTTTTTTTTCTTCTTCAGTTTTATTCCAGTTTATTCATCTAGGGAAAAGAAGACTAGAGAATAACAATATGTAAAAGCACTAAGAGAAAATTCCTTATTATATTTGGAGGGCATTTAATATCTATGATGAGTATCTCTCCTAAAAAAAGGAGGAGAGGGATATTTAGCCTATGGCTTGAGTGGGAGTAGGCATAAGAACCCTCCCCCTCCTACACCTCATGATCTCCATATGTTTAGGGTTCATGATACCTTTCATTTGGTGTTTTGCAACCTAAAAGTCAAAAGGTGGGGGGCCATTGCTTGACCCAAAGCTTGTCTTGCTTTATGATGTGTAAAGTTTAAGGGTGAGGGGCATTCCTTCACTTGTGGCTTTCCGTACTCTACAATGTCCAAAATTTCATTGAGGTGTATTCATTCCATTGTTGGTTGGTTATAATAACATGATCAAGTTATCAATAAGGTTATTATTAACTTACATCTTGATTTTTTTTACTTTTGTGAAAATCGATTTGAGAACTTACCTTCCTCGTATGTTTCATCCAAAGAACAAGCAAAGACCCTTATATAGGCCAAGTATTGAATTTTCAATTTTTATATCCTAATTGGATGATTGGAAGGAACTTCATCCATGTAGATTATCAATCTAAAAACCTTAAATCTATTTATGACAAAATGGTAGTATTACCACATACTCTAGGGCTTAATTAAAAATATTTTCAATTTCTGAAAAATGTTTGGCTTCTACCCATTTGCATATTGTTGCAAGATTGCACTTTGACATTCCTTGAATAGACACTTGGTCATTTGAACAATGGAATTTACCATTTGTTTAGTAGAACATTTATCAAATGGTAAATCCCATATTTCTTGTTATTTATTCCTAATATGTGAAATTTGACACCATGTTTGGTAGCTCATTATTGTTGTGCTTTGTGCTTTTCATTGGCACCATGGACAATTTTTGCATGGATTCAACATTTTACCTATTAATTAGTAACCTTATTCTTGAAAATAAGACCACATTAAAAAGAAAACTAAAAATAATATAACTAAACTTTAAAAGTTACCTTACCTAGGTAGTATAATAGGTGGTTCTTAAGGTGGATATTTGAGAACCAACCTTTTTACATAAGAGTTGGTTGTTACCAAAAAAAAAGAACCAAGTAAATTGATAGTTGAGATAATTGTTAGTGTTGTGTGATTCATTCTTTTTAAAATAACCTTCAATTTTGGTTTTGACATTGTAAAATTGATTTGAAGGTTTTTTAGGTGGGGGTTTGAACTCAATTTTAAAATTTTTAAACCTTTCAATTTAAACCTAACAAAAGAAAATTCAAATTCAAAACCCTTCATGCTTAGAACAAAAATTTAGTTCGATTCCATGTACACATTACTCACTCCCTCATGCTAGAGATGTATAGTCACAAAATTTTACAATAAATTGAAATAAGGGTCTACATAAGTACAAAGTTCAATGACTAATTAAAATTAAAACTTCACTATAAAATTCAGCCTACTTATTAACTTTCCAAAACTAAAAAGGAAATCAACTTTTCAACTTTCTTACTTCAAAATCATGATCATGTTTTTGAGAATAATTTTTCATGGTTCTAGTTTCAATTCTAAATCAAATAAATCATAGTTTCAAGGTTCGATCCTTTTTGCTAATTCCAACAAAATGGAATCAACTTGGGTCAATGACAAGAACTTGAACTTGAACCTTCGGTTTCATTGTGCAAATCAAATAACAATGACAATTACTTTGACAATTACTTTGACAATGAAATTGAAAAATAGTTGACATTTTTTTGGTGAATTTTTTTATATTGATTCTTTGTGTGGTGCCAAAAATATATATAATTAAAACCTACCCAAGCATTTAGGGTGGGGGGGGCAGGGGGGGGGAACCAACCAAAATTAGTGTGTTCCAATTGCACTCCTTCATGAAGAGGTAGTGAACAAGATTGAAACGTTGTTGAGTGAAAGACCCAACATGCAAGCCTCCAACCCATTACCCACAAAAAGAATGGGAGGAATAAAAAGCTTATTGGATTGACAACAAGTCTATTGAAAAGGCCATGGAGAGCTACCCACACTTTTTTTTTTTTTGTTATTACAGTGATTGGTCATACATAGTTCCATAATTTAATGTCTGTCATTTGCTTTCTCATGGTGTTTTGGGTATTCATAGTGTGGATGAATGTTTTTTGTTTTTTGTATCTAGCAAATGTTAAAGGCGCGAGAGTCTATAACCAACCTAAGCAAGCTTGGGAGACAGGGGAAGGCAATGACAATAGCAAGAATGGTAGGTTGTTTCCCCATAGGCCTATATCATGTCTCAGCAACTAGTGTGTTAACTAAAGGTTTAGTAGGATGTGTGGGTTGGGATGCATTGTGAAGAGGGAGGAAAAGCAACGATCACCTTCACTAGTAGAAATGGTTACTGAATTGTCAGCACTAAAGTCGATGAAATTATTGCAATATCTTCACTTTAGTCCACTTTGTGTGTACCATTTGTCTGATGGAATTTTCAATGAATGGTTGGATCTGTCTATTCATATATGATCTTGATATGAGTAGTGTCATTTTAGAGTGGAAATCGTGGGCTTGACTTTTAAGGTTAGTTACATGAGCTTATTCTTACATTAGTTTGAGCCTGCATCATGGTTAATCTAAAGCTACAAGTCACACTAGTGTTGCTTTTCCCAAAGTCTCCTTCCTTGCCATCTTTATTGTATGATCATTATGGCCATGGTCGTTCTAAATCTATTGTGAGGAAACTAGTTGCAGACCCCAAATTATGGGCCATAGATATTTGTTGTGTGGCTTAAGTCGTTGTACTTACTAAAGATAAATGCACCATCTTGGCACATGATATAAATATTAAAAGTGTATGGCTTGTAGGAAGGTTTTGTCACCTTTTGGCATAAATGTGATTGTAGCAACAATCTTCATCTTTTTAATCAATATTAATACCTTTATCTTTACCAGTGAACAATAAGGTAAACGTTTGTTAATATTTTGTTTTTTCCCTAAATCATATACATAGTTTTGTAAACATTTATATACCTATTATGAAAATTGAATTTTAAAAAATAATTATATACATATATTTGACTTAGGTGTTTTGGAAAAAAAAATCAACCATTATCATCTAATATTTAAAAATCATAAAACATTGAAAATAATTCCTAGTGTATTTGGATGGCACCTTATGTTTGTGAAATAATAAAAGGGATATTGTCGTAACCCTAGCCTTGGGCTCGCGACCAAGGCAAAGGCTTGCAAAGGTGCGGACCAAAAGTGAGCCCGGGAATCACATTTCATATTCCCAAGAGTGCAAAAAAGTGTGAAGGAATGAACCCCCACACTCGCAAGTGAACTCCCATTTTGGGAGTTGGAATCCCAATGGACTCCTTAATCTTCAAAGAGAAATTTTAGGGGTCAAAACTCATTGGATAAAAAATTTCCTTATGTCATTGAAAATCTCTTGGAACTTAAACGTCTAAAATGAGCTCACATGACCCATTTGGGTTCTTAAAACATGAGTTATGGCCAAAAGAAGGGCCAGGAGTCAAATTGGCAGTTTGACTTCTGATTATTAAAAGTCAGGAATCGCCTTGATTTATTTACATGAAGGTGACGTGCCATATATCATTCAAAAGCTTTCTTCGGAGGCTACAACTTTTCTTTAGACCTCATCTCGATCAAAGGTTTACATAAGAAGTTATGGGCCCCCAAAGTCACAGGAGTCCAAATTTCGAGAATTTCGGGACTCCAACTTGGGAATTTTGGGACAAAATGACATTTGGGTGCTGGCCCCGTGGCCAGACACAAAGAATACTATAAAGGGGAAGGTGGTGGTTTCCCCCAAGTCTAGGCTATGGTGAGTCGTGGCTCGTTCATGTTTGTTCGTGGTTCGTCCGTGCACTAAAAGTGCTCCAGCACTAACCAACTTGTTGTTTGGTTTGTGCAGGTCCGTGTGAGCAATCAACTTGCTTGTCATTCTTCCTAGTCCCCATCGCGGAGCTCTAGCATGCCCCTTTACCCCTAAAGTGCTGCAAGCTAGGGAACGCACCCCAATTCTTTATATTTTTGTTGTTTTCACATTTAGACTCATAGTTGAGTCTACCAAATAATTTGGGGGTGCATTAGATATTATGTATATTCTTTAAGAATTAGAATGATTTTATGTTGTAATCACACCTAAAGAAAGAACTTTAGTGTTAAGTAGGTTTTTTTTTTTCTCTTAGGCAAAAAAAAATGCCTTCTTGTGGTCTAGTTTTGTGATCTTCATTACTACCAATGTTTGGTAATTTCCTTTACTAGTTGTTGTTGCAAGACTCATTTTTTTCCCCTTCTTCATAGGAATAAAAAAGATGGATTATGGAGGAACAAGCAAAAAGAAGGGAAACATGCTTGCTATATATACTCATTCTTCTTCAAGAGGTGAAAAATATCAACATGTTCCCACAATCAAACATTTTAATAACTTCAAATGTTAATAAAACTTGACCCCATAGATGATGTTTTAAGGAGAAACATGTGAACTACTGGACAATTTTGTCCAAGTGGTGGCATTAAGTGTTGTAGCCAAGAAAAACATAAATGTGGTTGATGTTCAAGGTTTGGATGGCTTGCCAGATGGTTCACTTTTATAGGATGTAGTGTCTATCGTTGTCCAATTGTAACTTCTGCCTCACCTGCCATTGTTAGAGGTTGGATGTTTGAATGATTCAAGAGTGGACAGAATCCCTTTGCTATTGTTATTAGCTGTTGCAACTTTGGAAGATGTAGAAGGCCATGAGATAATGCAACAACTTCAGGCCTTATGCAATTGTTCATGTATGATGATGGCACACCCACACCCTTGTTCTTTAATTTTTATATGGCTCTTGCAAAATTTTGCAAAAGGATCGATTATTTGTCATTCTTGTAGGTCTTTGGGGAATTGTGATATGTCTCTCCTAATAATGCTTGAAGGAAACATTGCAACTATGAAGGTGCATCCTTAGTTAGAACATATAATAGTATGGGTGTAATAAATGAAGAAATAATGATGAATCTTAAGAGGGTATGAACCACAACAATGTTCAATTGCCTATTAATGGCAATGGATTCATTATATGTTGTTATCGTCATTTTGAGCAACAAGGAATTGAGAACCAATAGGCTTTCACCATCTTCTATAGGAAAGTGGATTGTTGTAAAACACTAAATACATTGCAATCTATTACAAAGGTATGCACATCTTATATTTGTATGTTATTTATGTCTCTGTTGCCACTTATAGGATTTTTGCGTCATGTTGTTTTTGAGTAGTCCTGAATGTCTTTAACCACCACAAATTTTTTTATAATTCAATTGTTCATGCATTCCCTATTCTTGCATTTGTGATTGTGAAATGTTTTACAACAATTAAGTCAAAAAAAATTTTGATGTATGCGGCACTTGAAATTCTTGCTGAGCTTATTCAAACTTACAAAGATGTGGATGTTGGTGCAAAGGTGACAAAGTTCTTAGCATGTGCCCAACCACTCATTAGCTTTACAATCACAATCACAAAAAATCATGAATGGACACCTCAAAAAGCATGGGAAAGAGGGGATCTTGTTGAGAACCTAATTTTGAACCTTACCCCTTTTGCTTTTAATATCATCCCTATAGATGCAACCTCATTGGCATCTGAAGGTCTCAACAATCTTGCGATCAATGCTACTAACCATTTGTTTGATGCTCTGCAAACTAAAATCAATGCAAGGGCAACTAGAGGGAAAAAAAAATATTAATTAGGTTGTAAGCCTTAGCCCTAAAACTTCTACCTACAATTTTGCCAAGGTTGAAACAAATTTTAAAGACTAGATCGAGGATAACCTTCCTCTACGGTTTTTGGGATTAAATCCTGGAGAAGCTTTTTCTTAGATAAAAATTATGGTAGAAAGTGACATGAGCAATCTAGACCAACAAGTTGCTAAAGAGTTGTGTTTCGTGTGGAATAAGACAACTCTTAGTGTTCCTTTTATTAGTGGATTTTGTGTATATGGGTTGCAGTTGGTCAAGCCAAATACGTGCTTTAGCAAGGTCCATTTCCATACGGGTGAGAGATAAGTATGATGGTGTAATTGGCACTGAAGCTCTTCCACTCTTGTTGAGCAACAAAAATAATGTAAATCCCCCCAAATTGAATAATGGAAAAGCTTCTTCAAATGTTATTGTGTCCATACACCATAATGACAATGTAAGTTTGATTTGATCTTGCAAACTTGGTGGTTTTCATGGTTGCCTTTTTGGTTGCATCACATCACTCCAACAATAAACTTAACACTATTTGGATTCTCCAATGGAACCATGATCTGATTTGATTTGATTTGCAAATTTGGTTTTCAAACATGTGTTTTGGGTTGCATCATTGTTACAAAAACAGATTTAACCACTTTGATCATCACATTTAGTAATAAAAAAGAAAGTTGGAGCAAATGATCTAATTCATTTGATTGTAAACAAAAAGATCCACTATGGCAAACTCAACAAACAGATGTTGCAACAACATTTTGACATGCATGGAAAAGATGTAAAACCTTCAAAATGGGATTCGATGAGTTGCAACCTCTTAACAAACATGGGGTGGATGGTCTTGGTGGCCTAGAGGCAACCGTAGTATATGCACTGGACACTGCTATGATTATGGGCTTGAGCAATATTGTCAAGGATGCAGGATCATGGATCAAAAAGGAGTTGGTTACCAGATTAAACAAGAAGGGACATGTTACATTTAACTCTTATCTTTTTTTTTCATGTCTCTAAGAAATAGATTTGAGACCTATAGTTTGCAAATAACAGATACTTAAAGCATACATTACAGTTTTAAGATGCCAAACATAGCAAACATGATGTGCATCATTCTTATTCAAAGAAACGATAACAGTTTAGTTTGATGGGAATTGATGGAATGTTTTTCACACGTAAATATTTATGGAGACTACAATCCGTATGCTAGGAGGTTTGTTGAGTGCATATCATTTGAGTGGAGGAGGAATAGTAGTGCATGGGGTGCAAAAAGAAGTGGCCACCTACAAGGGCCAAATCCTAATGTTTACTTGGACATTGCAAAAGATCTTAGAGAATGCTTGATGGCTGCGTTTACAAGTAATCCATCCCATGTACCCTTTTTCAAATGTGATTCTTCAAAAGCAAAGTGCACATATAACTTAGCTGGTTTGGTGGTGGGTTCAATAGCACATTTGAAGTAACCATTGTGTAGATGGAATTTTGGTACCTCAGTTACATTAATGGGGACCCCAAGTACACAAAAGCTACAATGGCCGTGTATGAACATTTCAAGGGTCTTTTAAAAACATAAGGCCTTGTCCCTATTTTTATCAAGTGGGTTTCTTGGCAACCTCATTCCATCAAATGCATTTGTTTTATTTTTTTGTTCATAGGACCAACTTTGCATTGAATTTTGGGTAAATTAGGTGTGATCGCTTTAGTCCACAATCAAGGCATTTTGAAGGTAGCAACATAAGGTTCAGCTCACATGGAGACATCTATTATGAATATCTACTCAAAGTTTGGCTACAACAAGGTGGTGTTGCATATAATGAAAGTAGTGTTGCATATTTGTGAAATATGTATGAAGAGGCAATGGGAGGTGTTATGCATTTGTTGGTCAAGAAATCAAAACCAAGTTGCTTGGTTTTTGTTGGTGAGCTGCCAAATGGACCCAATGGGGTTGTGCATCCAAAGATGGACCATTTAGTATGTTACACATTTTTTACGCATTCCCAACTCCTCGAAGGATCAAATGTGAGTCCAAGTAAAAGACATCGGAAGAGGGAGGAGTTGGGGCACGCTCCCTAGCTCACAACACTTTGAGGGATAGAGGGGCGTGTTGGAGCTCCGGGATGGGATTAAGAAGAGTTGACAAGCTTCACTCACTCACACGGGCCTGCACACAACCCACACAAAGTGGTTAGTGCATAGTTGGAACACCTTTGGTGCTAGGATGAGCCACAGGCAACACGGACACGCTAGACTCACCACGGCCCGAACTTGGGGGAAGCCACCACCTTCCCCCTTATAGTATACTCTATGGTTGGCCACAGAGCCTACATCCAAATGGCTTTTCTCTCCCGGGACTACCCAGTGGGAGTCTTGAAATTGCGCTAATTGGGACTTTTACGATTTTGGAGCCCCATAACTTTGCGAGCAGACTTCGGATCGAAATGCGATCTAAAGCAAAGTTGTAGTTCTTATCGAGAGCTTTCCAACGTTATGTTGCACGCCCTCTGCAGCCAAGTAAATCGAGTTGATTCTCGAATTTTTTTGGTCGGGAGTCAAACTAACAATTTGACTCCCAACCCTTCTTTTGGCCATAACTTGTGTTTCAGATGTCCAAATGAGCTATGCAAGCCCATTTGAGACATCCACGTTCCAAGATATTTTCAATGATATAAAGAACGTCACAAGTCATTGAGTTTTGACCCCTAAAATCACTCTCTGAAGTTTCGAGAGTCCACCGGGAGTCCATTTCCCAAAGTGGGAGTTGCCTTGGGAATGTGAGGGTTCATTCCCTCATACTCCCTCACACTTTCTTACATTTTCGTGAGTATGTGATGTGACTCCCGGGCTTCTTTTTGGTGCGCACCCTTGCGACCTCTTTACCTTGACTCCTGGGCTTTCTCTTGGCCCGCAACTTTGTAACCCCTTTGCCTTGGTCGCGAGCCCAAAACTAGGGTTGCGACATTTTGGTCTAGTCCTACATTGGAGAAGATATGAAAATTTGCAACTGATGATAAAAATGACAAATTGCATACTAGCCTGTTGCCCATAAGAAACAAAAGTAGTTTGGGAGGCTGAGGAATTCTTTGTAACAAGTTGGCATATTTTTGAATTTATGTCTCATCGTTAGCTAATTGTTGAAAAAAAGTTCACACTCTTGACATTGACATGGTGATTATGTTTTGTAGGTGTGCTTCTTAGCAGGGAATCTTGCTTTTAGGGCAACTAAAGGACTGATTAAACAGGAAACAATTGCTAAGGGTAACCACTCAACATGAACCACGGTTTCATGTAGTTTTGAAAAGGTCAACTTTACAATGACCATGTTGGTCCATTGACACACATCACACATGGATATGTATTTTTTGGCGTAATCGTATGATCCAATAAGGTCTTGTTATGTAGATTTTCTAAGCAAGAGCACCTTGCAAGATTTGGAGTTAGTTTAGGAATTGGCCAAGACCTGCTATGAGATGTATGAGGTCATATAGATTGGCCTAGCACCAGAAATTGCTTATTTCAATCTATATGCAAGTGATATCTTCGCTAATCCTAGCCCCATCAATTCTTTCTTGTGTATTTATGTTTTTTGGCCTTGTTTCTTTAGACTCCATAATCACCAAAAGATAAATTGTATTTGTAAAAAGTCTTGAGAGTGGGGAGGTGTTTTGCTATAGGCTGAAATGTTGCTGTGGAGGGAGGAAAGGTAAATTCAATGTACAAGTGTGACATCCACATTAGACTTGTGGATCGTCACAACCTTTTTTGCCCAAAAACAATTGAATCCCTTTTCATACTTCACATAATCATTAAGGATCCCAAGTTTGTTGAATAATAATTACTCATTTTTTCCTTCAATGTAACAGGTACAACATGACCATCATGTAATAGAAATTCAACATGTAGATTTTATATAATAATTTGCCTGAAATTTCCAATCATTTTAGCAGATGTTTTGCAACTAGGTAGTGACCAACTCGGTTCATCAAAGTTTATTTTTTGGGGAGCATTGGGCCCCCCCTAGCTACTTGTCAAGGTTGGTGCATTTTATGAAGAAAGGTTTATCTTCTTCTAAAGTAATGGATAATGTGTTTTTCCTTTTGTGTCTAGTTTTCCTCCTCCTGTCCTCTTTTGTGCTTATGTGTTTTACTTTAATCCAAGTTTAGGGTTTAGGGTTTAGGGTTTAGTCATGCTTTGTTATGCAAGGTTCTCTGTTAAGGAGGTACGATGAGTATGTGATTTTGGATGAACAAGGCAATTAGGATAAGGACTGATTAGGGAATTTTGTTAGTTTGAATTTTGAATTCTTATTGTTTGGATCATGATGATGTGATTTGATATAGTTCAAAAGGGGAGAATTTTGGAGAACAAAAAGGAAGAGAGAAGGAGATGAGAAAGGGAAGTTTTAGAGAAAAGTAGGAGGAGGTGGAGGTATTAGGGGTAAAAAACCATAGACTATGTTTTGATATAACACAAATTTTAAGTGTTGTTTTGGGATTTTTTTCAACAAAACATGGGATTATACTATAATTTGGATTCATGACTTTAGTAATACAGAGAAGCACAAACTTCTACAGTGAATTTTATGTTCATTTCTTTGTGTGAATTTTTTTGTAGTGTTAGATTATGATGAAATTAATTATATTCTTGTTTTTCGAGTTTTTAAATGTATTATGAAATGCATATTTTGATTATATGTAATAACCATGAATCTCATATTGGAATGAATGGTAGTGCTAAGTTTGTTGAAACTTTAGACAGAAATAGTGAACATATGCATGTGAAATGAAAATCTATTATTACAGTAGTGTGAAATATTATGCAAGAATTTAAATTTCATTTTTACCATTCTCTGGCAAGTTAGTAAGGCTTTAACTCCTTGGAGGGTCATTTTAAAGCCTTACATGTCTTTTAAGAATTTTAAATGTGTTTTTTCCTTTCTCTTTTTGCGTTATTGTTTGTTTTCTATTTTTTCTTCTTCTTTTTGTTTTAAGTCCTTTCATATTCTTCACAACATTCTTTCATTACCTATAAGGTCCTCTTGTAGGTTCAAAGTAGTAAGCCTTTAGCTCCTTGGAAAATCATTTAAAATTTTTACAGGTTTGTGTTTATAGATAAGCAAATGTTTGCAATAGGTTCGCCTTTACCATTTGGTCCTAGTCTCGTTTCGCATTCTACATTGCCACAACCTTTCTTTCCTTTGCAACCAAGTGGGCATCCATAGCCATCACCATTGCATGTTGTCAGGGGCGTAGGCACCAAGCCACAACAATTTTGTGGTTTGAATGAGGCTGAAAAAAACAATGTTGGTGTTCCTCCACCATTGCCACCTCCACAAATTTGTGGCCTTCCCCTCCATATCCCTTTTATAGGTGAAATTGTCCCTCAACATCTTCCATCACAATGTGGGTCGTTTGTTGTGGTAACCTTATTGTCTTAAATCCCTTTTGTTTATAATATCAACCTTTGTATAGGCTACGTGGTAATCTCTTGAGTCCCATTAGTTGCATGATAGATATTGCATGTAGCTCTCAACACTGTAATCAATAATGAATAGTTTTCTATGTAAATTGATTAAAGGAAGGATTTGTCAAAAAAATCCCCTTTGCTATTTCAGGTTGTGGAGATTTTTTTGGTTTTTTTCCTTTAGAATTCACACTTTTTTGCGAAAGTAAGGTTTTGAGAGATTATTATTATTATTATTGTGAAATAATGTAAAGGTGAATGAAAGAGGAAGGTTGTCAAAACTTCTCCCCCTTCCTGATTTCAGCCATGGGGAATTGTTTTGATTGTTATCCTTTTTTTGACAATGTATTCATTAGCTTTTGTTTTTAAGAAAGCTCGATGGTTTTCATTTGTCAAGGAGTTGTTTAAACCTTTCCCCGTTGCTGAGGTCAACCATGGGGAATTTTTTTGATTGATTTCATTTTTTATAACATTGATGTTCTTTGGCATATGTACTCCCCACGACTGAAGTTGTTGTGTTTATATTGTGTTATAATTAATGAAAGGGCTAGGAATTTCTTGCTAGAATATTGGAATTGCAAAATTTAGTTCAAGGTTTAGATTTTATATGTTTATACCATCTTAGAGTGTTGCAATTGAGCATGTTTGAGAACTTGAAACATTTTGACATTTTCACAAAAATATGAAGTGCAAAGGATGTCGGTGAAAAACAACATGGTTGGTTTCTTTTTTTCAAAAATCATTGCAAAACTTAAAGATTGTCGAGCTAATGAAGGGCCCCACCACCTTTCCATGAGGCCATTTTACTTTAAAAGGAAAGTTTAAAATTTGACTCGTAGGAGCAACTGTTCTACTAGGCATGCTAAATTGGTTATTTTTACATTAGAATTATTACTTTTGTATCAACAAAACAAAAAAACACACCAATTGAAAGCATAAGCACACTCAAGAACATTATGTGTCCTTTGGATGGTCAAGTAATTTTAGTTCAGCACATAAAATTGGTGATTTCCACTTAGAGGTTTTAGTAAAGGTTTTTAGTAATCATGTTATATCATGAAGTTAAGTTCCAATCATTTGGACTAATTTGTGGAATTTACATGGAAACCTTTATATACATATATATATGTCATGTAGTATTTTTTGTTTATTTTTGACTTCTTGTTGTTGAAACTTGATTTTTGCCATGTAAATCACCTTTTGCATACAAGCTTAGCTAAAAAACCAAAACTTACTAAATCTATTTTTTACTATACTTTGAAATTCTTGAAAGTTCTTGAAACTCTAATGGAAATATGATATTAAAATTTGAAATCACGAGGGCTTACACCACAAGTTAAAGTTCTCTCATATTTTCAAATATTTCAAAATGAACTTCTTCACCAAGGTACACCTTTGATAAAAATTTTAGATGTTTGAGTATATTTTATAATCGAGATGGATGCTTCTCACCCACTACAATTTTAATAATCATAGAGACCTCAACTTTTCAAAAAAATATTTAAAAGAATTAGGTATGGCTTGTAGGAAACATATGGCTTCATTGATTGAAAATAGAAAGTGCAATTTTTATCTTATTTACACTCATGAAGGAGAAGTGAAGATGTAATATGAAGTTTGACTTTAAAGTTATAGGCTCTATACTTTAGGGGGTAAATTGTGACCCCACATGTTGTGATAGTAAACTTCACTCACATAAATTTGAAGGACAAAAGCACAATTAGCTTGAGTTCAAGAGTTGGGTTTGTGGCATTGGAGTCACCCTAGTTCAATTCCCAACACCAAAGGTTATATGGCAATTCTTTTCCAAGACAAACCTTTTATACTTTTACTTTTCGCATTTTAGAAAAATTTCGCACCCAAACTTTTTTATTTCCCATTATTACACTATATATTATAGAATTGTAAGCTTATGGTAGATACACGAAGTCTTATGATAGACTTGGGGTGATCTTAAATTATGTTTTGATTATGTATTATGATCAATATTAAAAATATCAAATGTTGGACATTGATAATAAGAGGGACCACTTTAAAATTATTGATATATTCATGAACAAACTTTTTTTTTTGGAGAAGTCATGTGAGTGAAAACTAGCTCATTAATGATTACATGAAGACAAAAAAAAAATGTGAATGACAAGCCAAAAGGGCAAACCAAAATCAAATGTTCCCTTACCATATATGTCTACCTAATACAAAGTTAGGTTGACATTAAATTAAATGAAAAGTTCCTAATATACATCTTAGAATTATGCCTAATTTACAAAAATATGCATAGTCATTGCCTAGTTTTTCAAAAACTTTGGTGAAGTGATTTTCATTTCAATAGATCCTTCTACAACATTTGAAAAAATGAAAATCCTTAATAAGTAACTATTACTCGAAGCAAA
>Ga0116229_10001244_pt1 | contig 39277 bp, 38 predicted proteins | sample S1TSphgellanicum_3_FD_87313 | JGI IMG/M metagenome (GOLD analysis project Ga0116229, IMG submission 87313) | Host-associated microbial communities from peat moss isolated from Minnesota, USA - S1T2_Fc - Sphagnum magellanicum MG | ecosystem: Host-associated > Plants > Peat moss > Unclassified...
CCACCATTGATATTCAATGAAAGCTTTTGCAACTCCTGAATGATATTAGCTAGATTTGCCTCTAAGTAAATTTGTTGCTGCTCAATCAAGGCTTTCCTGTAATCGGTACGCGAAGGAAATTGAGATGGTTCTAAGTGAGGTAGGTTTAAATTTTGCCCGAATATTGGATCGGGTACTAGGGTTATAGTCACCCGCAACACTTCATCACCCCTGGACTGGCGCAATCTATCCTGGAGCTGCTTGTCGATTTTAGTGATATCGGTTTTACTGAGATCCATCAGATAACTCCACTTGAATCAACCCATTGCCCTGACGCTCGGCAGGTTGCTCCAAAAGCTTACATCTCGATAATAATTCATATCGCAATTGAGTGATGGTCATATCGGGATATTTTTCTAAAATCAAAGCCGCCACTCCTGACACAATTGGGGTTGCCATAGAAGTTCCGTTCCAGGCTTGATAACCACCTGTCACCACTGAGGAATAAACAGCTTCTCCCGGTGCAACCAAGTCAGGAACTTGATAAATATGATTTTCACATGTCAAACGGCCACTGCTGCTAAAACTGGAAACTTGATTGTTTTTATTGCTCGCACCTACAGAAACGACTTCTCGGTAATTTCCAGGACTACAGGTTATATTGCGTCCATCGTTCCCAATAGCACAAACGGGCAACACACCAGTTGCTAGTAAACCAGCAATCGCATCATTCATATCTCCTCGATAACCTTGAAATCCACCGGATATATTTACAATCTGGATTTCTGGTTGGGTCGCTACCCATTCTAACGCCAGAATAAAGGTAGAAATCTTTCCTAGTCTTTTGGGAAGAACGACTCCACTCAGAAGATTTGCTTCTGGCGCAACCCCAACCCGATTGCCAGCAATTAACCCAGCCACATGGGTTCCATGTCCATCTGTATCCAGGGAGTTTGTTTGGCGTATAGCACGCCAGTTTGTAGTATCAAATTCATAAGCAGTCGATACTTTTCCTTGGAGAGCTATATGGCTGGCATCTATACCAGTATCCAATACAGCAATGCCAATTCCGCGACCCGAACCTGTTAAACCTCTTTCTCTGCCTAACGGATAACTGATCGCCTCTAAATGCCACAGATCAGAGGTATTAAGTTCTCCTTCTCGTTTAAATGCATTCAGTTTGACAGGGCGAATGAGTTCAAGAGGTTGGTCTTTTAAGACGTAAATTTCTGGTAAGTCTGTCCTTAGTTGATCTGCTAATTCATCAGCCATATCAACAACTGTAGTTCCGGTCACTCCTAAAAATTTAGGGTGTTTTACCTGAATTCTACTATCCGGGCTAACATCTTGAAACCAGTCCCGAATATCTTGCTGAACTGGATCTTGCTCTTGCAGTTCAATTACTTCAGCTACCTGGTCATTTCGAGCTATAGGGTCTAGTTTCCTAGAAATTAAATCTAACGAGCTTGCAACTGCGTTGTTTTTGGGTCTGATAATATAAATAGTCATAATATTTACCGACAATACCGACAAAGACATATTATTTCATAGATTATAGCAGTTAGCATTTATAGCTAACAAGTTTTAACGCTTACGAAACTCAATAAATGTGTCTACGATCTTCCAATCATAGTTATCTAGAAACTCATGACCTAGTAGACCAATACTAGCTTTAGGAGCAATTGTCACCTTTGGTGAATTCAATTTCAGACTACCAACAGCAATAGAATCGATAGTACCTGTATCAAATTCTACTATACTACCGTCTGCGAGGCTACCTTTCGCTTTTCCTGGAAAATTGATCTTTATATTATCCGCTGTTGTCTGGGTAATCAAAATCCCACTCGCACCAGTATCCACAACCATTTCAGTAGTGTAATTACCGTTAAATTTCACATCTATGATAGGAGTTTTAGCCTGATAACGCTTGATTGGTATCCTAACCGATGATGATGATTCTGTAACTGAACCTGAACACAGCCCTCCTAAGTTAATCTTCTTACCAGATGATGTTGTCATGAAGCAAAGGTCTGCATCTTGGGCTTTTGCTACAGATGATGCTGTTGGTAGAAGTATCCCAATCAACACAACAATCCACTTAGTATAAATAATCCTCATTGGCCGATCATCTTCCTAATTATGTATTAAGATTGCATCAATATATATCAGAGTATATCAAACAAGCTCAAAATTGCCAGCTTAGTTATCGATAAATAATTTTCGCCAAAAAACTTGTCAAATGTAAAAGTCTCTGTTATGATTAGATGTATTGTTTAAATGCAACCGCTTATTAGTTGGCGACTTGCGTTATTCATTATGCGGGCGTAGTTTAGTGGTAAAACTATAGCCTTCCAAGCTATTAATGCGGGTTCGATTCCCGCCGCCCGCTTGAGGAAAATGTAGAATATCCAGTTTGAGCAATTTCTTTCATTGTACACACTTAGCCTAAATTGGCTAAGTGTGTTTTGGTTGAATTAACCAAATCTACCGCTAATGTAAGCCTTTGTGTCCTCTTGTTTGGGATCGCTGAAGATAATCTCTGTAGCATCGAACTCCACTAAAAATCCACTGCGTTCTCCCTTTTCGCCAGTCTTGACATTGAAAAACGCCGTCTTATCTGATACCCGCGATGCTTGCTGCATATTATGGGTAACAATCACAATGGTGTAATGCTCTTTCAATTCGTGAATTAGTTCTTCTACTCGTAAAGTAGAAATCGGGTCGAGAGCAGAACAAGGTTCGTCCATGAGAATTACTTCTGGTTGCACAGCGATCGCTCTAGCAATACACAAGCGTTGTTGTTGTCCCCCGGACAAAGATAAACCACTTTGATGCAATTTATCTTTCACCTCATCCCACAGAGCAGCTTGTTGGAGACTCCTTTGAACTAATTCCGCCATATCACCCTTGTAACCATTAATTTTAGCACCAAAAGCAATATTTTCAAAAATTGACTTGGGAAATGGATTAGGTCTTTGAAATACCATCCCTATCCGACGACGCACTTCTACTGGATCGATATCAGGCGCGTACAAATTTTTATCGTAAAAATAAACCTTACCTTCTGCACGAAAAGACTCAATTAAATCATTCAGACGATTATAACAACGCAGTAATGTACTTTTTCCACAACCAGAAGGTCCAATGAAAGCAGTTACCTGGTTTTTGGGAATATCCAGCCAAATATTTTGTACAGCTAAAAAATTGCCGTAATAAATATTTAATCCTTCAGTACGTAAAACCGGTTCAGTTCTGTTATCTGTTGCGCTATTATATGTAATCATATGCTAATTTTCAGTTAAATTTTCCCAAAACTAACCTTTACCCAAAAACCTGAAAAGAATAATTTTCTACTAATTTTCTACTAATTTTCTAAATTTTTTGTCGAGTTACCCAACGAGATATAATGCTTGCAATTAGAACCATGATGACTAAAATCAGGGATGCTGCCCAAGCTAAGGATTGCCAATTCGGATAGGGAGAAATAGCAAAGTTGTAAACCAAGACTGCTAGAGAAGCTGTAGGCTTAAGTAAGCTATCCCAACCAGGCCAGAATGAGGAGAATAACGCAGTGAACAAAAGTGGTGCTGTTTCTCCAGATGCTCTAGCTATAGCTAGTGTAGAACCTGTAACAATCGCGGGCATGGCTGCTGGTAAAACCACTTGGGTTACTGTTTGAAAGCGGGTTGCTCCCAATCCTACAGAAGCCTGTCTTAAATCTTGCGATACTAGCTGTAAAGCCTCATCTGTTGTCCGCACAATAATCGGTAACATCAAGATAGCGAGTGCGAATCCACCACCAATAGCTGAGTAGGAACCCAATTTCAATTTTGTCAATGTCAAGACAATAATACTATAAGAAAATACACCAGCAATAATCGAAGGGACACCGCTTAATACATTGGTAGCAAAACGTATCCATCTGGCGATCAGTTTGGAGCTAAATTCTGTTAAATAAATTGCTGCTAATACGCCGAAAGGTATACTAATAGCTGTGCCAATACCTACCATCAGTATTGTCCCTAAGATCGCATTACCAAAACCACCAGAACCACCTACTGTGTTACCAGCTAAGGGCGGTAATTCAAAAAGCACACTAGGTTTCAGGCTGCTAAAACCTTTCAACAACACGTATGATAGGACAGCCAACAGAGGTAATATTGCTAATGCTCCACAGACAAAGCCTAGGAAAGTCATCACTGTATTAAACAGAGTCCGCTTTGATAGGGCGGAGCGAGTTAAAGTACGTTCGGGAAAATAATCAGTCATAATTCCATTTTGCATAACTACAGTCGTTTGACTCGGAGAACGATGTATTCTGCTAGTATGTTGACTGCTAATGTCAATAAAAACAAAACTAAGGCAGCATACATTAAAGCTGATACTTGCAGGTCACTAGCCTCTGAAAATTGACTAGCTAGTAGAGATGAAATTGTGTTGGATGGAGCTAAGAGGGAAATACTAATATCGTTGGAATTACCAATCAACATAGTTACCGCCATTGTTTCTCCCATAGCCCGACCTAGAGCTAACATGACTGCGCTGACAATCCCAGAAAAAGCAGCAGGAACAAGCACCTGTAAAATTGTTTCCCAACGAGTTGCTCCTAATCCTATGGATGCTTGACGTAAGCTAGGAGGTAGAGAAATCAACGCATCACGAGATATGGCTGTGATGATTGGTAAAGTCATGATGGCTAAGATTACTCCAGCAGGTAACATCCCTGGACCCGTGGGTGGAGAACTGAATATTGGTATCCAACCAAAGGAAGTATTTAGCCAATTACCCAAGTTGTTTAAAATCGGTACTAAAACGAAAATCCCCCATATACCGTAAACCACACTAGGGATAGCTGCTAGTAGCTCTACTAAAAATACTAAAATTGTCCGCAGTTTGATTGGGAGAAAATTTTCACTTAATAGAATGGCAGTACCTACACCAATTGGTACTGCTATCAACAGGCCAATCATCGAACTGCCGATTGTTCCATAGATTTGGGGTAGCACACCATATTGATTTTCTACAGGGTTCCAAGTTGTAGTAATGATAAAATTGAGTCCAAATTTAAATATGGCATCTTTAGCACCAATACTTACTTGTAAAGCAATCCATAGGAGAATACCAGCGATCGCCAGAGCAAAAACTTTTGTCAGGAGGATAAATCCCCGATCAAGAGATCTATCTATGTCTGAGCGTTGTTTAACTACTGAGGAGATAATCTGAGAATTTGTACTCATGAATATCCAATATAAAAAGGTCAGCCGAAAAGATGTGGGAGAGAATCAGAATCACCATAGGATGAGCATATAATCATATCTACATGTCTAGTAATGACAAGAGATAACCTATGCTCATAGAATTAATCGAGATAATATCGCTATTTGCTAGGGCTTGGTTCTGTGCTAGCGCCACCACTGACGTTAATTTTGTATTCAGGGTAGATTTGATTAGCAGCTTTTGCTACTTTCTCAACTACATTGGATGGTAAAGGGATATAGCCTAAGTCACTAGATGTCTTTTGACCTTCAGTTAAAGCGTATTCGATTGTTTGCTCAATAGCTTTAGCTTTAGCAGCATCAGGGTACTTCTTATAAGCTAGCAACCAAGTGTAGGTAACAATGGGATAGGAATCTGCTCCTTCTGGATCAGGAATAAAAGCTCGGAGATTTTCTGGTAAGGCGATCGCTGATAAGGTTTTAGATGCTGATTCTAGGGTAGCTGGGATAATTTTGCCACTCTTGTTTTCTAAAGCAGCAAACTTCAAACCAGTATTCTTCGCATAGCTATACTCTAGATAGCCAATGGAACCTGCAATTTGTTTAATTTGGGCAGCAACACCTTCATTACCCTTGGCTCCCACACCTACAGGCCATTGTACGCTCTTATTTTCACCAACTTTAGTTTTCCATTCTGGACTAATAGCGCTGAGGTGTTTTGTAAACACAGCAGTTGTACCACTACCATCAGAACGGTGTACAACGGTAATTGGTTGTTTGGGTAGAGTGACTCCCGGATTGGTTTTGGCGATCGCCTGGTCATCCCAAGATTTAATTTTACCTAGGAAAATATCAACATAGGCAGCCCGCGACAGTTTGAGTTCAGGAACATTGGGTAGATTGTAAGATAGGACGATGCTACCAGCAGTTAAAGGGAGTAACAATACTCCCTTGTCAGCTGGTACCTTCTTAATTTCTTCGTCTTTCATTGCTACATCGCTAGCACCAAAGTCTACAGTACCCTTAATAAATTGTTCAACTCCTGCGCCACTACCTACTGACTGATAGTTAACTTGTAAGTTGGGATACTTTTTATTCAAATCAGTAAACCAATTTGAATACAATGGAGCGGGAAAAGAAGCGCCAGCGCCAGTGAGAGTGACAGTCGAGCCTGTGCTTGTACTGTTATTTGCTGTAGAACCAGTTGTGGGACTATTAGTTTCTGTGGAAGAAGGAGTATTATTTGCTCCACCACAAGCTGATAAACCAACTGCCAAAGATAGAACTGAGACTGTAGCCACCAAAGGACGATGCAAATTTAATAACATAATTGTCTAAAAGTGGTTGAGCTTTTCATGCAGAGCGATTCTAAGATACCGTTATAATCATTGGTCTAAGGTAAACATAAGGTTAATATAAGGTAAACATAAGGTTAATAAATCAAAAATACTTTTCTGATTCTTGTAAAACTTTGTTATACCATCTGCTTGAAACGCATAAATATCCCCCATAGTCAATAGGCACAGTAAATGAATGTTCGCTGCTTCCAATCAATTGTTATGGTCCATGATTGGCTTACTCCTGACAATAGGTGGCACTTTCCTAGAAGCTTATAGCACTACCTTACCTTGGAATTGGAGTCAGCATGGCATAAAAACTTTTTCTCTAGGTGTCAGTTATCAAATTGGCGCAGTGCTATTAGTAGGTTGTTTAGGAGGAAAGAATGCTGGAGTACTTTCCCAAATTGCTTATTTAGTCATGGGGCTAACCTTATTACCTGTCTTTGCAGAGGGAGGAGGTATTGGTTATGTTAAATTATCTCAATTTGGTTATCTGCTAGGTTTTATCCCTGGAGCTTGGATTTGTGGCTATTTTGCCTTTAAAATCAGACCTCGATTAGAAAGTTTAGCTTTCAGTTGCTTATGTGGCTTGTTAACCGTTCACATCTGCGGTGTTACTTATTTGATATTCAGCTACATTATTACTGGAAAAGGTATAGAGGACTTGTCTTTACCCCAAGCAATTTTCCGATACTCCTGGTCTGTATTGCCAGGACAGTTATCGATTATCTGCGCCGTAACCTTAGTAGCATATATACTTCGACAAATAATGTTTTATTAGTTAATTTGTCAATCAAGTGATCGATCTAGCGAATTAATCATGCTTGTTCGCTAAACAAAAACTAATGACTAACAACTAATAATTGATACTCAATACTCATAAGTTACCATGCGTTTCAAAAACCGCTTTTTCTGGATTGCTGCAGTACTTGCTTTTTCTCTTGACCGACTCACAAAATACTGGATAGTCAAATCTTTGACTTTGGGACAAACTTTACCACTTCTACCAGGAATATTTCATCTAACTTACGTGACTAATACAGGTGCAGCGTTTAGTTTGTTCAGCGGAAAAGTAGAATGGTTACGCTGGCTGTCTTTGGGAGTAAGTCTGAGTCTGATAGCCATAGCATCCTTTGGTCCATTACTCAACTTTTGGGATCAAATAGGCTATGGATTAATTTTAGGTGGAGCTGTGGGAAATGGTATTGATCGATTTGTTTTAGGTTATGTTATGGATTTCTTAGATTTCCGCTGGATTAATTTTGCCATTTTTAATGTAGCGGATTCATTTATTACTATTGGTATTGCCTGTTTACTGATTGGTACTTTAAAAGCAGGACCGGGCGGTAATCGTAGGTTGGGTTGAGCAACAGCGAAACCCAACATGATCAATATCAAGGATTTTGTTGGGTTTCGTACCTCAACCCAACCTACTTTTAGGGCTTAGTGTTTGTCGGTGAACCTGTACTTGATGGTGAAGGTACGGTGATTTTAGTATGGGGAGGAAGAGTCAATTCTGCTAATCGATTAATTTCATCTTTGTATTTGCTAGGTGCTAAAGCCAAAGCATTTTGAAACAGAGGTTTTGCTTGCTCATTGTGTCCCTGTTCCTTGATTAGCATGGCCTTTGCTAAAACAGGGCGGAAATCCTGAGCATTTTCCTTAATGGCTTGATCGTAGACAGAAGCAGCTTGGGAGTAATTCTTTTGAAAAGTATATACGCTTCCCAGGAGTACTTTCACGGCTATGACATCGATTGTTCCAGGTTGAATTGAGTTGGCTGTCGCAGCTTTAGATAAAGTATCTTGCAGCAATCCAATAGCAGCTTGGGGTCTCTGTTGATCGATTTGTAACTTGACCATCCCCTGTAAAGCTTTCAAGTCTCCTGGTTTTGTGCTTAAGATGGAATTATATGCTTGGGCTGCACCTTCTTTATCTCCGATTTGCTCTTTTGCTTGCGCCAGCAACACAGCATAATTAGATTGTTGTGGGTTCAGTTTTGTCAGCTTTTCCAAAGGTTCGATCGCACCTTGGATATCAGATGGTTTAATTTCGCCTCTTTGCTTATGACTGAGTAGTCTTAATCTAGCTTCCAACAATCCTTTTAGGGCTGTTTGATTATCTGGTTCTTTTTGTAAAACTAATTCGTAACCTCGTACTTGGTCTTCTAAATTTGATGTTGGTTCTGATGTAGACAAAGCACTACTACTTGTGCCAGTAGCGCTGCTGGACAAGGATGTTGGGTGATTGAATGCGGAAAATACAGGAATAAAGGCAACGCCAGCAAAAGCCACAGCAGCCAAAACTAACACAATTTGAAATATCCGACGATTCAGCGGTTGAGACACAATTATTCTCCTGCTCTTAAAATATTAATTAACTTAGTTCTGGCATAAAATCCTCAAAGAGAGGCAGGAGGCAGCTATGTAGGAGGAAAGAGGTTATTTGGTGCTGATTTAAAATTTAAAGTCTTTGATTCACCTCCTGCCTCCTGCCTTCGTCCTCCTGCCTTCTCACTCCGACAACCGCCAAAATTTCTGAAACTTTGCGGACTACGGTTATTTAACTGTGAATTTTATAACAAATAACTATCTACACTGCTAAAGTAAGTGATGACTTTAGGAGGAGCCCTTAAAATTATAGCTATGCTATGCTGCCAAAACTAGTATCGAGACGCTAAATCACACATTTAGATGCTAAATGATCAGTTTTTCGTCTCTATTTTTGTCCAGAGTAATTATTGCCTGGTTCAATTGAAAGAAAATATACTTTCATTAGCCGCATAAACGCTCTTTCCAGTTGCCTTAATTAAATCCCACAATGGGATATGTCTGATGCCGCAAGGAGTTTTTATGAATTCCGACCTGATGCCTTCTCCTGAATCATTTAATCCCTCTATCTCTGATCGACCAGCAACCGATGCAGTCAACAACGCAGTGACTAATACAGAACCAGTACAGACTATAGCTGCTGATTCTCCTACATTAGAAAGCTCTGCTAAGTTAGAAACTGCTGCTGCTGATACTTCTCAACCTGAATCAAATGGCAATTTAGCCAATAGACAGCAACCAATTCCACCTCCCAGTGAGCCCATGCAATATAGGGCTATTGGTTTAGTCCGAGGTCGCTACATTCCTAGCAGCGAACAGCTGACTCAAGGAGTTCTGATGACTACAGACAATGTGGAACTCAATGCTGTTCTGCTGGGACGGATCATGAGTTTAGTTAAGAATCATTTGGATTTAACTAAAGAACACTTATGGGTCGTTTATCCCCGTACTAGACAAGAGACTGATGCTTTACACCTGCAAATAGTAGGAGTTTGGGAGCCAGAAAATTTAGCTAAACAGGCTCACCAAAATGATGTTTCCGATTCTATCTCGCCAGATTTAGATGTAGATGATAGTCTAGCTCAAACGCCTACTCTGACTCAGGTAGTATCTCCTGCATCAGAAATACCAGCACCGATAAAACCTTCAACTGAAGTTCCCGATGGCGGATTTTCTGTCCGGGGTGAGGTGGTGTATCAGTCTTTTGATGCTAAGAATTTGGTTGTCAAAATTAAGCAAGCTCCTAGAAAACCAACTGATAAGCCGAAATATTTTAAGTTAAAGCTACAAGGAGTTTTAACTACTAAAGCTGTAGGCAAATTTTGGGATTTCAATGTCCGGCGAGCAGCTGATATTCTGTTCATAGAAAATGCTGAGGCGATCGCCGATTTACCCAAAAAACGCAAACCAACATTCAAAGGAGCCCCCCGTGGTGGCAAAAAATCATTTCCTCCCAGACGCGCTGGGGAAGCAGCACCACGTCCGATGAAAAAATCAGGTGGCGAAACTTCCTCCATATCTAAACCTTTACCAAAAATATCTTCTGCTCCCAAGCCAGTTAAACGGCCAAAGCCCGTGCAGGAGTAAGAATAAGCAGGGGGCAAGCCCCCTGCCCCCTGGCTGTTTAAAATTCATAATTCATTCCAGCGATCCTGTGGTAAAAATGAGCGTTCCATCGGGATGGGAGCGACTGGTTCTGTCAGAGTAAATGTACCTGCTGTAATCCACTGTTTTAACTCAAGGGCGACTTGCTGCGATAAAAATAGACTGGCTAACGGCGCAACACGGACTGTTTTTCCTTCTATGGTGATCCGCCCAGATTTTAGTTGGGCATAACTCACCAAACCAAATGTAGGGCGCACACGCCGCGGAATGGAAAAGTCTACTATAGGAGCTACTAAGTCTCGATCTTGAATGGCGCAGTGTTCAACTACTGTTTCATTTAACACGGGGAATGGAATCCCTACTCCCAACATCAGCGAGCTACCATAATTTTTAAAGTAACAACCTCTTACCCAACGAGGATTCATTTGTTTCCCATCCCCAATTAAAGCTAAAGTAGCAGCAGGACCAATCGGTGTACGATTAGCTAACCGTTTTTGTAGAGGAAAATGTTGTGTACCTTCCCAAGCTACATAGCCCACTCCACCACCTAAAAAAATTCTCGTACCAATACCAATCAGTTGCATATCGGGATCGTTTAATAGAGGTGAAATGGCTCCAGGGTTAGAGTAGGTTGCATTACCTAAATGTGGTTGTAGAGGACCAAGGTAAGTAAATAGCGAGCGATCGCCCCCATTCACCCCAACAATAAAGTTTTGGTAAAGATTGCGCGGATTAAATAAATAAAATTGATTGATCGTATCACGGGTAATAGTAGTTTCAAAATTTGCCCGTGGGTAGCAATCTGTAACTTGACCGACAGCCCGTAATTGTACAGATTTACCAGCAATTAAATCCTCAATTACATGACCTCCTCCACGTTCGCGAATTTCTTCCCCATCCATTGCATCCGCAGAACAACTAGCGCCTAAATATAAATCGACTGCGCCAAAACCGGAATATGCTTGTACACCATCTAGCCAACAGCGACGCATTTTAATTGGTGGATCAGTATGTCCAAGGTTAATAATTGCACCACTGGACTCCATAGGCTCGAAAGTACCAGCAGTAATTACATCAACTTCCTTAGCAGTTTGAGTAACGCCAACTTCTACTACTCGTGCCTTTAATTCTGTAACCGTCAACACGACTGCGCGTTGACGGCTGATTTTCTGATTAATTTCGGCGATTGTGCGCATTGTCGGGAACAGGGGAGCAGGGGAGCTTTCTTAGCAAGACGTTTTGGGTGACTTTACTGCTAGGCTTGACTAGTAGTAGTTTGTGAGATTTCTGCTACTGGTGAAGGGGTAACTGGGAAATGCACAACATGTATCGAACAAGGTGCATGGTGTAAAACATAGTTACTCACACTACCAAGGAAGAACTCGGTTAATCCAGAATATCCACGTCGTCCCATAATTATGAGATCAGCTTGCCAAGCTTTGGCTATTTCGCAAATAACACGACCAGGACTACCAGAATTTTGGGTAAACTCCGCATCTACCCCTTGCGTCTTGGCTTGAGCATGAAAAACTTTTAACATTTTGAAGCCTTCATTTTTAAATGCGTCCCATCTTTCTTGATATAACTTAAAGTCTCTTTCTCCCCAACCGGAATAGTAATCGATATTAGGGAAAACTAACGCATCAGGACTATTGACATCATCTGATGATAAAACATGTAATAGCATCAATTTAGCTGAGGCTAACTTTGCTAATCTTAGTCCTTGCTGAAATATCTCCTGGCTCATTTCGTCGCGGTCTAAGGCAATGAGTATTTTATTAAACATAGAAATCCCTCATCTTATATGATTTAGCATTTGTCTAGATGATCTATAGGGCAATCTCTGCTCTATATTTTACATTTATATTTACATATATAATCTATAAGTTTGCAGAATTTGTACCGGAAATTAACAATTCGATTGATATATGAGAATTTATACCGACGAGAGTTGCACTCAAGCAGATCAAGGAAAAGTTATGTTAATTGGAGGAGTTATCTGCGACGGAGAAACTGCTAAGGAAGTACGTCAGGCTATTCAATCCCTCAAGGATAGTTTAGGGTTAAAACGTGACTTTGAGTTCCACTTTACCAAAATGAAACCATCACAAGTGGAAATTTATCAAAAGTTTTGTGATCTATTCTGTGAATTTTATGCGCAAAAATGCGATTATAAGCGTGGTACTAAAGACTTGAGAATCTATAGACGTATATGTTTTGAGGCAATACTCATCTCCCATGCTAAGATTAATCATTTACAATTTAGTGCTGGAGATGCTGAATTAGGATTTTTCCGGTTTTACTATACTTTATTGGCTCATGTCCTGAAAAAGCACTATTCTGCGGAACGTCCATTTCATATAGTTATTGATGCTATTAGTACTAAAAACAAACAAGCGATACCTAATTTACACCAAAGGCTGAATAATTCGGCTATACTCGATATTGTCGAACCTGTGAAAATTCTACATCGTCAAGATTCCCAAGCAGAATTTCTCTTACAGATGTCGGATGTAATTCTTGGCTGTGTGAGTTTTGCTTGGAATAAGCTACCGACGCAAAGTAGTAAGATTATTGATGCGAAGCGAGAAGTGGTACAGCATTTAGAGAATAATTTGGGGAAAACTTTATCGGAACCATCTTACTCAGGTAACAGCTTCAATATTTGGGAGTTACAAATGCAATAAACGAGAGCCTATGGGAAAAAGAGGAGCCAATCTCTAAGTGCGATCGCTACGCCCGCCCCCTTGGGGCATCGCTACGAGTGATGTCAATTATTTGTGCTAAAATACCTAGAATAGATTCTAAATTACCAATAAAGTGTTCTTTAGCTTCGATAAAAACCGTGTCTCCCTCCAATTTAAGAAACTTCCATAAGCTACCTGTGGTTACAACACCGTAAATACAGGATATATCATTGTTTCTTTGAGTATTAAAAATTTTCGCTGCTACCATTTCTGCTAAACATTGAGGAATACCTGATTTGATATTGTCGTTTTTGGCTTCAACTAAAACTGCGACTGGAGCAGCGATCGCTAATTGGTAAGGAGAAAGGCTGATAATAAAATCACATCTACCATTGAGTCCCTTAGCCGCATCGACATTGAAATCTATACCGGAAAATAGGCTAATTTGTCGATGAAAATACTTTCGCATTTCAATCAATACAGGGACTATAATCATTTCCGAGCGGGCTTTCTCCGTGTCAATTTCCAGAGCCAAAGGTATATTTTCTTCTAAAGTTTCTTTTAAAAGAATACTAGGAGAAATAGGTTCAATTGAGGAAAATAGCTCAATCCTCTCAATAATTTCCAGTTGAAATTGATTTTTTATGTCGTCAAATGTAAACTCACTGTAAGACATAATCTGGGAGTTACAAATGTAACAGATTAGATTTGGAACACATTGGACCTAGACTAATCAGCCGTAGCATCCCAAGAGGACGTTGTTCGGAACTCCAATATGCTCCAATCTAATTATAGCTTTTTCTGGTTTCGCTGGAATAACTTTATTCCATTTGATGTACCTGAGATAGCCAGCCTTGGAGTTTCTCTCCTTCAATCACTTCTGTTTCTATCAATTGAGAGGCGATCGCTTCCAACAAGTCACGATTCTGGGTGAGAATTTGCAGAGCTTGTGTATGAGCCGTTTCAATAATTTCTTTCACTTCATAGTCAATTGCTTTCGTTGTTTCCTCACTCAGCATCCGTCGAGGGTTAGGAGCGCTATTTCCTAAAAACATAGATTGTTGTCCCTGTTGATAAGCCAGAGGACCCAAAACCTTACTCATTCCATAGGTAGTCACCATCCGCTCTGCTAAGTCAGTCGCACGTTGTAAATCATTCGCAGCACCAGTTGTAATACTACCAAAAACAATTTCCTCCGCCGAACGTCCTCCCAAAAGAGTAGCAATTTGTCCTCGTAATTCAGCTTCATTCATCAGGAACCGGTCTTCAGTAGGTAATTGTAGCGTATAACCTAAAGCCGCCATACCACGGGGGACAATAGAGATTTTTTCTACACTTCCACTCCCTGGCATAATTGCTCCTATCATAGCGTGACCGACTTCATGATAAGCAACGATCTTTTTCTCTGTCTCATTGAGTACTCTGGTCTTCTTTTCCAGCCCAGCCACTACCCGTTCAATAGCTTCGGAGAAATCCGCTTGAGCAACTTTTTCTCTTTGATTACGCGCAGCTAATAAAGCAGCCTCATTGACTAAATTCGCTAAGTCAGCACCAGCAAAACCAGGGGTACGAATGGCAATTTGTTTGATGTTTACATCTTCTCCTAACTTGACTTTTTGCGCATGAATCTTGAGAATTGCTTCACGACCAGATAAATCCGGTCTATCTACAAGCACTTGGCGATCGAAACGTCCCGGACGTAGCAAAGCCGGGTCAAGAGTTTCTGGGCGGTTGGTTGCTGCTAGGACAATCACCGTTGCTGCTCCCGCTGCAAATCCATCCATTTCTGTCAGTAGCTGATTGAGAGTTTGCTCCCGCTCATCATTACTACCATAAAACCCAGGACTACTGCGAGATTTACCAATAGCATCCAGTTCATCAATAAAGATAATACAAGGAGCTTGCTTTTTGGCTTGCTCAAATAAATCCCTGACTCTGGAAGAACCCACACCAACAAACAACTCAATAAACTCTGAGCCAGAAATACTAAAAAAGGGAACTCCTGCTTCTCCCGCTACAGCCTTAGCCAAAAGGGTTTTGCCTGTACCGGGAGGACCGACCAATAAAACACCTTTGGGAATCCGCGCTCCAATTGCAGTAAAGCGTGCAGGAGTTTTGAGGAAATCTACAATTTCCACTAATTCTGCTTTGGCTTCTTCTACTCCAGCCACATCTGCAAAAGTGATCTTAGCTGAATCACCTTTTACATAAACTTTAGCTCTACTTTTGCCAATAGAAAGTACACCTTGTGGTCCATCACCACTGCGTGAGATAAATAATTGCCAGATAGCAATAAAAATTAGTGGCGGAAGCACCCAACTAATCAGGGTGTTAAACCAAGTATTTTGGGGTGGAGGTATCGCAGCAAATCCTACTCCTTTTTGTTCTAGGATTTCTGGTAGCAGTAAGTCTAAAACTGGCGTGGTCGCATATGTCTCTCCTGACTTTAGTTTGTAGCGGATCTCGTTTGGTCCAACAGAAACCTCGCTAACTTTGCCAGCTTTTACGTCATGAATAAATGCGCCATAAGGCATACTAGATACCTTATTGCTAAATATACTTGGTAAAAATAGGTCTGCAAGTAAGAACAATCCTGATACCGCTAGCACTACGCTAGCAATAATACGAGAACGTGGTTGCTTAGGTTGCTCCTTAATGGCCATGATAGTTACCAATTCTTGAAAGTAATCACATTCACATGCTAAGGCTTAAATTAGCTTTATGGACTCACTTATAGCTAAAATTTAGCAAAAGTAAGTAATTAGAGTGTAAGTTTATGCTTTATCCATCCAATCAAAAATTTGAGATAGCTGGTCTAAGCTAACCAATCCATATTGCCAAAGAATCATGGGTAAGAAGTTGGGGGTTTGCTCACAACGTTTCAAAGCTAGGGAAATGGCTTCTACTGGAATGGCTAACTCTTCAGCTAAAAAACGGACTAGTTGTATTGTTGGTTTCATAAAGGTTTGATGAAAAAATGTAACAAAAGTTAAAGTGGATTCTAATTTATTTCTGTGAGCCGGATTTCAGCGGAAAAAAGTAAATAAGGATCAATATATTATCATTTCGCCCCCAAATGAAAACTATATTTACAGGTTCTGAGCAGCTAAATTTAATTTATGCAATCAAACTTAACAATTAAAGTAATTTTCGTGTGTTATCTCTCAGATACGGATTACCGACCTTGATGCTGGTGGAGCTAATACGGTTCGGATAACCTAAAAAAGCCAAATTCTCTCCCCCCAGAGCCGCACGGCCCCGATAGTGAAGCGTTAGCGAGGAACGAGCGTCAGGGAGAGAATATACATCCTAACACCCTAGCCTCTCAGTGATATACCAATCTGAGCGGCATAAGATGATGGAAGATAGTTCTAATAGTAATTGCAGCCTTGACTACTTTTCCTCCTTCTGGAGATAGAGATTATGGCGAGGAAATTTGCCCAATTTGCATATTTTCATTTCCTCCCCTGCTCCCCTGCTCCCCTACTCCCCTTGGGAGTTGATAAAAAATTGCTAGGTAAAGTGGGTAAAGGCTCTGCTGGAGTATTTTGATTAAATTGCTTCCATTCTGATAAGTTCCGATTGACAGCGTTGAGAAAATCCTTAGATACAATCAAAACACTAATATTGCCTTTTTGAGGAAAATGCGGGTCAGCCTCAGCATAAGCAAAATTACCTGTAAAATCAGGCTGACCTAAGAGCAATTGATGATTTTGCTGATTTTTGAGTTGAATATCAATAGTTGCTTGGGGTCGATCTAATCCGTATTCTGACAGTTGATTAGCCGGAATAGATAAAATGCGCTCAATAGAACTTTTAACAAGTAAATCCATTAAGTAGGAAACGATCGCATCATTAGCCAAATCCGATACAGGCGATTGGATCGACCATTCAGGTCTTTCACCAGATTTTCTCCGTACCAGAGTTACGGTCAAGTTCTTAGTCGAAATATTTAAGGACTTTACATCATCAGAGGTAAATGAGAAGACTTGTATTTTCTGCTTTTGGCTTAATTCTCGTTGAGATGCACCCCGAATCTCATAAAAATAAACAAAACTACCTAAGCCTATCAATATTAGTAACAGAATTAAAGTACTTTTCGGTAATTTCATTTTTCCTAGAAGATGTCAAAACTAAGTTTACTAAATTTGCTGAATATGTCCATATAAAACTACTAGACTTTCCGCTAATTGGTTCAGACGCGTTTCTAGATATTGTTTTCGCCCCAAGAGTTGACGCAGCCTTTGGTAACGAGCGATCGCCATGCTGACACTAGGAACTTGGTCTGGTGGACAGGGACGGGACCAAGTTTTTCCCCCAGCATCCACACCACAAAGCCGATAACCACTACGAGGAGAGGGATCAACAGCTTTATCACCTTGTCCGCAAATTTCTTCTACATAATCCATCAGTTGGTCAACCTCTCCATGGCGGAGAGTCGCTGTACTAGCTGGCTCCGTCGATTGTGTTGATTGGGAGTTTGATTCTAACCAGCCATTGATGATCGGTCCTTCTAAATAAATATTTTGGATTTGATGCAATATTTCTTGTAGTTCCATTTGCCAACCAGCTACAACTTCCTGAATATCTTGCAAAATATTCATGGCGAATGCTGGATTAGTCCCATGACGGTGGTTGCTGAAGTTAGGAGTTTTGAATTTGGGTAAGATGGGGACTTTATCACCATTTTGGTGAGCGGGGAATGTTTGTACGGAATTGTGTTGGGGGAATAAAATATGTTCTGAACCAAATTCACTTTCCGTATCTTTACCGGAACTTTTACCAGTAATATTTGCTTGAGAAGTAGTTTCTTCAGTAACTGTAGATTCTTTAGATTTAATGCTAATCCTAAAGGAAAAGGGGCGTTTTTTTACATCACTAGATTCTGTAGCCAAGCTACTGTTGCGAGTCCCTAAATCATGTAAAGTAGCCTCAATACGTTTCAAGCCTGCTTTCATAAAGTGTCCTGAATAAAATATCAGCAAGTTTTTGCTTTGCGGGGATTCGTTCCGCTAACAAAACCTCAAAAAATTATCTTGATCGTTTAACAGCAATAATACCTTAATTAATGATGGATTGGGTAGATGAAGGGCTGATTATGAGTAGCACAATTTTGGTGACAGGACCAGCTAGTTCAGGTAAAAGCGCATGGGCGGAAACTTTGGCGCAGCGATCAAGAAAAGCAGTTGTGTATATCGCCACGGCTAGGGAAAATCCTGATGACGAAGAATGGCAAAAACGCATTCAAAAGCATCAAAAGCGCCGTCCTCTAGAGTGGACAACTCTGTTGGTACAGATTGAGTTGACCGATGTTCTGAAAAATGCTCCTCCAGAAAGTTGTCTGTTGATTGATTCTTTGGGAACTTGGGTGGCTAATTTGCTCACCCAGGACGAGAGTAGTTGGGAATTGATTTTAGCAGATTTGCTCGCAACTGTGGAGTCAGTTGCAGTAGATCTAGTGTTTGTCGCTGAAGAAACTGGTTGGGGTGTTGTCCCAGCCTATCCTTTGGGCAGGAGTTTTCGCGATCGCCTAGGTTCTCTAGTACGTCATTTAGGTGGGATTTGCGATCCTGTTTACCTCGTTACTGGCGGTCATGTCCTGAATCTGAGCGTATTAGGACAGCCACTATCACAGCTATGTGAATTTTGATCTGCTTTTAGAGTCTGTGGGAAAACTTTAGTTCTCGCCCAAAGTCCCTCTAGAGGGACTTTGATTTTTTTCAGCCATGCTGACAAAAGTATTTTTCAGCAATTGTTTTTTATATATTTAGGTGGAGGACTAGCGAAATTTGGTAATTAAGTTGGCAAAAATTGATCATGAATAACTAATTACTTCTAGATATCGTTCTAATCAAGGGAATGATTGATCAAGCAGTAAATAATTATCAACAAATTGTCATGTGTATTTTTCAGAAGTTCTACTGACAACTTAATGAACAATGGCTGAATAAATTAGGTAATAAAGTTGGCAAGAAATGGAAGTGACTTAACTGTTTAATTCCAGATATTGTATGAACCAAGCAGGGAGTGGTGACACCAAAAAAGTACCAGCTTCCGGCTCTCAATACAAAATTATGGAGTGTTTACCATGTCTGAATTACTTTTTACCGAAGTTTCCGCCGATCAACAAGAACTAGTTACTGGTGGAGTAAGAGGATTCGCAAGCACTGGTCGTTCAGGAGACAAAAATTCTAATTTCCAGAACTACTCTGTCAATCAAAAGAATAAAAATGGTAATAATACCAGTACAATCAATAGTGAAACACTCATATACTCCTATCAGTTCGATATCGCACTACTATTCTAGCTCTGAATTTCTTGAGCCACAAGTTATATAGCATTCTTTCTTCCACTTCGGAAGATAAGAGATAGGAGGAGAAGAGGCAGGGGGGAAGAAAAGTAGGAAAAATACTTGATAGGAGTATGTGGTTCAGAGATTAGTAACTTAATTACAATATTAACCGCTCAAGTATCAATTTATTCTCCCCTGCATTCCTACCTCTTCCCCCCCTAATCCTGACTGCCCCCCTGAGAGCGGAGCAATTCAGCGATCGCTCCAAATACACCCGTCACAGATATGAGGACGACACTAAGAGCATTAATATCAGGTTTTACCCCAGTTCTAATCCGGCTAAAGATTTCCATAGGTAGTGTATTGTAGCCGCTACCAGCCGTGAAACTCGCAATTAGAAAATCATCTAAACTGAGAACAAAAGCTAATAAGCACCCAGAGACAATCCCAGGCATAAGTTGAGGTAATAAAACCTGGATAAATGCTTGATCTGGTGTCGCACCTAAGTCTAAAGCAGCTTCTTCTAAATGGGGATTTAAGTTATTCATCCGAGCAGAAACTACTAGTGCAATGTAAGATATACAAAAGACTACATGTGCTGCAATTACTGTAAATATACTCAGAGGAATGGCGAAAGCAGCCAAACAGACAAGCGTAGAAACAGCGATCGCGATATCAGGAACTAAAAGAGGTAGATAAGATATCCCGACATATAGTTGTTTACCGGGGAATTCATAACGTGTCATACCTACAGCCATGAGAGTTCCCAGAACTGCGGAAATCCCCACTGCTAAAAAACCGACCACCAAGCTGTTGTTCAATGCGGACAAAATCCGTTCATCATGAAATAACTTCTCAAACCAATTGAGGGTGAAACCTTTCCAACTTGCACTGTAGGGGGAATCATTGAAACTATAGAAGGTGAGAACCAAGATCGGCAAGTACATGAAGATAAATATGAGCAACGAGAAAGCCGCTTGCCATAAGACAAGCGGCTTTTGGGGAAGTTTAAAGTTAATCATAAATATATTTTCTCTACCGTTGTTATTCTAAATGTAGTTAATTTAACTCATTTTCCCAAAAAAGTCAATTTATTCACGTCTGTGGTATCTGACATCGCTTAATTTAGCTATTAGGGGATTTAATTGACTAATTTACGTCTGAAGTAGAAGATGATTTCCCTACTAGGATAGACAAAACATAGGGGTTAACACCCTATCATCTGGATTGGGAACAATCAATTATTGAGTGTTAGTTGCAATTGAAGCAGAGCATAAATTGCTAAAAAATAACATGTAGTTGCAAAAACACCAATAATTCCCAGCCAATTTTATAGGAGTTTCATAATGAGAATTGCTCAGATTGCTCCACTTTGGGAGAGAGTACCACCTGCAACATATGGAGGTATAGAATTAGTAGTCGGATTGCTAACTGATGAGTTAGTCAGGCGGGGACATAAAGTAACGTTATTTGCGACTGGAGATTCTGAAAGTTTAGCAGATTTAGTCTCAGTCCATACTTGTGCATTAAGACTCGACCCGACTGTTAAAGACCCTAGCTCTTACGAACTATTACAAATAGGCATGGTTTATGAGCGAGCAGCAGATTTTGATATTATCCACTCCCATATGGGACATAGCTCATTAACCTATGCAAGTTTAGTCAAAACCCCAACAGTCCATACTTTACACGGAATTTTCACCTCAGATAATCAGAAAATCTATAAACATGCTAGAAAGCTTCCCTATGTCAGCATATCTAACGCTCAAAGAAACGAAGATTTAGGGTTAAATTATGTAGCTACAGTCTATAATGGGATTGATGTTAACGCTTATGAGTTTTATCCTCAGCCAGCAGACCCACCTTATTTAGCATTCTTAGGTAGAATGTCTCCAGAGAAAGGTGTACATTTAGCCATTGAAATTGCGCAAAAATCTGGTTGGCGCTTGAAATTGGCAGGTAAGGTGGATGCGGTAGATAAGGAATATTTTGCACGGGAGGTGAAACCGCATATAGACGGTAAGCAAATTGAGTTTTTAGGTGAAGCCGACCATAAGTTAAAAAATACTCTTTTAGGAGGTGCGATCGCCACTCTGTTTCCGACTAACTGGTTAGAACCATTTGGTTTAGTTATGGTAGAGTCAATGGCTGCGGGTACACCAGTAATTGCTATACGACTGGGTTCTACACCAGAAGTGATTGCTGATGAGGAAACGGGGTTTCTTTGCAATTGTGTAGAAGCTTGCGTTGATGCAATTAGTCAGATAGAAAAGATAGACCGTTACACTTGTAGGAAATATGTAGAAAGTCGATTTGATATTCAACACATGACAGACGGTTACGAAGCAGTTTATCAAAAAGTTCTGGGACAGCGATTTAGTGATAACGGACATTTTTGCTCTCGTAAAGCTGAATTAAGCAGTAGTAAGCAAGATAAACAAGATAAATATGTAACTGCGACCTCTACTTACAAATCGACGGGGATCAAGGAAAAGCCGTAGAAAAGTATTTCACCAAATTGTGTCTAAATAGCTTACAGCCCTCACTCCCTATTCCCTCTCCGTTGGCTCTTGAGATGGATTGAGGGTGAGGTTTTCTAGCAACTTATGTGTACACAGTAAGCTTTCAGGGGGTTTCCGACTTTAATTCATAATTTAGTAACCAAACAAACTGGCTACGAATAAGGGAAATGACACGAGTAGGGATAGAATTAAAACTAGGGTAGCTGGATCAATTTTGATCAAATTTTTGTGTTGATCTTGCATTTGGTTTGTTCCCAAAAAGTTTTATTTAAGCTCAGTCCTTTGAACTTTGGTCTGTCTGTTCAGAGTTTTGTTCACTTAGCTTATTTAACTCCTTGTTAATTGTCAATATCTTAGTAAATTGCTGTAAATAAAATTTCAACGCTAACTCAGCACACTCGTCAAAAGTAATATCAGTGCCAGGATTTACACCACATATATCAGGTGTCTCAAGTTCAGTCGTATCCTTGAATGTATAAGTTAAAGTCATAAGTGCTAAATAATTTTTGCTGTAGACTAAACTACCTGAGGTCGCTCCCCATATTCGGAGTCTTATTTCATATTCTCACTAATCGCATAAAAAGTAAATATTCTTAAATAAATTTTAACCAAAAACCAAACAGTTGACGATCTCAGCTTACAGCCGCTTCTAACAACTGTATTACTCCAGTATCCGCATCTATCTCCACGTTCAAACCGACTGGAAGTGTGAATTTATCCTGAATATGACCGATCGCAGCACCATACCAAGATGGAATTTTTAAAGGTTGAATATGGGATTGTAAAACTTCCATTAAAGTGAAAGCTGGTTGATCCCCGATTTGACAATTAGTACATTGACCAAAAATAAAACCGGAAATTTGGTGAAGAATACCAGCATTTTTTAACTGTGTCAACATGCGATCTATACGATAAACGTCTTCACCGGTATCTTCCACAAAAAGAATAGACTTTTGCCAAGGAGGTAGATAAATAGAACCTAACATTGATGTTAAAACAGAAAGATTTCCTCCTATAAGCTTACCCGTAGCTTTTCCTGAGGTAATTATTTGTTTTTTTTCCTCACCATTGATGTTATTTTGCATTTTTAGTAATTCGCCATTAAACAAAATGCGTTGAAAGTAATCAGTTGTAAATTGATCCCAGCTATATATAGCAACTGGTCCATGAAATGTAATTAATTGACTGCGAGCATTAATTGCTAACAACAGGGAAGTCACATCACTGTAACCCATAATTATTTTGGGATGTGTACGAATTAGGGAATAATTCAGGAATGGTAAAATCCGATTACATCCCCAACCACCCCGCGTCGCAATAATCGCTTTTACAGATTTGTCTGCAAACATAGTGTTAATATCTTGGGCGCGATCTAGATCTTTACCAGCTAAATAACCATATCTATCTAAGATATGCGCGGCAATTTTAATTTTTAAACCCAAATTCCCTAAAGTTTGTTTTGCGTCATCGATATCTTTGGGATCAATAATCCCTGCTGGAGAAATTAACCCTACTGTATCTCCTATCTTGAGACGTGATGGTTTTAGGCTTTTATTAAGATAAATTCGTTTTTGCGATATCTGGGCAGGAATTTGGACTGCTAAAGCAGCCAATGTAGAATTATGCAAAAATCGGCGGCGATTGATGGTCATTGTCAATATTATTCAGGATAGATCTAATCATGGCGTGCTAATTGTTACTAATTTACCACCTTTAATTAATTTCAGGTATTGACCTCGCCATTCAATGGTGTTACCGACAAAACCTAAACACCAAATCATAAAGTAGATGAGATCCCGGAAAGGAATTATCCAGAAAAACTTTCGAGTCACTGGGTCATTGAGAATTTTTACCCCAACTAGCCAACCCATAATTAATCGCATTAACCAAGTAATTGCTAAAACCGTCCAGCCGAAAACTGTACCACCTGTATTTAACAGCAACAACAGACTGGAAACTGTACCAAAAGTAAACACGAGTCCTAAATAACCCCAAGGACGGGAGACGCGAATACAACGAGTCCAACGGAGTTGACGATTGAAAGAATCTTTTATGGTACTGCGTGCTAAAATATGATCGACCACATAATCAGATAATACTACTTTGTATCCTGCTTGGGCTGGTAAGTAACCGAGCTGAAAATCATCCGCTAAATAATCGGCTATGGTGGGAAAGCCACCAATCTGGTCGAGGATTGTTTTGCGGATGACGATTGTAGAACCAAAAGCAAATTTTATCCCTTCTAATTGCTGGCTGACTAAAACTCCGGGATGAAAATCTGTGGCTGTACCAATAGCTTCCAAGCAAGCAGCTATTCCCCTCGCTGAGGAACGATATAAGCAGGTAACTACACCAACTTTTTTATCCTGTAAAGGCTGAATAATTCGTTGTAAATAATCTGTACCTACACGAATATCACTATCAGCTAAAATGAAAATGTCATGTTTAGCAGCGTTAACTATATTGGCTAAATTACTAACCTTTAAGTTAGTTCCGATAATGCGATCGCTCACGATTAAACTCATATCCACTTGCGGGAATTGTTGGATAAGTTTTTGCACTACTGGTATACAAGGGTCGCTTTGATCGCGCACACCGAAAATAATCTGATATTCTGGATAATCCTGCTGGCAAAATGCTGCTAAGTTAGCATAAGTCTGGTCATCTGCACCACACAACGGCTTAAGTACACTCACAGGTGGATGAAAATGGGGATTCTGGGGATGAGGAGAACGCGCAAAAGTAATCGCAGCGTAAACCGCATAGCAGTAGAATAAAACGGCTGACAAACAAAGTATCCACATAATCCAAAAACATCATCTAAAAACATCATCTAAAAACACACTGACCTAAAACTCATCACTAATGACCGACGAGACAAACCGATAATTGCAACATGAACTTAATTTACTTTCTCCTCCGTTCTTCTTGGTTAATGGTAGCGATCGCTATTTTCACCGGATTTTTGAGTGGTGGTAGCAGCGCTGGATTAATTGCTCTCATTAGCCAAGGGGCAACTTTGAGCCATACATCATCGTCCATGATGCATATAGCCTGTTATTTTGTGGGCTTAGTCATTATCGCCTTAATCACAGGCGTAATTTCTCAAGTCATGTTAATTCGCCTATCACAAAGTGCTATATTACAACTTAGGATGCATTTAAGCCAACAAGTATTGGCTTCTGAATTAAGCCATTTAGAGCAACTGGGAAATTCTCGGATACTGGCGACTTTAACAGAAGATGTCCAAGCTGTAGCCAACGCTGTGTATGTTATACCATTCCTGTGTATCGATTTGGCAATTGTATTAGGCTGTCTACTATACATTACTTGGCTATCCTGGTTAGTCTTTTTGCTGGTTTGTATTTTAATGTTTGTAGCAGTTGGTAGTAGTAAATGGCTGCTAGATCGAGGCGATAAGTTATTAGCTTTAGCGCGAGAGGATCAAGATGTATTATTCCAAAATTTTGGTACTATCACGTCAGGAATAAAAGAACTCAAGCTAAATTATCAACGTCGCCAAATCTTTTTAAAGCAACGTCTAGAAACAACAGCTAAATTGTTTCGTCGCCATAATGTTGCAGGGTTAACTCTATTTGCTACAACTACAATTTGGGGTAAATTGGTTTTCTTTTTTGCTATGGGTTTTCTGCTTTTCGTCTTACCTCATTTACTCACGATCAATGCCCAAACCCTCTCAGGCTATATTCTGACTTTCACTTATTTAATGCTCCCCATGGATAATCTGGTGAATAACCTACCGCTGATCAGTAAAGCCAATGTCGCCTTACAAAAAATCGAATCCTTGGGTTTATCATTAGGCGATCGCGCAGAATTGACCACTACATTACCAAATTTGTCCCTTAGCTGGGAAAATTTAGAAATTCTGAACGTGACAAATACTTACCAGACAAACCAAGAAGATCTTAACTTCATCCTCGGACCTATCAGCCTAAAACTATATCCGCAAGAAATAGTATTTATCATCGGTGGGAATGGTAGTGGTAAATCATCTCTCGCTAAGTTAATTACTGGACTCTATATACCAGACAGTGGAGAAATTTACTTAGATGGCAAATTAATCACTGAAAAAAACCGTGAATGGTATCGTCAACACTTCTCGGTCATATTTTCCGACTTCTACCTATTTGAAGAACTTTTGGGTTTAGAGGATAAAAATTTAGATCTTCGTGCAAAAGAATATTTACATCAACTAAAACTAGACCATAAAGTAACAATTAAAAATGGTCAATTTTCTACCACAGCCCTATCTCAAGGACAACGTAAGCGGTTAGCACTACTCACAGCATATTTAGAAAATCGTCCAATTTATCTATTTGATGAATGGGCTGCCGATCAAGATCCATTTTTTAAAGATATATTTTATAATGAGATCTTACCAGAACTCAGAAAGCAAGGTAAAACTGTATTAGTAATTAGCCATGATGACCGATATTTCCATCTAGCAGATCGCACGATCAAGCTGGATTATGGGAAAATAGAATATGACCAAGTTCTTGACAGATCTAAATAAAGTATGAGCTAAAAATATGACAACAGAAGCTACGAATGTCCTAGGTACACCCTTGCAAGTTTGCTGTACCGCTCCCATGACTGGATTCTACCGTGACGGCTTCTGCAATACAGGTGGACAGGATTTTGGGATGCATATTGTCTGTGCTCAAGTTACAGCAGAGTTTTTAGAGTTCAGCAAATCGCGGGGAAATGATTTGAGTACACCCCTTCCAGAGTACGGTTTCCCTGGATTAAAACCAGGAGATTGCTGGTGTCTATGTGCATCCCGTTGGCAAGAAGCCTTCGATGCTGGTGTTGCACCTCCTGTAGTTCTAGAAGCCTGTCACATGAGATCAGTAGAAGTTTGTAATTTAGCAGACCTACGGAAGCACGCTGTCAAATCACTTTAATTTTGTTACCGATCAGTTGCTCAACCCAACCTGATCAATGATTTTGTTGGGTTGAGGAACGAAACCCAACCTACGGTAACAAAATAGGAGTAACACTTTCTGAGAGAATAGATGAATTTGATAACAAATTAATGACTAAGACCTGGTGGAAGAGATTACGTAGATGGTGGAGGACAGCTTTTAAAACTCCCAGCACAACAGCAGAAATTATGGCTATTTATGCTAAATCGCCTGAAAATCAGGAATGGTTAGCTTTTAGACATATTTTCCTTTGGCAGCGGCTTAATCTTTGGCTGAGATTAGCCCTAATCTGCTTGCTTACCTTCACATTACAAAACGTCTACGACTCTTTTTTCCCTTTAAGAGAGTTAGATAGGCTACCACCTGCCATCAGAAAACAAGGACTACTAATCAATTTCGTCTTATTTTTAATTTTAGTTGTCTGCTTTGCCCTACATAAAAACCGATTTGGTCGCCATTATCCAGGATTATTATTTTTGGGTTCCTCTTGGTCTATTAGTCTTTCCTCACAGTTATTCGCTAACCTCAAAGGTTTTGCTGTCCCGGATACTTTCGGTTGGTCTCTCTTATTCTTGAGTCAAGCTACATTTATGCCAGTCCGTTGGCAACTTCATTTACTATCCCAACTAGGTATACTGGGTTATTATCTTGTAATAAATACTATTTTAAAAGTGAATACAATCCTGCCTATTTATCCCGAAATATACGATATTACATTTATTTTATACATTTTTTGGTTATGTACTATCTGCGACATTAGTATCTATTTATATGATCGCCTGCAACGTTCAGAGTTTTGTGCTCGGCACGAGTTAGAATCTGCCTACCAAAAAATTAAAGTTACTGAGGCTAAGTATCGTAGTATTTTTGATAATGCTGTTAATGGTATCTTTCAAAGCAGCTTAGATGGAAATTATATCACAGCTAATAATGCTTTAGCTAAGATTTATGGTTATTTGTCACCAGAAGAGGTTATCGCCGATTTTACTGATATCAACCATCAATTATATGTAAATCCAGAGAGTCGAGCGAAATTCTTACGTTCAATTACAGAAAATAGTGGTGTTTTAGCATCAGAATCGCAGATTTACCGGCGTGATGGTAGTATTATTTGGATTTCCGAAAAAACCTATGTAGTGTATGACCAAAAAGGTCAACCACTGTATTACGAAGGCTGGATTGAAGATATCACAGCTCGCAAGCAAGCGGAAGAAGCTCTGCGAGTGTTTATCCATGCACTTTCCCATGATTTGCGCAATCCAGTTTTAGGCAATTTAATGGTATTGAAAAACTTACTATCACACCCAGGCGAGGAAATCTCTCTCTCCCGTGGGATTTTAGCCAGGATGTGGCAAAGCAATGACCGCCAACTTAACTTGATTAATTCCCTGATGGAAGCTCACGCCAGCGAAACCCAAGGGATTTCTTTGCAATTGCAATCAGTCCAATTACATCAAGTTGTAAGTGATGCGATCGCCGATCTACAACCAATACTAGCCGCTAATCAAACCAACTTACTCAATTTAGTCTCTCCCGACTTACCGAGGGTGAATTGTGACCCTACTCAACTCTGGCGGGTATTTACCAATTTAATCGTCAACGCTATTAAACATAATGTACCTGGTTTATTTATAAACATAGCGGCTACAGTCCAGGCGGAAAACATCTATTGCACTATCAGTGATAATGGACTAGGGATTGATCCAGAGAAAAGCCAGCATTTATTTGATCTGTACTACCGGGGTAACGATACACGCTCTCCTGTGAGTTTGGGATTAGGATTGTATGTCTGTAAAAAAATTATTCAAGCGCATCATGGGGAAATTGGTATCGAGAGCGCAACACCATCAGGTGCTATTTTTTGGTTCTTGATACCGATAAGTCATAGGGAATAGGGAATAGGGTTGGGGGAAGAGTAGGTTGTCTTGTTCAAAAATCAAATAGGAGTTCTATATGTATTTACTGTTTCCCGTTCCCCGTTCCCCGTTCCCTCTGAGAGGAATTTCTACCACCTCTAGCAAACTCCGCAACATCCAATAAGCAGATGTACCCCCTGGGTCTGGATGTCCAATACTACGTTCTCCCAAATAACTAGCTCTGCCTTTCTTGGCTAACATTTTGACGGTTTGGTGTAGACCGCCTTCTGCAGCTGAAACAGCTACGCGCAAGGCGACTACTGTTTCTTTACCTTCAGATAGCGCTTCTTCATATGCTTTAACGGCTGGATATAGTACATCTACCATTGTTTTATCTCCTGGCTGTGCTTTACCACGTTCTAGCACACCCTGTAATCCAGCTTGTAGCAATTTCAGCATATCCACTGCTGTCAATTCGGACTTACCCGTAGTTACAGAACTTGCCATTAAAAACCATGCTCCGTAAAGTGGACCGCTCACTCCACCAACATGGGAAATCAACGTGATGCTAACGGTTTTAAAGATACTTCCGATATCCTCATTACGTAAACTAGGAACCAGGATTTTAACTTTTTTAAACCCTCTATCCATGTTGATACCATGATCAGCATCGCCTATAGCCGCATCTAATTCTGTCAGTACTTGTTTTTGACGTTCGATGACGGAGGCAAAGACTTGTAACCATTCTATTATATGCACCTGCGTGATCATCTTACATTTCCCAGCATAAACTTGGCATTTTTTTGTAGATATCCCATAGGAGCAGGGGGAGCAGGGGAGAAAGAGGTTTATTGATTCAAAGTAAAGACTTCCCTCCTGCCTTAGCCCCTACAGCAATAGGAATCCTACCTTTTACTGTTAACAAATACCGCCGGGCGATCGCCTTTTTGCCAGGGTTTATTTAATAGTTGCTGATTGCGCTAGCTTGATTCGGTAGCCTTTGTACTTGTTTAAGGTTTATATTAAATTTGACGAAGCTATCGAAGGAATACCAAGCTAAGACATACCAAGGAATTACGTCCAATTGTAGACCCTTAACTATCAACTGTCTCACAGCCAAGAGACTCAATCCTAAAGGAAAAAGAAAGCGTAGATCAACTGCACCACCTGTGGACAATTGGACTTTTTGATTTAAATCCACAATAGTACTGGATATATTTGTTGCTGCATCTGTACTTCCTTGGGTAATGTCTAGAAAAATTATGGCAACATTACGTAATGTAGCTAATACCTCAGCTAAATCATCGTGATAGATCACCATAGTCCCGGAGTAAAAATTAGTTGTCACAGAACTTACATGAGGATGCGCGGCTAGAAAATTCGCCATATTCTGCATTTTCTTTGCCTGATGAACACAGGGAGCGATTTTTAATCGCAGCCTTCCCGGTGTACAGCTGAGTATTTTAGCACCTATATTTTGATGCAAAATTGCTTGCTCCATGATTTCCGATCCTAGCTAGAAAAGAGGCAGGAGGCAGGAGGCAGGAGGGCAGGAGGTAAGTCGAAAAGCTCTTTTTCCCCTGCTCCCCTGCTTCCCTACTCCCCTGCTTACTCTCTATACACCATTACTTTCTCCTGGATGAGTTGCTTCAAATATTGATGATTCTTGAGCTTCCGCTATCTCGGCTTTGGCTTCAGCGACAATATCTTCCCAAGTTTCACCAAGTTCGGCAAAGGCTCCCTTGCTTTTTTCATAAACGACAATGCCATTTTTGATTAGGGATTTGGCTATTGGTTTACCAATTCCTGCCACAATGGGGATAAATACGGGAGCTAGGATGATTGCACCAATTCCTGCTATCAAACCAGGAACACCAGCATCTTCAACTAAATCAGTAATTTTTGCCATACTCTTCAATATTGACCTCCATTATTAAGAGAGTGGAGATAAGCTGTTTAGCTTACTCTATATCTGCATTTGGGATCATCTAGCTATGGTTAGATTTTTTTTAGATGAACTTCCCAGAATCGGACGTAATCCATTAACTCCTGCGACTATTGTGGAACCGTTATTCACTAAAGTCGCTGTTAAGGGGTTAAGACCAAATAAAACGGCGATCGCTAGAGCGACTAAGTTGGGAATAGCTACAATAGCCGTATTTTCCTGCATCAATTTGTGGGCTTGGCGAGCAATTTTCATCGCAGTCAGTAGTCCAGATAAATCATTGTCCATTAACACCACATCAGCTGTCTCGCGGGCGATATCAGAGCTGTTAGCAAAAGATACAGAAACATCTGCATAAGCTAGGGCTGGAGAGTCATTAATTCCATCTCCGACAAATCCGACAATCTTACCCGATTTATGTAATCTCTGGACAATTTCAGCTTTTTGCGCTGGAAAAGCTTCTGCATGGGTATGAGATGCGGGTATACCCAATTCCTGGGCTACAGCATTGGCTATATGTCTCTGATCACCAGTCAGGAGATGCACTGGGGTATGCTCAACTGTTAATAGCTGTTTAATTACTGCTCGGCTTTCGGGGCGTAATACATCCCTATATCTAATTTTGCCGACAAATTGACCATCACTAGCTATATAAACCACTGATTCCGCCGATTGAGACTCTTCTTCTAAACCTGACATATCCACACCTTGTTGACGTAAGAAGCGATCGCTCCCCACCAATACTTGTTGACCTTTAATTACAGCTTCTACACCCAACCCTAAATGATAATGCCAATGACTGCGACTAGGAATAATAATTTCTGCTGCTATAGCATGACGCATGACAGCTTCAGCCACTGGATGGAGTAAACATTGTTCCGCAGCAGAGGCTAATTCTAGTAGCTCCAATTGAGTCACAGTGGCGGAATAACTTTCGATACCAACTACATTGACTTCTCCTTGAGTCAATGTACCTGTTTTATCAAAAATTATCGTATCAACAGCAGCTAATTTTTCCAGCGCCCTACCACTCCGGATGAGAATTCCTTGTTTTGCTGCATAAGTTAAAGCTGCTAAAACTGTAGTTGGGACTGAAACTCTAATTCCAGTAGCAAAATCCAAAGTCAAAATACTAGCTGTTCTAGATAAATTACCTGTTAAAGCGAATACTCCTGCTCCTAGCAGTAAAGTTGGCAAAACAGCCCTTTGGGCAAGTTTCGCTGCGTAATTCTCCATCCGCGTGTCGTGGACGGGAGCTTCTTGGATTAATTTTAGACTTTGTCCGGCTCGTGTATTATCACCTAATCTTTCTACAAGCACATAAACTGAACCTTCTCGGACTAAGGTAGATGCAAATACATGATTTCCTCGGCTTTTTAATACAGGTATAGACTCACCTGTGAGCTTCTGTTCGTCCAACAGCACTTTACCTCTTAAAATACTGCCATCTACTGGTATTTGTTCGCCGGGATGAATAATAATGGTATCGCCTATTTCTACCTCTTTTAAAGGGATTTGCTGCTTTTCACCATCCCGCTCTATCCAAACAAACTGTCCCCAAGATCCTAATAGGTCTAAGGAATGGGTTTGAGCAGATCGCGCTGTGCGATCGCGTATATGTTCGCCCAAGCTAATCAGAGTCAACATCAATGCTGGTGTCAGATAATTACCTTGACAAGCAGTGATCCCAACAGTCATTAAATCCAAAAAATCAATGGTTAATTGGCGCTGTTGGATGATTCCTGTTACAGCCCTTTGTAGGACTGGCCATGTCGCCCAACAAATAGTTGACACTATTATTAATGGTGGTATTGGCAGTGCAAATGGACCACTCAGCAGAGCTAATCCAGTAGCAAGAGCTGAAAGTTGACAATCAAATCCAGATTGTTTTACCTCCACTGGTAATTGACTGGGTAAATGCGCCAATTCAGGCTTGCGGGCTTCTCGCAGCCAGTAGCTCATATGGGAGCGAATTTCTGCAGCAGCCATCTGATTAACTGGATAATTTACTATCAGTGATGCTGTGACTTGACTAATCCGCACCGAACTAAGACTTATTTCAGTTTCTAGTAGCAATTTGAGGCGATGCCCATACTGACAATCTCGGCGTAACCGAGGTACATGGAACCGCATCCTACCCCTAACTGCATGAACGATACTATGAGGTTCAGGTTGATCTTCATTACTGTTGACCTCTGTTTGAATGGCGGAATCTATTTCTGTCGATAATGATGGTAATTCCAGTGTGACCGTTGTCATTCCTTTAATCTGTCAAATGAAGAGCTTAACTATGGGTGGTATGAATTGCATCAAGGAGAAAAACTTCTCTCTTTGCCATTTCCAGCCACTTAATCCAATGGGATAGACTTATTTCTGCAGATTTGTGCGTAATTATTATTGATGCTGTTTGATAATTTAGCCGGACATCGACTACTAAATCGTCTGTTTTCAGTAATTTTTCCAATCTTCTCCCATAAGCTATGTCCTCTGAAATTAATGGGACGCGAAGCCTGATTCTTCTGGGGATTGCATGTAAAACAGTACAATTTACTCCGTGAACGGTATCAGAACTGCTAGTGGGACTAACTCTTTTTGCAGCCGCTTGAGGAGATGCAGGCACGCCATACCTAATTAACCAACGACTAGCGTTTGCCACTATCAGATAGATAGGAATTCCCGGAAAGCCGCGAATTCCCATGCTTCTGGTCACAGCTATTGCTGCGATTAGAGGAACTAAGTCAAGTAACTGTTCTTGCCAAAAATTCCCAGACTTGCACAACTCAAATGGTTCTACTTTACTGTCAGAATCAGAATGCATGAGCTGTTGGTTAATGTAAAAACACAACCAAAGATTAACGACAGGTTAAGTATAGCATTTTTGTGCAGATAATCATCTCACTCCTAAGAGTTATTTTGAGATTTATGTGAGATTTATTTTGCTGATGAATTTTTAACAATTCGCTGCTGATATTCGGCTTCAGTCATCATGTCATAGGTGCTTTCTACTCGATCTAAAAATACTATTCCCTCAAGATGATCATATTCATGTTGAAAGATTCGAGCCACAAAATCGGTTAATTCCAATTTCTGTAACTTTCCATGACGATCATTATAGGCGATTTCAATGGTTTGATATCTGGGTACTAACCCCCTAATACCAGGGACACTCAAACAACCCTCCCAACCTTTGACAACCTCACCTGTATGAGCAATAATCTCAGGATTAATCATGGGTGTTGGCTCCATCTTGGGAGCATGAGGGTATCTGGGATTGGGACGGGAAGCTACAATCAGTAACCGATAATTTTCTGCTACTTGGGGAGCAGCAATTCCTACACCATCAGTTCGCACAACAGTGGTAATTAAGTTATCAATCAATTGTTGGCATGATGGCGCATGAATATCTTCTACAGGAATAGATTTTTCCCGTAACAACGGATTACCTAGTTGGATAACTTGTGTTGATTCTGTCATTTTAGGACTGAGTAGGAAGGATGAATATTGGTTCCAGATGCAGAATTTTCAATTTTCCTTGCTGACGGGTAAAGGTTGAGGAATAACTGTTAATTGAGTTATTTGCTGACCTCGCTCGATCTGCAGGGGTAAAGGACTGCCAATTTTACTATTTTCGACTATTTTCTGGACTTGTTCAACTTTATATACGGCTTGGTTATTCATACCCACAATCACATCTCCAGGGTTAAGCCCACTCTGGGCTGCTGGTGAATTAGGTAAAATCTTGATTAACAAGACTCCGTTTTCTGCGGCTAGATTGAGGTGATTGCCAAATTGAGTTATAACCCTTTCCTTGATTTCTGGTGTGAGGGTTACCATTTGAATTCCCAAATATGGATGCTCTACCTTACCCTGAGAAATCAGATCTCCAGAAATTTTCTTGAGTGTATTCACTGGAATAGCAAACCCCAACCCCTGAGCGCCACTAATAATAGCAGTATTCATCCCAATTACCTCTCCTCGATAATTGAGTAGCGGTCCACCAGAGTTTCCGGGATTAATCGCTGCATCAGTTTGTAAATAGTCTACTCGCTTATCGCTTGCACCAATATCACTACTAGAACGTCCAATGGCGCTAATAATTCCAGAGGTGACAGTATTATTCAGTCCTAAAGGATTACCAATGGCGATCGCGGCTTCTCCCGGTTGTAGTGTAGCTGAGTCACCTAGAGTCACAGTCGGTAAATTATCAGCATTAATTTTCACAACCGCTACATCTGTAACTGGATCTTCGCCTAAAACCTTACCTTTAAAAGTTCGCCCATCTTTCAGTGTAATAGTCACCATATCCGCACCATTGACGACATGGGAATTTGTCAAAATCTGTCCAGAAGCATTAATAATAAAACCAGAACCACTACCTCTTTCTATCCTTTGTCTAGGTTGAGATGGTAATCGATTGCCAAAAAATCGTTGGATAAATGGATCGGCATATACTTCTGGTACCTGCGCTGTAATAGTTTTAGTTGCATCAATCCGCACAACTGCACTCCCGACTTTTTGCACCACACCTACAACAAAACTTGGGTCTCCTGAGGAAGTGATCGGCGGTAAAGTGATGGTTGGTTCCGTTGTGGGAACTTTTTCCGATTGAGCGATCGCATTCTGAGCATTGGGCTGTTGATGTTGTATATCAGAGCAACCAGTAAACAATACTGCTGTCCCACAAACCGTCCCGCAGAATAAGATCCTTGGGATTACCCACCCTGAAAACCGATGCTGGAAGTAAGAAAGTAAAAACTCGGTATCAATATCTCTTAGTATTAGGCTATGATTATCTTTCTTCATGTCAATTTATTTAACCCTTTTTTATTCGTAACGAGGATAGATATCTCCTCATGATTTTATACAGAAGTTACAATTTAGCAGCTTGTGCTAGGTCCGGAGCTAGGAGAGTGCTAAATTATTGTATTGCTTACTTATATCTTCTATTGCCTCAACTTAGCAGCAAAGGTGGTGAAACAAAACATGGAAATCCCCATAGACAATCTGTGGAGTCAAGTACTGGAACGGCTGCAATTGGAGCTATCCCGTCCCACCTTTGAAACCTGGATCAAAACTGCTCATGCGCAGCAATTAGAGAATAATTGCTTAGTGATCTGTACCCCTAACCCCTTCGCCAGAAATTGGCTGCAAAAGTATTATGTCAATACTATCGCTCATGTAGTACAAGACATTTTGGGTTATCCAGTTGAAATTTATCTGACCGTTGCTCAAGGTGAGGAAATCCCTCATGGGAATGAGCAAGTTGCACCATGGGAACTACCAAATGTCAACCATACTCCCCCAACAGTATCCCAGAAGAAGCAGAGTAATACAGAACTCAACTCAAAATACGCCTTTTCGCGATTTGTCGTAGGAGCTAATAACCGGATGGCTCATGCAGCCGCTTTAGCGGTAGCTGAATCGCCAGGAAGAGAGTTTAATCCTCTATTTTTATGTGGTGGTGTCGGTTTAGGTAAAACTCACTTAATGCAAGCAATTGGTAATTATCGTTGGGAAATTCACCCAGAGTCCCGCATATTCTACGTCTCAACCGAACAATTTACCAACGATTTAATTACAGCTATCCGGAATGACAGTATGCAAAAGTTTCGGGAACACTACCGAGCAGCAGATGTTTTATTAGTTGATGACATCCAATTTATCGAGGGTAAAGAATATACCCAAGAAGAATTTTTCCATACGTTTAATACGCTCCATGAAGCAGGTAAACAAGTTGTGATTGCTTCTGATCGTCCTCCCAACCAAATACCTCGTTTACAAGAACGTTTATGTTCGAGGTTTTCTATGGGATTAATCGCGGATATTCAAGCACCCGATCTGGAAACCAGGATGGCAATTTTACAGAAGAAGGCGGAGTATGAAAATATCCGTTTGCCTAAAGATATGATAGAATACATAGCCTCTAACTACACTTCCAATATTCGGGAATTGGAAGGAGCTTTAATTCGCGCACTGGCTTATATTTCTATTTGGGGTTTACCGATGACTGTGGAAAGTATCTCTCCTGTTTTAGGAACTCCTAGTCAGAAGGCGGAAGCTACTCCAGAGATTATTATGAATGTGATTTCAGAGGTTTTTCGTTTAACTGTGGAAGATTTGAAAAGTAATTCCCGCAGACGAGAAATTAGTTGGGCTAGGCAAATAGGTATGTACTTAATGCGCCAACATACGGATTTAAGTCTACCTAGAATTGGTGAAGAATTTGGTGGTAAGGATCATACCACAGTAATGTATAGCTGTGATAAAATCACACAACTACAAGAGACTGATCCATCTTTGGGTCAAACATTGCGTCAGTTGAGCGATCGCATCCAAATGGCTATTCGCTCGCAAAAGTTGCCGTAAAATTGTCCTAAAATTGTCCTAAAAGTCGCTGAATTTGCTAGATGTGTTAAGATATCAACTTAACCATTCCCTCATCTCCCGTTTGGGAGAGTTTTCCACAGGTCAAATTACTAATTCTCTTATTGATGCTGAAAACAATAAAGTCGAATGTTAAGTAAAGTATAAGTAATAGTTAAAATTGACAGATCAATTTCAACAGCTATGGGAAAGCTGGGCTTGTTTTGTGGAAAAAGTTGTGGAAAACACAAATTTCTTGGGAAAACCTGCTTAAGCAAAATTATCCTGGGGAAGATATCGAGAAGTTTTCCACAGAGTTTTCCACAGATGATCAACTACCTACAATTTTCAGATCATAATTTTGACAAGTTTTCCACAGTTTCCACAATTTCCACAAAATCGCCCTCACCCCCTACTAGGGGGTGAGGGGGAAATTTAAAGTCCTTCTCCCCGTGGGAGAGGGATTTAGGGAGAGGGCGCAATTTTACAAACAGTCTCTAAAATATCAATAATGTCAAATCAGCCCATAAATCTCAAATCATGAAATTAGTTTGCGCTCAAAGTCAGCTTAGTACGAATCTTTCCCTTGTCTCCCGCGCAGTGCCATCCAGACCGACCCATCCAGTACTAGCTAATATTTTGTTACATGCAGATGCGGAAACAAATCAGGTAAGCTTAACAGCTTTCGATCTGAGCTTAGGTATTCGGACTAGCTTCACCTCTGAGGTATTGGATGGAGGAGCGATCGCACTTCCGGCTAAATTGCTTGTAGATATCACATCGCGGTTACCAGAAGGAGAAATTACTCTCGATGACGAATCCAGTGAAACATCGACGGGGGAAAGTTTACTCGTTACCCTAAAGCACAAGAATGGACGTTATCAACTTTGTGCTATGGGAGCCGAAGAATTTCCCGAATTACCCATCATCGAAAATTCCACCACCATTCAACTCCCCACAGCAGCGCTAATTGAAGGACTAAGAGGTTCATTATTTGCCACAAGCTCTGATGAAACCAAACAAGTCCTGACAGGGGTACATTTAAAAGTAAAACAAGACTCTTTAGAATTTGCAGCGACAGACGGACATCGTCTAGCATTAGTAGAAACCACGAACGAGCAGCCAATTGACGGTAGGAGTGAATTAGAAGTGACTGTACCAGCTAAAGCATTACGCGAATTGCAAAGAATGTTAGCTCATAACTCCTCTATGGAAGCAGACATAACACTATACTTTGATCAAGGTCAAGTAGTCTTTGCTTGGCAAAATCAACGTTTAACTAGTCGCACTTTAGAAGGACAATATCCCGCTTACCGTCAACTGATTCCCCGTCAATTTGAAAGACAAGTAACAATTGGGCGCAAAGAGTTCATTAGTACTTTAGAACGGATTGCTGTTTTGGCTGACCAGAAAAATAACATTGTGAAAGTTAGTCTTGACCATGAAAATCAAGAAATTACCTTATCCTGCGAAGCTCAAGATGTTGGAAATGGTACTGAATCAATGCCAGCAGAAATATCTGGACCTAATATAGATATAGCTTTCAACGTTAAGTACTTAATGGAAGGTTTAAAAGAACTACCATCTTCAGAGATTCAAATGCATTTGAACCAAAGCCTAACCCCAGTAATTTTTACCCCTTTGAGTGGTTTAAAAATGACCTATTTAGCCATGCCTGTACAGTTAAGAAGTTAGACTGTAAGTCCGTAGTTGTGAGTCCAGCACAACTACAGATTAAATTACAAAATATGAGAAAAAATCTCATCTTGAGAATCTCTATCTGAAGATAGAAGATATATGGTTGGACTGTAATTACTATTAAAGTAAATCTCCTAAACAAGTCTCTTTCCTAAACTTCAAAGATTTAGAGGAAGAGAGATTGTGGGATGTATTTTCTCTCCCTGACGCTCGTTCCTCGCTAACGCTTCACTATCGGGGCTGTGCGGCTCTGGGGGGAGAGTTTGGCTAAAAATGTGTTTGATAAATTGGATGAAAAAAATGGCTGAAATTACCAAACAACAAATAGATGCTGGTCAGGCTGTTTATACAAAACTCACTTTAGCAATGTATGACCTATGGGTAATAGGAGTTTCTAACCAATTTATTTGGCAGTGTCCATCATCATATTTATTAGATTTTTATAATCAGCACATTTCGGGAAATCATCTTGATATAGGTGTGGGAACTGGGTTTTTC
>Ga0116229_10001245_pt1 | contig 39255 bp, 25 predicted proteins | sample S1TSphgellanicum_3_FD_87313 | JGI IMG/M metagenome (GOLD analysis project Ga0116229, IMG submission 87313) | Host-associated microbial communities from peat moss isolated from Minnesota, USA - S1T2_Fc - Sphagnum magellanicum MG | ecosystem: Host-associated > Plants > Peat moss > Unclassified...
GGGTTTCGTAAGGTGGCCTGTAAAAATAACCCCGGCGGGAAAAAAAGGGGGGGGAACCCCCGGGAGGGTTTCTAGTTTGTTCTCCCTTTCCCCCCCCCCCCCCCCTCTCTCTCTCTCCTCTCTTCCTCGTTTTCCCTCCATCTCTTTTTGCCTGACACATCGCCACTGCATCTTTTCGAACTCCTGGTAATAATACTCCACAAACTGGGTTGTCTCTCCTTTTCTTTCAGTTATTTCTTTGATTTTATCATTGTTTTTCCCATTGTTTTTTGCCTGCTGGTTCTTGCCTTCCCTCTCTTGTGTTTTTTCCCTCTTTCGTTTCTTCTCTGTGTTTTGGTTTTTTGGCTTTCATTTTTCAAAACTGTTTGTTTGGTTTCCCCGTCGCTCCTATCACAAAACTCCCCTTTTCTCCGGGGCGTGGTTTCTTGCTTGTGCAGCAGGCTTGTTGGAGCTTCAAAAGAACGAGATTTTTTTTTTTGTTTTTTGGTTGTTTTTTGGGGGAGTGGGGACAGCGCGCGGATTTCAGGAAGGAAATTGATCGTCAGGGAGTTTTTGGGTACCCATTTCGAAATTTTGTGAGAGCGGAGGAGTAGCACAGGAAAATCAAGATGGTGGTGGGCGGAAACCAAGCGGGGAAGGGGGCGAAGGGACTGCTAATGGGGAAGGGGTCGGACCAGGGTGACCAGAAGGACAAGAAGAAACCCATATCTCGATCTTCACGTGCTGGTCTTCAGGTTCTCTTCTTTCTTCCCTTCTCCTCCTCCTCCTCCTCCTGCGACATTTTCCTTATCTCTTCCCCCTCGCTATTTTTGTTTCTGTACCACCCCCACGCAATAAGGAATACCACACACAAGCTTCAGAAGCATGCATCATCAGGCTTCAATTTCTGTTGCTTAAGGAAATGCAATTGACATTAGCTGTAACAGGAACAAGGTATTGTGATTCATATGTGTTTTTCAGAAAACTCAGGCCCACTTTAGACTAGGAGTCAAGTCCAAGGTTGAACTCAAATCACGCATTCCTATTGGTGCAATCACTGAAATCAGCCCCAAGGGCTTTACACTAGGAGTCAAAGGCTGAAAAAGAAAACAGTTTTTTAAATCTACCACTTTATGGCCCTGACTTTGCCCAAAGGCAGAAAAGGGATACGTATCAACTTGGGAGGCCAATTTGCAAGCCTTGCGGCCAATGTTGCTGCAATAAAATTCTTTTGTTACTACATTTGTCTTGCTACTATGTTCTTGCACTATTGCTTTCTTGTGATGAAACAAGCAAGTATGACCAATTTTGGTAGTCTAGTGGCAAGGGATTCCTGCAGAAATCAAGCATATATTGTGGTCAAAAAGGATGTGACATGGGCTTTTTCCCCCCCCTCTTCAGATTAGATTTTCAAGTTTTATTTTTCAAGCAGTAGTTTCCTGTCTCAGAAAACCATTTAGGTTTCATGTTGCAAAGCAAGTAGACCAACCACATATGTCTCTTTGTGTGTCAGTGCACAGTTTCATGTGAAGTTTTCCCACTTCCAGATAAGTGTGGAGTGGCAGCAGCCCTTTGCTGGCTGAAGTAATATCTACAGACCTGGCTCTGAAAGACCAGAACCCAGAACATGCAGTCTTGAACATCCAAGAAAAACCTGGGACATGTTGTAGTTGAAGCTACTGCAACTGTTGCTTGCCTCACTTGCCAATGGAGTACAGTAGCTTGTTACCGTGTAGTATGTCATGAACACTCCATTCTCTTTCCTCTCCTCTCCATTCTGGTTGAAAGAGTCATGATGGAGCTAAAACCCATAGAGATCTGTGTCAAGTCTGTCCTTTGGCTTTGTCCTTTTTCTGATATTAAGTACATTAGGGTTGCTGGTTTTGGTAAATTTTGCAGTTTCCAGTTGGTCGAATTCATCGGCTTTTGAAATCACGAGCTGCTGCCAATGGGAGGGTGGGGGCAACTGCTGCTGTGTACTCAGCAGCCATTTTGGAGTACTTGACAGCTGAGGTGCTGGAACTTGCTGGAAATGCGAGTAAGGATTTGAAGGTGAAGCGTATCACACCACGCCACTTGCAGCTTGCCATTCGTGGAGATGAAGAGCTTGACACTTTAATCAAGGGCACCATTGCAGGTGGTGGTGTCATCCCACACATCCACAAGTCCCTCATCAACAAATCATCTAAAAAGGACTGAAACGTGTGTCTTGGACCAAAAATTACACAAAGCAACATGCTTCCCAATCAGACTTGCATTGGGTGAGGCAGATTTTGAAGGAAGCACTTTCCTGCCTCACTCTGTTCAGAGACAAAATTTGGGGAGAATGTGCAACCAACTTGGCATCTGTAGTCTTCCCTTTCTTATGCATTTTTTGAAGCCAGATCGTTGCAGATTGTTAGGTTTTGGATTATAGAGACTGTTTTAGGTTTCCTTGCTGATGGTTGTGTATAAGGCTGAACAGTTCTTTTCTGAAGTTTGTGGGGATCTGGTTTGGGGTGGTCTATTCAGTCTGTTGTTTGTGAAATTGTTTGGGTTGTGGTTGTATTCTTCCTTCAAAAGGATTCTACTGTAGATACAGTCATTTTGAAATTTCTGCTTTCAAGGAATGGTCTTCTTGTCTGTCCAATCAATGCATTTGTGGTAGAATGTGCTCATGCATCTCTGAAAGACCAACTCTTGGTTTCAGTCTTTGATGCTTGATTTCCATGGTACAGAAAAATGTTTCACAACTTGGACAGTGGAAATGATAAGAGCCTCATCAGTTTTTGGCTTCTTTGATACAGGGTACCACCACATCGCCTCACATGCAGTGCATTCAGGTCAGTTTAGGTCAGTTTTTTAATTTGTAACAATTTTGAACAATGGAACCTGATATACATGTTCCTTGACATGTGTAAAACCATTTAGGACAATGAAAATGTACAACATCTGAGCAAAGGTGAAGAGTCCTTGTGCTTTGTTGATGATAAATATTGCCCAGACATCTAAGAGATGAATATTAAGAGTCAACATTTGCAGGCCGGGCTGGGCCACAATGTACAGTTTGGGCCTTGCTAGAACAATATTAGCTCACCATACACCTGAATGCCTTAACAAAAGAAAGTTTTAATGAAATGAAGAGGCTAGGAGAGGTTGGAATTTCTTCTGCACCCTGAGCAAAGTGAGCAATTTAGTACACAATCCTCCCTTGACAAAACATTGTGGCCTTAAGCAATACATTTAACAAACGAAACTGAGTTGACTTCTAGGTATGGTAAGTAGGCAAGTTAATTTGGGACCTTATTTCCCTATGGACCCCATAGACCCTGCCAAAATATAATATAGGCTTCTGACAACAAAGATACTAGATTAGAATGCTTGTAGATTGTAGGATTAACGCTTACATCTAAGCAAAACTATCTTGGATTCCAGAGTAACTCCTACCCTTGCTTGCAACTCCTTCCAGTGCTAAACAAAACAAATCCAAACTAGCACCATAATTTATTTGATCTTTCATCTAGCCTATGGCTGCTACTCTGATCCTATGGCTGCTGCTGCACAACTTATTGCTGGGGGCAGGGAACTACTACTAAGGAGGCACTTGACACCAGAGACCATTCATATACAAATGGATGCTGCATCATGATTTCTGATGTTAAATGATTCCAAATTATGTAGAGGGGCTTCAAGAGGATTCAATTCAATTCAAATTAAACCTGTTGAATTAGCAGAGTGAGCATGGATGCTGATGTAGGAGGAGCTTCAGCAGGATTCAATCTCATTTGAATATGGGAGTGTAGGTGCTGGCTTTGCTGAAAATTCTGAAGTTATGCAGCAGGAGGTTCATAAGGATTCAGATTGAATTAGAGAGCATGGGTTCTTGCTTCACCACTATTCCTGATGGAAATTCTAAAATTATGACAGGAGCTTTGTAAGGATTTCAATTGAGCATGGATGCTTGCTGCATGATGATTTACACCAGAGGAGCTTTGTAAGGATTGAATCCTTACAAAGCTTCACTCATAAATTCACCATATGTCCACACATGCCAATGGGGGCTACCAGCAGCTTCACATTGGGAGTTTTGATGAATTCTGCAGCCTGAAAATCATTGTGTGATTCGACACCATCCACAGACTTCAAAGATCAGACTTGCGATCATGAACATAGTTCATACATGTGTGAAATTGGGTGACATGTTTGCTGTGAGCATCCAAAACACTGTTCTGGGCAAACTGTTTGCATGTAATCATCAACCCAATCATCACTTGAGTGAGCTTGTTGGTGTTTTCCTGCTCCAATTGTAGTGAAAACACATTGAAAGTATCTAGACTACGTAAGCACAACCTACAGTCTGAAAGTCTCCTCTACTGTACCCTGCCTACCTCACTTTGCTCAATCATGCTGGCTAAGACATCACATTATCAAACACAACCATTGTTGATGCACTGATACACATCTGTACAGAGAGAACCTTGTCTTTGAAACTGCATTGAAGTCTGAAGCATATTTGGAACCAACTGGCACCTTAAAAGATCATGGGAGAATCTGGGAGGCAGGTTGTCAGGTCCCTTAGGCAGCTTGCAATCTGATGCTTCTGCAAGCTTACCATGTAATCCAGCATGAATCACACTAAATGTATGGAGGGATATCAAAATCATTGCTAGTATGCTCTCCAGTATGTTGTCCCTGGATGTGTACCTTCATCATAGGATTGCAGATGACGCAGGAGTTGGAATTGTGTATCAGAAATCATCCTTATTGCATCAATGATGCAATCATTTACTGAATCTCAATCTTGATTACAAAAGAGACTCCTATCTGCTACTCTAAGCTCTACACACACTGTTGCTCAAAATAGAATGGTCCATGATTCTCAATGCGCTACACAAATAGCATGAAGTGGTATACATTCAGACCTTAGATGTGCACAATCGATTTTTCCTGGAGTCGAAAGCATCTTCAACAAATACTTACCCTGCAATGCATCCCTGAATTCGCTTCTGGGTCCGGAACCTTGGGCCGCTGCAAACTAACATTACCGTGAACGCTCTCAAGAGCGGATTGGCATCAGCGTGTCATACTGTACCTACTCGTATTTTGTGCAACAGCGCCTTCCGCTCATCCTCTACTGCCGTCACACCTCCAAACCTTTTGTTCCGCAACAAAACAAGGTCTGGTTGGCATCTCTCTCTCTCTTCTCTCTCATCTGATCTGTGAAAAATCTCGATTGCTCGACAAAATCAACGCTCTAGGTCACAAATGGTATACAACCGTGACCGCGCTGTAAGGCAGAGGCTGCCCAGGCGGATGCCGACAAGTCGTAACCATGCTGTTCGTTGCAAACCGCTTGAATTCGAAACTCCTTGTTCAATTGATAATGCAAACTCATTGTAACCAATTGATTTGGAACTCCGCTCCTTTAGAAAAATAACAACTTACATTCCGATCGAATCATTCCGACCATTCGAGAAGGACTCAAGTGACGAACTCGAATTGTACCACTAGAGGAAGTCCCTGCTTTACTACTCCCCTTCTTCTTCGTCTTCTTTGCAACACGTAATTGTACTGAATAATTTCTTAATGCCATAATGATCTTTCTCTGTATTCGGACTTCTTGAACTTCTCACTGACGAGATCCATATCGTCAATGTTGTCGCAAGAGCTGCATGCATGCCATGATCAATTTGCATACCCCACCCATTTCAGACTCGCATTTGTATGGTTTCAATTCTCTGGCCATTTTTTTGGTTGGTGTTCAAAGACATCCTAGTGAGTGCAGCAATTAGAGTGGTTGGCAATTGGAAGCCCCGCATCCGTGGAAGCTTGCATCGATGGATATGGATATCTTCCCCCACCGCTTGCCTCATTTGTCTAGACTTCGTGCAAATGAAGGTTCACATAGACGGCTCGGCCCGGTAAGGAATTTCGCATCCATTTGCATTCTCGCGCTCGCGCTGGCTAATATTTTAGAACAGTAAAACAGAATAAGGTACTTGCTACTGGAGTGGTAGTTTGCTTTGACACGAGACTGCGCATAGTTGCTCCTTCCACACTCTTGCAGCAACAGTTCAAACTGATGCAAAAACTCTAGGTTGGTCGGGGAGGTTGGTCAGGACTAGGGGGATGGTAGGAGCTAAGTTTTCGTAGAAGATCCATTGATCGATCTTTCACAAATCGCTAAGCTTCTAGACGCCACCCTCGATAGTTACCAATTGCTTCCAAGGCAGCTTCGTAGCGCCACACATGAAGAAAATTATTGCTAAAGAATATCTCCCCAAAACGTCAAAAGAGATTATTAAATTGGTGTAAATATCTGGAAGAGGGAGGGAGCTGATTTTTTAGTATGCAAGAATCTGAATTTGGTGTGCAGGCTAGAGCTGGTGGGAGGGTGAAGGCGCGACTGCGGAAGCATTGGGGTCCAATCGTAACTTGGATGCAGAAAGAGGCGGACAAGTCTTGCATTTCAAGCCCCAAGTTGTTTGAGTCTCCTTCCAATTCCTCGTCTGAGATGGATGCTCCTACTTCAGTCGAATTTGCAGGTCATCAAGTCCCTAGTGGCGAGTTGGAGTTCTTCTTCCTGAGCTTAGATGACATGGCTCGGGTTGTTGGAGTTGGGTTAGATCATGCCAAAGTCAAGGTTAATCGCAAGCTGGAGGTGGTTGTAGTAGGAGTGGAGGAAAAGGAGTGGCACTCTGTGTGGCAATCAAAGCAGGTGTCAGACAGACAAAGAATGGGTGTTGGGCAATTCTATTTTGGTGAAGTGGATGTGTCTTGTCAAGTTGGGGGCAATGAAGTCCATTCTGAAGATGCAACTCAATTTGTGCCCTTCACGTATGTGCTTGTCAAGCATCTTCTCAAGGAAATGGGTAGACAATTGTCTGGAGGAGACCACTGCACAACTTCAGAAACACAAGGTGACCTTGCTCCACATGATGATGCAAGGATTGAAGAGGGAAAAGAAGGTGTTTTGGATCTTAGAGCACTTTGCAAGGCACTGGGAGATGATCGGCTCTTTGCTGCTGATGATGGTGAAGGCAAGCCATATGAGGAGCCTAGCAAGACAGAACTCAAGGAGAACATGTTGAAGGTGACAGTATGCCCAAACCCAGGCGGTGTCTTTTATTTGAAGAGAGAGAGAGCACTCCAGCCACCAAATCAGGAGCTTAAAGAAGTGTCCATCTCACCAAAACTCATTTTCCATTTTGTAAAGAAGGGCGAGTTTGACAAGAAGCTCAACATCGGGTTGAAGCCCATGTTCAACTTGGATGGAATTGAACCTGATGATGGGGAGGGAAGCTTTGGGTGGTACCAGGATCGGATTCAGATTTCAATCTCATGTGCACAAGCTTTCCTCACCAAACCTCCATGCTTTGATGAGAAAGAGAAGATTCAGCTTGTCGAGTTGAGCAGTAGCTCAACAAATTCTGATTCCATTGCTATGAATGCATCAACAAGACTGGACATTGGTGTACCAGGTTTAGTAAATCTACAACCACAAATTAGAGGTGAAGGTTCCAATGAGCAGCTTCACTCATCTCAACAAACAACCAACATCACAACCATGGAGATCTTAGGAGGTTTTCACACCATCAACAGATCCGATGGAAGGAAGCTTAACATGTACCTGATTTTTGCTCATAAGCTCACTCCAAGCATTTGGTCTTCAAGTGAGGTACGTCAAGGATTCTCTCAAAGCGGGATTTGTCAAAACCTGAGGCCCAAAATCAAGAGCACTTGGAGGCCAAAAGACAATGCAAACTGTGCTCCATACTTTTTTGGTGCAAGTCGGGAGCTTAACAAGTATCATCGCAATGTGGATCCCTTTGGTGCCAAATACAACAAAGAGACCTTCTCTCAACACTTCAACACTCAGATGCTTGTGAACCACAACATGTCTCATCTAAACACAAACGTAATTCCAAATTTTGTGGGTTTGAAGGAGGGGGAAAGAGTAAACAATGTCATTGAAGTTTCGGAGCTTACAGCATTTTAGTGTTATACATACAAAAGGTGTCAATTGTTGGCATTTGTCTACAGGGATGAGTTCTTCATAGTTAATGCTAGTGTGAGCACAACTCTCATGTTGATCAAGTCAGCCTGCAACCTAAACTATTATTGATCTTATTCTTGTACCAACCAACATCTGGTACATTTTCCACAACTTGTTTTGTCATGCCTGTATGTGGTACAAAGATATTCTGAATTGAGCAAGGTTGGTTGATGCCTTTGTATTCTATTTTTTTTGCTGCAATAGTATCTGAGCTTGGTTGAGATTGGAGACTGTATTTTACAGGTCATGATTTTTGCAGTCACTACACCCTACCTCTTTGGGGGGAGAACTTCCAACAACCACACTGTAGGTACATATGAGTGCACTTTGTGTTTCAATGTTGACCTTAGTGCTGAAGATATTCCAGTGCACTGTTTCAATTCACACCCCATGTTGCATGGTCCTTGGAGATACATGCTTTTGTTTTACCTTAAGATTTCTTCTTTTGCTATTGTTGTTGCTGCTATTCCCGTTGTTGCTTCTCTTACAGAAATTGTTAACATGCCTGGATCTTGTGCTGCATCTAGTAATTATATTGGTGCCTATTACTGAGTACTGAAAATTGATAATGTTGGATTTGAGCCATCAGACTACTATGATCTTGATAATGGCAACAGTTGTGCCATTGTGTCAAATTCATGTGTTTGTTAAGGAGAGTAAAAGTTGCCATTGACATACTGCAAAGAAATAGCCACTAGCAGGAATTTGAAGATGACATGTACAAGGCTGGCTACTCAGCCCAATACATTTGCGTATTCATTATTGCATAATGATGTTATATCTGTTGTTTAGATCTAAGTGCACAGTGGCCAGAATTTATCTGTGGTACCATGGATGTTTTATGCATCCAAATTTTTGTTTGCCAAATTTGATATTGAGGTTTGCTGATTACTTGGAAATTCAAAGGTTTTGACAGCCCTAGTGTGTGATTGAGGGTGTTGAAGACAATCAAATTTGATATTGAGGTTTGGTTCTTCTCGAACTGTGTACATGAAAGGATACTTAGAAGTTTGAAATGAAGTCTGCTTCACTTTCAGATGCGAATCAAAATTTTCAAAAGATTGAGCCAATTTTGTTGCCATGGCTATGAGTTTTAAAGTCACATGTGACCTGACCAAAAGATCCTCCAATGAATCTAACTCACTATGCATTACCACAATTGGTCCAGTATCTCCATGATCTTCTAATTGTGGAATCTGCCTAAAGCCTTTGGAGGATTGGAGTCCTGAATCCTCTCTTTGGTGGGTGGTTGTGGCTCCCCTTCAATTGAGCAGAGTATTAGAAATGCTGAGATATAGATGTTTTAGGAAAAAATTAAATTGATGGACATATGATCATCAAAGACAAATACCGCAAAATTGTTCCTTTCTAATTAGTCTGAAAATGTGAAGAGATGAAGCAAAATGGAAACAAACAGTTCTAAGAGAACATAGGATATGAAATATTCATAAGGAAAAAAATTGAACTCTATTTATGGAATATGGGAATAAACTATGATACAAAACATCAAAAGCAACCCAAACAAAGACTGGCATTGGTTTAAGAAAATAGTACCTTGCAAGTGAAATCCATTTAAAACTGAATTGGGTCTCCTGGAATTCATTTATCTCCAAAAAAAAAAACTCCAAGAGGTTGTTCCAAAAACATTCTGGCCAATTTGTTCAGAATTCTTATGTGGGATTCTCCTCTATAATGCCTGATAATTATGCAACGAATTCCTGTTTGGAAAGCTCCACATATCATCATGGAGCACTATTGCAAAGGTGCAATGTTGTCTCACTTGAAATTTGGCTGGGAAGATTTTCTATTTGTGATTGTGTTGGTCACAATTTTTGGCCTAGGCTAATGGCAAGGGCATGAATTCACCCCTCCTCTCCTAGGGTAGAACAACCTATGACCTAACATTCACCCTTGATCAAACACTTTGGGAGTTCACTGGTAGGTTGTTGAGCAATGGGTGAAGAACCTATGACCATTCACTACACACCTTACCACCAAACATTTGGTGAAAAATAATTGTTCATTGTATTTTGCAAACTTTTGTCCTTTTTAGCAAAAATAGTGTTCAGGCATGGGTGTTGCTTATAATGCATATTAAAGTCTCGTGTTCAAATATAAAAATCAATTTGTTTCTTGAACCCTGATTTCATAGCACAACATGTACATGGATCCAAAAATTAGCACAACATGGGAAAGAAAAAGTTTGTTGAAAGGTCCTATTTGGACTAGATTTATAAATCTCTATGGTTATCATGTGGGGTCATTGTTTGAAATTAGGCTTGTATATGTCACAATCCAATGCACACAAAAGATCACATAATCACCAAGACTACATCTGAATGGGGCTTTAATTATTTAAGTGTTGTGATCTAGGGTAAATCTACAATGCTTACAATTCAGTAAGTAGGTACCTTGCTTTGAGATGAAAGAACATTTGGTACATTGATAGCAATAAAACAACATCCCTAAGTTACAAACCCCTAAAACATTTGCCATGCAAAATCAAATCACAACAATCCATGGATCCTAAGCTCCCACTAAATTTTCCCATCAAAATTAGGCATCACAAACTGAAATCCAAAATGTATTAATTTAATTTGTTAGCAAGCCATTCAACTTTCTTTGCAATAGTTAAACATGTCCAAGTTGCTAAAGGAACTAGAAGATGAACTTCAAGACTTCTATGAGTGTTTGTTTCCTAATGCAAAATGTCTATAATCAATGCAAAAGATGAGCAAATAAAGGTGAAAATAGAATATCTACAAGTCAATGTAAAAGTTTTAGAATGGCAAATAAAGTTGAAAGTAAGTAAGCAATTTTTTAAGTGTAAAATCCAATTCATAGACAGAGTTTACAAGGAAAGGTTCACCAAATATCTATACTATTGTTGGATAACTAAACACATAGTTTCACAACTAGCACATTGTGTAAATAGAGTGCTTGAAGATTTAGGTTTCAATGTGCTCTAGCCCATCATAACTTAATATTTACACCTACAACTTGCACAACATCAAAAGACAAAGATATGAACACTTTGTAGAATTCTTTTAAACTTATTTCAAATTTTTGGCAAACATAACAACATGCACATGAAATATATCTTGAACTAATTGAATTTTTGTGGTCTTGGTGTAGTATTAATAAAAAGAAGGGAATGTAACAAAAAGACATGGGTACATGCAATACATAATTGCCTCATTAAACTTGAAACATGCATCAAGATGGAAATGGTTGTATCATTCTTGCATAAACTACAACATCTTATTCCTAAACCTGCATATGCTCTTAATTGTTGGCATTAAAATCTGAAATTGAAGGTCTCTAAGGGGTCAAATCATTCCGATCTCCCTTTCTTGAGCTCAATTGGTCATTTTGTTTTCTCCTCTCATAGTCCCAACATACCACAACAACTTGACTTGAGCATTTCCCATGAATAAACACATACAAAGAACAACAAAAGAGTTTTCCCTTAAATCTTGTGGGTACACGAACTCTTATGTCATCTACAACATTAGAAACATGATAGTTTGGCCATCATAAGAATTACATCCCACTTGATCCAATTCAAGATAAGGAGAACATACCATCTAAACAATCTAGAAAAGCAAGACCAACAAAAGCAACGAAGATTCCTTGTTTAGCAAAAAGAGGCAAATGAAATTGAGAATAGTTAAAAGATGGCACGGATGTAATGGAAAGAGGCATAATGTCTTTTAAGGGGCTAGCAAATTTTTCAACATTCGTTTACCTCTTTGTTTAACAATTTAAATAAAAAAACTAGGTCTAAAAAAATTGGCCTTCTTGGTGAATCATTAGAGGAAGAAAAAACTACTATTACTGATTGAATTTTTGGAATGTAAGATTATTGACTCTTGATCACATTGCAACAACTCAAACTCAAGGTGGTAAAACTCACCAAGACTAAAACTACCCCATTTTGAAATGTGGTGCCTTAGTATTTTTGGTGGTATTGGTCTAAGCTCAAACATCCAAATTTGTCAAATAAACTTTTAAAGGGGTTAAAGGTTTGTAGAACACAAGGTTTGATTACTAATGTGCATGGAATTCATTCTACCAAAATCTTGTAACATTATACACTCAACACAAGTATACATCAAATCACATTTGGAACTTTGATGAGACATGAATTCAAGCAAGGAAACAATTAGGGCAAAAGTTTTAACAAAAAGATGTTCACAACAAATGTACAACACGTTCCCAAATCTAGGGAAGGGACAACTATAAATTGTGTTATCAACATAATAAGGGGTTTTTTGCCAAGGTTCATCATATTTAAAGGTGAAAAGATAGAAGATAACTAGATTAGAAATCCTAGGCTAAGGATGTGCATGACAATGAAAAGAATAACATGGATGACATCTTTCCTTTTCAAAGAATTTTCATCACTTTTCGTAAGGTTGGTCTTTAAAAGCATTTTTCAAAATAATAAGCATATATTGATCTTATATGGGCATGGTTCACATGTGATTCTAAAATCAAATAAGCACAAACACTGGGGTTACATATGATGACTTTACCTTGCACACATCCCATGCATTGTAACCATTAGACATGAACTATTTCAATTCTTCAAATTTGTATATATATTTTAAAAAACATGTTTACATCCAACTATGAAAAACCAAATAAAACAATTTTTACAAATTGGGGTGACAAGGCATTAGACATTTCATTGTCAAAACAAAACGTTAATGGTTCATGGGTATAGGAATTTGACCTTTGAATCCAAGGGCCATGGACAATAAGACAAGGTTTAATGAGATAGTATACATTGTTACAATTAACATTATCATGTCAAATGAAGACATTTAGAAGTTAGATGAAGAAGGTAATGAATATCAAGTTTAGGGAAAACATGAAGTTGTTGAAGAGGTAATAAACATGTCAAGTATTCAAGAGTTTCCTAAATCATAACACAATGTTGAAGGCTTCTAAGCACCCAATGACCTAAAGTACTATATGGAGTAGCCTAGAAGTTTTATTACCATAGTTTTGTATAAAGGTGTAAACTTGGGCTTTACAACACCAAAATAAGTAGGGCTAAGGCTAAAGCTAGGGTTAGGGCAAAAGGTCATGTTGTAGCAATGCTATAATGCCTTACCATGCAAAGTAACTAACAATGATGGTGTGGGGGAGGGACAAGACAAAGAGGAGGACAACATAAAAAAAGAGGTCCATACAAAGGGGACTTGATAATGAAAGAGGGAAATAGGATGGTGAATTGCCCATATGACAAATAATGAAGGTAAGACAAGAAGGATGATTACAACAGAAAAAAGAGCAAGACGAAAGGAATCATGACAAAAAGAAAAATGAGGACTAATAAATTACAAAACAAAAAACAAGTAGGATGAAATGGAGGATTAATAATTTACAAGTTGAAAAAAAAAGGGATGAAATGGGAGATTTGGATAGAAGAAAAGGAGGACAAAGAGGGGTTAGGACAACAAAGAAGAAAACAATGAACTATTATAAAACAAATATGAAGAGGAGGACAAGGGGAGGATCAAGACATAAATACATGTTAATTCCAAAAGTATCCACATGATGAAGACAAAAAGGATGATGAAATGGGGGGGGGGGAGGAAAAAAAAAAAAAAAAAAAAAAAAAAAAAAAAGAGGGGGGGGGGGGGGTAGATAAAAATTAAAAAAAAAAAAAAAAAAACTAAATCAGGTATAATAATTTAAGGAAACCTATTACAATAGAAGATTTTTCAAATCCAAAAACTATTCTTGGAGTTCTTAGCATTTGATTTGATCACTTGAAAAATGCATGATTTGACAAGACATTGATCAAAAGACAAATGAGGATACCAAATTAAACTCATAGAAACTCAATGACTAAGTTAAAAGATTTAATGAATCAAAATTCAAATACCAAATTAAGGCCTAATGCATGAATTCTAAACATCTTGTCCTAAGTCAAAACTCACCTAAAAAATAATTAAAAAAACTTGCAAAACATAGTTGAAGACATCATTAAAAAACACATTGTCAAACAATTAGATGCCAACAAACCAAATGCAAGTCCATCCAAGTCAAGACCCACCATATTTATTGAATTTTACACAAACAAGAAGGAGGAATAGAAAAAGTTATAGTTGATGCATCCAAAGACCAACATTCCAAGTGCAAGTTTAGTTTCCAATTTGGGACCCACCAAAAGAACTGATTACAAACAAAAGGCAATCAAACTCCATTGAACTCCCAAATTTCATCTAATTTTAATGTACCCACAAGCAAAAAATGACTCAAATGACAATGACCATGATGATGGACTAAACATTGCTTCTTTTGCAACAAATTATGCTAGACATTGAAGTACACATTCACATTTAGATCTAAGACTCAAGAGGGGATAAGGAGATAGAAACATGTTGTTGGATTGAAGTGGGAGCACCAAGGCAAGACCTAAGTGTATAATGATGGTGGCACCTCCAAGTGTTTAGGATTTTAGGTTTAAACAAAGTGGCCCCCTTGCTACTTCATAATTGTTGATCTATGGCATTTTTTTCATTTTTTGATCTCATTTGTTGATGTATGATGAATGATTTTGCATACAAAGTGGTTTTATTTTTGCATCCATCCCACTTGATCAAGGGTCAAACATTGTTATCAAATCCACATTATTCATGCATGGGGTCCCAAATGTTTACTCAACATTGAATATGTATTTGTTTGAAATGTTTTCTAATTGAAAGAAGTGGGCAACTTTGGGAGGACATTTTTATTTTATTTTTGGGCCAAACTAAACCATTCAAAAGGCCTTCTGAGTGCACCTAAAGATGGGGTACATTTTCCTTTTGGACAACAAATAACAACTTAGGAGTTAGTGGGAGTGACAAAGGGATCCTTTAGGTGGAATGTTGGTTGCCTTAACACATCTTCATGTTCTTTACCCTTTTGCAACAACCCACCCTACTTGTGTTTTTCCTTCATAGGCTGATGATATGCATAGTGTTGGTCATGTTTCAAGTGTGGTACTTGCCACCTTACAATCACAGATGAAGTTTACAACATTAAGATTTTCCATTCAACCAAAAAAATGTGTAGCTTGGTCTCCGTTGATACACCTATCCATATCACTTCCTCTAGACTTTCTTACATTTAACACATGTTTATGTATTTTAGGTGCAATAGTGGGTTATATCCCATTTGTGGAATCCTTTGTCGCAAAGGTGTTTCAAAAATATTTCAACACCATAATTAGCCCCCTTATACTTGCAGATCCATAAGCAACCTTTGCAATGTTTTCTCTTTGTTATGCCCAATGCCCAAGTTATTTATTACATATGGTGTTTTTGGCTTTAGGTATCTTGCAACATTACATCAAGTTTGATTCATGTACCATGGCGACAATGGAAAAGTTATTGGGCATGGGATCTTTTGGCATTACAATGGGTTGTTTGGCTTGTTGTTGGGTCATTTTACTTACTTATTTAAGGAGGTTTGGCCTTCCGTCAATGGTTTGACTTGTTGCCCCACCATCTTGGAATGTTGGACTTTGATCGCTCTTTACACTTGTCACTTGTTGTCAAAAAGATGATCACCATATTCTTTTCGATTTAGTGGTACATGTCGAAACTAACATTTTTCCTTTCTAGTTGGCATTACCAAATACCTGAGTTTTACTACCTAGGTTGTCTGTTCCCAGGTCCTCCTCTTTGAAAATCTTGCGATATAATCATATCTTCACTTATAAGTTTCTATGATGGATCGCTTACACAAACAAAAGTTTGCCACATTTTTAATAAATGTTCCATTAGACACCACGCGAACACATCTCCCAATTTGGTGCAAGTCTAACTATGAGCACTTAGTTATTAACTTATCCTACCACACTTGCATCCACAATACTCTTGAAGATACCATCACAATTATTATTTTGAAAAATGGAACACATGTATAGAAAGAGGTTTCCCACCTTTTCGCCATCACACTCGATAACAAATCAATTTTCTTATCAACAAAGATACCTTTTGGACCTTAACAAACATTGTCATAGCTAATATAACCTTCCTAAATATGGTATAATGTGCATAATTCATGATAGTGCATGTAGTGATAGTTGTTACTTAGGAAAAAACACGATCATACGAGGAATGTGCACCAAGAGACAACTTTATTCCCCTTGCCATAAAAGACTTAATATGGTTGTCTTCATTCTTGTTTTGGCTCTTTTTTGACTTCTTGTGCTCAAGCCATTATTGCTCGTCATTAACATTCCTTTTTAGTTCTTGCAATGCTTATTTCTTATTATTGATAACATGTGTCCATAGCCTTCCAACGTGTGTAAGCCATGCAATTCTTCAACATGTTGCTACACTTGGGAAGCATTCTTATCTTTTTTACACATTCCCTACCTTTTTTTATGTTCAAGGTTTTTCTTGAAACCTAAGTACTAACAGAGCAAAAGAAAAAAAACCTGATTCACCAAAACTACAACAAGAACAACAACTATACCGGATGTCATCTCCAAGCCATTTCAGTGTGGATGGTTTCTCTTTTCCCCCATTCTATATCGCACTAAACTTATTTTTCAAGGCATTGAATTAAACAAACTCTAAGCTATTTGCTGCCTTTATTTGAACATCGATAACATCGATACGAACAAATATGGATGCTTACCAGGTTTCATCCTGAATAACTTTGGGAACTTGGGAACATCCTTGAGAACTTTATAAATATTATGAAAACACAATTTAAAATTAGTTTGGGAGTATCCACAAATCATAGCACCCGGCCAAGTACAAACCTAAATCATACTTTGGAAGGACTCTACAGCTGTGTTCTTATAATACACCTGGGTTTTCATGAAAGGGGAGGAATTGCTGGTAGTGCCTTCACCTTGGACTTGGGGTCTCTATAGTCTATATTAAATTCCAATAGGTAGCCAAAAACATAGCAGAATCATGTTTATTTTTTTCCTTTTTCCCTTTTTATAGCCATTTGGCTAAATCGTCTTATGGATGATCACCATCTCAACTATGTAGGAAATTTGAAATTAAAGACACTGGAATTTCCATGTTGAATTGTTTTTAAGGGATTTGCATTTTTCTTAAATGTTCTTTTGAACGGTTGGGGGACACAAAAATCACATCTTTTAGTTGTCACAAAATTGGGGAAAGAAAAACCCGCTCCAACTTCTGGGAAGTGTTTTTCTTATGCAAAAAGGGAAAAAGAAAATGTCTTGAATGGGTGAAAATATGAAAGTTTCTCTTACACTGAATTAAATATTTACTTTAAAATATTTCACTTGGCATTTTTGGGTATTGAATTTTCATGGTTCTATTGAGTGAGTAAGTATGTAGTTACTTTCTTCATTTTTTAATCTTTTAAATTGCTGAAGAGGGATAATTTGGTTGTTTCTTTTCCTAACCAATACGTGGGTCAAGGGTATGTTTGAGATGATGAAAATAATCACCCTTGTTTCACTTGGCATGAAAGATTTAGGAATAATGTCTTGATATTAATGACCATGGAAAGATTGGTTCTCATTTCTAAACCCAAAATTGGAAGCCAAGGTCCCACCAATTAGAAGGCCATTTTTAGGTTCATGCTTGATCAAAGAGAAATAAAACATGACTAGATTACTGAAATGGTCTTAGGAACATATTAGTCTGAATTAATATGATTTTGAAATGACATGGGATCATTTTCATGTTGGGAAATCATGTGGCATTTCTTCTGGTGGTGAATTTTCTCCATTTTTCGACCCACCCAAAGGATTTTTATGGAATTAATGACCGAAAATTCACCAGATTCTGAAAGAAAAAAAAAAAAAAACTTGCCAGATTTTTATGATATGTTCCAGCAGGTATCCAAAATCTAGAGGGTGTCCAAATTTTCTACTTTTCTATCTGTCATGTAGCCAAATTTGGCTAAATCTTCTTATAGATGATCGTCAATTTGGCTACATCAGAAAATTGAAATTATTAAACACTGGAGAAATGGCCTATAATATTGGATACATGTCTGTCGAATAATTAACTAATTCTGAAATTTTCATTTCAACAAATATAATTTCACTTTAAGTAATTAATTAAAAATCCATTTTTAATAACAATATAATTAATGTCAAAGTTGCCGAGATAGTGGCATATGTAGATGAAGTGTAATATATTGCTTGGATCACACAGGATTTTGCAAGCCAAATTAAGCAAAACTCAGCAATTATTTTGTTCAACCGCATGCCCTGAAAAATGATTTTCAGGTGTTGTCAAAATCATAAAATAGATAAATATGTGCATCCTTTTAAATCAGAACATCACAAATAGAAATTATTTTTAGAACCTCATTTTGAATTGGATGAATTATGATCAACCAACATTCATCTAAAAGTCAAATGTAAAAACCCACATCAATGCTACAAGCCCAATCACTGCCTCTCTTTAAATTACCCATTCAAACTCTTGAGTCATAGTTAAAGGCCTGAGATGGTACTCCACTACACACGTCGAGAATTACCCCGGGGGGACGGTAAAAATTCCAGTCACCTTGGTGGACTATAGTCCGGAATGCCTAGTACCCGAATTTCAGCGATTCGTCGGGGACTGTTTGCCGGAGACGACCCTTGGGAAGGGTCCTCCGGGGTGCCGTCGGGCCAGTAATCAGCCGAGCCTAGGGGCCGGTAATCAGAAGAGCCTTGGTGATGGTCCTCCGTGGAGCCTTGGGGCGGGTAATCAGAAGAGCCTTGGTGACTGTGCGACGGCGAACCTTCGGGAACGTGGTCCGGCGAACCTCCTGGACGGTATTCCGGAGATCCGCCGCCGGGCCGGTATTCAGGCGACCCGGCGGGGCAGTAGCGAGGGGAGTAGGGATGGTACCGAGGAGACGGCGCGGGGCTGTATCGAGGAGAGTCGGGGTGCGGGGAACCCGCGGAAGAATGCGAACGACCGGGAACATATCCCGCACTCGGCTGTGGAGAAGCTCCCCATGAAGCCGCCGAAAACGGCCCAGGAGAGGCCGCGGGGGAAGTGGAAGTGGGTGAGTAAGGTCGCGGCGGTGTCGAAAAAGCAGCGTCGGAATAAGATCCACCGGGTACTGGTGAGGCGGGAGAATCAGATCGAGCCGGGCCGGAGTTGGGTCCGCGTGAACGCGCGTTCCTGTCGAATCTGCCGCAGAAGACATGGGCGCAGTTGGGACCGCAAGCAAGTTGTCGGGAAGCAGACGGAAGCGCGGAATAGCGACCCGGGGACGAAATACCCGACGCGCGGTTGGTATAACGCGGGCGTGCAGCTTGCGGAGACCGATCTGATTCGGCGCAGTCATCGTTGCCGGAGTTCGGTGGGTAATTATTGCGTCTGGCCGTGCCGTCGTCGTTACCGCAAGCGATGTGGGGGCAATTGGAACCGCATTGCCACGATTGACGCCTTGGAGCCGGCCGGCTGTTTGAGTCGCAACTGCTGGCCGCTCCTCCGCTACTGGGGCTGTTTGAATCTACGGAGCTTGGACTAGCCGGAGCCCCGCCAACCCCACTTCCAAGAGTATTTGACCGGCCGGAGACGTTTCCAACCGACGGCTCGGTACGTGTAGCAGTTCCGGAATTTGATCTAACAGACGAGTCGTTTCCAGCGTTAGGACGTGAATTTCCGGAATTATAAATATTTGATCCAACAGACGAGCTATCTGTCTGGGTAGTGTCCTCGCTCAATTCCCGGAGGAGTTGCTCGAGGTCCATGCCTTATAAGCGATCAAAGACCCGGTGGCGATGACCCAGTTCGTGCGAGATTCATTAGTCACGGTCGAAGTACACCGCTTGTGGTTGTAAGCTCGAATGCATATGCACACAAGTATTTTGTGAATTAGCAATAATAAAATGAAAAACTTAAACAGCCTCTACAAAACACCAGGAATAAAAAAGAAATACGCAACAATTCTTTCTCCTGAGTCCGGAATCCTAACTCCTAGTAACGTAGAATAGTGATAATACGTATGGGTTTCTTCGTTCCTATTAGAGAGGAACTTGACAACCACGCACCTCGAAGAGTCAAGACTTCAGGAAACATCAGCTTGGACGTCGGCCACTAGTCTTCACTCATGAAGATAAGGTGCGATCGATCAGGAAGTTCGGGAAATTTTATTTGAGCTGAGCTTTACCTTCGACTGCACGATCTCGTCAACTGAAACTTTGTACATCAGCTTGCTCATCCGAAAATACATTCTCGTCCTCCCGAGTCGACCTGTGTAATTTCACGAATCCTCCTCGGTTATGTATTTTAGGTCCGCCTGCAGTTATAGTGTCAATTACGAAAATATGTTACGGACCAATTTGCTATTCTTTCGGCAGGCGTGAATTAATAAGATTGGGCTATTCTGTAAATCGATAGCTGCTACTTCGAAATGGGATATTGCTCCATGACTTACTTTCTCCAATGAAATCCAGATCAAGCTACGACAACGTATCCATTGCTTTCATGTATCCCAACAAAGAAGTTAAACCTGCAGACATGCAGCTCAAGTGAACTTTTTTTCCCGTCAAAGGCTGATATGAAGAATATGATCCAGCTTATCCAGGACATAATAACTTGAGAGAAAGCAAGAATATAAGATGCGATGCATCATGCAGTACTAGTAGTATACTAGAAATTAGTTGTAGATTATATATAGCTTTGGAAGAGAATCTTACTTCGTGACGGAGAAAAGTTGTGGAAAATATTGAGTGATCGTACATATTATTGCTGCAGGATTTGTCTTTTATATTATACTTCGTTCATAATTTATCTTGTTTGGTTATAACATCTGCTTTCAATTCAAACTTCAAAGAAACATTCACAACATTTACACTGTCGATTGTCCTCTTGTACTGCAAGTCATAATTACAACATGCATGATCAATAGTAGGATCTAGAATAACTTTCACGAAGAAATTCTGACAGCATGCATATTACAGCAGAGGTGCCGCTCGAGAGTAACTTGCACGAATTTATACATGATCAGACAATTAAATAGACAGCAAATTAGCGACCGCCTGCTGCAACTTCAATGAGACAGACAAACCGGCCATGCATCGCCGAACCCAGGATAAAGAAACTGCATTATAATAAAGCTCATGGGCCAAGCAGTATGAGACAAAAGGTGACGAGTTTAGAAAGCACGAAAAACACGAAGAATTTGTATGGATCAGCGTGAATTGATTCAGAAGCCGGGCGGGGCGTCGCGAGCAGCTGCCGCTGCAACAGCTCCCTCGATTTCTCGTGGATCTTAGAAACCGGATATCTTCTTACACGATCTCGATCCTCGCGGCAGCAGCTTGCCTCTCCTTCAATCCCTGGAGATGCAAAGATGTAGCGAAGAATGGAAATTGGCGGAGCATGTGAAGGGTTGCGCCCTTTCGAAGAATGCAAACTACCCCAAAGGTCGCTCCTGCAGACGGCAAAAGTGCCAAGAGTCCCGTTGCGACGGACAGACTACTAGGTTTCCGTTTTCGCAAAACCCGTTACGCAGGACAGGTGTAAAAGCGAGCGGTTTTAACAGGATCTATATCCGGGTATATCAGGTTCTCATTGAACTGGATGTTCAAGGATCAGCTGCGGACTTTTTATACCCTTTTGCTTATGTTGCGTGTGGCAGGTTGCGGACTGGATTGCAGGGTATGTAACTAGGTATATTCTAGGTTCTGAGAAAAAAAGCAATTGCCAAGGTGGGATCACATGAGATGGATCCTTTCCGATGGGTGGGGATCACAGATCAAGTCAGAGATCAGAGAAGGTACTCCACATCAATACTGTCGGAGTTCACTTGTCTATGGAGCCATACCAATTGTTGTTGGTGTCAATCTTGATGCTGTCTCTTGGTTGCTATCTTGCCATGATCTATAAAACGTGGGAGAACCTCTTGTAAGATCTTTGCACTTGTGAGGGGTAGCTCAGGTTTGTTTGTTTCCTTCCAGTTTAATGGTTTTGAAAGTTATGCCAATTTCCATGAAATTTTAGCAGTTTTTTTCGAATTTACACTAAACAAACAAAATTTTCCACAAAAATTCTGGTTGTATGCAAACGGAAGGTAGCCAGATTTGAAAACATAAGAAAACCCAGGACGCACTCTGGCTTGGAGGGCACAAAAACCACTGTGGGTAGCAACATCTGAGATGGCTACAATGGCTCCAGGCATGATGCAATCAAACATTCTTGCATGGAATACGAAGCTTACAAAATATGTGAAGGACAAGCAACCTGAGAAGGTGATGCAGCTTTTCCAACAAGTGTACTGAGAAGGGATGATTCTTTACACATTCATTTTTGTTCAGCTAATTAATGCACATGTGTTGGCAACTTAGGATCACTTGAAGATGGCACAGGCATGTTTGTGAACAAGTCATTCAAAGCATGCACTGCTTCAATGATCACAGCTAATTCAACCTCCAGTCTGATTGTGTAATCTCATAGATCACAATGTCCTATCCAAGAAGTGAAGAGGTTAAGAACAAGATAAACAAACCCATTTCCTTCGATCACAGCTGACATGCTGCTAGAAATAAAGGACTGTCCTGAAAGAAGAAAGGAGAGGAAGTCAACTTAGTTCAAATTTGTTATGTACAAAGTCTCTTGGAAATGGGTCATTGGCAATGGACCTAACAGCAGCTTCAAGCTCTGTACACAAGTCCATTAACTGCACTCCACTCCTGGTGATCAACCCATCATTTGTTAATTTTGTTGCATGCTCAAATGTTTCCTCATATACCAACAAATTTGGACTTCCTCATGAGTCAAGAGTTCATTACTGTGGGGACACAAGATTCTGCCTCTGCAGTGCACTATGCTCAACAACGTGAAGCTATCGGGTTTCAAATTCACCATCATAAATCTGATCCTTTTGCTAGAAACAAGCCCACCATCACCTAAGGACCGACAGTAAACTTTACCAACAAGCTGACAATTTCTCACAAAGAAATCCTCTCTTGATACTGTCATCCTTTTTGGACTTGTGAAGACTTATTAGTATTGACAATTTCACAGGACCACCATTACCAAGTCTGCCTTCACTGGAGCTTAGTAACAAAATTAACTTTTGTGGCATGGGTTGGAGGAAAGTGTATGAGTACCTATGCACTGAACGGAACCATGAGTGAAGAAGGTGTCAAGCTTCTGCAAGTAGGTCCAGAGCAAGTGCCAGGGTTGCAACCATGGTAGAAAATGCTTCACAAACTCTGAAGCTCTGCCTTCATTCAGCCTGACAGTTGCTGCATGGCATCATGTGCCAGAACAGAGACATCATGCTTAAATAGAAATGGCCAGAGCTGCCATACATGCAATCTGTGCACAGATATCTTCGAATGAGTGTCCAAAGTACATCAAAGCTTTGTCCTTCTTGACAACCACAATCTTAGTGTACCAAGGACAAAATTGTTTGTCTTTCGACAGCACAAATCAGTAAGGATTTCTCAGATACATTCTCTGCATTCTAAACACATACTGCTCGGTGCAGCAACAACAAAGAGACCTTGCAAATCCAACACAGATGTCAGATCTGGATGTACTGCCCAATTGTTAGTTTATCCAATGAAGCAAAAAGGCTTTCACACCTCACAAAAGGACTGAGCGGGTTGTAAATCTCTTCCTTATTCTTCAAACAGATATTGAGAATTCCCGGCACAGCCCAGGCTGCATCATTAATAACTCCATGCTCTCCTGTGATGATCCTACTCCTTACATAGACAAAAGATGTTGGAGAAGGCTGCTGCGAGTAAGAACTCATAGCCGTGGCTGCTTTCAAAAACATCTCCACCAATTCCAAAACGAGAGCTCATGGCAAAGCACAACATTCAAAGAGATCAGCAACAAGCAAGAAACCGACGTTCACCAAGGGGGATGCTAGCTGGAATTGTAGCATCCGTCCCACCATCTTCTGGGCTGCTGTCTCTTCTTCATCCGCCTCAGTAGTTGTTCCATTCTTAGGAAGAAGAAGAATGCTGTCCCCAATAGTAATACTCTTAGACTGTTATTTCTTGAGCGGCTCCAAGAGCTCCAGTACATTCTCCACGTTCATGGAGGTTGTCAGCAGCTGCTGCGCTTGCCTCTATCAGCTAAATAACTCTTTTGTTTCACATCAGGAGAATTCTCTCTTGCCAACAACATCTTGAGCAAAACCCTCGTCCTATCTTCCAAAACTGTTGCACTGCAATTTCTCTCAGAATAAAATTCTGTAAACTCTCAGAAAGGTTCTTTTGCGGCACTTACAAAGTCAAGGCATCCTCTGGAGGACAGGAGGAAAGCAGGCAAAAACTCGCCAACGGCAAGCACTTGTTCATATACTCTCCTGCCCTTAAACCCTAATCCAAGCCCTAACGTGGTATTACCAACCCTGAGGTACAAAGACATCTTCTAATGTTTGTATGTTTGTTTCTTCAGCTTACACCCTTATAGGATGTTCTTCATACCCTAGTACCTTGGCCATTTCAACACATGTCCGTCTAATAATTAATTAATTTTGAAACATTCACTTCAACAAATGGAATATTCTTAATATTCAATATTTTCCTTCACAATATTTTTTGATCTGGAAGAAATAATTTTTGAAATTTTCAACATTTCTGAAAATAATATAATTAGTGTCGAACTGGCCAAGGTACTAAGGTAATCAGTTTTCCTGTGTGGGATGTCCTGATTTTTTCCAAAGGATACCTGTATACTAGAAGGGTCCGGATACAGGGCCTTCCGGATTTTGACCCCTGCCCTTGGCCTACTGGCCTCAGGATGGGACCTCAAATACACAAGGCCCTGTCTCTGGAACCTTCCCTCACTTAAAGTACAGCAGATTTTTTTCAATAAAATAAATAAATTTAGTGAGTAACTCCCATCAGTCAGAAGTTATCATGGCAGGTTGGTGGGTAACTTCTGACAAGTGGAAGTTACCCTGAGAGGCTGGCACCTAAACTGGCAAATCTTAAGGCCAATCAGGGTCCCCAAAATACAAAGGAAAAAAATGGACTCTGATTTATGACTAGAGAACATCATAGGTATGTATACTGGGCTTGAAAATTGCAAGAATTGTAGAAGAAGACGATTGGAAATCGCAATAATTGCAAAACAAGAAATGTTGTTTGCAATAGAGTTGTCTCTGAAGTCACCCTGTGTTTCACCCCCTATCTCCTCTGCTTTCGCCCCCTATCCCCTCTTTAAGTGGCATCCGCAAAGTAAGGAAATTTTATTAAATCTGGGTATGAAATGTTAAAATTCAGCATTTAATGCACAAGGTTCGAGACTAATTATAGTAGTTGTACCCTAAACCCTAAACCCAATCCGACAGAGACCTGCCCACTGACACTTACATGACACACTAGAGGAGAAAAGAACCAGCAGCTACCAAATGGAGCCTTGGAAGCCTTGAGGAAGGACATTTGGATAAAGAGGAAAGATTGAGACACTGAAATGCTGAAAGTGGCAGTGGGCAGAATATCTTCTTCCTTTGATATCTGATGTCCACATGGGAGGAATTTGGGCACATTCTAACACTGAAAAATACAAGCAAAATTGACCGCACCAAAGTTGAAACCAGCAGATGGCTGCCTGTCCCACCCAAGGAAAAACTGGATCAAGTGGCTGAATAGCACCTGCAAACCAGTTCCGTATATTGGATGACCAGTACAGCCAAGAAGGTCCACCATGTAGATGTAATGTTCCAATTTTGCAAAATTCATGGAGTCTAATCATCCAGACATAACACCATGCCTCCATCCACCAAACCTACCTGGTTGGGAGTTGACAGAAGACAAACAAAAAGTGAGATCAATTGGTTGTGCTCCCACATTTTGCATACATGTAAACCAAGCCAGTCCACACAAAGACATCAGACTCACAACCACTTTCAATAATTTACCCAAGAATATACCTGCCTTCTTCAAGTGCACCTTTGCTGTGTCATGTATTCAGCACCCCCAAAAAGGTAACAGTCTTGCCACCCGTCTTCCTGTTGCATTTGTTGGGATGATTCTAGTGCCTTCTGCCCTTCCCCACATTTCACATGTCACAATACCATGGCAGTCCAAATCATGACCACATATCAAGATGGCATCTTGTGGAACACTTTCCAAGCATCCTCAATGCTCCCATATTTCCCATATTATGTCAACCAAGCTAAAATGTCTCTCATTATGTTTGAAATCCAGGTACCATTTTTTTGTTTACAACAAGAAATTCAGATCAAGCTAATCAGCCATGTACACATCAATGGCACAAATATTATCTTTCTAAGAACAAAGAAAGCTGCACTGACGTTCTCCATCAGCAAATTGCATTTACCTACCGTCTCCAGCCTTATAGTACTATCCCACCAGTGCAAAGAACCTGAAAAGAATTTTGAGGCAGGATAACATCCAAGAGAAAGCAACAACAACAAGAGCTATGGCTCCATTGATATGTGAACTCTCCAATGAGATTGATGTTCAATTATCTTCTCTGATCTGTGATCCCACCAATCTAAAGGATCTGGAAAAAGAACTCATGCCACAGTTTCTCTCTCTGACCTCCAGGGACTGCAGAAATGCTTCCATTCAAATCCATGAGGATTTGAACAGCAGATCCTCATTTCACAACACATGTGAGGCACAGTGCCCTATTCAACATGAGACCCATGTACTAAACCATACATGAATTTTGTTTGAACATTTAGGGTTCTGGATAAGTTCCAGCACCTGCAAGCTTTAGAGAGACTGGGAGCATCATTGACAAAAAACTGCTTCAGAACCATCGAAACAAAGCCCTTGGTTTCCACCATGACCTTCTCTGGTTAAGCATGACATGCCAAATTTCTAAGCATACCCACACATTTTTCCTGTGAAATATAGACTCTCAAGCTATCAGTCATGCAGTACCGTTTGAGAAGTTCCAACAACACATCTATTATCTGATTCTCCACCTGTCCACTCCACATTTGTCTCATTGGTGGAAGGCAAGTAGAGACCAAAAAGAAGAAAACTTCACAGACAAATTGAAGAGCCTCAATGTGCAAACCATATGCACCCCAAAGGAATAGTGGAAAGAATTATGTAAAATTCCAAAAAAACCTTAAAAGACATATGGAACCTGGGACAGCAGTACTGCCCTGAAAGCAATCAATAAGAGTGTTCTAAGGGATTAGCCACCCTGAAACACAGGAAATCCATGAATCAGTGTCTGAAAGCCCCTCAACCCAGAGTAATTGTTGCACCAAGATTGATTTATGGAGGCTATCCACATTGTGGATGCATAATGAGGTGTAAAAATTATTCAACAGTCTCAATGCCAGGTAAACCTGCATGGCTAAATGCTGACAGAAGACAAACAAAAGTGATATCATTTCACTATACACCTTCTCCATACATCCATTCAAAATGTTTAAGAGCTTCCTTACTAATCCCAAGCAGGGCACGTCTGCATAGTATAGCATTCTGAGAGACCAAATTGCATGATGGCATCTTGTTGAACACTCGGGAGCAGGGCACACTCCCACCTGTCAACCAAACTATTCTCCAGAAAACATCTGATGCACAATCAATGATCTGCTCTTGAGAACACACTGCCATTTTCTAGAGCCTTTTGTCTCCAGTACTGGTTTAATTAGTATGATATGAAGCTCTGTTTTCTGGTCCAAAACAAACTTGAGCCTCATCCTGGTTTGTTGGTCCAGGTTTTGGAGCAACAACTCCAGCAGAAATGTTAACCGTGTCAAGCCCAAGTGTATCCACATTTGCAGTAACATGTCAACCAAGCTATCCCTCACAAAGACATCAGAATCTAAACCACTTTGAATGATCTCCTCATCCAAGTACCCTTCATCTGCCTACAACCAAAAATGCAGATCAAGATAATCAGCCATGCAATTTCCACATCCCAGGTATAAATGCTACACAAGAATAGACATTGCAAACCCTGCATGACTCACACCCTCCATCAGGGATACAATTTTGTCACAACATACTTGCATTTAGTTACTTTTTCCAGCCTACTACCATCCCGCTAGAAAGCACAAACAAGATTGACACAAGTGACATGTGAACTGTGATGGGATTGATGTTTAGTTACCTTCTCTGGCCTCTGATCCCACCATGGCAAAGGATGCAAAAAAGACTCCTGCCACAGTTCCTTTCTCCTGAACTCCAAGAACTGCAGAAAAACTTCCTATCAAATGATGTACTTTGATCACATAGAAGCCACGATGAAGTATTGCATAGATGGTGTCCAGATCTTTCAATTTGCTTCGGAAGATATCACTAGAATCATCAGGTCAAGATTTTTGGGCAAACAAAACGCAGTACCGTGAGATGAAGGCAGTAGACATAGGGGAATAGTACGAGAAAGCTTACAACTACTGTGATCTCCAAGTGCACCGCAATTGCAGTCTACCCATCCATGGAAGTCGAACCAAATTCACTCTCTCTCGCACCACTCGTACATTTCTCAGGCAAGCATTCCAGATTGAACAACATCTTGCAAGGACACATCCGCTTTGAATTGCCCTAGAACCGTGACAGCCTAAAGTCTTGAAAGCTGAATCTGAGGCAGTTAGTATGTTCCTACTTTTGTTGGGGGGGGTTGTATCCGGTGCGCTTTGGGAAGAATTGCGGTGCACTGGAAAGTTCGTTATAATGGGCGAAGCGGAGTTGCGCGTGCACGCAGACACGTAACAGTACAAGCTTCGCCTCCTGATCAACTTCCCTCTATTCCATGTGGTGGTGGTGCAGCTGCTGCTATTGTGGTCGAGCAAAGAGTCAGATCTTGCACACGACAATTACAATTGCTTCACTGTTGATGAAGACATTAGTGCTTCGCAAAAACATTGGCGATTGCTCGCTGTCTCCCCCTCCTCGCAAACCAAGAGCATCCCAACCAAACCCGGATCTCTCTTAACCTTGTTGTTCCTTCACTAGTACTTTGCTAGGGATTTACATACATGTATATTTTCACATCTAGTTTTTTGGATGGCTTGATCTTCACATCCAATTTTACAGACGGATATATATCTTCACATCTAGTTTTTTGGATAGATCTTCATGCATCTAGAGTTTTTTCTTGGATGGCTTGATTTTCACACCCAATTACATAGATGGATAGATCTTCACATCTAGTTTTTTGGATAGATCTTCATGAATCTAGAGTTTTTTTTTGGATGGCTTGATTTTCACACCCAATTATATAGATGGACAGATCTTCACATCTTTTTGGGATAGATCTTCATGAATCTAGAGGTCTTTTTTGGATGGCTTGATTTTCTCATCCAATTACATAGATGGATACATCTTCACATCTAGTTTTTTGGATGTATCTTCATGAATCTAGAGTTTTTTTTTTGGATGGCTTGATTTTCACATCCAATTATATAGAGGGATAGATCCTCACATCTAGTTTTTTGGATAGATCTTCACATCTTTTCATGTCAAAGGCCAATGGGTAACTGCCCCATGGCTGAGGTTAGAAGGCACATTGCACACACAATCTTGAAACTATAACAGCCCGATGGGCTCACCGTTGTAGTTCTCTTTTTCCTTAACACTCATGAGTTCACTTTTTGAGTGAAACTAGTTTGGGGAACAAAGGATTTTGGTCTTTGGTTTTCATATATGTTTTATGATGTGATTTGATTACATTGTCTTCTTCTTTTCATTTTCAATTCTGGAAGTTTTGATTCATTGCATGTACAATCTTTGTGATGCGCTTTGTTTAAATTGTCTTCTTCTTTTCCTCTTCAATTGTGGAAGGTTAATTTCATTGCATGGATCATTATGCATTTACTTTTTTCATGAGGTGTATATGACACAACTTTCCATTCATACATGCTTCCTCTTATTTTCCCCTTGTCCATCCATATAATCTAGGTGTACTTTGTGTTTTGGTACTTAAAATTCTTATATTCTAAGTTTTCCTACCAATCTTAGACATCTCTTGCATCTTTTTTCATTCATAATTTTTTTCTCAATTATATTCTAAATTTTCTTACCAATTTATATATTCTAACTTTTCATACACATCTTATACATCTTTCACATCATTTCTCTCTTTTCATCTTTTTTTCTCAATTGTAATTTCATTCTTGGTTTGGATTATTTGTTTGAATCCCTCACAATCTTATGACTTGAAGGACACTATGATGGTGTAATAGAATTACATGATGAATTATATTGTGCAATGACTTTGAGCAACCCTCTTAGGTCTAATAACCCATAATTGTCAAACTAAACACAACCACATCAAAATAATCTTTCAACACAGTATTTATAAAAGCCTTTGGTGGATGTAGCAATTCACATTGTCACATATAAAACCCATTTTTTTGGTCCATAAGAAAGAAAACTTACAAGAGAAAGATTACCTAAAAAGAAGTGGGGATTAAGCTTTAAAACCATTCTTTTTGTACCTTTCTTATCTTGGAATTGAAAACTTTCTTATCTTGGACTTGAAAACCTTATGATTATAACTTTATATTTTTCCCTTCCTTAACAACATTGCCATATTCATCCATAGCTTGCACATTTTGTATTGGGAGTAATACAAAAGACATATCCTCTCCTTAATCAACAAATTTCAAGTGGAAGTTCTTGACTGAATTGCCTTCACTTGCAAATCATAAGCTAGGTTTTGAGTTTTGAAGACTCACATTAACATTCTAGGATTCATAATGCTAGAAGCCTTTGGTGTTTCTCACCTATGAACACACAATTTGGGACTTGGTGAAAACTTGTTAAAAATTACATGTAACAAATTGGGAACACCAATATCCTATATCAACATTATAACACATGATGTGAAAGCACCATGAGATCTTTCCCAACGTGATCCAATCCATGGAAGACATCATCAGTTCATACGTTGTTCAAATTGGCCTTAATAAAGCCCCATGCTCATGCCATGTGACTTGATATTTTACTATTATCACATAAATCTAACATTTAAACATAGGCTGAAAAATATTTGTAAATGCTTGGATGCAAAACATTTTTATGACTTTTAATACAAAAATACAATTTTTTCCATTGTGAAATTATGGAAAATGGTTTGTTGAAATGGTTTATTGTATTATCTTATTAAAAATGGAAGATGTTGAGCTTTCACAATTCATTTCAAGAAAAATCAACACTTAAAGATAAATGAAGTTAAAAGCTTGAAGGAATTGTTGTGTGTGGTAATTCAAGCATGAACATTCCCCTTGAATCTACCATGATAAGGTGGGCTTGGACATTAACAACTCCCTTCCATTTGTTCGTTACAAACTAATGCACAATCTTGTTTTATGGTTTGGTCACAAGAACTAAAGTTCAATTTAATGATCAAATTCATGATGAATTTTGTGGTTATGAATATGGAATGCACAACAAGCACACACCTCATATTAATTGCTAAAGTACACTTCTCATTTTTTCAACTTTTATGTTCCTTTATACGAAATATTCTAACGAAACAAGAAATCTTGTCATTTTGAATGCCTTCCCCATGCAACTAGATGTTTGATTTCACCACAACTTGACCAATCTTGGGTTTCCATGCACAAATAGTAAAATTTTGCACTAGTTGTTGAATATAAATGAAGGGGGTCACAATGCTCATTGTGTTGTTCAATAGCATGGAAATTAAAATCCCAATTTACATTTTTGGTAATTCAAAATGTAAAAAAAAAAATTTCATTCATAAACCACAAAAATGTTCTAATAGTTTTTTCAATATCTTGTCCACTATCAATGTCATTACATATGTGTATTCACACATAACAAATTGTTCTTATTACCAAACCACAAAATTAATGATTCTTTTCATATATTGTCCACTATCAACATCATTACATATATGTATCCATTTATGCATGATAAGTTGTTCTTGTTACCAATACAACACATTTTACATTCATTGAAAGGAGGATTTTTTTTTTTTTTTCATTTTCATTGTCATGAGACCTTTAACAACATAGTTTTAGTTTATGTTACAACATTCATTATACACATGATGTGAGGCTTTTTCTTCAACATGATGAAAACTTGAATATCACAGTTTTAGTTAATGTCACTTGACATGAATTTCACATGTGACATTTTTTTAATTTTTATTTATTTATAATTATGTATCTATCAATGTTGATCAATATTCAATTTGAAACAAAATTCCATCATGCATTTTTAATTCTTGACTAAAAGACCAAAGTTTATATTATATTAACCTAGGATGAAACTTGGTTAATTTAGGCTTAGCCCTGGTTAGCTAGATGTAGCCTAATAGGTTTAACACATGTTAATTTAGGTAGTTTTGGTTGGCTTAAGTTTAACCTCAACTAACCTCATTTTAGTTTGGGTTTTATTTATTTAGCCTTGGTTAACCTAGGTTTAACTTAAATCTCACCTTGGATAACTTAATATTTGTGTTCCAAGGTTAACCCAATTTTAGCATATGATTAACTAAAGTTATCCCAAATTTAATGTTGGTTAGTTTAAATTTAGCTTAGGTTTAGCCAAAACTATTTTAGGTTTAACCTTGGTTAGCTTAACTTTAATTTAGATTTAGCTTTGATTAACTCAGGTGTAATTTCAATAAGTTTAATTTTAGGTTAAATAATAGGCAACTTATTTGGTAGGTTTTTTGGATTTTAAACCTTTAATGTAATAAAACATTTTACAACATTTTTTATTATTTCTTTTTGCAAAACTAGGGGAAAATAATGTTCTATAAAATTATAAGGTAGAAAAATGTTCTCAATTATTAAATACATGTTTTCCCATGGTGCATTAGGGTGAAAGCATCCTTGGGTGGTAGCACTAAGAACCACCTCAAAAAAAGGTTAAGGAACCAAAAACAACTATATCATTTTCCTAGGTCATTTACTTTAAATGTTTTCACAACCATAATTTTTTTCTCATGTTTATTAATTACATGCACTAATATATAGCTTGAAGTTTATTTTGGAATAAAAGAATTGGAAATTATTGAAATTTTGTATTCTTAATTAAAATGGCCCTTTCAAAAATTGATATCCTTCACTTTGGAAATTCATAACTAAATTATATTTACTCAATTAATTGCCTGATAAAAACTTGAAAATAGAATGACTTCCAAATTACTTTAGAAAAAAATTTCCCAAAAAATTCCCAAATCATGTTTCAAATTTGTGTTCCTAACCAAAAAGTTCAAGGAAAGGAACCAACGTTACATTCTTGAAACTTTTATAAATGTAATGATCAAGAACACTAAAATGCACAGTATTTTTTATATTATTAGATTTTCAAAATCTATGGAACTTGATAAATGTATTCATTAAAAATATATATGTGAAAATATTTATTTAAATGTTTCCTATGGTTTTCAAAGTTCGATGGGTCTAGGAAAATCAAAGTGTGACATTTCTAATGGTACCACCCAAGGACACTTTTGCCCATTGGCTTAACAAGAAGTTTTTGAATTTTCATCAAATTTTGTATTTTCCTTCCCTTATAATTTTCTTAGATTTTGGCATTTCAAATAAATAATTTTTATAAAATTTGACATTTCCAAAATCAATTTAATTTTTCCAAACGTGAAAAGGTATTATGATACTCATTGAATGTCAATGTGGAAGTTGACCCTAGGTTAAGATATTAATTCACTAAAGCAACTCAAGAAAATAAATCAAGGCACCAATTTGCAATTAATCTTATTCATTTTTCACATTTAAACATAAACTTAACAAGCTATTATAACATTTTTGTAGCAATTTATTAAAGAGGAGTCCTCAAAACAATTCAATGGTCCAAATCCAACAATTTGATAGTCACAAAAGTTTTTCTAACTTCTAAGCAAAAATCTACTCCACAAATCAAACATTTACATTTTTTTTTAACTCCAGTACTATAACCCTTATTTATATGCATACATGGTAGAAAAAGAGAAGGCAACTTGATGAGGAAAGCAATCAAAAAAATTCCACAAACATGTCTCTTTAAATGCATCACATGCAACAATATTAATGAGACTAAAGGCTAGGGGTTACTTGCAAGTGGCAAAGTTCAAGCTTGTGCATAATGATCTCATGTTTCATTGAAGATAACTTTTGGACTCCACTACATGAGGGATATAGTTGTTGCACATGGTCAAACTTCATTTATTTATCATACCCTCATTGCATTTGACCTTTTTGTGACTTTCTAACAACACTAACATCTATTTGCATTGATCACAACCATGAAACTTGAGGAAAACATTGTGCATAATAGTAAAACAATATATGAAAATGATGATATAAGTCAAGGAAGGAGAAACAAACTCAATTTCTAAACAAGATGAGAATATGTGCACACGTTGCTAAGCACTTGGATCTTTAAAAATATTAGACTCCAACAATCAATATTAAAAATCATTGAAGGTTAAATTCCTTTCTATGATTACAAATTGATTTGAAGGTGTTTTAAGAAATGGAATGTCAATGAATTGACATTGAAAAGAAAAACATTTGCATACTTATTCAAACATTAAGGTTTTATAGTAGGCACATCAAAACGGACAAGGTTAATGAACTATAAAGTATAAAATTCTTATGGCTATAAGGTGTTTATAAAAAGTTGCAAGGTTTAGAAGGCATTAAAAGTCAAACCCAAAATTTTCAATTTTCTTAGCATCACTTTGAACCTATCAACAAAAAGGACTTCAAAAAGTTTTTCCTTACAATTGTAATTGTATTTCCATATAACAATTGTACATAAATATGTATTGGTATTTTTCTTTGACTTGCAACTCAACGTTTACACATATATTTAATGAAATGCAACGTATGTTAAGTTTTAAAGCACTTTCAACCTATTGGAACAAGAACATTGAACATCACAAAACATCCATACATGGGTGAATGTGGAACATAATTTTAACTATATCTATGTTGTTGACCACACACATTAATGGCCTTGATTACCCATCTAAGTCAATTGATTATATACTTGGGACGATAAACGAGGCTTTGCAATTGCAACTAAAGGTTGTGCTTTTGGACAAATTGCTCCAAAGGTCTCCATCATGTTCATGTCCTCAGGTTTGATCCCTGGTTGTGCAAACCAATCAAATGCATGAAGAATTGTTGCAAGACTATACTGCACCATAAGTTGTGCAAGATCCAAACCAGGGCATCGTCGACGACCTGATCCAAATGGTAGTAGACTATAACTTGACCCTCCAAGTTTGATATTGGAATTGGAAAATCGATCAGGATCAAACTCTAAAGGTTTCTTCCATACTTTTGGGTCACGACCAATAGCCCAAATGTTCACGAAAACAGTTGTGTTTGCAGGAATATTGTAATTCAAAATTTGAACATCTTCACTATTAAAGTGAGGGACTCCTAGTGGAAGGGCAGGGTGTAAACGAAAGTTTTCTTTGATGATGGCTTGTAAGTAAGGTAAATTGGGAAGATCTGACGGAAGCACTGGCCTTGTCATACCCACGATTGTGTCAAGTTCTTCTTGTGCCCTCTTCATAATTTTAGGATGGCGAATGAGTTCAGTTAATGCCCATTCCATGGTGATTGCAGATGAGTCTGTTCCTCCTCCAAGCATATCCTGTAACAAAAAAAACAATCATGAACCAAAAGTTATATACACAACACAACATTGATGAACATACTTGGAATGTTACACACACATCTTGTTAAAATAAATGGATTATAGTGGTGTGTACATACCGCCAAAACTCCCATTATTGATCTTTCGTCAAGTTTTCCATCATGACTCAGCAAAGTTTCAACAAAATCTGTCACAGTGGAGTCGGCAACCATTTTGTTTCCATTTCGATACTCGTTCAAGATTATGGAAAGACTATTTGTTGCCCGATTACTTATGTGCTTCATTTGCCTTTCAAGGCCTTGCACATCAAATGGCTTCAAAATTGGTATGAGATCACTAATGTTAAATTTACCTCCTACCTCTCCCATCTCTATAACACAATCAACAAGCTCATCAAATTCCTTTTTTAGAAAAGAATCTGATATTTCACGATATTTTCCAAACAACATGCGACAAATGTTATTGTTAGTTAATTCATGGAAAATAGGCCTCAATTTCATGACTTTCCCTTCTTGGTTGTACTTGGCAATTTTCTCCACCATACGTGCGACCTCTTCTTGGCGCCCAGATTCAAAAGTTTTGAGCCTTGCTTGTGTGAGAAGTTCTGTAGCACATATCTTGCGAAGTAGGCGCCAATTGTCTCCATATGGTGAAAAAACAACATCAGAATATTCAAAACCCGCATATTTGCCTATGATTGAAGAAGGTCTAGAAGCAAAATCTGCATCATGGATCTTCAACACCTCCAAAGCCATTTCGGCATTTGAAATTACGATGTGATTCAAGTATCCCAAGCGCATGTACATTATTGGTCCGTACTTCTTTGCAAGCAATTCCAAAGAACGATGAGGTAGTTTGCTCAAATAAAACAAAGATCCAACTATAGGCCAGTTGGGTGGACCAGGGGGTTGAGATGTCCCCTTTGGAATGAGCCATGCAAAGGATAATAACACACTAATTGCCCCAACAACAAGAAACCAAAAATTGAACACATACTCCATGTTCAAGTTGAATTTTTTGTGGAAGATTGTGTGATTACAAATAGAAACTTCAACTATGGTCTCCTTTTATGCCCTTCTAGTAGGAGGTCATGAATTGGGTGCTCATGCAAGACTGGTTATTATATGACATATGTGTTGCCCACCTTGTTATTGATCCACAACTATTTTTTATTATTTTGAATTTATAATATATTCTTCAATACCGATCTAAATAATATTTAAATATCACAACCAAAATGACAAGAATGTAAGGCAATTTGTAATTAAAAGAATCCTTGGATCAAGGCTAGACAATTGTTGGATGGCAATCACATAAATTCCAAGATTAGGTCAATGCTTTATAAAGTAGGAGATGAATATTTTTCAACAAGACAAATCAGTTTTTTTAACACCCAAAGAAGGGATATCATCTTACTTTATTTGTGCATGTTTTAAAATATTTAGGATGATGTATAAAAATTGTCACTTTCCTATACTTTGACCCTTGCATGATGCAAAAAGTGGGAATAGCTCAATATTATATATAGATATGTCAATGTGATCAATATTAAATAATTTGGGGTGATAGTCAAGACTTCTTTTTCTTTTTGGTGACGAATGTCTTTTACCAATCCATCACTCAAACAAAACAAAACAAAAAAGCCCCCACTTTGGTAGACTCATCAAATAGAACTTGTACACATGGCCTAGCAATGTCAGCAAAAGAACTTGGACTCTTTGTAAACTCCCATGCAATTCAAAAGAAAACTTTTCCACATGGCCCAATGACGTAAGTGTGGTGAGCAAATTTTTGCCACTCCCAAAGATGTGTTGAGGAATGAAATAATAAAATCATACTTGAAACTTTTTTTCAAAGTCCTAACCAAGTTTAAATTATTGATTTTTGAAAGGTTAAAATTGAACTTTATTTTCATAAGTCCTTTCAAATTTTTAATTTTCTGTTTTTTTTAAAATTTTTTTTTTTTTGAAAGGGCATGTTTTAAAAATATCTAAAATTGATTTTTTAATCCATATGGACTTTATGTGCTTTTGTTTTAATATTATCCAATTGCATCCACTATAGAAGATGAAATCAATGTTTTTTTTTCTAATGTTCGAGTTTTGACTAATGGCCTAGGTTTGAGAGGGTCATAAATGCCTAAGCATTTGATAATCAAATATTATAGTAATGACATTTTAGAAGTAACAACCATGTGCATTTCAACATTTTCGAATTAGCGAAAAGTGAGCCACAATATAATACCTACACCCAATGATATATTCAAAGTTAAATTAGAGTAACACTTAATGAAGATACTTTAAATCAATATACAGAACAAATATATTTATAGGTTTAGAGGGTAAAATAATCCCTTCACAATTTGGCGACCATAGTTAGGATCACATTGGCACACAGCATAACATCCTGGTTTTGTAGGAAGTATCAAGTGGCACCTTTTGTCCCCATTACACAGTACCCATTGTTGATCCCCTGCAAAGTATTCTATAAAAGTATCAAACAAAAGTCTTTAACCATAAAAATCATTGCAAATGTCTAAGGTCAGCCTCGTCATTGTTGTATGACTGATTTTTATTAGGAACCATTTCCTTTTCCGTTGTTTTGTCTCCCTTGGACCTGGCTCAACTGGGGATGGCAGGAGTGAAAATTTTATTTCAAGAAATGCAACTTGAGGAAAATAAATCATTTTTAGAGAAAATATCAAGAGCAAGAAACTAGACACTTGACCAAGACAAGAAAATCCAATATAGAAAGAAGCAAATTCCATTGATTTGGGCACCTTGGGTTTGGACATTAGACCAAGGTGTCCATTGGCCAAAGAGGCTCAATAAGAATAATATTAACAGAGTGGCGGATTTTATCGGCTCTACTTTCAATCTGTGTAGAAAATATAGAGAAAGGCTTTTGGCGTAGATTTGTTGTGGGTTGATTAATGGCCAGGGTGAACCAGCATCCCCCTTAGATTTGAACTGAGAGACCCTGATTTAGTCTAAGCATGGGATATTGGTAATACCTAGTTAGAAATAATTTAAATAATTTGGGAATTTGACCATGGTATCAACTACCAACGAGGGTGCTGGTTCATTCACTCAAGGCGACCATTGCTCGAACCCTGGTGTAAAAGAATGACCAACTTGTGGTCAGCAGTTGACACTTCCACCATTTTTTCAATTGGGAGGACCCTAAGCCCCGGGACCAAGAGTTGAATTGTTTATTGTAAGATCGGAAACCTTTCCCAAAAGTGGCAGGGGAATCAAAACCTTTTTCTGCTTGACTTTAACTTTGGTGACATCGTTGCCCCGTTTGCACACCAACATCCCAGTCCAACAGTCCAGATTACTAACCAATAAATTTTCCTTTGCATTTAGTGATGTCATGACTATGTCAGTTCTTAGTCCCAGGCACCCATGTCTTCAAATATTTGTTGGAAGTGACACAAGCTCGTATGTACTGTTGACGTCGAACAACAAAAATTTCAAGGCCAAAATGGTCAATGTACTATTTTACTGTTTAGTGATGTCCATGACTACATATGTCGATCTTAATTCTTAGTCCCCCCCCCCCCCCCCCCCACCCGTTTTTTATTTTTTTTAAGATAGCAAAACTTTTTGTTTTTTTTTATTTTCAATCAACAAAAAACATCTCTCTCCATATCCATAAATCTAAAAAAAACGGGGGGGGGGGGGGGGGGGGACTAAGAATTAAGATCGACATATGTAGTCATGGACATCACTAAACAGTA
>Ga0116229_10001247_pt1 | contig 39244 bp, 33 predicted proteins | sample S1TSphgellanicum_3_FD_87313 | JGI IMG/M metagenome (GOLD analysis project Ga0116229, IMG submission 87313) | Host-associated microbial communities from peat moss isolated from Minnesota, USA - S1T2_Fc - Sphagnum magellanicum MG | ecosystem: Host-associated > Plants > Peat moss > Unclassified...
AAGTCATGAAGGTGTATTTGGAATGTAGTTAGGAAATGTGTTGGTAATCACCACAATGCCACCAATTATTGTGGGGTGTCATCAACAAGAAAACACGCAAGCTTCCAACTAGGCATCCTTGAAAAGAGCTTAACTTTTAATGGGGCTAACCATTTTATCAAATCATTTTGTGTTTGTCAGGAAATGACAATCCATGCAACTAGGATCCTAGTCCAATGTGAATCAAACACCATTAAAATGAAGAGGTGGAACTTCACATTATTAGTGCCAAAAGTTGCATCCATTGAAATTGTTTCATTGTGTCCCCATGTGAGCATTGATTCCAATTGGGCGAGTGTTTGGATCCCAATGGTGAATGACGCTTGAATCCCACCAACATCCATTGCTTCCTAGAAAAAAAAACACATCACCCTAATGATTTCATCGTGTACCTCAAGCTCAATTGGGTCCAAATGAGGTTTTTAAGTACTTGAGACATTTAAAGAACATATAATGACATCCAAATTACATATTCAAGATCATCTTGGCCATGTGCAAGCTCACCCTTAATGCCAATATGGCACAATGATAAAAGGGTATCTCAACCACCTTTAGTTGTACATATAATCACTTGACTGAAAATGCTACCAAACAACCATGTTTGATGGAACTAATATGATTTGAGTCACCATGATGATCTCCATACCATACCCACATTCATACTTACATTGCATTCAATCAATTAAGGAAAGGTTGCATTCCAATTTTGTGTACTACAATTATAGTAAATAACAAGAAAATGAAGGCAATACCTTCATGTGATATATACCAAATATGCTTGAGGTGGTGCCGAATTGTGCGGTTTTTGACATTTTTTTGTGCAAGCATGTTCTTGTGGATGTTCCACTCCATTGGGGTACATAGGTCACCTTGTTCACCCTCCAAGAAGTCTTGGACACGTGCATATGGGATGTATGCCACATCAATGGATTTCTTGTTTGAACCCCCGTGGCGTTCACCTTTAACCCACACCAAGTCCACATTGGAAAATGGTGGCTTGCTTGGGTTTTGGACTTGTATATTTTGGCCTTGGGATTTCGACCCATGTCTTTGACCTTCCTAGAAATGCCTTCAATATTCTATCCCAACAATAAACATGAAAAAGGTTATTGCATGGTATATGCATGGTTGTCATTAAATAAATGAATGATGAAAAAAAATCTCTGATTTTGAATTGTTTTTATGACACCCATTATACTATAAAGTGCAATATCTTCATTATCACAATCATGGTGTTTAGGGTTTTCTATATATGAATCACACAATTTAAACCACAAATACCATGATGCCCAATGTTCAACTTCTAAACCCTATAGGAAAAACATGACTTTTTTGGCCATCCAATTTTGCACTCACAAAACAAAACCTATTGGAATACACAATATGAAAAAGATGTATAATAAGTTTTAATGGTAACTATTATGTGAGGTTTAGCATTGTGTTAGGATAGTCAGCTAGGCTTACATCTCTTTGGGTTATACACCTAGAACCCTCAACCTTAAACCCCCAAATATTTTATGAGCAATAAACATTGTGGACCCCATCAAACATGTGATTATATATATATATATATATATATATATATATATAAATTAAAAAATTATGTTGATGTAAATCTCCATACCCTATGCCCTAAACTCACCCTATGCAGTGGGGGTTGATGGTTAATGGTGAAGAGGAGGAAAACCATAAATAAACAAACATTAATGGAAAAATACATTATAATAAAATAAATGCATAAATAAATATAAAATAAGCATATAATTAATTCATTGGGCAAGCACAATGAAAAAGTACAAATATTTTACCCTAAAGTCAAGTTTGTCATTAAATAATTATCAAAATAGTGAAATGATTTTTTGTGAAAATATGAAATTGACATGTTGAAAATCATCATAATTATCATAGGTTACATTCTAAATAATTTCATTGCTCATATGACAATATCATAATAGATCATGAAAAAATTCAATAATTTCAAATTTTAAAAGTGAATTAATTTTTTGAAAAAATAAATCGTTTTGTCTATTTGGAAACTGACCGTAGGCTATGGTATTATAATTAAAAATTTGTTAAGGGGGTAGGATGATTACATGGTTTTGGATGAACAAGGCATTTAGGATAGGGATTGATCATGGAGCATTGTAGGTTTGAATTCTAAATTCTTGTTGGTTTTGAATCATGATGATGTGACTTGGGACTACCCAAAGATGGGAGTTCTAGGGAAAAAGATTTCATTATTAGACACATAGTTTTGGGGAGTAAATATAGTTGTAGGTACTTTGTAATAGAAAACCACAAATTTTGTTTTTGTTATACCACAAATTTTATTTTGTTGTTTGGATTTCATTTCAATAGAACATGGAATTTTGCTATAATTCTTATTGAGTTTTTAGTAAAACAAAGAAGTAGAAACTTTTGCAATGATTTCCATATCCAAATTGTTGTGTGAATTTTCTATTGTATCGAAAATGTAATGAAATGAATTGTAGTCTTGTCTTTAAATTTTTCTACATTATATTTTGAAGTGTAGATTCTAGTTATATGAAATAACCATGAGTTTAATGCTTTAATGAACTATAAAGTCAAGTGTGTTTAGAATCAAGGTAGAAATTATGAATGTGTCATATTTTAGTGCAAATTTGTTGTTATAGTACTATGGAATAATTTTGCAAGCATTAAATCCACTACTACCAAAAATCATCAAAGGCTGAGGAAAAGATATTATTCATACCTCTTTTAAGTGAAGAGTGGGCTTGGCTTTCCTTGAAAAAAGATAGAATGAAATGATCTTGATCCATATATGTGGAGTTGAAGGGTTTGATATAAAATAAAATCTTATTTAAACATTTTTTGGTCCATATTCTATTAAAATTGAGGTGCCCCAAATTTTTAGTGTAATAAAAATTTAGCAAACCCAAAGGCCCAAGATTAGGTACACATTTGGGGGCTTAAATTAAATAAACTCTACTTGGATTTGTACAATACGCATTTAATTAGGCCAAAATGGAGGCAAACCAGCATGGGAAATCACATTAGTGGACATTGTTCGAATTTTCAATACTCGCATTTTTTTCATTTGAACATCGCAATGGGAAAATTGGGGGGCTTAGTCATATTAATGACCAAACAAATAGGTATGGTTGGGTAATGTCTGGTATGTACCTACTTAGGTGACCAATAGGTATGAAAGTGAAATCACGGCTATTGTTTAATGCAAGCAATAATCATATCTAGTAAGTTGCAATTATCTTCATCTAAGCATTACCAGGGCCTTGTGTGAACAAATCGAAGGGAAATGTAATACTTGCATTTTTTCCATTTGAACATTGTGATGGGCAAATGGCGGGGTTGGTCGTACTGATGACTAGGCAAGTAGGTATGATTGGGTGGTGTTTGGTAGGTACTAACTTGGGTGGCTAATAAATATGAAAGTGAAATGATGGCTATTATTTGATGCAAGCAATACCTATATTCAAATAGCTACAATTATGTTCATATGGGCATTATAGGTGGCTTGTGTGAACAAATCCAAGGGAAATGCAATACTTGCATTTTTTTATTTGAGCATTGTGATGGGCAAATGGGGGGTTGGTCATATTAATACAAGGCAAGTAGGTGTGGTTGGGTGGTGTTCGATATTAGATACCTATTTGGGGTGGCTAGTACGTATGAAAGTGGAAGGATGACACAATCATTTACATGATGAAATGCAATACCTTCATCAAATTTTGTCCTTTAATGGCGCCACATGGATTGCAATACCTACATCTCGTTTAATCAACATTTCCTCACATTTGTGTGGTGTGTAGGACATTGGTAGGTGCATAGGGGTACATGGGTAAGTAGGTAGGTATATGAGTGTCACTTGGTAAGTAGATGGGTGGGCAAGTAGGTAGGTGGGGATGAGACTAAGTCATTTGAAATATGTAGGTGAATAGGTAAGTGGGAAAAAGAATGGGCTAGGGTTGGTGGTTGGGAGGTAGGCTAATGGGTGGGAAGGTGTGGTGTTGATGTGGTCAAGTGGGTCCAAAGAAAAACCCCAACATTTTTTTTGGGAAGTCCAGGGGCTAAAAAGGCATAAAAAATAAGTCAAATTTTCCTAACCACCTTGGTCCAAGCTGGTTAGCATAGGGATAGGAGAGGACAAAAAATCAACAACCATCCGTTGGACTATCCATCCAAATGATGCGTTTTTGGGTGTTGGTTCATGTTAGCCTAGTGAACCTATGGGATGAAAAGAAGTGAAATAAAATCATCTTGGATGAAGACCTAATGAATGGGCATATCAAGTACCGAATTCTAAAAATGACAAGAGAAGGATTACTTGAATGTCTTTGGACTTCTGGATTTTGGGAATTTTGCTTTGTGTTGTTTATTGCAATTTAATTAGACTAGGATCTTCTCAGAAGGGACCCAAGATATCAAACTAATACAAAAGATGGGGGTGTAAACATGGATTGGGAGAAAGAGCATTTGAAGCCCAACCCTGCCCAACCTATTCATGATAGAACCTATTTTAAAAGATAATGTTGCAAACCAAGATAACCCCATTAACTGTCAAGAGAAAATACCAAGGGGTGAGGAGGTAGATGACCTTTTGATTTTAAAGAAAAGAAGGCAACTTCCTATAAACAAAATCACATGTTGGGAGTTGGTGGCAGAAGTTCAAATGATGGTAAATGTTGAGTCAATTTGTGAAACAAAGGTGACCATTGATGATGACAATGTTGGTGAAGGTTGTGAGCAGGAGTGGAGGGATATTTGGAATGATATGAATTGTTTCCAGCTCATACAAACTGCACAAACACCTTCTAGTGCCATTGAAGAAGAAATTTTAGTGGATCAAAAAGTGGGCACAAAACTATGTTTGGAAGGGATTCGATCAATTATGTTTCTAGGATATGATGGTGCCTAAGCCTGATGAGAGGAAGGACATTGTTTTGGAAATGTATATGGAGATTGGGCATTTTGGAGAACAATGAACAATTGTTGAAATCTATAAACAATATTATTGGCATAATAGAACTGAACAAGTTAGGGCCACTATCAAGGCTTGTAAGGAGCGTTAACTAGTTAAATAAACGGGAAGTATTAGGTCAAATGTGGAAGACCTAAAAAATATTCCAATATGTGATCTATTTTATAGAGTCACACTTGATATTACAAGACCATTACTAGAGACCAATGTGGGAAACAAGTATATTCTTGTTGCCATTGACCACTACTCTAAATGGTGCAAAGCAAAAGTTATACCATATCACATTATAACCACTACCACTAGATTTTTGAAAAAATATTTCATATACAAATATGGAATGCCTAATTTTATTCTTACTAACAATGGTGGTGAGTGGTTTGTTGAATTTGACAATCTACGCAAGGTTTATGGCATTCACATCAATACATAATGCCATAATGGCCTAGGTGTAATAGGATGGTTAAAAAGTTAATCAAAACCATCAAACACAAAATCACTATGATGTCCATTTTTCAAGAAAATGTAAGCAACTAGGATGTGCAGTGACCTAAGGTATTATTTGGTTACAAATGTGGGATCCAAGTAAGCACAAGGTTTTCTCCTTTTATGGTGTTGACTGGGCATACTCCTAGATTGAAAGTTGACAATCAGCTTTGCATGTTGATTTAAACATTTGATGAGGAAATGAATTTCGAGCAATTGACTAAACAAATGATTTCTGAAAGTGCAATTCATTTCTAAGTTGCATAAGTCAGTATTAAGCAATAATGCACAAGCTTAGGTACAATAAAAAAAGACGTATGTGCTACGAAAAGGGAAAAAAATGTTTCCTTCTTTTCAGGCTGGGCATGACTTGGTGAAGATGAAAAATCCAAGTAAGAAAAACACTTTAATAGGAAGTTGGGAAGGACTTTATTTGTTTGTGGGATATGTCAATGAGCAAGGGGTTTGGAACAAGATGATGGCAAAAGAAAATGTATCATCAAGGGTAAGGATGAACAACAATGGGAGTGTCCTAAAATAAATTTGCAATTGTACTTCCTAGAAGCGTGATCAATAATAGTTGTGGGGATTTAAATTCATAAGGGAAGTATCACATATGTGGGATGAAAAGAGATGAAATAAAATCATCTCGGATGAAGACCTAATGAATGGGCATATTAAGTGCTAAATTTTGAAAACGACAAGAAAAGGATTAGTTGAGTGTCTTTGGACTTTTGGATTTTTGGAGTTTTTCTTTGTGTTGTTTATTGTAGTTTATTTATGCTAGGAAATGTGTGGTGTGTGCTTGCTTTGTGGAAAGCTAGAATGGTGGAATTGATGAAGGTTTTTTGGAGCTCTTCATGGTTTTCGGAAATGGCAGGCTTTGCAAAGGATATTAGTGAATAAGAAGAGCAGGTTGCTGAAAGCTAAATAGTTTCTTTCTTTTTCTTTATGTGGTGAAGTTTGTGATTTGTGAGATGGTGAATGGGAGGAATGCCCTAAACCATAATGCTTTTATGTATCCGAATTCCAGGTCTTCTTCCATTGTGTTTTGGAATAAGGATTTAAATTAAAAAATTAGAGAAAATGAATAAAAAATGTAAAGATGTTGGAATTGATGAAACTCCCTAGAGGACAACATTGGTCGGTTTGAGAGGATACCAATTTGTGGGGATTTTGTTTTGGGTCTTTCAAAAAGTTGAAACTGTTTCCTAGGAACTCTAGAGAAGTTAGTGTCATTTTTTTGCGAAAGAGGGTTTTATGTTGTGGGATTCACTTTCTTATTGTCGCATGTCTGAGTGAGTTGGTGGGAAAAGCTTCTATGGAATTTCAATTGGGTAGTTATCTAGAAAGTTGAAACCCTAATTTTGAAAACTCTAAGGAATTGGTGTAGTTTGGGATGCCATCCTTTTTTTGTTACATTTTTGGGTAAGTAGTGGGGAAAAGTTCCTTGGGTTTTTGTTGTAAAAATTGGTTTTGTGTAAAACCATGATGGCCTAATGAGAGAGTTCAAAAAGTGCTAATCCAACAATTTCTACAAAAATATTTCTATGTAGAAGTTAGTTTTGTTGAAATATAAAACACTTAGTGAAGCCATATAGTTGTACTTCAATAATTGTAATGGTTATAGGAGGTTTAAGGATATAATTTGTGGTAAAGAAATAGGAACCTAGTTGTTGTTTATGAACTAATGGAACTGTGTGAAAATTGATTATTGAATGCATAAGTTTCTTGAGATTCCCATTTGCCTCCTTTTTTTTATCACAAACCATCTTTTACAAGCCTATTACAACTTAGTTGCTGATGAAACCCAATTGTCCCAATTATAAACTGGTGGGCAACTTCTACTATTAATAAAAAAAGGTCATGTATGTAGTTAGATAGATAGGTAGGTAGGTAGGACAGACATGAAGAGGCTACTAATGTTCCATTTAGACTTAGAGTTAGTGACAAAGTTAGGGCCTGCCATTAGGCTAATGTTTGTTGACAAGGTATAATAGCTCACTATTTTGCAATGAAGGTATCTACTTTACATATCATCATTCAAATGTAGGATATGTTTTTGGTTGTAAATACAATATGTACCATGCGAGCCAACCTTTGTTCATGATCAAATAGCCATACCATTTTAATTTGCTCTTTACTTTGGGTTCATTGCTATCTGCTGAAAATTTTCAAAGCTTTCTTTTCTTTGTAATTTTTTTGCATCGTGTTCTCAAAGCTTTTCTTCACAAGATCAAAATGTGGAAGAACGTGAGTGCAAGAAGCAACAATGCAAAGTGTGAAAACATGATGGCAGAGTATGAGAAGTGTTGGTAGCAGAACTTGTAGTGACAACAAAGTGTCAAGACACGACATAATGGCAGTGCATGAGGAAGCATTGGCAGGAGAGCTTGAATTGGACTGTGCATCCATGTGGTGTGTTCGTGGGTGCTAGTTCATGTTGGCTCAGTGAACATCCTTTGCAAGCCTATTACAACTTAATTGCTGATGAAACCCAACTGTCCCAACTGTAAATTGGTGTTGCATTTCACCTGGGCAACCTCTACTGTTTACAAAAAATGTCATGTATGTAGTTAGATAGATAGGTAGGTAGGTAGGACAAACATGCAGAGGCTACTAATGCTCCATTTAGACTTCGACCAGTGCTTGATTTCATTGGACCCTTGTCTAAAGCGACCCTTATTAGACTCTCCTAACTCCACGCTGAACTTTTCCATGAAAGGGTCCATTCCAATGTGTGCAAAGGTGCATGCCATAAAGTTAAATTCAGAAAATTCAAAGGTGAAAAATGTGTTGGGTTCCCATTTTTATGAAATTTTCGCTTGCCATCACATTTATCACATAATTCTTTAAGTCTAATTTCACTTTCATCCAATGAAATGCATCACACATTCATCCCATTTATTTATTCTGCACATGGAAGTTCATCCCATTGAAGGGGTCATATTTATCTAGAACTCATCTCATCTTGTGGGTCTTTATTCATTTGCCAAATGATGTTTCATTTAGTTGCATTTCATCCATCACGTTGATCCATTAACATTCATCTACTTTGTCTTCGGTTTCACTCAACAAAACTCATCCACCCATAATCACAGCATGCACTAATTGACAATGGTTTCAAGCAATGGGTTCAGACTTCAGACTGATCCATCCAGCAAGGTCCAGTCAATGGGAGTTCTTTATCAGTTTGCTTAACTTCCTGAGAAAGCAAAGTGCTCTCTTCCAATGTTTTTTTCTTTGGGGTGCAGATCTTCGCAAGGTTGGCAAATGTTTTTCAAAAAATGAAAAAATTGTGATTTTCAAGGATTTTATCGCCACTTTTCGACATAAAAATCTCTTGTAGGGTGTTGATTTTGTAGTCTCGTAGGTGCTTCAGTCTGTACTATGTTGTAGGTGCTTGACTTTGAAGAATAGATGACTTAGGATTCAGGAGATTGACAGGAGCATTTGCCTAATCTTTTGTACGAAATTTTAAAAGTACGATAATGCATCTGATGTTGTGAATGGTTGCAGGAGGGAGGCTCTGGTAGACAGTTGATACTAGTCCTGTGTTCAAACCGGTCTTGTCCGGTGTTGCTGCTCAATTGCCTAGTCCCTTGAAGCTTATTTCGAGCTCTGTTACAACCAGTGCTGGTATGATATATAGGCATGTGCTTGGTATATAGACTTGTTTGATGCACCAATATCAAAGGACCCCTGTAGGCTCATCTGACCTTAGATAATACCAGCCTTGTACCAATACCAGCTTGGTTGGAACCTGAGGTAACACCAGCCTTGTACCAGTACCAACTTGGTAGGGACCTTAGGGAATACCAACCTTGTGTAAGTTTTATATCGACTTTTCAATATCAGGTGCATACCTGCTTCATACCTGCCACCCAATAGAAAAGTTTTTAAAAGGCACCAATAGCAGGATTAGTGTGGAATTTTTTTAAAGTATCAATACCAGGAGGACCAGGCTGATGTGTTTACAAATCAGTAGCAGACCATCACTGGTTACAACTTGGTGTACTATCAGTCCAGAGGATTGGTTCAATACTTCCTCAAGTGGGGTTTTGTAAAGAGTCTCACCCAATTGATGTTGGGATGGAATTCGGACTTGTGATGGTAGCATTCGGTAGATTATTGTACAGTTATATATCTGTGTGTCAAATGGAACATACCGGGGATGGAACTTGTTTTGTGTTGCATGTATTTTGTGTGTCAATTTGGGGATGGAATTTGTTTTATGTTACATTTATCTTGTGTCTCAAGATTCATTCACACAAGTCTGGAAATCATGGAACAGCCATAACTTCTGCTATCGCATTCTAAGACATATTCCTCCTCATAGCATGTTGGAGAATGTTGGGTGTGAACAATATAGCCTTGTTCAACATATAAACTAGACTTCATTTCAGAACCTGCTTCTCCCCACGAAGTATCATTGTTCATAGGGTTTTGATAAAATTTGTTGACATGGCATTCATTCACTGGGTCTGAGCAGGTAGTTTGACTGCTCTCATTGACCTCCTATAGTAGCTTGGTAAAAAACTTAAAAAATAGCTGAATCCTCTCTGGATTGGTGGGCTTTTTGTTAATAAATTCAGACAAGGCTGGTTTCATCATGAAATAGCTAAAGAAGCAGGTATCTACTACCAACCAATGTTAGGCTGGTATCAGTATTGGTATCAAATAGCGTACCAGCCTGGTATCAAATGTTCAGATATTCCCCCTGATACCATTATACCCCTGCTATCAAATTCCAAAATATTTGGTCAATGCCATACTAGTCTGGTATCAAAAAATATTATACCATTCTAATACTGGATACCAGGTATTCATCCTCCTCTGATATACATAGGTACTTAAATATTTGCAACACCTCTGCTGCAAGCAAGCAGCCACGCTTCTCCTTCAATGTGCAAGTGAACACATGAGATCATTCAATGGCTGACCATGTCAAAAGTGCATCATCAATGGGAGCATTATTGATACTAGAGTTATTATATATACCTGCTGATAAAGTTCACAAAATATATGTTGATGCCATCACATACACATTCAATATCTTTCAATTATATATATCATACCATATATACCATATTTGTAAATGCTTTGATAACATTATGCATATGGTACCAAAAATTTGGAGAACCCTTGATACCAGCACAAATCTGGTATCAAAAAGTGGTGATACCAGCCCAACATTGGTACCAACCTCATCTATGCATATGATATTTGTCACCTCTTGGTGGGGTTTCGTTCATATATTTAGACATGGTTTCATCATAAAATAGCTAAAGTAGGTATCAAACTCATCTATGTATGATGTTTGCCACCTTTTGCAAATAGATGGAAACTTCACATATAATCCTATGTGGTTGTGAATGGATATTGTTTCATGGTCTAATGGACTATGTGTTGACCAATGTTGGGCAAGTATTTGATTTTAGAATTCTAACTAGGTGTATCCAGGCATTAGGGGAAAAAAAACTTGAAAGAACCACCCAAGTTTGGGTATTTTTACATTCATAAGTTTTAAAGAATCACTTCGGTTTGGGTTTAGAAACCTAGTGGTGATAGATATGACATGAGGGCGAGTGTTTGGTTACATGTTTTACATGTGTTTGTAGCTAAGTTCTTTTGCAAAAGCCTAAACAAATATGCTCAAGTTACTTGACCATGTTCTTTGACAAACCCCCTTTTGAAAACCAAGTCTCAAGTCTTTGACAAATATAAAGTTCATAGTATTTAATTTGCACTTTTTAAGTAGAGAATACACAACACACATTTACAAACAAGCTTGGGTCTTTGACAAATACAAAGCTTAGGTCTTTGTATTTTTCAAGCAAAAAATGCATTTAAAATGGAAAAAATAACAACTTCAAAAACTATCATGGATGTCTTTTGGAAGTTCTTCAATTAAACAAATATTACATCTTACAATTAAACAAATAAAGTCTCCTATAAATGATTATTAAATTGTGAATCAAATTGAAAATTATCTATCATGTTTTTATGGTTTTAGGAGGTTTTTTCATTATTCCATCTTCCATAGGCTTTAAAGTTGCATCCCTCAAAAGTATCAATAGACTAGAAATTTGAAACATCGAACAACCACACAAACAAAACATATAAACTAGATATAAACACATAAACCAAAAAATTGAAACACACATTAGACTCTTGGAACACATATTGAACCACACATCAAACTTTCAGAACACATAAAATACACAAGAAATTTCATGAACCACACATCAGACTTCTAAGAGACACAAAAGCTAGATCCTGGATGCAATACATAATGGATTTCTAAGAGACACAAAAACAACAAACTAAATACAACAAACTTCCAAGAGACACAAAAGCCACACACATAAAACATAAAACCCAATGCCTAGCACACACAAGCTAATCATCAAATATATGGGGGAGTGACAACCAAATGACAACCACATGAGACCCATAAAACAACAACATCAAACCCACAAAGTGACATGTTTTCTTAGCAACAAACCTATGAGACAAAAAAGATAGACCCATGAAAAACATAAGATTCAAGATAGTAGACTGAAAATAATTAACCAAAGACATTGCAAACTAGTAGACTAAAGATATTGAAGGTCCAATAAACTGAAAACATTGAAAACCAACAAACTAAAGACAGTAAAGACAACATGTTAAAACCATTGAAGATAACAAACTAAAAACATCAAAGATAACATAGTAAAAACATTGAAAAGTAACAAATTAAAAACACTAAAGACAACAAAATTATAATTTACGTAGTTGTGACACTAACGCATTTGGTTCACCTATAGTTCCAAGCTTTTTAATAGGTTTCTCAACAAGACTTTCAACATGTGAACTTGGTTTAGTAACTCTTAATGTTAATGATGGGGTTTATTGCCTATTTTCTAAAAACCGTGTGCTAGGGGAATCAAAAGCCTTTCCATTGACATTATTGTTTTATCAAAAACATTATTCTTAAAAATATAACATATATATATATATATATATATTCAAAAACTTACAACATTTTTTACATCAGAAATTAAAAAGTTTCAAGGTTTCAACAAGGTTTAACAAATATGAACTTATTCATGAATGCTTATTATTCTTGGTAGACTTTCTATTTACATTCTTTCATATGGCTTAACACATGTCATTTTCTTTTCCTTTCTTGCATGTAACTTTTCTCTGTAAAATTTTTCAGTGTCTCACAAATCCAACTTTAGTTTGTGCCTAAGATTACATGTAAAATCTAAGAGCAAACTTGGGGTCAAACAAAATGATTCATCTTTATAGTCTTCATGATGATGTTTTATGTGTTCAATTGTGTACCAAACTTGATTTGGCTTTTCTCATAATTTCCATTACCATAAGTTGAATATTTTCCACCCATGTTGTCACTTTTGTCCATGATTCAGGGATAAACAAATCATTTTGCATTTCATGTTCTAAAACAAAACAATTTTTTTTTTCCCTACCAAACTTTCAACAACAAAATTAAGGTCCCCAACACAAAGAACATAAACTCAGGTCCCAACAATGAAACCAAAAGATGTAAATCACAAGCAGGCTTAGGACTTAAAAAATGGGGAAAATGAATTTTTTTATTATTTTTAGGGGTTTGGGGCAATTTTTAAAAATAAAAAAAATTAAATTAGTCACATCTAGACCTAGGCATTTCATAAGTTACCACTTGTAGTAGCACATCTATAAAATGTTATAGCCCACCTAGGATAATTGTCATTTAATGTGAATTACTGCTAAAGATCCTCACTAGTGGACCTATTTGAGGAAAGGAAACTTTGATCTAGCGATTTAGAATTTTTTTAATATAGAAATTTAACAAATTAAGGTTGTTATTTTTAATGTGTCTATAGTGGGCCACATTGGACACAAATGGAAATATCGCCAAATATAACAAAAAGAGACATTTTAAAAAATCATAGTTCACTACGGTTTAAATAAATTGAGATATCTTTTGGTGTAATCCCTAGAAGACTATTGAGGTGAATAAAAGTGCCATGATATTTTTTTGTGTAATATTTTCAAAACCTTGAATCAGGGTGTTTTTTTCAGGCAAGATGTTGTCACAATGGCAATTTTTATTTGGTTTTGTTGAAAATAGTGACAATAAATGTTTATTTAGTTTCTCAATAGCTAGATTTTTTTGTCAGATTTGTGTATTAAATTCTAGCAAGGTGGCAAACAATATAAAATGATGCTTAACTTTTTGTAATCTTAATTTTTTGTTGATAACTAGATTTGTTTTAATTGTCCTTTGGACAATCACTACGTCAGCTACATCACAAAATTGAGGAAAAGAATAAAGCATTGTAGGCTTGGATCCATAATGTGAAATAGGTAACAATTTAAACTTTGGACACAAAATCTTTTTTTATTGAAATTCATGATATTTGTGACCATCTTTTGAGTGATTGTTGGTCCATACAGATGTCCTAATGATCCCATGGACAATTATTGGGATGCCCATCAATGGAATTCAACTTATGTACTGACTACAAGGCCACCAATGCAAACTCTAAAGGGCACCCAGAAGCATATAGGTTAAATTCACCATTCAATGCCCTTGTGGCAGTGTTGGGAAATGCCCTGAGAAGCAATGGGACTATGACAATTACTTTCCCATTCACCCACATTTCTTGCATTTGGTACATGCTGATATATTTTATTGAATTAGATCTAACTGCAAGGGGAGTTCTATGCTGTGATACCTGATTATCATGATGCCTTGATTATTCCACTTGTCAAGGATGCAAATAGTAATAATATAGTTCAATACATAGGCCAGGTGCCATTTTCTATATGACTCCATTTCAAAACAACACCAATTCTACCCATACCAGTCCTTTGGTGAATGTCTTGGAGGTTTTTTGAATTGAATTTAAAATCTATGAACTTATTGACAAATGATCAAGATGGTGAGTTGTGAATTTGGTTCTACTAATGATGTGTTAATTTCTAGTTGCTTTTGGGTCAAGAAATAATGAGCTGAAGTAATTTCCTTACTACTTACTTTCATCTATGTTTGAATGGAACAATGTTATCGATACAAGAAGTTCATGAAACTGATACCACAATTCAAAATGTTAAAAAATACATACATTACATTAATTATCAGAATGATGGTATTTAATGTTTGGGCAATTGGCATATGTTATTTTAGATATAAAGTCTAGATTGACCTACTTATTATTATAATTCAATTGTTGCTTTCATCATGGTATCCAAGGTTGTGAAGGCCAGTATTGACCATTACAACTCGTGTGGGGGTGTGCAGCTCTTGTTATCGAAGGGATTAAAGCCAGTTATTCACAATTGGCTAAGTGGATTGGTGATCCCTGTCTTCCACATCGCCATCCCTGAGTCACATGTAACACCATTGACGCTAGGATAAACAATCCTTTCATTAAAGGTGTGTGAGTGATTTTCCTTTGAAACATTAGTGTACATAATTGATTTAATCAATGTAGCTATGTGTAGAACTATTGGAGGTTTGCTTCTTTACATTTGGGTAGTATTGCAAATCATTTTACCTTGTAATTTAGTTATTTACTTTCATTATTTTACCATTAGAGAATAGGTGTGAATAGATGTCATGTTTATCATTCATTTGTTTTGTTCAGTTTCATCTTTTTCTCCAAATAATAATTTAAGTTTTTATTTTGTATTTAGGTGTTGGATAATGATTGAAAGGAGTTGAATTTGTGAGTGGGGTTAATTAATTTAAAGGTCTATAATTCCATAAATGGCTATAGTGTTCAACTTTATGTATTTGTATTTAGGCTAATTATCCATTTTTGTAACTTTTCCTAATATTTTATTTTTATGACTTGTCCATTCATACAAGGTTTTTTGGGAATGTAACTAATTTCAAGAATGTATCAGGGTATAATCTAAATGGGCCCATTTTTCTTAGTTTTAGCAAGCTAATGAATCTCACTAGCATGTATGCATTGTTATCAACCTATTGCATTGTTTGTTATGAAATAGTTTTATTTTTTTATAAAAGTGTTCAGTTCCATCTCATCTAGTGAAATCTTTAACAATGTACATAGTTTATTGCATTTATTCTTCCTATTTTTCATGTTGTAATAATTGTAGGTATTATTTCCAAATTTTCATATATTACAATCTAACATGAACCATAATTTCATTTTGGTTAATTCTTGACCTCGATTTTTTGTGTGTGATGTGTAATGTCTTGGATAACAATCAATTGAATGGTCCTTTACCAAACTTCTCAAAATTTCCGAATCTCATCATTGTGTATGTAATTCCACAATGTTAAATTTAATAAAATTTATTTCAATTATATTCAAGATATCGCTATTTTTATTTGAAGGCCATGAATTTATTTGAATGTAAAATATTTTTCTTAATTATGTGTGTGTGTGTGGATGAAAACATATTACAATGTACTTTTTTGAAAGTCATAGTTCTAATTTTTCTGAATTAATCAACTCTTGTTGTATTAAATTCAAATGCATTTAAGGAATATGAAAAAAATGAGATAAAAATTTGAAAATTATATTGTAATTATGTCAACTGATCTATAAAAATTACACCAAAAAAATCAATAATTAGTCCAAGGAAGACTTTACAATGTAAGCTATAGCTAAGGTCATAATCCAAATAACCATGATTATGGATTTTTTGCTTTTAGTGCAATTGAAAAACATGTCTATGACTTTGGACCAACATACATTTAAGTATCATAACTCTTAAGATGAAAAAATCAAGTAAAAAAATGTCATTTCTTTCTTTCAATATTATGTAAATCAATATTTAGTATGTATGTTTAAAAAAGTTTAAATTAGGGTGGTATGAACTTGGACATGGAAAAAAATGTTAACTTCAAGGTCCAAGCATGATTGGGGTACCCCTCTGGAACATTAAAAACTCACTCCTAGAACAACCAAATTCACCTTTTTCTTCATTTTCCCTATGAATTGTTTTGAATTTCTCTTTTTTTCTCATGTCAAATGAAATAATTTTGTTCCAAATTTTATATAAGCATCTAAAATATCTTTTTTTTCACTTATGAAAATAAAAATAATAAAATTTATCCAATGTGGTCATGTTTTATCAATGGCCCAACATTACCAAAAATTTCATTTTTTGAAACTTTTTACATTGCAATAGGGCACTTGATTTTTGTCACACTCATACATTTTATGTACATTAGTACCTAAGGTGTTTGTGGTAAAAATCTTGGGCCAAACAAATTTGTTTACATAATCCTTATGAATCCTTGAACTTTTTATTTCTCAAAAGACAAAGTTTTGGATTTTTTCCAAAACTTGGTAGGAATCTTGAAACTTGTTTAAATTTGACATGTTATGCATTAAATAGTACCTTAATAATATATCTACCATTAAGAAAATCAAACCTTCAATTATGAATATGTCATTAAATTACAACAACATGTTTTGAGTGAGGGGGTTGACTATATATAAAGATAGACAATTATTTTTGGTACCCCAACCATGTTTTGACCTTTCAACATCATTTTTTTTAAAGACTTTAAATACACTATATTTGGAATCTGATGTGGATTTCCAACTACCCATTTTGTTCCACCATAATGTGCTTTCACCCATATATAGTTGCCATGGGTTGTGCACATAGATAATTTTATAAGTTGACATGTTTCATTACAGATCAAAAGTTCAAACATAGTTGAAGAAGAAAAAATTGAAATTAGGTTCATAAAAAAACTAAGCAAACTAGCTTTCTTATATAAGTTTAATTTTTTAACAAAATTCAAAATCCTTAAGTACATGTTGAAATTATTTTTTTTTCAAATTTTACAAAATGTATTGGAGTTTATTATATTTTTTAAATGCTTGAATTTGATTTATTGTGATATTTTCATCTGATTTGAAATATTGCGAGGTGCAACCAATTATAGGATGTAAGATTATTGTTATGTATGTATCCTCAAATGAATAATTGAAATTATTCAAATTTCATGTTTCAAAAAATTGCACACACACACATAAATATGAATCAATAGTGCAAATATTAACTAAAATAAATGTGTGTGTGTGTGAGTATTCTTATTTGGTGATGTGAATGAATCGTAGTCACAATCAACTCATTGGATGAATTCCACTTTCAATTGGGGCCATTTCCAACCTAAGTGTTTTAAATATGTTTGAAAATGATCTTTTTGGCAATTTTATACATAATATGAAGACTCCGTGCCCAACATCTTTTGAAATATTGTAAATGTCTTCTTACAATTACAAGTATTATGTATTGTATTTATGGCATGTTGATTGCAATTTCCTTGTCATTCTTCATTCACCATCAAATATTTGTAGTATAGATCAAGTTTAAACTAAATGGATTGAATTGTAGTTAAAACTCGACAAAATAATCATAGTAGTTTAGACAGTTATCACAAGTTCATATTTGTAAATTGTGCATAATTAATGCAAAAACATTGGGTGAATGCATGGTAAAGTACACAACTCACGTTAATACCCACCAAATTTTAAAACCTTATATTTTGAACATTAAAATATTATTTATCCCAATGATATTTAATATATGCATTTAAATATATTTGAAAAAATGCATATGAAAGTAGAGGTCCTTTTTTACGAAATATGTTTCAAATAATTAGAATTAGAAATATTGGATTTAAAAACAATTTCAAGTTAATATTAGCCTTTAAATGCATTTATGCACTTTCAATGGAAGAATTTGAAAGGAAATGATTTGGATGGTTCATTTCAACTAAATTTGCTCTAATGTTCAAATACAACCTTGAAAGAAATGTAAGCACAAACATATCAAATTAAAAAAAATCTCATGTTCACTAGTTTTGAATTTCTAAAAAAAATACACATAAGAAGCTTTGGAAATATGTAACAATAATAAGTATAATAAAACAATTTAGTTGATGTTTAAATGATAATCACTACTAAAAAATTTGGGTGTAGTTCACTAGTCCCCACTCAATGGACTAGTGAATCCATTGGATCCCCACTAAGTCCCATCTAGTGGGACTAGTGAATTCACTCAAAATCTAATGAAAGCACTCGATGATGACCAATTATTACTGAAATTTTTTGGTATTCATTCCATGGTGAATAATATTATAAATAGACTAGAGGCAAGTTGGGATGATAAGTGTGGAATTTATTCCCCAATCTTGCAAGTTTCCAATTAAAATGTTGTTGAATGTTCAATTGTGATTATATGACGCATAGAAATGAATCATGCACTCAATTTGAATTTCAAGTTTAAATGCATTTAATTGTAAATCAATGTGTAAGATCGTAGTGAATGGAAACCTATTACTTATAAACATGAAATAAATGATGTGTCCATTATATTTTGATTTGGACATTATTACATATTGGATGACGATGGACCTTTTTTGTAGGCTCGAAAGGAATCCAATTTGCAAGAAGCTTAAAAGTTATAGCTCCAATCTTCAAATTTCATATTACCAACAATTGAATTGTCGTTACAATAATGTTTTGATGAATATTAAAATAGGTTTGGATCACACCCACTACCTCTTATTTTTTTGTACCTATTAGACTCTAAACATGACAACATTGCAACTTGAGATGACATCTTTGTTCACTTGTCTTGAATTAATAGACAAAATAGTTGACAAAATGCACATTTTCATTCATATAAAACAAACAAAAATGATTCTATGGCATAAGTACTACTCAATTTACAATGTAATATATAACTGCATGACCAATCAATTAAAAAAATAATTATCATAATAGAATTTTAAGTTTTTAAAACTTGAAGTTCTATTGACTTTGAGCTTTAAAATGAAACGTAAAGACTTGGTAAATTAGCTTGGATGTGGTAGCATTAGAGATTTGTTTAGAGTAGGACCCTTTTGTTAAAAAATTACCATGTGATAAAATACTAGCATGATGTACAAGTTCATGGCCTTTTTAAATGTTGTAGTGGTGACTAGCATTTTGCAATCATTAGGCCATTTGTTTGATGGTAACAATTTTAACATGATGAATTGTTTTGCATTATTTTTAATGTACAATTGAAACAAATTTTAAATTGATAAAGGATAAGCTAATTTGGATATTTTCCACAACATTCTCTTTTATCGTCATTTTTGGTGGAATTATATGTGTTGCCATATTTCAAAAGTATCAAAAAATTTGTTAGTTCTACATGAAATGCAAACCGGTATGCTTAAATTCACATTAATTGTTGTATTGTATATTTTCTAAATCATGTATGCTTATTTATATTTTAAATGGTTTTGTCATAGCTAACCCATAAGGATAATTCCAAGACAAATTTGACCTAAAATAATTTATGCAATTTTTTTAATTAATTGAAATTTGATTCTTTTTAAGTTTCAATGCTATTATATTATGAGTAATATGAATTTAACAAATGGTTAGAAATGTGAATCTTAACTTTTTGAATCTTTGTACAAAATATGTTAAACAACAAGTGCAACCTACATTATATTCATATAATGTTCTAAAGTCAACCACTAGAAATTTTCATCATGACAACAAGCAAGGAAAAGGGGGGTTTAGAGTTGTTTACAAGTTGACTTTAAATCATCTTAATATCCCATGTTATAATCATTTTAAATATTTTTCAAGATGTAATTAATTGTTTGTTTTCAAGTTTTACCTTTGACTTTACTGACAATTGACTTGGCACACCTCTTTTGTGCATTATAAGGGTCCTTGGTGGATGGGACAAAGTTGGTAGTGAAGTTATTAACCACCAAATCCCACCAAGTCATTGATGATTTTCTTTAATGAAGTTGTGTCCGTTAGTGGCATTATGCATAAAAACCTTATGAAGTTGAAAGGGTGTTGTGTACATCGTACACAGTGCCTTCTTGGGTATGAATTTTTGGAAATCGAAGATCTTGTTAAAGTTTTATGGGGTAAACACCATTTTTTGACCCTAATTGTGTTAAACATGGACATATGTAATCAAAATGTGGTATGATATAATAGCTATAACATGAACTTTGATCCATGATCCATCATATAAACATGTATATATTTACATGGTGTGGATTTAAAAAGAACCTAGTTTTGGATTGGCCAACACAAATTAAAATATGTGTGGGAATTACTCACAGGTCGGCCTACCTTCACGAAGATTTGTACCCATGTATTATACATCGAGACATCAAAGCTTCCAACATTCTTCTTGACAAGAACTTAAATGCTAAAATTGTAGACTTTGGGTTGGCAAGATTATTTTTTAATGATCTAAGTCATTTATTTTTAGATGTGAAAGTTGGAACACTGTAAGTATGAAAAGCTTGATTGATTACCTTCACCTTTGAGTAGGTTTTGCAATTTGTGGATATAATTATTGATGAATATTTTATTGCAAATTTTAATTCACTTGGTATCATAGTTTTTTTGTTAAACTTAAATGTCTACATTTTTCATTAAATTAACATATTTTATTTATGGTTTCCTAGTTCTTGTAGGGGATACATGTCTCTAGAGTATGCAATTCATGGTGAATAAGTACAAAGGTTGTTGTATATAGCTTCAGGGTTCTTTTGTTTGAAATTGTGAGTGGAAGAAAAAGTGTAAACTCCACTTTACCAACAAAAAAAATCAACCTTGTTAATTGGGTACGTAAGTGCATTTAAATGAATTTTTTTTTGCAAAATTGCATTTCAATTATATTGTTGTAAAGGATGAATACATGAATTTGTTTTGTCCATAAAAAGTTCACATAATGGGTAATTGAATTATTAATTAATGTTCATGTTGAAGTGAATGGAAATCATGATAGATTTTAGATTTTTCATATGGAGGAAGTTAAAGAATTTGGTATAATTTGTTGCACAAAGAGAAAAAAAACTATAACATTCTTTTGACACATAATACATTCTCTAGAATTCAATTCTATAAGCTCCATAAATCAAAATGATGTTGATCATGGTGAATGATAGAAAACATGTTTCTAAATTTATATATGTTACCAAATGGTTGCAAGCACACAAATTGGAAAAATAGAATATGTCAAATGATTTAGTCAACCAAAAATTAAACAACATCAATGTCATCACAAATGAAGTGGAATGCGTGATTAATGTGGCACTTTTAAGTTCACAAACAAAACCAACAAAATGTTTGTTGGTGTCTCGTGTGTTGGTTATGCTAGAAGGGGAAATAGATTCACCTAAAAGTTCATCATCTATAGATCAAAGAAAGATTCCAATTTGCCCAACTATATCAATTGATGAAAACAACCACCTACTAGCATATCCTCTGTCAAGGAATTGCAACATTGATATTGAATTCATGAATTTGAACCCAAAGTGATATAAGGGCACTCATATGTTTAATTATCATTGGATCAATGTTGGTTGAGATCAATAAAGTTAAAGTTACAATTATGAAAGCTTTAACGAGTAACAAAAAAGTTATGTTCATGGTACATATTATTTAAAAGCTAGCTAGGTGTAAACACAATAAAAGGAGCCACCACTAAAGGGTGTAAATGATGTTCAAAAATTGTAATCTTCAATCTTTAAAAATTCATAACAAAAGCAAACTAATTTTCTTTGTCAAGTTTTTTTGAAATTGGATCCATTAATTGCAAAGTTTCAATGATCAAAATTTGATGAATATTCATGATGTTTCAAGAATACTTTTGCATATTTGAATTACACTCAAAAATTGGATGTGGACTTTTCTTTTTTCAAATGTCCTTGGTATGTAGCAAATGTGCACCATTCCTTCTTAAATTTGGAGAAGACTTTAACATCAATGATTTATCTAGCACCATGAGATTTAATTGATGATATTTTTGTTTACAAATCAGTTTGGTTCTTTTAATTCAAACATGTTCTTGGACCCATAAATTATGAATTTTGAGGTTGTGTTTTGAACATAAAATTTTCATTATAAATGATAAAGAACATGGATGAACAATATATATGATATAAAAGCAAGGTAGTGGTAAATATGCTACCATAACTTTATCTTTCTCCAACCCATTGAATTTGTTGCCTGCAACTTTGGTGATGACGCACTCCCAACTCCTCAAAGGGCTCAAATGTGAACCCAAGTAGAAAACAGCGGAAGAAAGAGGAGTCAGAGCACGCTCCCTAGCTCACAACACTTTGAGAGGTAGAGGGGCATGTTGGAGCTCCAGGATGGGACTAGGAAGAGTTGACAAGCTTCACTCACTCACTTAGGCCTGCACACAACCCACACAAAGTGGTTAGTGCTTAGTTGGAGCACCTTTGGTGCTAGGACGAGCCATGGGCAACACGGACACACAAGACTCACCACGGCCCAGACTTGGGGGAAGCCACCACCTTCCCCCTTATAGTATACTCTGTAGCTCTCCACAGGGGCTACATCCAAATGGCTATTTTTCCCGGGACTCCCAAATGGGAGTCCCGAAATCGCGCCAAATGGGACTCCCGCGATTTTGAAGCCCCATAACTTCGCGAGCAGATCTCAGATCGCTATGCGGTTTAAAGCAAAGTTGTAGCTTTCGTCGAGAGATTTTCAACGATATGTGGCACGCCCCCTGCAGCTAAGTAAATTGGGTCGATTCCTGACTTTTTGTGGTCGAGAGTCAAACTGGCAGTTCGACTCCCGGCCCTTCTTTTGGCCATAACTTATGTTTCAGATGTCCAAACGAGCAATGCGAGCCCATTTTAGACATCTACGCTTCAAGATCTTTTCAACGATATAAAGAACGCCACAAGACATTGAGGTTTGACCCCTGCGATCGCTCTCTGAAGTTTTGGGAGTCCACTGGGACTCCATCTCCCAAGTGGGAGTTGCCTTGGGAGTGTGAGGGCTCACTCCCTCACACTTTCTAACACTCCCGAAAGTATGTGATGTGACTCCCGGGCTTCCTCTTGCCTTAACTCCCGGGCTTCCTCTTGGCCCGCAACCTTGCAACCCCCTTAGCCTTGGTCGCGAGCCCAAAGCTAGGGTTGCGACAGGTGATGTATATGTTTTTCCTCCTTTAATGAATGATATGTTGGCCAAGAAAAAAACTATTAAAAGTTGTGCAATGCAATAAGGTTTATAAAATCCTTTGTTCAATGGTACAAGTTTGTTTGTCCCCAAATTTCTTGTAAACAACGAGAAGTTATTGTTGCACATAGAAATTGAAACCAACAAATAAAAATGTCAAAAATTTGCTACATGAGTTCATAACATATCACACTTCACTCCTATGGAAGTCATTCAAAAAAGAAAGTGCTTACAACAATGTTGGGTCATAACAATCCAAGCTTTACCAATGGTTTGCCTCATATACATTTACATTACATCAATACTTAAATACAAGGTTTAAATGGTAAAAATTCTTGCTTGTCCAATCAAAAAATGTAATTGACTAACTTGAAATGGGGTGTGCATTCATGATCTCAATTTCATGTAGGAGCCTTGTTTTGTTGACAACTTAATTTGTCTGTCCCCTTGGCCATGTGCTTTGGCATTATTGCTTTTGTTTGACATGAAAACCCAAGTGATAGGCCCATCCACATTCTTGTTGATATTATAACAGATTCATGCAACATTTCCTAAACTTGGAAAACTTGTTAGAAACTCTCATTTGCAATGAGGATTTTCAACAACTAGTTGCCCCTTTTAATGGTGTGGATAATCAAAGCTTGCATTAGTAGTTGTTGATGCCTTGTTTGGAAATGCAAACACTCACTTTGGGGCTTCTTCATTGCATTTCAAGCGCACTAAAATTTCAAGAAAATTTGAAATCTCCCAAATTGTTTTTTTTTAAATAATGAAAATTGTCCCAAAAAAGAAAGTAGGGAACCTTAAAAGCTAGAAAAGAAGAACAAAAATTGCTTCATAGTTAGTATACCCCATCCCATTCTAATGCACACTTGAGGCACATTAGAAACCCAAAATCTAGTTTATGAAATAATTCAAAGGATCTATCTACTCATAAAGGTGCATTTCAAGACATGATTTTTGCATAGTACTTGCAAAATTGAATTTTGTGTAATGTAACAACCATGAGATATTTTCCATTCTCAAATCAACAACCCTTGCATATAAAATTGATCAAACTACAAAATTATTATCAAAAAAAGAAAGTGAAATAATTAAATCTCAATTATGAATCTGCTACAAAATCAAGGGTAAATTATGATGGAAGTAGTTGGGAAAAGGGTACAAAGGGTTATGCATTTGCTAACTATTTAAATCTATTTGATTGATCCACAACATGCATTGAATGATTTTTCCTATTGCCTTTCCCAACAATAAACCAAAATTTGCCCAAATTAACCAATGATTTTGCAAGAGACCACCATTTGTTTCCATCAACTTCCTTTTTCTCTTTTGGGTCTCTTTTGGACACTTGGGGGTATATACATTAACAAAAGCACTAAATGGACATTCTACAAAGACTTGTAGTGAGGACTAAAAAATATATGGATTAGAAAAAGAAACCCCCCCCTCCCCACCCATCCCATTTAAAAGCAATTTAGCACTTTAGGTTAAGTCCTTAGCACTAGAAAATGTAACCTTCAGTAAAGTGTGAACCTTCACAAGCATTATTTAGCAACAAATTGATGACGATGCAAAAGGGTATTTTAATGGGGACTTACAAAATCAATTTGTACCTTAAAAAGTATGGGACTCTTTGAACAAAAAATTCACACAATTTTCTCTTCTCAAGTTGTAAACTTTTGCTAAAAGGGATTTTGGTTTCATTGTTTTGGAAACTTTTATAGGCTTTGCTTGATTGTAAAAACTCTAAAATACATGGAACTAGAGAGAAAAGAGATATCAAGACATGAAACTAAAACATAAAGAGAAAAAAATAAAAATAAAAAATAAAATGGAAATTGAAACACTAAAAAAGATATAAACTCGGTTAAAACCATATGTAAGGTCCATCACTACCTTACATATGGATGCTAATGTGTTTGTTGTGGATCTAGATGTTGTTGCAAAAAATATATAATGTGGAACAAGAAGAAGTTGGTATGAATGTTCCATGAGTGCTTGTTGTTGACCATGGCAACACTTATGCCCAATAACCATATCTAAAATTACTTCTATCATTAAAAGCTTCTAAGGAATAATAGTCCTCCTCCATTACTATAATTATAATCTTGTAATTTAAAAAATAAAATTGAATCCATATTTTGTTTCACCAAAGCACTTGCTACACTACATTAAAACATGAAAAATATGATTACATAAGTGACCACCGTTATAGTTGTAAACTACATATATGACTGGCCATGACTACATGACTATTAGTCCATATGGCCTCGTGGTATCTACCACTAGTCACAAAAAATGATGTAATTGTAAATGCCATTTGCGACTATGTCCTCCATGACTATAAAAAATCTTCAATTGCCAAATTTTATGCTCATCCAAAAGTTCCAATGTGTTACCACATTTTTTTTGAGAATTTAGTTGAAAAAACGATTTTTTTTTCTTCTTAGGAACATATGCGAGATTTATTTTTAATTTTAAAATATAATTATAATTTATTTTGATTAATGTCTTGTTGCCACGTGGTAGCCTATAATGAATTCAAATTTTTATTAACCATTTATGAATGGACACATGGCAATCTAAAATAATGAAATTATTTTTCCTACCCAATTATATGATGCCACATGGTAGTCAACTTTTAATCAAATAATGACACTTGGGACCTAACCTAGGCCACCTACTAGGTTATGAACCCTATGCTAGGCGACTTACCCTAGGCAACTTAGCCTACATTCTAGGCTGGGTTAGATTACTTAACCTAGGTTATGTGCTAACCACTTAAGCCTTCTCCTTGGAAGGTCTATTCCATTAATACTACCCTAGGAACCTAGGAAGCACATAAAATGAAGCAAGAAGACTTGAACCCCTCATCTCCACTTTGAGGGCAAAGTCCTTTGCCATCACACCACAACATTTTCTATGTAACAAATGAAGGTATCACAAAGATATAAAGAATAAGTTTTTCTAGCCTAGATTAGCCTATGTCTCCTTAAGTTGACCTAGGCTAATTTAGGCCACCCAACAATATAACCTAGGCCTCCTTAGGTTGTTTAAAAAACTATCTAGGTATTCTTAGGCTAACCTAGGCAACCTAATTTATCTTAAGGCTACTTAAGTTAAATTAGGTTATTTAAATTTAACCTAAATTAAACTAGGCTATATTAGGCTAAACTTGGCAATATTAAATTATATTGGGCTAAACTAGGTTATATTATGTTATACTAGGTTAAATTGGGAAAAAAAAGAAAATTATTTAGGTTAAACTTAGCTATACTTGGCTATACTAAATTATATTTGGCTAAACTATATTATACTTGCTTAAATTTGGCAAAAGTAGTTATTAATATTAAACTTAGTTATAATTGGCTAAACAAGGCTATTCTTGGTTATATTAGGTTAAAATTGCCCACACTAAACTATATTTGGCTAAACCATGTTATACTTGGTAAAACTTGGAAAAATTAAGTTATTTAGGCTAAAATTGGCTATATTATACTATATTTGGCTAAATTGTGTTAAATTTGGCAAAAGTAGGTTATTTAGGTTGAACTTGGCTAAACTTGGTTATACTAAATTATATTTGGTAAAACTAGGTTAAGCTATGTTAAACTTGGCAAAAATAGGTTATTTAGGCTAAACTTATTTATGTTTGGTTATTATAAAATATATTTGGCTAAATTGAATTAAACTAAGTTAAACTTGGTAAAAGTAGGTTATTTAGGTTAAACTTGCCTAAATTCAACTATATTTGGCTATACTTGAATATATTAAGCTAAATTTAGTTATATTAAATTATACTTGGCTAAACTATGTTATATTAGACTAAACTTGGCAAAAGTAAGTTATTTAGGTTTAACTTAGCTATACGTGGCTAAATTAGGTTATATATGGTTATGTTAGGTTTAATTTGGTTATATTAAATTATACTTGGCCAAACCAAGCTAAATTTGGCAAAAGTAGGTTATTTAGGTTTATCTTGGTTATACTTGGCCATATTATATTAAGCTATACTTGGTTATATTAGGCTAAACTTGACAAAAGGAAGGCATTTAGGTTTAAATTGGCTAAACCAAGTTATATTTGGCCATATTTGGCCATTCTCATGTATCCCCTTCCAGACCTGAGCCGGGAAAAATGTGGCATGGTTTGAGTAGGAATCAAGGTGTTGTAGGAAAACATGATGAATAGTACTAATTGCGAGCGGGAACTTGAATGAACTCCGGCTTGAGGCAAAAGAGATAGTATCCACCATTACAGTTATTGTAAAGCAACATCTGATCAACATTGTCTGTCCTCTGACATACCTGACATGGATAATCAAGTGGAGGAATCCAAGTCGACGTGATGATGGTAGGATCCAAGTTTGACAGGTGGCAAGGCACACAATTTTTGGAATGATCCCAAATTGTGTGTTCGTCAGCTCTTTGCAACTCCAACACACCTGAAGGCTTGATCGCCTTAATCCTCAAGATAGTGCGATCGGAAGAAGTGTCTAAAGTATCATTGGGTTGCTACTAGAGATACATCAAATCACCAACATCAAATCGTTTGACTTTAGGTTTATAATTGCCACCTTGTGTGTGTGCATACCGTAAGGTGTTTCGATGCTGTGCAATGGATAGGTTCTCCATAGCCATGGGCATAACCCTCCTAAATAGAGCAACCCTTTCTGCAATGACCTTAGCCCAAGTGGCTAGGGAGTCCAAGTCCACAACCTGGTCCATTTGAGCAACAATGGAAAAGGGTGGAATGGGATGTCTCCCAAAAAGTAAAAAATAAGGAGAGAAATGAAACAAATTGGCATGTTTGGACATCCTGTAACCCATGGCGATGTAATGGAGGGCTAGGTCCCAATCCTTTTTGTTCTTAGTGAGGAAAATCTTCTGAAATCCCTTCTTGCACATTTGAATCATCCTCTCTACAAGGCCATCAGCTTGGGGATAATCTCTTTAAGCCGGACGATGGTCAATGAGAGCATGGTCAAGTAAGTCTTGGAATTTTCCCCTAAATTCTAATCCTTGATCAATAAGGCATTCAACATAAGCCCCAAACCTACTTGGGACCTGTTGTAAGAAAACCTGGCTGGTGCTATGTGATGATTTGTCCGGTAGCACAATTCAACCCATTTTGAAAAATGCTCAATCATAATCATGATGTAGACATTACCCTTGGAGGTCTGTGGTAATTCTCTAGCTAAATCACATGACCAGCGATAAAACATGCCCTAAATAGGGAGTAGATAAAGCGTGAGCTGTGATCACACCTAGTAATGATGTCTCAGACTTGAGCATACATACTTCTCCAATGGTAATGAGGAACAAGAAGGCTATAAGTACACTTAATTCCAAAGTGTCCAAGCTCCGAGTGTACCGTCTAAATAAGACCGGGTCGTTCATGTGGTGGAGGAACCACTCTGTCACCTTGTGGTAAGCATTGAATGAGGTGATTATCCTTCCATGAATAACGTTTTGATCGCTATTGTGTGCGATCCCAATGACTTGATGTAACTTGGGGAGGGTATTCCCCATGTTGAAGAAACCTCAAAGTGTCCAAGTCCTCCCATATATCCATAATGGGATACTCAACTAGGTTACATTATAATAGTGCAAGATAATTAGATGCATCAAATACATCTATTGTTGGAATTTGGTCGAAGTCTTGCCTGGCTTCTGAGAAATCTTCAAAGGTAGTGAGGGGTCTCCGTGACATGGTATCCGCATTCTGATGTGTAATACTAGGTCGGTGAATAACCTTGAATTCATACTTTTGAAGTATAAACGCCCAACAAGCTATCTTACCAGTAAGCTTATGGTCATCAACCACTTGAAAGGCTGGTGGTCGATATATAAAATGAAATTGGTGCCATAAAGATAGAGCCTGAAATGTAGTTGCAAATGTCGCCCATACAACAACAAGGCACTCCCCCTTGTATGAAGAGTAGTTGCTCTCAGCCTTCTTATTGCTTCAAGATGCATAGGTGGTAACATATACCTTGCCTTCCTCATCAAGTTGGCGAAGAATAGTTCCAATACCAAGAGCACTCTAATCAGTGTGTAGAATGAAAACCTTGTTGAAATCAGGTCTTCTCAGAATGGGGAACTCTAAAAGCTTTTCCTTGAGTGTGTTGAAAGCTTCTTGAGCCTCATCACTCCATGTCCAAGCAACATCCTTTTTTAACAATGCATAGAGAGGATGAGCAATACTATTGAAATTTTGGACATAAATTCTGTAGTAATTACATAGTCCGATGAAACTCCTCAACGTGTGAACATTAATAGGATTGGGCATTTCTAAAATGGCTACTACTTTGGCCCAATGAGCCATAATACCATTTGACAAAATTTTGTGTCCAAGGTAGACTACTGAAGTGACAACAAACTCACACTTTTTAGGATGGATCTTCATATTGACTTCGTGGAGCCTCTTGAATAACTCCTCAAGATGAGCCAAGTGTTGCAAAAATCCCTTGCTATGTAATAGGACGCCATCTATGTAGCACTTTAGGAAATCTGCCCCTTCGAGAATTTAGTCCATGACTTGCTAAAAAAAGACAGGTGTATTCTTTAATCCAAAAGGCATCATAAGCAATTCCCACAACTTGTTGCTTCCATGGAATGTCGTTTTCTTGCGATCCTTCATAGCGAGCATAATTTGGTTGAAGCCTTGCTTTAGATCCATAATTGTGAAGATGTTTGAGTCTCCAATGCTATCAAACAATTTTTCAAGAATGGGCATAGGGTACCTGTCTTGAGGTGTAACTAGGTTCAAAGGCCTATAATCCCCGCACATCCTTTTCTTAGTCCATAATCCAGTTGAATCTTTCTTTGTTGGCATTACTGCAACGACTGCGAAATCAGAACTTGATGGCTGAATGAGACCAGTTTCATGAAATTTTTTACATCTTTCATCTACTAGTTCCCACTCATGTTTGCTTAACCTATGCCTCCTTCAATAGACGGGTGTCTCATTTGTAAGGTCTATAGAGAACTACATGGTCTTACACCTATTTAAGTCTTTCATTGAGAATGCGAACACATTTTCGTACTTAATTAGCAAGTCTGTGACCTGGTCTTTCTCCTTCTTGGTGAGCTGGTTCCCTATAATGAAAGGGTAGTTAGAAACACATGGAATGGAATTGGAAAGTGTGTTTGAAAAACCTGGTGTATTGGGTTCTCCACTATCCAACTGCGCAAATTCATAGGAGGTTGTAATTGTTTTTCCAGAAGCTGATGTGCCTCTAGGTGTATCAGACACAACTTGAGTCAAATTACATGGTACCTCCTCCCCCTTAACACTAAGAATGAAATGTAGAGTGTTGAAGATAGGTAAGTGTACTTGGTTGGGGTGCCATGTAATTGCATTGCTAGAACTACAAGTTGATTGAATCAGTGTTGGTGTTGTGTACATTTGAAAAAGTACACTAGTAACAACCATGTAAGGGAGTTTAGGTCCATGCCTTTTCTTAGTAGAGCGTTACACCCTAATCTAGTCACCTTAATGTGATTAGTAGTGCCAGCTTGGAACCCCATAGCCCATTCTCTTCCTTCTGGGCTTGGTTCATCCCAAGTGGCTGAAACATGACGATACACCGAGCTCGGTCCAACTCCTTGAAAGGCATGTGCTCCTGGGAAGGAGACAAAGGTGGGCCAAGCACTTCTTGGTTTTCCTATTATGTTCGCAAAAAACCAATGAGGTTTCTCTTGCCTTATAACTGGTTGGCAAAAACTCTGATCATCCAATATGTAAGAAACTTGCAAGTTGGGGTCTTTAATGGTGTATCTCAGAGCCAGTTGTAGAACTAAAAATGGTGCTAGGTTGGTCCACTAATTACGCAACCAGTGCACATAGGAACTGCATTGTGCCACATTGAGTAGGAAGGGCTTTCCAAGGTAATGTTTGACTAGCATGTAGTGCTTTTGGACTTTTTCCTTTTGGTCAAACTAAGAAGGGGTGTTCTCAATTACATAACCAAACGTAGGAGAAATGGATTGAGACCAGGTGATCAATCGTACCATGTCCGTGAAGAGATCGGATCTTGTGTCACTCAAGCCTTCTCCAAATCTAGCCACTGAAAATCCTTGACACTCCCAACTTGAAATGATGAGATTTACAAGGCCAAGTAATTCCATATGATTCTTCTGAATTAGTTGTATGTTAGAAGGCAAGAAAGTGAAACTAGCCTTCCATGCGGTGGTTGAAAACTATTGTGGAAATCTAATTGTAAGCTCCATCATTCTTGATGTCGCCATTTGCCTTGTAATAGGATTGATGTCTATGTAGAAATACCTCTGAACCACCACCCCTGACTTTAGTAGGGCTTCGAAACTTGTACCAATACCACCAAAAAGCTCTAGTAATGTAATCCTTTCCTTAGGTGGTGTCCAAGCGATTAGCTGACAAAGTATTGGCTTAATCGATTCGCCATGGCTCTCCATGTTTTCAAAACTAGATAGAGCTTTGACCAAAGGCTCGTGGGCTGCTTTGAACCTTTGTAAAACCTTTAGTCCATGTTGAATGTCAGTAGGAACCACCCTTAAGCTTTCAGTAGCTTAGGCGTAAGCTATTTCTTCTTCATCTCCCTCTATCCATTCGTGGCTAGCTTGTTGGATGTAAAAAATTGTGTGTGTTTCCTTGAGCATACAATGGTGAGCCATAGGACTATGGTTCCCATGTAAATCAAGGGGTATGTATCCCAAGTGGTGGCCATCAGTTTCCCAATCTACTCGGTAGTACGCATGTTCGAACCAGTTGTCAAATATGAAACTTGGTGGAAATAGGGCCTCTTGCCCAATGAGCACATCATATTTGGTGGCATTGGTGACTAAACATTTAACTTGTAAACAAAGCTCCTGATATGTAGCTTCATTGAAGTTAAGTGTAATCAAATCTAAGCTTTCCACAAGTACCTCTTCTGCGCTCCCACTAGCGATGTGAATCTACCACAGATTTTTGTAGTTTAGAGTCAAACATGCCCATCTTCTTGGTGAATTAAATTCCAAGAATCACTGGTTGGGCACTTGTATCAAGAAGTACCACTTTGGGTGTATGTCCTCCCACTTGGAATGCTGACCCAGTATTGTCAACAATGGCAATTTCGGTGGCAATGGAAGTTCTCTCACTAGGCACCACCTTCAAAAATGAGTGAGAGACTTTGTGGAAAGAATAACTATTCACAACACCTTTGCTGAGTAACAGATCCATAAGTGAGGTGTTTTTAACTCCCTTCTGATATGTGAATGTAAAATTAGAGGTAGGAAAGCCCACTAGTTTAGCCATGCTAGAACTAAAGACCAGATTACGAATGCCATCTACAACACGTGAACCAATCGAGTGTCTTTCCAAGGTGATGGATGGGACCTCTGTACATGTGGATCACGGATTGGTAGAGGACCTGATGTAGTGTTTAGGGTATCTTCTAGTACTACAATTATGTCCCTAGTGCTTAGCTTCAAATCTTGAAAACTAAACAATGGTGTATTCATAAGCTTTTGCGCCACTTCACACATTTGAAGTTAGCATTCCATAAGTTGATCAGTGGAAAATTGTGTGTTTTCCTTATGTACATGTACTCTTGGGACACGGGAATTTGATGCCTTAACAGCTTGTGGTGTAGTACTCCTCCCCCCTCACCAACAAGGTGTGTTCTTCTTCCATGTTAAGAGGACGAAAAGATTGTGGCATGATTACTCGAGCTCCTCTAGCCCTGGTAATAGGACTTGAACCGGATGCAAGTCCATAAGTTTGAATTACCTGCCTAGTGGTAGAAACTCTAGGTGCCACACTAGCCTCTTCTGTCACGACATAGGAAGGGCAAAAAGAAGTAGCAAATTCTGGTGTGAGATTCAACCTGTGATCTCTTAGGTGGGCATGATTTGTGGGCATGATTGCCACAGTAGTTATAAGAAGGTAGGATGGGTGTAGCAAGTGCATCGCTTTAACCCTTGAAGAATAATGTGATGATCTGGTTGGTGCAGCTGGTGTAGGTTAAGGCCTTGAACGTGATGGAGGCCTCATAGTACTTGACTCATAGTGTGCATGAACCAGTTCCAACTTTTCGGAAATGTTGTACACATCTAACAAAGTGTACGAATCTCCAAATACTGAAAAAACTCGTTGCAAAACCTGCGCATGGAGTGTTGGAGTACCTTCCAACAAACGAAGATACCGGTGGGCAACTTCCAGGTTTGTGATGCTCTGGGTATCCTCTTTGAGTTTGAGAAGCCTCCTATAGAGCATCTTGAGGGTTTCACCCTTTTGTCAAGAGAAGGTGGCGAGCTGCAGAATTTTTTTAAATTTCTTAACTAGAAATTTTAACTCAAAAACTCGAAAGAATTCCCCCACTGGATCGAGTTGGTGCATCGATGATAAGAGGATTGTTTGCAGTAGCAACAATGAATTGTTGAGGAGAAAGGTTTACTGAGGTAGGTATTGGGTCTAGATTATTGGGTATAATCCCATGATGTGTAGTTGCAACTTGCAATGCAACTTGAAAGGCGGTGGTGATGGCTGTGGCGTAAGTAGGATTGGGAATCTGAGTGACGCCCAAAATCCTTGTAGAATGTTGTTTGTAAACATCTAATGCTTCATAGTGCACATAACGAGCTAATTGTTTAAATGCAAATGCCTTGGTGTAATTAACACCATACTTGAGCTCCAATTCACAAACCATAATTGAAAAAGTTGCCTTGAACTCCCTCAAAGAAATGGTACCTGGCTTTCTGCTAAACTTCTAAATTCTCCTAGAGGAATTGCTGACCTCCATGTTGTATATGGGTGTAGAGTTTACAACTTGGAGCAGAATATACGGTGATGGTGTGAAAGCAGGTGTAGTAGTAGGTGTACCCCATTAATTAACCCCTCCAAATGGACTCTGATGTACTGTTGATGTAATGTAACCTAAACCTGAATTCCTAATAGGAGTTATGTTAAATGACGGTGGCGTTGTAGATGCTTGATGGTACCATCAAGAAGATCATGAATTCAAAGATATTGGTTCAAAGGATTGTGTGTTACTTCGTAACTGATACCTTGGTTCTGGATGAGTGGTAGTGCTTTCATCATCTGAAGACATGGTGTTGTCCCATACCCCAAAATTTTGTAATAATATAAAACCCTAGCTACAAAATTTTAACACAACATACAGTTTGAAGAATATGGTGTGTTGTCAAAAATGACCGGCGGCAAACGGACGTTGGACAAAGGTCAAACAGACGTTAGGCGAACATTAAACAAAAAGGCAGGACAACAAAACATAAAATGTAGGACGGTAAAATGCAAGACGCAGGATGCAGGGCGATAGTCAAACAAAAGTCCAACGAATGTCGAATGGAAGTTTGTGGATAGTAGTCTGTGGGCGGCAATGGAGGTCGTCCAACATTGCACAAAAGCCGATAGACATTGGACGTCGAAAATCGAATGTTGGGTGGACGTCCTGGTGCAACAATAATGGCGACGCTACAGCGTTGGAGCGCGGGACGTTGCGGCGCTCCAACAATGGCGGTGCTATAGCTCACAATGGTGGCGCTATAGCTCGCATCATAAGAATGTTGCAAGCTCGTGTCACGGGAATGTTGCAAGCTCGCGTCGTGGCGACGTTATAATTCACGTCACAGGAACGTTATAAGCTCATGTCATGGCGGTGCTGCAACTTGCGTCATGGCAATGCTGCAAGCCCGCGACATTATAGCTCATATTGCAACAACAACATTGCTCTGCAACGATGGTAGGCGACGCTATGCTGCTTTGTAGCGATGGTCGGCGTCGCCACCGAGATTTTTGTTGTTGTTTTTTTTTACTTAACAGCTTCAAGACCTTCCACCACAAGAGGTTGCGTTTCTGCACGTGAAAGAGAGCGAGAAAGAGGAAAAAAAGGGGGGGGTGGAAGTTTGAAACCTACTCTGTTGGTTGGCAGAAATGTAACAACACAAGCTCCCTCTAGCAACACCAACAACAACACTAGTAGCAACTTGCGTTCCCTTCGGCAACAACAACACCAATAGTAGCAACACTCAAAAACTCAAAGGCAAAAAAAATTACCGCTTTCAACATTAAGCAACAAATAGTAGAGTTTTTCTAGAATTGATTTGCAAAGAAGGAAGAACATGTAATGTATATAGACAGTGGTCATGCAATAACCACCATGAGCATCTAGAAATTCTATCTGATTATGGAGGAAACTTTCATGACAAAAGAATTCTAGAAAAATTAAAAAGAGAAGAGAAGGGCTCGGCCTTTTATATAGCCAATAAACAAGCTGAAATCCTAAGCACCTAAAAACGTACACTTACCCTAAAAGCGTACATTAACCCTAAAAGGCATGACGGGCATGCCCATAACTGACCATCATGTATGAGGCCATGTACGGGCATGAAAGTGCCATGTTTTGTATAGGGAAAAATGTTATTGATGATAATGTAGTCTCCACATGCACATGAAACCTTCTATTAATTTTATAACTTAAATCTATGGAAACTTTTTCACAAGGTTTCCTACCTAGCAAGGGTTCTGAAATAACAAAGGAAAATTGTGGCTAAGGGTGGGTGGTGGGGATGTGTGTGCAAAACAAGTAGGTAACTAGGTAACAATGTTGGGCGATTCTCAAGAATAGGAATAAACCTCAATGGCTATAAGGGAATTTTAGGGTTCATAATCATGATTTTGAAAGAAATAAATAAAACACATAATTTTCATATATAATGTAGGATGCCCTATGACCAAATGTTTAAGTTTAAATATATATTTTGTTTAGTCAAAACAAAAAATTAAGTATGCAACCATTGAAAAGGTGTAGATGATTGCATTAATAATGTGGAGCATGTTTGAAAAATTTATTTGGAGCTTAAATGAATTAGATATGATTCCTAGAAATGAGATATACGGTGCCGTTTGGGTAAGTTATGGGGGTTTCTATAACCACAAAGAAACATTTAATTGACTAATTTAAGTTTACTTCTACATCATATGTAAATTCCATTGCAGCATTTAGGACTTACCATGTTTAAATGCCCTAGTGGCATGTCAAGGTACAAGCAAGTGTTCAATTGTTCTATCACCAATAGATGTACTCCAATTATTGACCTGATTAGGTTCATAGTTTATTGGGGACATGGGATTCATGCATTTGGAGTGACAGATGCAATTATTTCTTTATTTATTTATTTTCAATTTTGCAATTTCAAAATCTTGGTGTCTTTTTCCAGATGTTTGGTAATTTTTTAAAAAGTTACACTTTAAACTTCCTCATTTCTTCCAAAGTTTTTTTTTTTCTTTGGCAAGAGTGTGAGCATTTGTCACCCAAAAAAACTTTGACTTCAGTTCAAAAAGCTTTTACCACAAAAATTTTGTTGCAAATTATCAACCTTGTCAAGAAGTCAATGTAGATATGTATCTGTATAGTAATATGTATATGACAATGGATACTACTACGACTAAATTGGCAAAATTTCACCAATTTAAGACAAAACTAAAAGTTAAAAAAATCGTGAATGAAAGTGAAATTTGAGGGATTTCATACCTAGAAGGGAAAGAAAATAGCAACAATTTCTATACGGTTTTGAGTAAAGTAGCCAGAAATATAGAGGGATGATTAAAAGATTTCAGCTTTACGTTTTTTTAATAGCCAAATTTGGCTACATTCTCATAATGATGATGGACCATTTGGAATTTGGATTCCTAATTCGCCAAATTTTGACCCCTAAATTCCCCAAAAGTTACACAATTGCCAAATGCATGATACAGTAAGTTCTGGTGAGTTGCCAAAAATGTAAAAGGAGGCTTTAATTGCCTAATCTGGAGCCTAAATCATCTCAGGTATGATGGCCACCTAAGTTAGGTGACAAAATTGAAAAAAAAAAAAAAAACCAAAAAAAACCATTGGATTCCATTTCGACAAATAAACAAAAGGAAAAGAAAATTGTAAGAAAAACAACAAGATACAAACAAACAAAAATATTGAAAAAGTGCCCCCGAAAAAAAAACTATCCTAAAATGAAATTTGATCTATAACAAATGAAATAACTCTGAAACTGTCATAGTGAGGATCACCAAAATACTCATCCTACACAAACCACTTCCTATGAAACATCGGCCCTAAAATTATGTCCACAAGGCAAGGGAGCTAGGGCATGCTTACAAACCTACTTTGGTGTAGTGAAATACAACATAGTTCCAACATGCTTTCAATATATCTTTAGAGTTTTTTGGTTTCAACTTTCAATCCCATTTTTGAAATTAGAGTCCCTTGAGCCAATAGTTGGCTTAATGGAACTCCCATGCATTCATGACATGCATTGTCAAAAATGATTCTTTTATTGGCCCTGCCTACCAAGGCAAGGATATTGTGTTTACATTCATTATAGAGTATAGTAGCTCAAGGGATTTTGGCCCCTAGGTAATAAATAATAGGTCTATTTTTATATGAGGATTTTTGAAAGAAAATATTTTGGCTTGTGTTGAAACTTGATATTAGTTACAGAGTTATAATAATATCTTGAAGGATTTTTGTTTTCTTTCACAGGATTTTTTGAAGATTATATTTTTGCATGGTGAAATATATAAGTTTCCATACTTCTTCTTTTGCCCTAAGATACTTTTTAATAATGTAAATGGCAAGGCCACAGTGTGACACACCCCCCTTGTCTACCATAGCCTAGGACCAGTTTCCACAAAATGAATTAATTTTCTTTTATAGAATTTAAAATTATTGTAAAAAGAATTAATCCCAAGCATGCAGACTTTTTTTACAGGTTAAATTTACACTAAAGAAAAATTCTCCAATTTTTTTGTCCAAAAATTTGTCCCAAAAAAAAGCACTAGTGTAATGACTAGTCCTATCTTTCTTTACTTCTATAAGCATTCCATATAACAAGTGCCACAAGAATGGAAGTTGGAACTCAGAACTTCATCAAAGTGATCTGAAAAATGGCATTTGAAAATCAATTATGGAAATAACATAATCTTGACCAAATGTAATTAAATTACAAAATATCATTTTTGACTGCGAATACATCTAATTTAATTGTGGCATTCAGGTCTTATTTTGAATTTTCAAGGTTCATATCCCGACAGTATGAAGTATGGCAAGCTAGACAAAATCCCATTGAAACAATTCCATGGATATCATGGAACATGAACCGCTCCTGATATTCCATCAAAAACTGAGTGGATCACTTAACATCTGCAAATAGAGTGTACACCGAACTTATATCCTCTATCTCAACCTCCTTCCCCTTGTGTCTCTTTAACATGCAAGAGATGCTGCTGAACTCAAGCACATGGCATAATGTAATGAAGTTTCAACCCTGAAAGAAGGAAATAAAATGGTAGTCAGAAATCGTCTGACAGCAAGAAACCAAAGAACATGCAATCACATAGACAAACAACCCAGCACCATGAATAGCATACATACACAACAACATTTACCAACACCTTTTCTAAAGTAGCTTCATTTTGCACAGCAGAAAAAATGATCCATTCGACTTTACCGATCTTTGTTAACAAATCATTAATTCACATCATCAAACATGTCAACATCTCATTCCTCACATTGAATATCCAAAATCTTTCGAATCTCCTCCTCAGAGTAAGGTTTTGCAGCTAGATTGATAAGTGGTCTAGCATGTCGATGGGGATGCCTTGTGGTGACTTGTAATTGGTCCCTCAAATGCATGTGATTCCTTGATTTGTGGCAACCGTCAAAATTGGAGCCATTTCATTC
>Ga0116229_10001248_pt1 | contig 39210 bp, 36 predicted proteins | sample S1TSphgellanicum_3_FD_87313 | JGI IMG/M metagenome (GOLD analysis project Ga0116229, IMG submission 87313) | Host-associated microbial communities from peat moss isolated from Minnesota, USA - S1T2_Fc - Sphagnum magellanicum MG | ecosystem: Host-associated > Plants > Peat moss > Unclassified...
ATTGAAGCATGCAATATGCCATTGAAGCATGCAATATGCAAATACCTTTCTAAAGGCTACAATGCTGTAATCGAAATATCCTCTATCATAATTTGTTATGAACTCACAAATTGTAGGTTTCACAACTTGACAAAGTTAGGAATTTTTTAGTCTCCCTCCTTGGGACGTTTTGTCAATTTGCCAATCACAAAATATACTATAGAGAGGAAAATGGTGAGCTCCTCTTGAATTTAGGTTGTGATGTGCCTTGTGAGTTGGGTTATTCATGACTTATCCATGCATCATTTTGGTTCCAATTTGCATTAATTTTTTTTTCTTGGTTTGTGTAATTGATTTCATTTTGAATTTTTATTTATGAGTTTTTTCTAGTCTTATATTGGAGCTCCCATGCCATTTTTTTCTATAGGAGTTAGGTAGTGTGAGTTGGGTTTGTTTTTCTTTGCAAAATCAAAAATTCGTTAATTCTTTACCCTCTATACCACTTTACAAACCTAAGGATGCACCATTCACCATGCATTTTCAAATTACATCTTTCACACCACATTGCATGGGAGTGAAAGTTTTTAGCATGTTCCATGTCACTAGAAAATCAAAATTATTGCCAACAATTCCATCAAATGGCAATGTGCAAAACCTATAAAGGAAAGTGCTTTGGTTTCTGCTTAGGAAAGGTTGGTTCCCTTTTGTCATGAAGATGGGGAGGATTCTTCAAATTGCGAAAAAATGGGATAATTGCTCAAACCATGATCCCACTCGTGAAGCTAATGTAGACTGGAGCTTAGATATCGTGATTTAGTCTGATGTATTCATAATATTTGGAAGCAAAATCAAAGCTTATTGTTTGTTTGTGGTACCAGTGTAGATTGTTGGTTGGCCAAAGGATATCATGGTACTCCGTGGGTGACTATAGTAGATAATTTACCAAATGGCCTAGTGTTGAATGAACTTGAGTCATTATGCATACTAAGGGGGTGACTATAGTAGGTAACCTGCATGGCCTTGTGAAATGAACCCATATAATTTGCAGGGGCCATAAATCAGGCTATTGACTTTATCAGAAAGTTAAAAGACTTAAGCCACCATCCGGCTTGATAACAGCAGCCTCGTATGAATGAAGCAAAGCAACTGCAGTGTATCAAAATTTGCAAGATGGATGGGGAGCTCGGAATGTAGTTCATTATGAGGTAATTTGTGCCTGGAAAGAGTTTCTCAAGAATGATCAAGTTTGGCCGAGGATTGTAACATGAAAACCCACAACTGCTTCAGGTTTCAAGGATCACCTTTGAACTTAAATCAAACCACCAAAGCTTTAGATATCCAGAATACCATAATTTTCATGATTTCCAAATAGTCAAAAAGGATCACACTATTGTCACACTTCAGCTCCATCTCATGGATCAGTTGTTTTGTGAAGATATTGCTGCCACTTTATACATAAGGTCACAGCACTTTTACTTAGAGTGACCAAAAAATCAAAACAGGTGTCTCATTCTGCTCCATGCAGAACTACATTACCAAGCCACAGATAGTCAAAATTGCAAGAACATCGTCCCTTAGGTGTTGCAATACCATGAAAACTGACCATAACCAAGACACTTCCGTCGTCAAAAGTTGCTTGCATTCCCTGTTTGAGCAAGCACCCAGAAAATATCTTCTGCAGAATTAACACAAAATTGGTAAGTTACAGATCTTTTGTGCAAGGAATGACTTGTATAGACAAGAGTCCACCTTTGGTCAGACTCACCCCTTCAACAATCAAGATAGGCAGAAGAGATTGAGACATCAACCATGTTTACCATTCTAGTTTCATATGCCTCCATCAACCAGAAACTCCATCAGTTTTGCGCTCCTTTTTCTTGCTGCAATACACCCATCCATTGCATGTCACACAAAAGCATTTTAGGTGAAGTTCTCAAGGTGCTAACAGGATGCATTGCCTCAAACTGTGCTCAAACCATCTCCGTTACAAATGAGCTTATGATTACTTTGGGCATATTCAACCACAGCTAACTTTTGCCTTTTGTGAAGATAACAGAACTCCCCAAATATAATCAGCATGTGTTCTATCATGTCAACTTTGTACCATCATAGGGCTGTTAGGTGTTCACCCATGTGTCTGCCAAAAGTACCAACTATGGTTGAAAACCCCATGAAGCAATCCTGGCAAGCCAACATACTGGAAATGCAACAATAGTAAAACTTATCCACAGATAGTCTGAATGGCCAACCGATACAAACCTTGGTTGACCCATTTTTGTAGGTTGCCATTGCTGTCTCATATTTTGCCTTCCTATCTGCAGCCTCTGAGATATAAGGAGCTTTTTCCTGCACATCAGGTAAAGCCAAAGTTATCAAATCCCTGTCTGCACAGCCACTTTTCATGATGACATCAGCAAGATCTCCAGCTTTCAATTTACTTACAAACAGAGATACTAAGCCAACGTCCGGTCCTTCAAATAATTCTTTCAACATGCATTTCTAGGACATCACAACTGACCTCATCAGACAGCTGGAGCCACTTCTCACCACCTGCCTTAGCACTCTGTATACCAACAGTTCACTCATTTAACAGCAAGGAGGCAAAGTCATTTACGGAGGAACAGAAACAAATATCAGGATATTGCTTCCAAATGTTGGCATTAATTCTGGATCATTCAAAGCATGCTGTTTTATGAAAATCAACAGGAAGGTAAAAGAACAAAGTACGGGCTAGGATGGAACCCAAGTTGATAATAATCCTTATCTGCATCTACATGAATATTGACCTGTTGTTCCTTGGGATCCATGAGTTCTACACTTAGTTCATGTGTGGGGATGTGTCAAGCTAGCTTACTGCAGTTACTCCTTTCACATCAGGGTTCTCCTCCTTAAATGTCTTCCTGAATGTTTCCCTAGCCACACCAGATGTAGCACACAAAACAATTAGTGACATGTGTTGCAGAGTGCTATACAGAGCCCATTCTGCATAGAAATACCTACACATGTATTGGGAGCTTCTCAATACTTTCAACATAAGTCAACCTGAATGGAATGAGAAATAACCCAATAATAAAGTTATAGAGATTCCAGATCCAGCAACATACCAGAAAAATGAAAAAAGATCAGACATTAACTCTCAAAAACACAGAAAAGAAGAGTGGTTTACATAATGGTGAGAGCCACATGCATGTTCAGTGAGGTTCAACAGCAATCTGTATGGTGCTGACTAGCTATCATGACACCCCTACTGACTTCCTCAGCTCCTGGCCATGGGTGGAGGTCAATGTCAGACATAAACTAAAATACTGAGTTTCTGTTAAAAGATCCACAGAAACAGGAAGACAGCCATCATGCTGGCTAGTAAAATAAAAAGACATGGAAATTACCCAGAAAACCTAGGAAGTGGAAATCAAAGAGAAGGGAAGACCTCAAAACAACCCAACAAAGAAAGAGGAATAGAAGATTGAAACACAACAGAAAAATTTGAGGACATGATCATTTGAATATGAAGTGGGATTTAAAGAGATTCTCACTCAGGATTAAGAAGCCCTTGGGACCATCATTCAAAGATTCTAAATACAGAAAAACTGAACATAAATCATAATTTGTCAAGCAACCTTATTTGATTTGAGCTGAACTTTGAAGACTGACCTTTACTCTGCAGAACACTACTTAACTGGCCATTTGAGCTACAAATACCTTTCTTCAGCTACAAAGCCTTGAACCAATGAAACCAACAATTGACTATGGCCAATTTAGAATGCAAATGAGGCATATGAATCATGCTACTACCTGCATATCCTGACCGTGAATAATTGTAAATAATTACATATTTTAATCCTTTTGAAGGTTGGGTTATTGCTGAACTCAAGACATTGCAAAAGCCACAATTAAGCTAAGAAAATGATTCAGTGTAAAGGAAACCACAAATAGTCTTGTCTATATAAATGAAGTCAGAGAACTGAGGCATATGAAAAACCAATGGATTCTCTACAAACCTTCTTAGTACAGACAACTTAGAGAAAAAAGACAAGAATTAGAGTTAATTTTATACTTATACATGAAGAGGTAGAATAGCAGTCACTGCAAAACTTGAACCCAAAGGGATACTAACTGATGCTACAATACAAGAGGAACAAGTTATCTTTCAAGAAATTGGCCAAGAAATACATTTGAAGCTCCTGTTACCTTGGAAGCTATACAGACACTCCATGACCTGAACTCCTTACTATAAAATAATGTATGCGAGCTTGAGGGCTCTACTCTGAACCAACAATTTTTTTTGTAATAATAGGACTTAACCATCCTACCAAAAAAATAGTCACTAGAACCTTGATTCTAGCTTTCAGATCTGAAGGGTTAATCTTGAAAAAAGTTTGATAAAAAAAGGAGCACAACAAAAATCCCCAAAGAAATAGTGAGAACCCTAGCCTGTGTTCACACAAGGAAAAAGTTCGCCCTGAAATGATAAGGCACTCACATGAAAACTAAGTAGGCAGATGGAGGTCGCTTGGGCATGTCTGAATCTTTGGCAAGCTTTTTCTTATTTGCTTTCCCCACTCTGTTCACAGTGCAAAATAGCATATGCTAAGAATTACCTTTGATAACAATCTCATGGAGAAAGTCAGATGCCAACAGCAGCACCAACAATCTTTGGATTTCTAGACAGGAGAACAACTAAATTGCTTTCCACTTCTCCCTTTTGGACCTTCCAAATAGATTTGAAACTCAAAATAGCTCTACAATGCAAGTTTAGTCAGTGTTTGGGAATCTTTAGCTCAGGCAGAACTCGCAAGTAACAACAACTAAAGCTTTCAACAGAAGAAAAAGGAAGAATATACCTCTCAGTCCTTGTTATGCTTGCAGCCCCCCCATTGACATTTGCTATTCACACCAAGGAAAGAACCAGAATTAGGACACCAATGGATAAGCCCTGCAATCAAAAACCATTTGAAAGAAAGGGCAGCACTAGCTAGCTTACATCCAATGACCTTAGGTGTTCTGATAGGTGCTATCAATGCAAGTGTTTCTTCAATGTAAGACATCCACACTAAACCAGCCAGGACAGTGCAAGTAAGAAAGGTGCTCCACAAGGACAGAAAATTTTCTTTTAATGCAGATAAAACAACAGAATGCATAGGTTCATATTCAGAAAGTCATGTAGTGTACGCACATGCTCTGGCCTTGGTCTGTACATTCTCCTTGGTGAACCACACCTCAGAACTAACCACACCAAGGTTGGGTTCCCACTTCCTACAGGTGCGATGTAACCACCACCGTCATCAAATTATTGTCAAACAAAACTCTTTCGTGCTGCACAACTGAACAGACTTGAGAAAAGAGTGCACACACTACTTGAGGAGGCTACTCATTGAGACTTCCCAAAATAAAGAATGAAAAGCAAACAGCAGCCAAAGTCAACACGAGCTACAGGTTAAGGAATGCATTACGCAGTTCTATCTGCGATAGCCGCTCTCCTCCGACTGGAAACATTGGCCCCGTCGTCCCGAATTCCAATCCACCCACAGCTTGCTAAAGGTTTCAACCCTAGACTTTCCCTCACGTTCACACCTCTTACAGCGGTCTGAGAACAACGACAATAACATCAAGCACACAAGCCAAGTTTCAAAAACGCTGATGGTAGCCAAATTCTCGTGGCGCAATGTTCCAATTACTCTCCCGTATATACATCTTGAGAATTCTCGTTTTCAACAATACATTCCTGCTCATGCACACGAGCGACACAGAGAGCAATAATACCAGTTCTACAGCAAAGGTATGACAGGAAAACAAAAAAACAACAAAGCATGTGAGCTTCATACAAAAAAGCCAGAATACCACGACGACGACGTACTTCAGCGCTTGGCCGGAAAGGAACACCATGAGGAGCTTTTGCTTTCAGGTCACAGAACCCCCCCGCGCTCAACATTGTAGCCCCCTTCCTTTGGATTGTAGTTTTTGACACGCATAAAAACTGCAGCGATGCGATGAGGGTAGTACGTTATAAGAGGGTAAAAGGATAAAGTGCGCGCACTCGAGCGGCGAGAACAGGTGAAACTGCGAAGACTCAAAACCCACAACTACCAACGCGGACTAGGGTTTGAACTTTTGAACTACATAATAACCAGTAGATCTCATTGCAGACCAGACCATTACAGCATCTCCACCAACGCTCAGTATGTGACCCAGCCCTGGAAATCTTGGATGAGGTTCATCAGTGAATCTACTGTAAGACTCCCGGGACCCTGAAAATAACCACAGCTTCCAGAGCCCTGAGCTTCCAGAGCCCTGGATCAGTCTACTAAACACAGTCAAATTACAGTTTCTGATTGGCTAGATAGTTTGATTGGTCCAATTGTGTTGGTATTAGTAGTCTGCCACTTACTTGCAGTCCAAATTTCAGTTTTATGGGCGGGGTTGGAAGAAAGTTAGTAACTAAAAGTTGGATGTGAGAAACATTTTTGCAGGGTCATCTAAGCTTTGTTGGAGATACTCTTAAAGGCCTAGATCTTTTGAACCGTACGCCAGCTGGGCTTTGGAAGTGTAGAGTACATTTGTTAGTTTCTTGGGTTCTGTGTTGAGGGCCTATGTTTGGGAGGACTTAATAAATTACCACTCCCTCTTTTTGCCAATAGGTAGTTCCTACCTACCACAAGGAGAATTGGCAGGGCTGATGGCAGTTTCCCCACCATCTAAAAAGTCCATGCTCCACCACTGTCTGAATTTAAGAGCCATAAATTTGATGTAATCAACTCAACCGTCCATGCTTTGTAAGAAAGCTTTATAATCCTTTTTTTGTGTGTCTCTGACTCTCTCACCTGTTTCTCTCTGTTGGAAACAACCAGCAGCTGTTTCTTCTACCTTGCACTCATAAATGCTCAATTGAAATTGGATGCCAAGGTATTATGGCTACCAAGCAGCAGCCAGCAACCACGGTTTCATTGCTAGAGAGTCCTGTCTTGTAGTTGCAAAATCATGAGAAAACTCAGTTCTAAGAAAAGCATACAACAGAGGTTTCATATGCTTTGACTTAGTGCTTTTCAACAATGCGTGCTCCTTCATTGTCTAGCTTGCTCACATATGCAGTTGCTCTAAGACCGCCATGAGAAGCAAAGGCATCCACCATTGCTGCCCCTATCAATTTTCCCTGTTCTTCACTGTTTGTGATGGCTACTGCTGTGGGACCTGCCCCACTTATGGTGCACCCATATGCTCCTGCATTCTTGGCTGCTGCTGTGACAGCACCCATACCAGGAATAAGAGGGGCCCTCTGTGGCTCAATGATTGTATCTGATGCTGAAGTAAAACACAAAAAGAAAACACATTCAGTGAAGGAACACTCAACTTGGAACACTTGCACATCTGCATGTAGGCTCAGATTTCAGCTCCCAAGATGCATATCTAGGAGATTGCAGAGAAAACTCCACAACAGAAGTTTGAACAGGACTGTTGTGTTAGTTTCAGCCAAATCAAAACACTCATAACAAGAATACATGTGATCATAACCTTATGAGCATCATTCACAAAGCATCAGACCATTACCTTCACCATGAATGATCAACTAGCTGCCACGACTCCCCTCTGTTTTCATCAGCTCCTGAAAGTAGATATGCTCCCTAATGGATAACTCCCAAGATGCACCCTAAAGACCTATAATGGGCTCAACATGGTTGTTTCAGAATGTGTACACATTATTTTCAGGTAGAGTCAATGATCCTTACATAAAGCAGCACCTAGAAGATGAGAATCCCCTTGTAAAATGGCAGTAACCAATGCAGATGCTTGGCTACAGTTTGCAATGTGCTTCTTCATGGTTATCTGATACACAACGCAACAGAGTCCTCACAGAATTAAAAAACTGCTGTCCATAATCTTATGCCCACCAGAAATGGTATATAATGCTCAGAATCTGCTCAGTTTAGACTTCAGCAGACAACTCTCGAATGATCATTCTTGAGGTCTGCCTGCAAATACTGCAATTCTCAGGATACAAATATTTTGACATTCTACAGTTCGTGGATAGAAGCAGTTATGAGCCTATACATCAGTACACTCCAATAGGTTCTGACATTTGAAGAACTAGATGACATTTCTCCTTGGAAGCTACCAGAAACAATACCATTCTCTTGGTTATGGATCAGCATTACCTCTTTTGGCAAAACAGCCCGCATCTCCTTTGTTGGTGCCTCAAATTCAGGAATCACAAGCACAAAGACAAGCGGTTTGTCTTCTGGAAAGGCAAGGGGAATAAGATGGAGGGGTGTATAACTTCGAACTAGGATAAAGCCCCCCATGAGTGAAGGTGCCACGTTGTCTGCATGGTACCCACTAACAGTGGCCTCTGATTCTAGGCCTGCTTGCACGAGCTGAGCCTTGCTCAAAATGCTCCCAAATAAGCCATTCACCTGAGGAGGGCATGACTTCCAGGTTAAAACATAGACAAGGTAACAAAATTTAGGTTCCACTATTTCAAGGTAGATATGGCAGATCCCAATTATAACTAAGTCCCCAGCACATTATCAGTTGATCTGAAAGTTGCAAAGTGTCTGCATGAGTGAAACAGGAGAATGTTGAAAATGGGGAATGGGAGTAATACCGCAGCTGCAGCTGCAGCAGCACTTGCAGCACTGGAGCCAAGTCCACTTCCAAGTGGCAAGCCTTTGTGAAGAGTAAGGGAAATGCCCACAGATTGCACTCCCAGTAACTCCAGTGTTGCTTTCCCTGCAATGCCCGCACAGTTCTCTGCTGAAACACAGCTGAGTCGCCCTTCATCTCCTGTTATGGACTCTATCACTATGTCCCCAGCAGGCACAGTTTCACACACCTGGAAAAATGCACATATCACTTAGATCATGTCTGTCAGATATTATTTCAGATGATTTCCAAAATAATTTCTTAGGAACTCTAGACACTCTCAACAAAGGAGCTCCTTACCAGAAAAATATTAGCTCTAGTCTGAAGCTTGACCACACCCTGTTGCCAATTATTAAACAAGAGAATGCAATGACAGTTGCAAAACATTGGCAAAGTATGACTTTCATGTTTTGAGAGACTGCTGGCACTTTCACGTCCTAGATTTCAAGTGACACATATATCTGCTACTATGATCATGACTACACACAGCAGATGTCATAAACAAGAAAAAACAAAAATGGCAAGTAAACTTTCATCCATGTCCCATAAACCCCACCTATACATGCAAAATCCAGGACTATTTTCTTTTAAGAAATTAAATGAGGGAGTTTGCAGGAAAATAAGTGGAGCACAAATGTGGGAGGAAAGAAACCATACATGAGTGTACCTGAGCGGTGACAAGGTCCCCTAAGCCATTCACTGCACAGCCCAGAAAGTCAAAGCCCGGACCTAAATTTGCAACAGTTGCTGGTGCAAAGGCCTTCACATATTTGAACACTGGCTTTGGCTCTGACGATGTCAGCTGAATTATTGGTGGTATCAACACAGTTGTTTTGTTCTCGGACCTCACCTGCACAACAAGCACGATATACCTAAGCAGTCTCTAATGTTTTTAGCTCCTCTTCAACAACATAGGGGAATGAATATTATCAACTTTCAGGTTTCAAAAATTCTTGGTCACAGTATGATTACCCCTTTGACCTAGAACAGTCAGCTTCCTAACTATGACCAAGATGTGAAGGCATCAACTAGATGATGACATTAGTGTTCACTAACTCAGACAGGAATACAAGGGAGATCATACATGTAAGTGATGTGGTTGCCGTCTCTGATGACAATGCTGGTGCCTACTGGACCTGCAGTTGAGGAGAACATCAAGAGAGAGATGCAATCAAATCATGTTGGGAATTGATTGCCTGTCTGTCCACAGAGAACACATACAATTGAAAGCATGAAAACAACAGCCAAAGTCAGCATGACCAGAGGCCTCTTCCCAGGGGTACTTGGGGCACTGCTCCTTTCTGGGATCTGCCATTCCTCAACTCCATGTGTTTTCTGTCAACATGGACAGAGAATGAGTGCAAAAGGACTCAGGTGCTCATGTTCAAAATGAAGAATAGACCTAAGGTTTGAGGGGGGCAATACCAATGAGTCTCTGTGATGTCTGCTGTGCTCACATTGGAAAGAAAAGAGCCACCCCAAACTCCAATCATGGTACTGCTTGCTTGTGGCTTTAACCCTACACTTCCCCTTGCATCCACATGTCTTGAGGTAGTCTGAAAATGGCAACAATAACATCAATACAGAGAAGACCAACACAAGCCAAGTTTTGAAACTGCACTTGAGCAACATTTGCAAACCAGAAATGCTTACACCTAGCTCCATTGATGTCCAAAAAGTACCCTTTATGATCCAATCTTTACTAACAAGAACTGGAGCATGGCCTGGTGAAAGCTGCGAACATGGATGAAATTCAGAATAGATTAAGAGGTCAGTGCATGGATGCGCACAGTGAACTCGAATCTTCAAGACATACTCTATGAGATTGCAGAGAATAGCCCACAACAACAATTAGAAGGCAAGTATGGTGTCAGTTCCAGCAAAAGCAGAATAAACACAACAAGAACAAGTTTATGACCTTGTGAATGTCACCCACAAGTATCAGACCATCACCTTTCTCATGACTAGCTGTCCCTCACTGTATCAGAGTGATGGCATTTGACTAGCTGCCATTACTCCCCACACTTACCAGTTCCTGAAAACAGGTTAAGTATAAAAGTATTCTGCTCACCATTTCAGACAAACGGCTATACAGAAATCTGCATCCCCAGTTTTCTGTTCTATTTCCAGAAGCAAATGAAAACGCAGAAATTTGAAGACATTATTCATACTTTCCAGACTTGAATACCTTCTGGATGAAAGCCCTTATGTTCTTCACCAAGCACCACCATAGCTCAGGCACACAGGGTCCCAGGGAAGGATTCCATAACAGCAAGGCTTTAAAAGGAATGAAATACAGACAGACACGATAGCCAAAGAGGACCATGAAGAAGAAGTTGATGATACCCTGGTACTTACGTCAGCAACAGTGCAGTGAGCGACACGATAATGGCCTGTTGATTTTAGGTCCCAGAACACTTCCGCCTTCAACATTGCAGTCCTTGTTGATTTCGTATACACGGATTACCTATTCTCGGAGAACAATGACAACACCACGAGGATGGCAACAGCAAGTGTAGCAGGCAAGTTTTGCACAATTCCTGTAAACAAACAACATGTTGCCCTGAAACTGCGACAGTTTCTGTCTGTGCATAGCGCAAAACGGATGCTCAAAAGGCTAAGACCCTACGCAGCCAGCCACAAAAAAGATAAGTTCAACGAGATTCTGCACGGATGCAAACAATCTAACGCACGCAACAAGCAGGATACACAATAATCACAACAGAAGTACCTTAAAAGCTGTAGCCGAACAAAGATTCTCAATTTCTTACTCTCCTCCTCCTCCTCCTCACCCGGTAGCTGCAGATTGGTCTTTGTACCAGAAGAGAGAAGAGACTCTCCACTCGGCTCGTCTTGCACACAGCTGCTGCTATTCGTGGGGAAGATCCCGTAAGAGACGGGAATAGGACATGACCGTCGCACCGCAGCTATATTGCGACGGTATATATATAGGTCGCGCCGCGGCAATAGGGTATTTAGAGCATATCCAGCAGTGCTCACACTATGTGACCCTGCACAAATGTCTTTTTCACATTCAAGTTTAGTCGATTATTATTTTTCCAATCCCACCAATAAAATTTAAAACTCTGACTGCAAATAGGAAAGAGACTATTAATTGGAAACCACCTCCAGGAACCATTATGATTGGCCAATCAGAAATGGGGAGCAGCAATCATATCACATTTATTACACTCTTCTCCACTGCTAGGCTTTGCTATGCCTTTATCAGCCTCAGCAATTTTGGGCCAAACCCATTTTGCTCCGCCAAACGGGTATGTTTTGACTTTTCTTCATCTAATTTTCAAATGGAGAGTCACATACTGAGCACCGGTGGAATTACCCTTCGGGTGCCAAGGTGGCTTGGCCCATGACGCAGCGGGAGGTTAGGTCGAATCTCGAAACCCACCCGCCCCGGATGAGTCCAGTTCGAGGGGGGAGAGAGAGAGAGAGAGAGAGAGAGAGTCCGGAGCCTGTCCTTGAGTCGACGAGCTTTCTTGGCCCCCGATTGCACGCCCCCCGCTTCTCGAATCATCTCGTCGTCTGGTAAACTTTGCCATAGCTTTTCTCTCAAATTGCTTGTTTGCTGGAACTTGGCTCTTCTTATTATTTTTCTTCGATTTCTTTCAGCTTTGCTACCGCCCCAGGCAACCGAAATTCGGTTACTCCAAGTTTTCACTAGGTCTCTAAGCCAAGGATTGCTTTATCAACCTTGTTTATTGGGGTCCTCTGTCAGCCAAAGCCATACCTTCACTTCTGAAGACAATGAACGAACTCTCTTGATGTTTTGCATGTTTGATATGGATATGTAGGAAAAATAAATAGAGATGTGAACGTTGGTTTGTGTTCATTTTGGTTTCCGTTCAGGAGTAGAGAGAGAGAGTAATGGAAGTGATAAGTAATAAGCATTACTGAGCATTTGTTACTTGATGTCATATCTGGCTGATGAATAAGAAACAGAGAGGAGAAAGAGAGTTTCACAAACGTCAGATCAAGGAAAATGGCGACTCTAAGAAATCTTAAGATCAAGACAGGAATCTGCCGACGAACCCTGAAGGAGCTTCATTCTTATGTGAGTGAAGTTGAGCAGGAATCTGCCAAAACTATATCCATGAAGGAGTCAAATGCAGATGCCTTTGACATCAAGCAACAGGTTCTCTCTATCCTTGCTGTGTCTCTGTGCATTTCTAATGCCCAAGATTTGCTGCAGTAAATTAATGCTTAAATGGTGCACAATCAAAAGAACTTGGAGGAGGATAACTGGAATCACCTGAGTAACTAAGGTAATGCCAACAACTGGAGTGAGTACCTTGTGGCCACCAATCTTACTGTCCACACTTCCACCCCAACTCTATGGCTGTCTTCCACCAAACTGGGACATGGGTCTATAACCACAAGCACCCTATGTCCATCATTCTGTTATTTCCTTATACACAAAATGGAGTTGGCATGCACTTACAAGTAATCAATTTCACAGCATTGCAGTATTACATTTGAATAGCTTGAAATTGTGATATGAACCTGCAGTGGAGCATGTAAATGAGATATTTCTTCTGCTATTGTTTAAAGATCTTAATATTTCAGACACTGCTAAATTTGGTTTTCTAAGGCTATTGAGCTTTGTAGCTCAAATGATGATCTTCTGAAGAACAAAGGTTAATCATCAAAGCATGCGTTAAACATGAACTTGAGGACCACTTAGTGAAGAGAGAATTGTGTTTGGTGCTTGAGCCTTTTGAATCTCCAAAATGATTCTTTCAAGGGCTTCTTGCTTTTAAGTGGGGACCTTCACTGTGTCCAAGTCATATGTTCATAAAACTTCTGGTGTTTGTTGTCTCTTCTTTTCCTCTTTACCATTTTGCTCCCTTTTTTTAGGGTCCTTTCTCTACTTGTGTTCTCTTTTCTTCTTGATTTTCTTTCTGAGTTTCCATATCTTTGTGGCTGAGTCTTTGTCCTACTTCCAGCTTTGTGACAGATACTCTGTCCATCAGTTGTCTTTGACATTAGCTTAGACCCATTGCTGGTAACTGACAAAGCAGAGATATTTTAATAATACTACCATACATGTTGCTGTCAATGGTTGTTGAACATGTTAGAAACTGTTGATATTGTCTTCTCTGCTTTTCAGTTCTAGGCTGTCCATTTTATTTGGTGTTTTCTCTTCTCTTCCTGCACTGCAGTTTGCTATTGAAGTCTCTTGATGTCTGGATGTGAATGTCACACATCATTAGGTCATCTTACAATGTATATCCAGGTTGGTTGAGTTCTCAATATTATTGCAGACACATAGCTTGTTTGAGATTTGTTTAGTAACTAGGGTAATGTTGTAGTCCCACCTTTCCCCGAAGATTCATAGGGATGTCAATGACAGTGTATGCTAGAGTGCAGAAGTCAAGATTAGACAGTTGTTCTGCCTTGTGTTTATTCAGCAGTGCTTCAAATGCTTTGCAAAGAGTTTGATTTGAAACCAAGAGACTGCTTGCAGTGTAGATTATTTCATGACAGACTACCCTTTATGTAGGCCTCTCTATACCTAAGGTCTAGATGCTTTGCTTCTACAGGGGCAAGCTAAAATTAATGGAGCTTACTGTTACAAACATGTTGTAGTTTAAATGAGTTTATAATTAGCTATGTCTCTTGAGTGCTAGCTGTTATTATGACTGAATCTTCTTGTTGCTTCTGGAAATGCCACTGAAATTCAGGGTGTAGGTTGTGTTGTGCAATTGTTAAACTTCAAATTTGAGCAGATTATCATATACTTAGGTACAACCACAATTTGGAAGTCAGTCAGGGGTAGTGGCAGTTAGTCACTGCCAGTCGTGATGAAGGTGATGGTCTGATACTTTTGAAGTGACACAGACAAGGTTATGACCACACTCATTCTGGTTGTGTTCATTTGGTTTTGCTGGAACTGAAACTACAGGTACCTTCAAGTGTTATTATGGAGGTTTCTCTACAATCTCATGGATACATTTCTCATGATTGTATTAGCAATGGAGTTTTTCAGGAAAATGTGCTGGCAGAGTCACGCATGATGATTCCGGACTGTAGAAAGCGGTTGGAAGGAGCTTTTACAACTCTGCAAGCAGCTGTGGTGAAACTCTTCACCCTCATGTGTTAACAAATATAGAAGTTGATATATTTGAAACATGTTTTAACTTTCATACAAGGCTTGGACTTATGGGGTTGTGACTTAGAACCAGTCAGTTCTATGGACTTTTAGATTGTAGGGGGTGCTGTTCTGGATAGGTATTGACCATCTAAAACTCTACAATTTCAGCTTTGAAATATGCAAGTACAAGCTTTGCAGGAAAAAATCCCAAGGTGCTTGTCAGATTTTTCGAGAGGCAGATGTAGGCAGCATAGCCTGAACACCAATGAAGTGTGTTTCCTGGCCTGTTGATGATGCCCATCACATGTTTTGTGCATACTCCTGGTCGCCTGTGGCTTAAAGTGTTTACCATGCAAATTGTGATGACAGGTGGAGGCAGAAAATGATGCTGTCAGCCCAGAAACTGAGGAGTTTATAGCTGCCAATGAGCTCATTGCTGAAGTAAAGCCATTGTTTGCATGATCTCACATGCTAGCCACGTCTGAAGTCACAAAACTATGGAGAACAAGTCTTATGAGAGTATTTTCAAAACAGAGTTGTGTATGGAACTTCATGTGATGAGCAAAAACAGAAGCATGTGAATTACTGTTTCAGCATTCTACATAAATCCTAGAACCCAGGAAGCATACTAGGAGGTCAACTTTCAACCCTAGGGAGTTGTCAGGTGCCTGGTGTAGCCCTGAGGTAGTGGGATATGTATCTTCTCTGGCATGGCTTCAACATCTTGAATTTTATTACCTGCAATAGTAATTTGTTCTATAACAGAAGTTTGCATTCAGGCCTGTTCCTTGGACTATACGGTGATTATGCCTAGTATTTTCAGATGTCCATGCTGAGAAGTGGGAACACCTAAGCTGATGTGATAAGACAATGCAATGGCAGCAAGTTCAGTATTTTGAAAGTGGTGACTTTTGTAAGTTACAAAAGTAGACAAATATTTCCCCCATATTGTTAGGAATTACTTGCATAGAAGATATGTGGTTTGAAAGATGTTGTATACATCAAGCCTTAGATGGCCATTTCTGCATGCCTATGGAACTGTGAGCCCATGTACTCATGATGGCTATCCCATGTAGAAACCCCAGTTATGCATGAGATGTGCATGAACTGACTTCCCCTATCATGCTCTACACAAAAATTTGCAACTTTGAGGGGGGTGTAGACAAAAGTAACAGTTACTGGGACCAACACATGCAAAAAAATTCCTCCCACCAACAATATAATCTTCAATTCTCTACTAAAACAAGTAGATGGTTTTTTACATGATTGTGTTAGCAAATCATGAGGCATGAAAGATCCATAGGTTCCCCTTTGTAGATTTGAACCACTCTAGTAACAAAATTACAATACCCAGCAGAAGACATAAAATGGAATCCAGAGAAAAAAATTGAAGGTTTTTTTTTGTGCTCTGGCGAGGCAGTGAAGAGGCAATTAAGCAGTAGTGTGTGGTAGCAATGCTAGGAGGTGTTAGAGCTGAGAGACTTGCTAGACTCCGGTATGGAGTAAGTTTGCAGCTGGAGAAGTTGCATCAGAAGATTTGGTGAACTTTTGATGGCTGTAGGGAACATGATGCTGTGGGAGGTTACATACATGGCATAGAGAGAATTGATTAGGCAGTTGTGTCTGCATTGTAGATGTGGTCCTTTTCTGAGGTCTCTTACTGGGGGTAGAGATGACTCTCAGCTGTGTGAATATTTATCTTTCCATGGTGCAACTCAGAAGTTGAATGTTCATATCTGGATGGTGAAGATTGTGAAGTTGATGTGAGATCCTGGGAATGTATGCTGTGTTGACTTTTTTTGACAGAGCTCAAAAATGTCAAGCTGTGGATTGCATGACTGATTGTAAGGGATCTGTGTATTGTTAGATTGAAAGCTATTTCACTTGTCTCAATTGCCATGACAGTCATTTGTACTATGTGTGCCATGACAGAGGTGTGTATTCATGTTGTTGGTATATCCAGTTCTTCCACCTCTGGTTTCTATATCATGATGCCCTAACTAATTTTTTTGGCAAGCTGTGTATTAGCAGGCCTAGAGTTCCCAAACTCACCATAATGTACATACACAGAGGGAAATCATTTCAATATTGTCATGATTTCTAGGACGTGCATGTTCTCAAAAGTGGTGTTTTCAAGGGGGGTCAAAGGCATGCAGACATGCAAAGAACCCACATCCTAATATGTGCAATGTAAGCAAGATAGGGCTTTGTTTACAGGGTTTCAGAGGCACGCACCTGAGTAAAGGCCCACTCTTTTTTAATCAAGTTTTCTCCATGTTGATGTTCATACGTGATAGATTGCTTGGTTTGGGATCCGTATCCAGTGCCAACCGGCTAAGGTTTCGATGGCCGTCTAAAATGCACAATTGTTTCGACACCTTTTTTTTTCTTTCACCGTCTGATCAATGAAACTTTTAGCTTGTGTTTTTGGCGGTGAGTATATGGAGCACATCTCCAGTTCTTTTGAGATGTCGATCGAGTGCAGATGGACTTGTCTTACTACGCATGGTGTACGATTTTGGTAAGACACTACATCTTGTTCTCTCACTAGACTTTTGCTACATTTCTGAGAGATGCGTTTGGGAGCTGCTGAGAATACCATTTGTCGGTGGATCCTTGCAGGGACTTGAAATTACTTTACAATTCTCATTTCTCACCCTTCCATTTAGAGCATTTCGCATCATGAACCCTAATTTGGGGAAAACTGTCACTCCTGACCTAATTGTAGCTCTTAGCTGTAAATCAGACTTAGAACTGTTGTGGTTGATTGAAGGGCAGGGTAGAAAGCCAAGACTAACGCCATCTGGGATCTTCTAAAGGTCAGGGACCTTGTTTTGTATCCAAAGGGTGGCTATGGAATACAAAAGGAGCTAGATCTGACACAACACCAGAGCCAGGCCAAAGTGCACGACCCTAAGTCAAAATGCCAAGAAAGGTTTTAATCATTGTTGTGTGTGTAAGTGTCAATAGCTCTATATACGGCCTGTAAAATCTCATGTAAGTGTAAACCATTTACACTCACCCGACTGAACTTTTTACACTTATAATGCTGTTGTGTGTATATAATTTTTTACACTTACGCGAGGGCAGTGTAAATATTTGTCAAATACACTTACATGTCCTGTGTAAATGTTTTTTTGGGGGGGGGGGAATTCATGAAGTCATCCTGTCTTTGGGCCTCCTTTTCACTCTCAAACCTCTTTTTCAGTGTATCCATAAAGTAAGAAACTTTTATTAAATCGGGGTACGAAATGCTGAAACTTAACATTTAATGAACAATGTTCAAGAATAATTATAATAGTTGTATAGGTAGGAGTAATGAAAATATATGTAGCAGCAATGGAGGCGCTCAGGAAAAAAGAAAGACACCCTGAAATTCAATTTATCACAAAAATTGATGATTTTCTAAGTTTCACCCCTTTCAAATGTTTATACTTGAAAAATAAATCACCTTATTTCTGACCAAACTTAGGGCTCTGATGTTAAGTTTTCTTATTTTACAAATATTTTTACTATATACCTTTAATAATCATACTCTCTTGCAAATACATATTAATTAGTTGTAGTTGCATGCTTTGATGGTTTTTTTGTTTTTTTTTTCATAATGGACCATTTGGTTGGCCTATCACCAAAAAATTATGAAATGCCCCCTTCCCTAAAAAAATTCTTACATGATTTTACACTTACGCTGTTTTACACAACCATGTAAAACCATATAAGTGTGTTTGTTATACACTTACATTGTTTTACATAGCCACGTAAATCATATAATTATATATATTTCTTAAAAAATTCTTACATGATTTTACACTTACACTTACACTGTTTTATACAGCCATGTAAAACTATACCCTTACATTGTTTTACATAGCCACGTAAAATCATATATTATGTTTATTTTTACACCTACAATATCTTACATGGCATAAAAGGAATTTACACGATTTTACATTTACACCAACTCATGGAGTAAATTTCATTATGAGATTTACACTTAACACAGAGTGTAAGTCCCAAACCACTTACACACACAACACTAGTTTTAACTAACCCTAGGCCAAGATGCTCCAAATGAATTCAACTTATGCCAAAATCCCCAGAGGTTTCAAAGCCTGAATATTGCCATGACTGGAATCAAAACACCAAGAGGCCTTTAGAATATCCCATACCATGGTCGATGGCCAGTGGTAATAACATAATAGCGTTTTTACTATTCCATGGCTGTTCTTCCAAAACAGGGGTTTGCAATTAGCATGCCTGGAACCAAGAACAATCTGTTTGATTAAACACTTGAACGTTAATGAACAGGGAGTGCAACTTTCTGACCTTCAGAATATTAAAATGGTGAGAATTCTTTGAAACATCAATGTGTGGGTACCTTATTGACACAGGCAAATCCAAAGATATATTTACACTTATTTGTCACATTTTGTGGAATCTTAAGTTTCTACACTGGTGTAAAAGTTTCATTATTATTTCAGATTTTAATCATGATGTTTGAATACTCGAGTCATCTTAGCAATGGATATTTAAATGGTCACCAAGGACCAGACTCTAGAGAAGGAAAAGACTATCCCTCTCAACCTCCAATCAAGAATTCCCAATATAGCTCATGCTCACTCATTGGACTGGCGGTTAACGTTATATCCAAATGCACTGTCAGGATGGTAGCTTAGGGAAAACAAGGGCACATACAGTAGGTACTTCTGCCCCATTTAAGGTTGGGCTCAAAATCCTTATGCCAGGAACAGGGCCAGGAGCAGTTGAAAAGAAAGCCTCTTTGAGAATCCTGTGGTAATGGGAACTTGTCAGTAATGTTAATGCAAACTTCCTAGTGGGTGGCATGTGGACTGAGATGACTTGGTTTGCAAGCCATGGCTCTGATTCTATAATCACAAACCACTAGGCATTCTTTCCTGCTCAGAATCATACACCAAGTGAAAACCTAACAATTGTAGCCAAGTGTACACATTGTGCAACAAAGCTGTCAACTGGGAACCGACCCTCAGAACAAACTTAAGAAGCTACAGTTACAAATTAGGGTTGAACAATATGGAACAAAGTTAAACTGCTTTCCACTTTATATTCAACAGAGCTAGTCCCAGGTCAGTTCAAGCACATGAAAGTGGCAAGAGTGCTGTGGAAAAGATTTTGAGCTTTGAACACAAGAGGGGAGGATGCAGTGTCAGTTCTAGCCTTAGTGCAGAACATGCTTACTCTGGTTCAAAATTGTGCTTACAATTCTCATCTCAAGTCTCCAGAAGCATGTCCTACCAGTATTTAGACTTATCCTAATGGGACTATTTCAACACAACACGAAGAATGCTGACTACAGCCTAAGACTGCAACACTAGTCAAAACATGCCGATAAATGATGGATGTTCAAAAGTACAGAGCTGTATTCTTTTTGCTATAAGACTCAGAGGCATCAGATGAGACTAGCTATTGTGTGAAAGCAAAGACTGGTCACCTTAGCAATCCTTGGTGGACAGTGGAACTGCCAGAACTCCCATTAAAACTCAAACTCTCCAGTAGCCTGTCAGGACATGACAAACAAAGCATACTGTCTGTTACTCATCATCACAAGATGACTAAAAATCACTGTGTAAAGAGCAAAGTTTCAATTATCCACACGATATTCCACCATTACAATCAAGCAGAGACTGGCAGACTAGATACTTGTATAAAGGTCATAACTATGGCATTTTAACCTGTAAAAGAGAACGAGAAACTGCCTGTGTGCAATAGTTGAAATCATTTTTCAAAAGACGTTTCTCTTGAAACTCAGTATAGTGAAAACTTAACCCCTCATCCCTGGTAGTGTATATCATGATAAATTGTGGAAGATTGGTCACATACAACCATGGCAATTGTATATTGATCATTCTCCTCCATCTATAGATTCCTTATATGTGTTAATGCATTGTTCTTTGCACCAAGACTCTAGCTAACCAGGGCCTGAGTGTGAAGTGAGAGGATGCAAACCTTCACAAACAAAATGTCACGGTTATTCAAATGCATGATGCCATCCTTCAAGGTACATTTCCACTTATTTTTTGACCTGGTAACCTGCTTGTTGGACAAACCACCAGAAAATATATGTGGGTTAATACAAGAATGACAAGCTAAGGCACTTTCTCCAAACAAAACAATCTCTCCACCCATGTTCAGGTTCTCCTGAGTGAATCCAGTGTTATAGCTACTAAAAATCTACTGTTTGGTTCAGAACAAGCAGATGTTTAGTAGCTATCCTGTAACAGAAGTAGGCCCCATGCCAAAGCAACAGCTGTAGCTGCTTTTTCCCAACCCATTTCCTTCTGTACTAATTGGTCATTGTTGTGCTGGATTTCCTCAAGTTTGGAATAGGGCACCAATTGGAGTACCTTATCAAACTGTGCAAGCACTAGATGATTAGTCTTCAATTCTTCATCTCCTTGGTCTGTATCATCCAGCTCATCGTCATCATCTTCATTCAAGGGAGGCTCTGAACCATCAGAATCAGTAGGTTCTGCCTTTCCTGCAGCCTTGGGTGTCCCATCATTGGCTTGCTGTGCATCTGTGAGATCATAACACATATCAATATGGTTGTGGAGAGGAAATCCAATAGCAAAACTTTCCAATTGTCGCATCCCACACCATGCAGACAACATCTTATCTCAGAAAAATCTTAAAACTTGTTCTGGCTGGCAACTCACGGTAACAAAGCCCATTCCCACTAACATCTACATTTCAATGCCCAGCTCAGACTTGCTACAACAAGCAATGAACATAATTAACTCTATGTAAGATCCCATTGCATAGCTGTGTGAAATTACTCATTCCGCTGACCAAATTGACCTCCCAATCTGCCAACTACTGGTCAACCAAGCATGTACCAACACATGGTGGCAGTAGCAGTGGTGATAATTACCTTCCTCTCCAAGCTCATTGTAGTCCTCCTCAGCAACAGTCTGACAGTCAACAAAACTAAGATAATTGAGAAATCTCCGGCCAACAAAAGCACATAAGCAAATCAGTACACTGGACATCCTGGTTAACTGGTATAATACAGTATGCAACTCAATTCCATCTGAACACTCAACGCCTTGGGGTGTTTGCTACATTATACTTTCTCAACAGATGTAAGAAGCAGAGACATGCACAGAGAGGAGCAGAGACAAAATAAATGGAAAAGCACTTCCCAAACTTGCTTACTAAACCCTACCATTGAGGACCCTACTGTGGTACAGAAAATTACATCATCATAGTTGTCATCAATACCATCCAACTGGGGAAGTCTTGATAAGCCATGTCCATGCACAAGATGTGCAATTGTGGCATCTGCTTTTTGGACTTCTTGCTGTGATAAACACCCATCAGTATTCCTGCCAATAAGCCTCTGTTGTTCCCAGGAGGCACTTGCATCTATACCCTGCACAAAAAAAAGAAAGGCCCTGTCAAATCCTCTAACAGCTTTAACCATTGCTAGACAAAATAATCACCCAGACCATTAGAGATATTCCTTTGTTGGTGCCCGAACAATAGTTCAAGTCAAAAATACTTTTAGTGGTGGGGTAACCACTTATGCCTATAGGAATAAGCTCATTATAGATCATGAGGCACATTACGTTGTTTGAGTACTTGCCGTATGGCTGGAGATGGCAACAACTGATGAAGCCAAACTTAATTCCTCATCCCCTGCCCCATCTTGCTGGGGAATATATTTTCCAGACACATAGCCAGAGGCCATTTCATCATGCTTCCGCTTCCCAGTGGACAGAGTGAAGAAGTCCTGTTCCAAATGTAATAAACAACAAAGTTGAGCATAGGAAATCTTCACAAAACACCAGTTGTCCATCTATTGGAATTTCATGAAGGCTCTGAATTGCATACCAGGGCCCAAAGTTTCAGCCATGGCTTAAACCCTAGTCAACATATTCTAATAGGTGAAAACTGAAGGGGAAAAAAAGTATTACCTTTGTTACTGGAGGAATTGCTGGAATTGAATCTTGTGTTGAATTAGGAAGTTGTGTATAGCCATTTTCCTCCTCATCCCTTTCCTCATAAGCTGCAACCCCAGTTAACTATCAAAAGCAAAGCACATGTAACACCACAAACATGAAGACCTGGGCATTCAGAGTTACATTGCACCATGTGACCTGAATCCCATAAACATGACAGCAACTGAAAGAGCTCCATCACTCACTCTCATTAACATTGATCTCCACAACACGAGGCTTCATCCAGGGAGCTGGCTGTTGCTGCAAGAGACAGACATCCAACCATTAATCATGTGTTTAACCATGTATGCACCATATACATGAAAAGCATAGATATATCGCCAAAACCTTCCAAAGTTCACATGTATACTGAGCACTAATAAGTCGCAATTCTGTAGCAAGAGTCTCCATACCAATCAAAATGATGCCAGAACTTTCAATCATAATACAAAAATGTCATGCTCCAATGAGGCAAGGTACCATAAAGGAAGCTGGCCTTCCATGATTGGCATTCAGACTGAGTCCGTTGTCTGGCAAAATAGATGACTCACTGGGACCTGGAGGCATGTACTGGAACATCACAGGCTCACCAGTACTGGTCACTGTGGGTACCTACACTCATAACAGTTGTGGCAAGAGAAACACCACCAAAGATTAAGAGAGCCAATTGATAGACTTATAGTCCAGGCACATACTACTACACTCATGAAAAAACATTTTATGTTGCCAATTTTTCTGGTAACCAGATACCAAGAACACAAACATATGGCTAGGTACTGGTAAATGTACACAAGCCCCTCAAATGCAACTCTACTGCAAGACAGGGCAGTACAATCCTATGGCATCCCTGCAGTTGAGAACAGAGGAAAAATAGGCGAAGTACCATAAAGCTTTCCAGGGAGGTGATTGACTCCACTGCAAATACAGAAAGATGAAAAAACCAGAGATTGGCAATAGTTACATAACCAGTTTACCGGTGGGTAAGGCATGTCATCTGCTGGGGCTTCATAATCATCCGTAACCTCATAAGGAACATTAAGGTCATGTACATTAGGTGATGGCTGTGGTGCTCCTGACTTTGGTGCTGGGATTGCAGCTGGCTCTTGGACTGCACCTCCTGAAATAGCACCTGACTGCCTCATCTTGAGCTCCCATAACTGTCCACATCAAATGTTAGACAATGTTACACAGCTAAGTCACTAGCACGAGAAGCATGGCTCCTATCCCTCTTGACTCAAGGCTATCATCCCCACAATATCTGAACCCTCTTAAAACCTTCCACACATGCAGTTCCAACCATAAGATATTATATGAACCTGGAAGAAATGTACATGAATTCTGATGTCAACAATAATGTGCTCATTAACAGCAACAGAACATAAGAGCAACAAACACCAAAACAGAAACTAGACCTAAGACCTCTGCTCCAGGTTGTTCCCAAAAAAAAGGGCTGCAGAATTGAACAAGCACGCAAACTCTTATTAGGTTCCCCTGCCTAAGAGGCACCAAGAAAACCCAGGAATCACACAAGCACAAGAGGTATATAGTTTCAAGATTACAACAACAGCCCAAAGCCCGTTTCCCCCATGAGGTTGCCTGCCAACAAATGTTTTTATCAAAGGATGACAGAAATCATGAAACAAGCCTAACTGCAAAGCAGAGTTTTTCCAGAGGCAGATTGTAGGCAGAGCTTGATTAAAGAGAGGCACATTCCCCACACAAGCTGAAGGAGACAGAAAGGACAAATGGATGGCAAAAGCAGCAGCAGCACACCGCTTGCAGCTCAATGAGAACAGCATCCTCCACCCCATCACTCTGGAAATCAGCCCGGACATTCTCGATTACATCTTCCACCACGTGCATGTACACACTCGTCACATTGGTCGGCAACTCCTTCTCCTTCCCCCCGGGCACTTTGGTGAAGGCCGCCATAGCCCTCTCTCCCCTCCCTTCTTCACACCTGAAGCTACAACAAACAACAACAAAACACAAACATAAACCCAACAATAACCACAAAACACACACTAATACCCTATAATCCCTACCTCCTTCATCCCGCCCTCAAAAATTACTAAACCTCAACTGCGATTAGACACCAAGCAGACCTTATTTTTCCCCCCCTTCTCCCTCTCCCTCAAACCAAGATCTGACAACCAGTTATCCACGGGCTCCATAAATAACCTCAATTACCAACACTCCCACATGGGCACACCCCTACACCCTCAGTCCAGTGCGACTGAAAACAAAAAGCTAAGTTACCTACAAATAAATAATCCATCACCCCAACCACCCATCACACACACACACACACTCTCTCTCTCTCTCTCTCTCTCTCTCTCCACACGTTGAATACATGTGCTTCGTCGTATTCAAGGCAATCTGGTGTGCCTACCTTGTTATTTTGTTCGTGGAACAGAACTCGATACTCGTCCACGCCAAAGCTGGTACAATGGGGGCTGTACTTACACCATGAGTGCGTGAAACTGGAAGAGGATATATATACCCTGCTTTTGCTGATGCTTCTTCTTCTTCGTCTTCTTCTTCTTCTTCTGGTGTGTTCCCTAACCTACATGATGAAGCAATCAAGCACGCGCAAGCAAGCAAGCAAGCACTGCTGAAGTTATTTACTTTATATATGTTCAGAGCCAAGTGAGTCTCGGATGCTTCGCGATTCGATTTTTCTGGTGAATACTTACGCAGAGTCGTGATCGACCGCGGCGACGTTAAGAGGCAGGAGGAGGAGGAGACGATGGTCAGATCGTGAGACCGGCACCGGCACCACCAGCATCACCAGAACAACAGCACCCACTAGTTATAAAGGAAGCGGAAGATGCATGGTCCTCAAGCCCTACCCTTCTGGCTTTTAGACCTCAACACCTCCCTACCATTTCTCTATATATATGTGACGCTTTTCATCCATCAATATCATCCTTAGCGGCCACCTATTAACATACTTCATTATTCTATCTTGCTTGTTCCATTCGAGAACATGGCGTTCGCCAATGGCCCTCATCCACGAATTTTGCATTAGCATTCATCCACTCTATTCATCCACGGCGCCACCCCTCCTAGTTCTTAATTCCTCCGTTTGTCCCCCATGGAACATGGGCGGCTGTGTGGCTGTGGGACTCATTGCCATGTGCCATCACTGTCATTCGTCCATCGGATTCCTATATCTCGGAACCAAGCAAAGCGGGACTGCTTACGCCCGGTGAAACGAAGGGGGACCCCTTTTTAATCTTGTTTATGGGATCCAATCGCTAGGTAATTTTTATTTTTTTTTAAATTATATATTTCGCTTGGTAGGTACCTATGTATCTAGTAACTAAGGTATATAATTTGTTTGTTTAATTTAGTTTGTCAAGTTGAGATCTCCCACACAAAGGGGGGCCCTCCCATGCACTTGGTATTGTTGGAAAGCCCTCAATGAGAACAGGTGCACCACTATGGATTCATAATGTTTAGACTTACAATACAGGAGTTATTAAGTGTTGAATGATTATGTGCCCAAAAAACAAAAAAAAGGTGTGAAATTAGGGTGCCCTCTTGGTATTGTTGGAAATACCTTGATAAGTGCGGTTTTGTGAACATAAATTCATAACTTTTAGACCTAAGATGTGTGAGATATTAAATTTTGACTAATGTTTGTCATTAAAATTTGAATTTCAAACTTAGCTAAAGAAAGATTATCATTTTCTTTTCTAAAATTCATTCAATTGGACTAATCGCATGAGCCAAATTAAACATTTATTTTAAAAAATGTTTGTTTGTTTGTCATATTGAGATCTCCCAAATCACAATGACCCTCATTGTGGCTTTGGTACCATTTGAAAGCCCTCAACAAGTAGGGGTGTAACAAGGTGATTTCGCAATGTTTAGACCGACAATGGAAGACTTATTGAATATTGAAAAAAAAATGTCACTGAAAATTCAATGAAATTAAAATTAACATTTTAGGGAAATTGGGGTGCATTTTCAATATTATTGAAAAATGTTTAACAAATAAGATAGTATGGAGCTGATTTAGTAAATTTTTAACTTAAGTTGTAAAAGATATTGAATTTTGACTAATCTTCATCATTGATGAAAATTCAATTAAATTACAAAAAATGATTTTGAAAAGGAAAAACATTAGGCAAAAAGTTCACACTTGTGTCAATGACAACACCTCTTTCATTATCTTCTTATGTTTTTTAGAACCTAGCCTTTGGATGATCGCCATCATCTTCATCTTCTAAGTTTTGATTTTCAGAATTCAACTCTTTTGATGATGATCATTGTCTTATTTTTCTATTTTTAAAAACTTACTCATGTTCCTTTAATTATCTTTGTCTAAATTGTATAGTCGAACCCCTCCCCTTCTTAAACATTGATTATTTTAAGAAGGGGGGTTCCACCTTGCTACAATATGTCCCTTCACTTTCATTCAAGAACCAAGGTTGACACCTTTATAGAGTAAAGGATGGGCCCTTAAACTTGTTACAAAATTGTTATGAAATATGTATCATGCTTCCTATATTACAATTGTAGACTTAGCTTTTGTGAAATTTGCCCATATATTGCTTCTTCACCAACCTTTGAACTACTATTTTAACCCCATTAAAGGAATTTGCAACTCGATGGACCTTCTTGTCCTTCCTTACCTTTCAAATCTTTTGTCTATTTTTTTATTATTTATTTGCTTAGCATTTTCCTCCACAAATTTTTTTAATATTATCTAAATGTTACTATATGTGATTGGTTGAAGTCTACAAATGACTTTTTGCCCCTTTTTTTCCTTACAGGCAAACACAATAGGGACAACAAATTTACAAGAAATAAAGTTGTTTAGGTTGTTGCTTTTGGATTTTTGACTTGTTGCACTTAAATTGTAGGTTCATCTAAGTTAACAATTACATCAAAAGCAAATTTTGTTTGCCCAATTTCATGTGTGGTGGTGAACTCCTAGGCTTTAACACATAGTATTTTACATTTTGCTGCTTTGTTCATCATCATTTTTTATTCCAACATATTATATTATTGATGTTATGTTTAACAAGTGTGTGGTAGGTCCATCTTCCCCTCATTGCTTTTATTGATTATTTTTTCCATTATAATCATCATTGTTTTCATATGAAATGTTTGTAGCTAGTATTACATATGTACATCAAATAATCTAATCTTGTCATCCATGGCCCTAAGATTGAAAAGTTAGACTCCTATAACCTTGAATTGATTCTTGATGTTTTTCTTGGACAATGATTGGTCCAAATTCTTGTCTATTTAACCAATTAATGTGCATTTGTCTAGTTCATGATGATGTTTTTAAACCATTGCATTATTTTCCTTTTTTCTAAAACTAGATTTGAAAGGCTTGAAGCAACTCACATTTAGGAATTGTAAGGCATGAAATGTGTGAACTAATAATGTGATCATATTCAACCCAAATTATTACACTTATCAAATTACTTCTTAATGTAAAATGTGAACCATGTCCATCCACAGGTGTTGATTTGATTTATTGAACCCACTTGGAACTAACCTTTTGAAAAATAATATAAACTTTTTGAATAGAAAAGATGTCGTCCATGCTTTGGTTTACATCACCATTCATGTTCTTCTTATGCATTATTTGATGTAATCATCGATAATTCACTTGCTTTTTAAAAATGTAGAATCTTGGCAGATAACCCTTTGTTACATTTATGACATATTTTACTATTAGCCATTCCTTGGATCTAGGAATGGTGTTGTGAACTTGTTATGAACCTCGTCTTGTTAGACCTATGGTCTTTAATTAACACCCTAATTGAATCCTTGTCTTGTCTAAATTATAGATGTGATTTGTACTATACTTATGTTGAGTGTATATGGTTTGTAAGTTTTTGTAAAATGAATTGCATGATTAACTTGTGAAACTTGTGCCCTATATATGTCAAATCCTTTTACAATTCAAATAAAGTTCCTAATGTCAATGCTTGAACTAAATATTAGGAATTTTGTTTTAAAAAAGGGTGGGACCTAGTTTGAATTAGTTTTGCCACTTTCATTTTGAGCTACTACAAGGTAATTGAGAATCCACATTCTTGTATAACCAAAATCCAAGCCATGAGTGATTTGTCCTTTTCATTAGTTAACACTCCTTTGGGCTTATCTTCCTTGATCTTCTCCTACTATTCAAAAGATTTGAAAGAAAGGTTAATGGCATCTAACAAAACTTGTTTGCTTTCTTCAAAAAGGTCACAACCTGTTTTCTTGCACCCATTGTTTATTCCAAGGCCTCAATTGTCCATATTGTTTGTTGGGCTAGGGTAAAAACCCTATTTTTTCTTATTTATTTGTTTATTTATGCTACAGTAGTAGGGGGAATGTTTTCATATTTATCGTTGATTATTTTTGTAAACTATTTGTCGCCTACACAGTATATTAAATATGATGGCAGCCCCTTATATCATGGTTGTAACCTTCATACTACACTAAAATGTGGCATTTATGATTTCATCCATGATTAAAAACCAACGACACTAGCAAGTGAATGTGAGTAGGCTCACATGAGTAGGAAGGAATCTTTAAAAATATTCCATGCCACATCATGGAATATTTCCAATATATTCGTCTACAACGTGGAATTAATATGTGATGTGGCAAAATATTCTACACCTTGTCATGGAATATTTTGTCGTGTCACATGTGTGATTTGTTAGGGATTCAACAATGATTTATTGATTATAAACATATTATCATTCTTGATGCAACCAAAGATCCAAATATCTAAGGCTCTATTGCAATACCTTCAATATTTTTAAAATTGTTGAAATGACAAAAAACTGCACATGTAAGAAATATTTGATGAATTTAAACTAATAAATATATTAGTTCTTCAACAAACATGTGTTGTGATGGCAAGTTACTATGGTATTCTACATAATAAGACAATATACATGAAAGCACGTTATGATTATCAATGGGTTTATTACAAATAAAATGTATAAATTTTTATCAAGTCACATACTTTGATGCCACACCATTAATGTATAATCACCAAAACAACATAACATATACATCTCATAATAATAATTGAAATAATACACGATGGAGAGAAAATTGTTTAGTTGTAACTAAAAACAAATTTTCCTACATAGTGGAAGCAATTATAGCAAGTTTGATGAATGAGAAAACACAATTGATTTGAAATAAATGTAATTGTTATGTATTATCACTAGAATCCAAAGGTTTTAGAACATTTTAATAAACGCTAAACTTCATCCCAACTCCATGTGCTGTAATGAATGAACTTGTCTATGAGCCCATAGAGCATAATTGTCTGCAATACGTGATACACATGTTTACATTACACATATGCCCCATAGCCACCCAAAGAACCTACCAACATTCTAACAAAGTAGACACATGAACATATAAAGAAATTGCTAATAATGACATCATATAGTTTGTCATTAGAAATAATATTGTAAATTCGTCCATACTCAGGTGGCGGACATCAACAGTGGGGAAAACAGTGCATTGGAGAAGTAACATGCCAGCTTCCCTATTATTGGTGTGTTGTGTTATTTTGAACATAGAAGGTCATCTCACCTTCTTGCCACCACGAGTTGTAGGCCAACAATTTGAATTGGACAACCTCACAAGGCTATGACAACTCACAACATGCACATGGGAATTGCTTGAACTAGAAGATTAGGAACCAAATAAATTTTGAGTATTATTTTTATGCAAGCAATCAAAGGAAAACCTTGCTTCTTCTAAAGTTATTACCTTCTTTTGGGTCAAATTACTACCTTTTTGGATGGGCCATATGGTTGGAACTACATGCCTAGCAATTGCAAATTTTTGAATTATCTCACCCACACAACGGCTCAAATCATCAAGACAAAACTAATGCTTGTGGTGCTCAAGTGATATGCTGTGATATTCAACCTAGAAACTTAAGTAACATGGAGCAGGAGTTCCATTTATTAATTTGTAAAGGTTGATCCTTGCTTTGCATTTGAATGTCATGGTTTTTTGGAGTGCGAAACATTGAATTGCATATTTGGATGGGCAACATTCGATACACCATTAGCCATCAATACATATATTTTCCTTCAACTCTAGGCCACTTCGAAATAACAAAGGTAGCAAATCACTAGAACCAAATGGTGGTTGTTGAACATGTACATCCTCCACAATATCAGGTTCAGCAACCAAAACAAATACTTGTGGATGAAAGAAATTCGTACGATCAAGACGATGGGAATCTTCCTCTACGCATGGAAAACAATCAATAGGTCACTTGGCAAACCCAAACACCTCTTCTCCCTCAAGGTGTGAAAGGTGATTTATGAAAGACGACCTAGATGTGTAATTTGCCAAAATGACCGCAAGTTTGGCAGGATCATTCAATCCTTGTGCCTTCCTCAACAACAATTCATTTTTATTGAGTCCATGACTAGCTGGACCACCTCCCAAATATTGTTTATACAATGTAAATTGCTTGAAAGCTCAAACGTAGTCATCAAACATCATAGTGTATAAATAAATGCCACATTTTCCCAATTATTGCAACTAGATGTTATGCACAATTTTTGTTAAATTACAAATGGGCATGTTTGCCCACTCCTCATCTTTGAGCTTCTATAGGTCAAAGGGAAAAAAACGTCAACAAAATTTAAAATGTCACAACAGAGTTGGAGTGAAAGTGCAAATGGAATTGGAAAACAAATGGAATTATTGTTTTAAATGTAAACAAAAAAACAAGAGTCATAAAAAGCTAAGAGACAAAATATTCACATGGAACATGAGCCCTCCCCATTGTGTAACACGAAAATGTCAAAAGGTAAGCCAATTACAAAGCTCATGGACACCTACCTTAGAAGTAGCCCCATACGAGAACCACCAACAACAAATAAAAACATACAGATTGTCAACCTCCCTAAGGGATTTTGCGCCCTTGTACTAGTGGCAAAGAAAAATGCGTTGATCTTGAAATTCGGGTTCGATTAGTTGTTTGGTGTGCTTATCGATCAATTGAATTCGATGGAATAAACATGTGTGCTCCTTATCAATCATCCTCACATAGGGGTCCCCTAATCCATAAACAATTTTGATTGCGTTCCAATTGGCTTGTGTGTTATTAGCCATGAATCCCTTGAAATTGGATTTTGGAAAGTCATGCTTCTGCTTCATCTCATTGAATTTTGTCCACATTATTTGTTGAACCTTTGTTTCCTCAAACTGCATGTCACAAACCACAATGGTCATCACTTTGCAATAGGTTGAATTGTACACATGACAAGCCATAGTTGTCCAACTAGCCACATGCTTCACATGATCAAACATGATCCAAGCATTCTACAAATCCCTTACAGGTTGCATTTGTGTGACAAACACTCCACTCCCCACACCATTTATGGACATCTTGAAAATGAATGCCTTTTGTCCAAGAACTTGTCTAAGGAAGCATCATTATTGGATGTATTCATATCGACTCTTGAAATTCAATTCAAGGATGCTATCAATGTAACCACCACCTAGATGATGCTTAAAAAAAGCAATGAGGTTACGAACGTTGGGAGAGCTCAATTCATAAAACTTGTCCTAGATTTGCTCCAATTGACCTTTGAAAAGCTCCACTTTACCATCGCTATAATCATCGAGTAGATGCCTAACTAAAAAGGTCTTGCTAGCACTAAGGGAAATCATACACATCTTTGTATTAGGCATGCAAACGACTTCCTTTGTAATCAACCTTCTAGTCTCTTCTAAAGATTCCTTACACTTCCCATCCGCAATAGGATGGTTAAGTACCCCAAAATGAATCGTCATTCTTGACAAAGACTAGAATTTATGCACAACATAATAGACTCTCCCATTGCAACCAATAATGCAAAGGGGAAGAACATGACAACATTTGCATCCAATTGAGGAAGCAAATGGAATCAATTGCATCTGGCCTACTACTAAAATACGAATGTTATCACCACACCATAAGGTTTCATTGTGAGAGGCACAAAGTTTTCACAATCATCCTACACACAATGCAAGTGACCCAAGCAATGAATCTTTCTGAAATTCAACCCAAAATTATTTTTAATATTGGTGGTGATCACCTTACATTAAGCATGGCCATTGTTCTTTCTATCCATGCCCTACATTTTCAAAGAGCTATGAGCATTGGGAAGCAAAGGCGGTAATTCAAACAAGACATCCCCATACAAAATAGTCAACAAGAATTAGACTTTTTGAACAATTATCTTACCATAATCCAAATTCCATAGCTTATTGGAGCTTCATCCAAGAAGTGCCATTAAACACAAGCAAGAAACCACTGACTGAATACTTCTAAAGGAGGAGGAGGGCTATGATGATAAGGCGAAAAATGGTCGTGATAATGGAAACTATGGCTGCATGGAACCAAATTGAGAAATCAAATTCGGTGATATCATGGACGAAGAATGGGGTGTTAAGTTGTCACTCGAGGAAGAATCAAACAATTCAATGAAAACGGATGAAGAAGGTTTGATTGAAGACAGAGTTGAGTGCCGCTAATGTCATGTTCTTGCTTCGAAATCTTGACCACAAACCCTATTATTCATGGTGTCAAGATTGCTTTTTGAAAGTTTTGAGTAAGACTATCACCAACAATGTGATAACACCCATAGCCAACCACCCATTGTCTCCTTTGAGAAAAGGTCATTGGAATTTGGTACACCAAATTTCAACACCAAGTTATTAGAATCATATGAGACATCCTTGGATATATGTAAGGATCCTAGCTAAAATGAAAACATAACACACAAATATTGTTTAAAAACCAAGGTCGTTCTTGAATCGTTAACCATGATGGTTAGCTCTAAGTGTCCAATAGCATGAAATGTCACCATGTTACTAAGGACACATAGATAGTAATGAAAAAAAGAAAGGGCAATAAAGTGTGAAATGCAATCAAACACAAAGCACAAATTTGAACACTCCAAAGGACAAGGAGTGGGGAGGATGACAAATGGAATGCCTATTAAGATAAACTCAATAATATGTTTTTAAAATGAAGTAGGATGAATATGGAATCAAACAAAGAACAACGTCGATTTGACACACATAAAAAAATTCACTAAAAGATTATTATAGCCAAAGATTATGGGATTTGAGGTAGAATATTGAAAGTGAAACAAGGTGATCAAATTGAAATCACCATAACACAAGGCCCATATCTAGATTCCATTCCTTAAATTCCATAATTGTTCATGAGACTAGGAAACAAATGACAAATGAAATGAATTGTTGAAAGGAGTTTAAAAGTGGGGAACAATTGAAAATATTTGGCATTTAATTGATTCCCTGATCACCAATAACCACAATTTGACATATTCACATCTGAAAAGAAAAATGAAATAAAAAAATAATATACCATCATCACAAGCATTGATTGTGGCGATAGGACATTAAAAGTAGGGTTGATCCTATAGGAATTGCCATTTATGTAATGATGAATCAATTTGGCTTCATTTAAAATCTCAAAAAAAAAAAGAAAAATAAGGAGATGGGTGGAAGACCACAAAAATAAGTGTAAAGGAAGGGCAATTAATACAAAAGACAACAATGATTTCTAGAGTCATAATTCCGCCATAGATTAATCAAATCATGTGAAGCATGATTATGATGGGACAAGATGTGATTGGAAAAAAACATGTCACAAACAAAAAGTAACAAAAAACAAGACCAAGATTTTTTTTTCAAAACTAGATGCTTTAAATCGGCATAAATAAAAGGATATGTTATATATAAAAGAACTACACTTTCATGGGAAAACACAATTAATATAAGAATCATATATCGTAAACAAATCGCAACCCATTGGGATTCCAACACATGTAATGTGACAATCTTCCAACATATAGAAAAAAAATTGTGCATTTGATATTCTTAATTTGGACGTGGTGTAAATGTACATAACACATATGTGATTGTACAAAGCATGTGAATGTTCCATACAAATATACCATCTAAATGTGCAAGAAGCATGAACCTAATGTATGTGCGATTAATAATTGAGCACCAATAGAATTATCCATTGAAATATGCATGTGACCTTTATGAAGTTATAACATATTAAGCTATCTATGGCATATGCACATCCGCAAGTACAATTTGTATGTGCACCATGTATATATATGGCAAATGTATCATGACATGAAAATAAAAACATGTGGCAAACACATTACGACTCAAGCCCACACATGTATTTTACATTTAATTATTCAATAATTGGAATTTTGGATATATCACACATTACACACATCAATTATCATCACCCCACGTGTTTGTAGGGTTTAGGGTTTAGGGTTTAGGTTTAATGTCAATTGGGTGAATGTCAAACTAATAAAAAAAAGTTTCATTTCCCCTTGATATCTTTAAAAAACATGGTGGGGGTGATCATGACTTGTACCAATAAAATGGGCACATATCCATAATGACAAACAAAATGCAACAAATCTTCAAAGCAAAAATTTCCAAACGTATTGGTCAAACCTGATTTTGTCATTTCCAAAGGTGTGGTGACAAGGGCACAATTGTTTTGAGATATCAGATGTAGCATTGCAAGTGAATTATTTAATATCAAGTGAAAGGGCATTCTAGCAAGAATGCAAGCTACATCTAAAAAATGTGATTTATTTGGAAATTCAATAAAACAAAAGATGTTATTGGAAAATAGAACATTACTTTGAAAGGAATGTCTTATAAAATGTCCAATTGAGATAAGTAACAATGAAATAAAAAATGAAGATGCTTGTGAAGTCATAGAACATTTTCTTCAAAAGGATAAATTAAAATTGGAGATTTAGACAATTGCCATGAAATTCAACGGATAATACTCAATGAAATAAATTAGGTTGATGAAGACAATCCGCACCTTACAATATTAGAAACATATTTTGATTTTTGTTTCAATTGTGCAAGTGATAAATCATGTCTTGAATCATATATATTTTGGAAAAACTTTCAAAAGTTGGGAAACGTATGCAAAAAATATATATGTTTATCATTGATGACCATTATCATCAAGAAAAGACTTGAAAGGACTAAGTTAACTAATTCATCCAATAAATTTTATATTTAGTATGAAGGATTAACCAATTGAACCTTCATCACACTTCATTGGGACCATTGGGCATGGATAAAAATAGGGATACTATTTGATTTGGGGAAATGTGGCAACCAATCTTGAGCTAATTATATTTTTATTAAAAATTAATAGTTTGAGGCACATATCTAAATGAGAGAGATAAATGTTGTGAATGTGAAGAAGGTACCAAGTTCCATTTTTTAATGTAAATAAAAGATAAAATCTTAGAACAAGATTTCATTAGCACTATCATCTATGGATTATTAAATTACATTTTTTTAGGTGGAGCAAATTGTAGATGTATTACAAATTCATGAAATAAGGGTGAAAAAAGAAACCATTTACTTAAAGATTATCATGGCTTAAAATTTATATGAAGTGATTTTTTTGACAATTGTAATTGTTTAAACATCATTATGTGTTTTTGGCTATAAAGTAAAATTTGATAAAAATATTCTAAGGATCTTAAATGTACTATTTATGACATTGGTGATAAGAAACTTTGATAATAATTAAATTATCCGGCCTTATATTATTTTTTAACTTTTGTTTGACATTTAGCCAAAAGTAATAGCCTTGCAAAACTAGTCTCCCCATCATCAACACCTCACATACAACAAGCAGCCATTCCACATATCTCATACAAGGATTTCCAAAATTACTCAATATTACATGTTAACACAATTACGTGTTAGGTGCACTAAAACACTTTAGCTATAATTTTAGGATTTTCCAAACTTTAATCAATTGGGCAATATTGCGGATTGTGTAGAAGGACAAGTAAAAGTTGTAGCCGTTGCATTATTTCTTGACTAACTCTTTAAGGAATAACGGCCAAATCATCACCATAGATATTGTACATTCCCTTGGAATCAAAAAACACTTAAACAATCAATAGTAAGTATATTATTGTAACAATAGGTTAATAATAAATTGTTACTCCTTTTATCTACAATGGTAATAGTAATTTCCAAACCAAGAGGAGGTAATATAAATTCAAATTGGTAGAAGGGTTCTTGATACCTAATAGACTTGATTCCACAAATGCGAGAACAAAAAGAAATAGTGTTGAAGCCAAAAGCAACGAGGAGATGACCATTTCTTTTGTGGACAAACTCCAAACAACACATGAGAGGAAAAGAAATGGCACAAGCAAGGAGGAGGAATCTCATGTTGCAACACTAGGAAAAAATAGAGGAAGAGGTAAGAAAGTTGTTAACTTCTCAAATATTTAGGATTCATTTTTTGCCAAAAGTAACTCTTAGGGTTTCAAAGTGTATAATATGTGATTCTTCTTCATTTTTTAGGTTGAGGTTTCTTTAACACAAACAACAAGAAGCCAAGAAGTAAGCTACCCTCCCCTCCTACAATTTGATGCCTTTTTTTTTCCTTTGGATGTATGATGAGATTGATTTGAAGAGCTCCAATTAGCCTCGGGCAAAGCTTAAAAGAGCGATGGACCCCATGAGTTTGAAGGAGCTTTTCTTTTGTCGCCGAAAGGCACGAGGTACCTTGATGATGGTGTCATGACCCAATGTTGCATTGAGGTCATTGCTTGTGATTTTTCTCGAGCCAAGCTCGTAAGGATGTCTCGACAAAGACCGAGGTCATTCCCAAGTTGGGTTGCCATGGAGGTATTAGAGATGGCCGAACTTGCTCCCGGCCAAGCTTACTTGGACGTCTTGATGTTTGCCAAAGTCACTCCTTTGTTGGGCTACTGAAGAGGTCTTAGTGATGGCCAAGCTTGTTCCTAGCTGGGTTCGTGGGGGCATTTTGGCATTTGCCGAGGTCAATATTTTGTCGAACCATCGAAGAGGTCTCAGCAATGGCCAAGCTTGCTCCCAACCGGGCTTGTGAAGACGCTTCAACATTTGTCGAGGTTGCTCTTTTGTCAAGTTGCCGAAGAGGTTTCAACAATGGCCAACCTCATTCTTCGGCCAAGTTCATGGAGGACTTGGAGGACTTGGTGATGGCCAACCTCACTCATGGGCCAAGCTTGTAGGAAAGGGTGGGCGATGGCCGTCGACTTTACTCCCGGGCCAATCATAGTGAGTCTCAGTGATGGCCAAGCTTGCTCCCGAGCTTAGATAGCTAGGTGATGGGTGTTTGGGGAGGGTACACAGGTCGGACGGGATCATGGGGTTCTATTGTGAAAAACTTTTGACGATGGCCAAGCTCCATTCGGGATTTCCTAGCGAGAAACTCTTTTTCACACCCATTCCCTTTTTTGTTTTTTAATCTCAATGGATGTCCCTAGTTATCAGGAGAATGCCAAGTTGCGGGAAATTTTTCATGTCACTTGAAAATACAATTTCTTAGGGTTCTCCATCATCACTCTTTTGAACAAGATGGTTCATGTTATGCAAGGTGTTGTGACACCTCCCAATCACATTCTAGATGCAAATCAAAATTTAAAGGTAGAGGTGAAAGAAGCGAAATTTTTTATAACCTCTATTTTGTCTAAATTATGAGCTTCAGATTGTACGGTCAATGTAAAAAATATTAAAATCTAAGTTACAATTTCCAATTTCTGCATTCATGATATGATTTCTTTTTTATAGTGGAAAGAAAAACCAAAATATAGTTAATTGTATCACAAGCTAAGAGCCTAATGGGGAGGAAATGTTTTTGAATAAACAGGAAGCACTCATCATTGAAGACAAAGTTGTGGAATCGCTTTCCAAACATGCTCAAAAGGAGGTATGCTTGTTTAATTTTAGTTGTTTTCCACTTGTATAACATGTGGATTAGGCCTTAACTTTATATTCTATATTGTCCAAGAAGGATTCCAAGGGCTAGATTTTGATTCAACGGCCAAGATTTGCAATTTAGGGAGGCAAGTTTCTGGGAAATCCAACTAGGTTGAAATGACTAGAATTATGAACGAGGATTTTCTAATACCATGATCTAGGTTTTGACCTCCAATAGAATGATCTAGATTTCTAATTCTTTTGGAACCATACTATAATGAATTGAATTGTGGAATAATACATTTATAGGTAGATATGGAACAAGAGTCGTAAGTAGAGCACTATAATGTTTCAGGAGACCTGGATTCAAAAAATCCAAAGGAGGTGGGTTTTCAAATTTTACTTTTGAATTGTTGTAAGGAAGCCATTGTGTTTTTGAAAAATGGTTTTGACTTTTATGGTCGGTGTTGACTATAGGGGAAGTTGCATTTTTTAATAGAAAATTTAAATATATGTTCATTCAAGAAAAAAATCCAACACTACTTAAGTTCTATTAAATGGTTGTGGTTGGTATCAACCATAATGAAAGTACCATTGGAAAATGTAGATGAGCTCATTGAATTGTAGTGGATCTAGTTTTGAAACTGCACACTCTATTAATTTTGTTTCTTCCTTCCTTGTAGTCGGCGCCGACTATAGGTTTTATAAAAAATAAAA
>Ga0116229_10001252_pt1 | contig 39159 bp, 34 predicted proteins | sample S1TSphgellanicum_3_FD_87313 | JGI IMG/M metagenome (GOLD analysis project Ga0116229, IMG submission 87313) | Host-associated microbial communities from peat moss isolated from Minnesota, USA - S1T2_Fc - Sphagnum magellanicum MG | ecosystem: Host-associated > Plants > Peat moss > Unclassified...
AATCGCCGCGCTGCTGCGTGCGCTCTCCGAACCGCCGCGCAATATCGCCGCGTTGCTCGATTTCAAGCACAGCGCGCCCGCGTCCGCCGTCACGTTCGGACGGCTTTCGTAGATGATGCCGATGACGCCCAACGGCACCGCAATGCGCTGGATGAGCAAACCGTTCGGCCGAGTCCACTCGGCCAGCGTCCGGCCGATCGGATCGGCGAGACGCTCGACGTCTTCGAGCCCGCGGGCCATGCCTTCCACCCGCGCGGCATCGAGCGCGAGGCGATCGAGCAGCGCGGCGCCCAAGTTCCTCGCGGCGGCTTCGCGCATGTCGGCCTGATTGGCCGCGAGGATCTGCGGCGCGTGCGCGCGCAGCGCCGCCGCCGCCGCCCGCAAGGCGTGATTCTTTTGCGCGGCGGTGGCTAGCGCCAGCACGCGCGCGCACTCCCGCGCCGCGCGGCCGATCTCCCGCATGATTTCCGCCACGGCTTTAGGCTGTGGCGGGCACGCTTCGCTCCTACGGCCTTCGAGGCTGTCGTCGTGCTTCATGAAACGTCGTTCACCGGGGTTTTGAGCACCACCAGATCGTCGCGGTGCACGATTTCGTCGCGGCCGCGAAAGCCGAGGACTTTCTCGATGTCCGCCGACTGGCGGCCCATGATACGCGCCGCATCGCCGTCCGAATACGCGCAGATGCCGCGCGCCACCTCGGCGCCGTCGGGACCGATGATGCTCACCGTATCGCCGCGATCGAAGCGTCCCAGCGCCCGCGTGACGCCGGCGGGCAGCAGACTCTTGCCGCCCATCAAGGCTCGCACCGCCCCCTCGTCGACGGCGATCGCGCCGCTCGGTTTCAAGGTTCCCGCGATCCATTGCTTGCGCATCGCCACCGGCGTCGAGGAGGGCACGAACCACGTGCACAGCGCCCCGTCCTCGATGCGCTGCAACGGGTGCTCGTAAGCGCCCTTGGCGATGCACAGATGACAGCCGGCCCCGACCGCAATTTTTGCGGCGGCAATCTTCGTTTGCATGCCGCCTGAACCCATGGTGCTGCCCGCGCCGCCGGCCATGGCCTCGATGGCGGGCGTGATGTCCATGACGCGGGAAACGAACTCCGCGTCCGGATCCTCGCTCGGATTAGCGGTATACAGTCCATCGATGTCGGACAGCAACACCAGGCAATCCGCACCGACCATCTGCGCCACGCGGGCCGCCAGGCGGTCGTTGTCGCCGTTGCGTATTTCCGCGGTAGCCACCGTGTCGTTCTCGTTGATGACCGGCACCGCGCCCAGGGACAGCAAGGTGTTCAGCGTGCCGCGTGCGTTCAAGTAGCGGCGCCGCTGCTCGGTGTCGCCGAGTGTCAAGAGAATCTGCGCGACGGTGATGTCGTGCACTTCGAGCAATTCCTTGTAGGCATGCGCCAGCCTAATTTGCCCGACCGCCGCCGCCGCCTGGCTTTCCTCGAGCTTGAGCTTGCCGCTGTTCAACCGCAGGTGCCGCCGGCCCAATGCGATGGCGCCGGAGGACACCAAAATGACCTCCTGGCCGCGTGCACGCAGACGCGCGACATCCTCCGCGAAGCTCTCCAACCAGGATCGGTTCAGGCGGCCCTTCTCCGCATCGACCAGCAAGGCCGAGCCGACCTTGACGACGACGCGTTTTGCGTCGGTCAATCGGCGAGCGGTAACTTTGCGGTCGGCGACGGTCATGATGCCAATTTTGCCATTTACTTGAGCAAGCGGCCTCCCCTAATATCCGCCTGGCCGCTACTATCGGCGTGGCAGCCAACAGCGCCAGATCAACAAAGGACCAACCGTGGGCAGAGAGTACGAACCGACCGTCGGGCAATGGTATGAGGACCTGGAAAACGAGGAAACGTTCCAGGTGCTCAAGGTGGATGAGGACAAGGAAACCGTTGAGATTCAACATCTCGACGGCGACATCGAGGAATTGGACGTCGACGGTTGGGCGGAAATGGACTTGGAGCTCACCGAGGAGCCGGAAGGGTGGTCGGGATCGAAAGCGGAAAAAGACGCCGACGATGACGAAGACGATGATGAGGACGACTGGGACGACGACGATGATGAGGACGACGACCTGGACGATGACGACGAAGAAGACCGCGAAGAGTACTGAGACTCCGGCACACTGATTGTGACGGAGTACGGGCTGAGCGGGAATTAGCCAGCCGTTTAAGCGGGTGTCAACCAACCATGCGGGTCCGGCGCCTCACCTTGCTGAATAGCGACCAGGCGGGCGCGTAGCGCGCGGGTGAGCGGGCCCACTTCGCCGCTTCCGACGCGATGTTCGGTGCCGCGATGAATCAGAGTGCCGACTCCGGCGAGTACCGCGGCGGTGCCCGACAACGCCGCTTCGCCGGTCTGCACCCACTCGAGCATTTCCGGCACCTCGAAGACTCGCTCGGCCACCTCGTAGCCTGCATCGCGCGCCAGCGTGAGCAGCGAATCGCGCGTCACGCCGTGCAAAAAAGTGCTGTCGAGGCTGCGCGTCAACACCCGGCCGTCGCGGATCAACAGAAAATTCGCCGCACCCGTCTCCTGCACCTCCCCTCCGGGACAGAACAAGACCTGATCGACCTGATATTTCGCGCGCGCACGCAATGTGGGACCGAGGGCCGCGGCATAGTTGCCGCCGGTCTTGACCATCCCCATCTGCGCGGCCGAGCGCGTGTTCTCATCGTCGACCAGAATGCGCAGCGGCTTCATGCCGCCCGAAAAATAATCCCACACCGGGCTCGCGAGCACGAGCAGCGACGCATCCACCGTCGGGGTCGCGGCCGCGCCGATGTTCGCCGTCGTGCCGAACAGAATGGGGCGCAGGTACAAGGCGCCGGGCGCTTCCGGCACCGCGTCGATGCAGCGCTTGATCACGGCTCGGACCATCTCGGCGAGTTGCACCGGATGGGGTTCCGGCAACACCAGCTGCCGCGCGCTCTGGCGCATTCTTTGAATGTGCCGATCCATACGAAAGATGTGGACGGACCCGTCGGCGCGCCGGAAGGCCTTGAATCCCTCGAAGCACGTGCTCGCATAGTGCAGCGCATGCGCCGCCGGACTGATTTCGATGGGAGCGACGGGGATGACCTCGGTCGAGCTCCAGGCGCCCCCTTGATAGCGGGCCACGGCCATATGGGAGGTCAGTAAAGTACCGAATGCAGGCCGCTGCGGTTGGGAAGTCATGGGGATTTCACCTTAAGGGGATCTCGCCTGGGGTATGAAAATCATCGCCGGATGCTCGAGCAGGTCTTTCAATGCTTGAATCATCGCTGCCGCATCATAACCGTCCACGAAGCGATGATCGAACGAGGACGACAAATTCATGATTCGGCGCACAGCCACGGCCCCAAGGTGCACCGCGGGCCGCTCGACCGCCTTATTGAGCCCGATGATGGCGACTTCCGGCGCGTTGATGATCGGGGTCGAGGCAATGCCGCCGAGTTTACCGAGGCTCGTGACCGTGATGGTGGAGCCGGTGAGTTCATCGCGCGCCGCCTTGTTGGCCCGCGCGCGCTCCGCGAGGCGGCGGATTTCGGCGGCCACCTCCCACAGCCCGAGAGACTGCGCATTCCGCACCACCGGAACCTTGAGCCCATCCGGCGTCTGCGTGGCGATGCCCACATGCACGGCCCGGTGGCGGACCAGCACGCCGCGCGCGGCATCGTACAGCACATTGCATTGCGGAAACGAATCGAGCACTCGCGTGAGGGCCAGCACCACGAGCGGCAGCAAGCTCAAGGAGCCCGCGCCATCCGGCCGCGATGCATTCAAATGCTGCCGCAGCGCTTCGAGTTCGGTCACGTCCACTTCTTCGACGTAGGCGAAGTGCGGAATGTTGCGCTTGGCCTCGCTCATGCGCTCCGCAATCACGCGCCGCACACCGATCACTTTGATTTCAGTAGTCTCGGCTGCGGTGTCACCCCGCAACGCGGCTGCCGGAAGGCTCGCCGCCGATCCTGGCGCCGGCGGCGCCTCCGGGTCTGCCGCCATGGTGGGTGGCCCCGCCCGTGGCGGCACCGCCGACTCGAGATCGCCGCGCACGATGCGTCCGCCAGGACCCGAGCCCACCACCGTACGCAGGTCGATGCCCGCCTCGCGCGCCCTGCGCCGATTCGCCGGCGAAGCCATGACCCGGCCCGCTCGGGAGGCCGGTAGTCCCGGCGGCGCCGCTCGCGGCGGCACTGCGGCCGGCAGCGGCGCCACGACCGGCTCAGGCTTGGCATTTACGGACGACGGTGTGGCCAATGGCGCGGCGGCCACCGACGCCGCTGCGGAATTTCCCGGCGCCGCAGGCGCCGGACCAGTGTCCGCCGCGCCATCGGTCGCGCCGCCCAATTCGAACACGATCAGCGGCGAGCCGACCGCCACCTTGTCGCCGGGCGAGCCGGTAATCGATACGACCCTTCCGCCCACCGGCGCCGGCACTTCCACCGCCGCCTTGTCGGTCATCACTTCGACGATGAGCTGATCTTCGGCCACGACCTCGCCCGGCTGGGTGTGCCAGGCGACGATTTCCGCATCGACCGTGCCTTCGCCCAAGTCCGGCATCTTGAACACGTACTGGCTCATGACGGCTCCATCACGGCCTTTAGCGCCATCGCCACCCGCGCCTGACCGGGGAAGTACTCCCATTCGAACGCATGCGGGTAGGGCGTGTCCCAGCCGGCGACTCGCTGGATCGGCGCCTCCAATTCCCAGAAACATTCTTCCTGGATGATGGACAGGATCTCGGCGCCGAATCCCGAGAAGCGGGTTGCCTCATGCGCCACCACGCACCGGCCCGTCTTGCGCACCGAACTGCAAATCGTATCTACATCGAGCGGCACCAGCGATCGCAGATCGATGATCTCGGCGTCCAACTCGAGTGCAGCCGCCGCGGCCGCGGCGACGAACACCATCGTGCCGTAGGTGATCACGGTGACCTCGGCGCCGGGGCGCACGATGTCGGCCTTGCCGAGCGGCACGGTGTAATGGCCCTCGTCCACCTGACCCTTCGGGTGAGTACTCCACGGCACCGCGGGCTTGCCCGGATCGCCGTCGAAGGGCCCGTTATACAAACGCTTCGGCTCGAAGAACACCACCGGATCATCGTCCTCGATGGACGCGATCAACAAGCCCTTGGCATCGTAAGGGTTCGACGGCATGACGACTTTGATGCCGCTGACATGCGTGAAAATTCCCTCCGGGCTCTGCGAATGCGTCTGGCCGCCCCGGATGCCGCCGCCGCACGGCGTACGCAGCGTCACGGGCGCGAAGAAATCGCCGGCGCTCCGGTACCGGATGCGCGCCAGCTCGCTGCAGATTTGATCGAAGCCCGGATAGATATAGTCGGCGAATTGAATCTCCGCCACCGGCCGCAGACCGTTGATACCCATGCCGATCGCGGTCGCGACGATGCCGCCCTCCGCGATCGGCGTGTCGAGCACGCGATGTTCGCCGTACTTGCGCTGCAGTCCCTCGGTCGCGCGAAACACGCCGCCGAAATAGCCGATGTCCTCGCCCATCAGCACCACCGAGGGGTCGCGCCCCAGCATGATGTCCATGGCGGAATTCAAGGCCTGAATCATGTTCATGTTCGCCATGGCGGGACCCTTAAGAACGTGGCCCTGGCGACAAACGTGGCCCTTGTGAGGCTGGTGTCTGGGCGCCTCGGCTTTCGGCGCCCGGCGCGGCGCCGGCCGCAACCGCGTCGCGCTCGGCGCGCATCAATTCGCGCTGCTTGCGCAAGTGCTCCGGCATCTCCTTGAACAAATCCTCGAACATGAGATCCGCGTCGAGCCGCGGACCGTCGCTCATCGTGCCGAAGGTCACCGCCTCCTTCCACGCCGCCGCGACCAACCCCTCGAGTTCCGCCGTCAGCGCCTGATGCCGCGCCTCCGACCATTCGCCCAAGCGGATCAGGTGCAGTTTGAGGCGCTCGATGGGATCGCCCAGCGGCCAATGCAGATGATCGTCCTTGGCGCGATAGCGCGCCGGATCATCGCTGGTGGAATGCGCCGCCGCCCGATAGGTGACGAGTTCGATCAATGTCGGCCCGGCACCGGTACGCGCGCGCTCCGCCGCCCACTGTGTCACCGCATAGACGGCGAGGAAATCGTTGCCGTCGACCCGAATGCCCGCGATCCCGTAGCCCGGACCGCGCGCCGCGAAGGAGCGCTGCTCCCCGCCGGCGTAACCCTGGAACGTGGAGATCGCCCACTGGTTATTCACCACGTTCAAAATCGCCGGCGCCTGGTACACGGAAGCGAACAGCAGCGCATGATGAAAATCGGCCTCCGCGCTGCTGCCCTCGCCGATCCAACTCGCGGCCAGGTGATCCTCACCCTTGATCGCCGCCGCCATCGCCCAGCCCACCGCCTGCGGAAACTGCGTCGCCAGATTGCCGGAGATCGAAAACAGGTTGCCGGTCTTGGAGTGATACATCACCGGCAACTGCCGCCCCTTGCACATGTCCCGCGTGTTGGAGAGCAGCTGACACATGAGGTCCACCAGCGCCATGCCGCGCGCGATCTGCAAACCCTGATTTCGATAGCCCGGAAACAGCATGTCACCGGGCCGCAGCGCCATGCACTGCGCCACCGACACCGCCTCTTCGCCCAACGAGCGGATGTAGAACGAGATCTTGCCGCCGCGCTGATTGCGCTGCATGCGGTCATCGAAAATTCGCGTCAGCAGCATGTGCCGCAACCCGACCTGCAGCTCCGCCGCGTCGAGATGCGGATGCCAGGGCCCCACGGCTTCGCCGGCGTCGTCCAGAACCCGAACCAGATCGATCGACAGTGCCCCGATATCCCGCGCCCGTGCGTTGATGTCGGGACGAGGCACCGCTCCGGCGAGGGACAACTCCACGTAGCTGAAATCCGGCACCTCGCCCGGTCGGGCGGGCGCGCGGGGCAGATGCAGGCGCGAAGGCTCGTTCATTGGCGCGCTTCATTCATATGCGTAATTTAGTCCGTCGCGGCGCCCGTGTTGCATTCATTCGGACAGTACCGAATAATCCGGTATATTCATTCCAAATATATCTTCAAAATGGAAAATACGCGTCCTCCCGGAAACAATCGCCCCTCCCTCGATCGCGCCGCCGTTGATCGCCGAACAATCGAGCGCCCTGCCGTTGATCGCGCCACACTCGATCGCCCCGTCATTGATAAATTGGATTTGCGCCTACTCGACATCCTACAAAGGCACGGCGCGCTCTCGGTGGCCGAAGTGGCCGCGCAAACCCGCCTATCGACGACCACCTGTTGGCGACGCATTCAGCAACTCGAGCAGAACGGCGTCATCAAGGCGCGCGTCGCGCTCTTGGACCGCAATGCGCTCGGGCTCGATGTGACCATCTTCGCGCACGTCAAACTCGCCACCACCGGCCGCGACGCACTCGCCGAATTCGAAGCCGCGATCCGCGACTGCGCCGAAGTGCTCGAATGCTACACGCTCACCGGCGAATGGGATTTCCTGTTGAAGATCGTCACCCAGAACATCAAGGCCTACGAGGCGTTCTATCTAGACTATCTGTCGCGCATCCCCTGCGTGCGCTCGGTGAACTCCTCGGTCGCGGTAACCGTCATCAAGGAATCGACGGCGCTGCCCCTAGGTATTTAACATGGGTATTTGGCAACTTTGCACTGAAACAGGATTTCTAAATGTCGTCGATTCGACTCTGGCATAGCTACATCGGGATTCTCATCGCGCCCAGCGTGATCTTCTTCGCGCTGACCGGCTCGCTGCAGCTCTTCAACCTGCACGAATCGCATGCCGGCTATACGCCGCCGGCGCTTATCGAGAAGTGGAGTTCCCTGCACAAGGATCAGGTGTTCGAGCAGAACCAGCATCACCACGAACCCGAACCGGAATCCAAGAGCGACCAACAGCCCGCGCCGCCGGACGAGCACGAGGAGGGACCGACCTTGGGGACGAGGTTGTTGAAGTGGTTCTTCTTGTTCGTCGCGCTATCGCTGACCGCCTCGACGGTGCTGGGCCTTTGGATCGGCTTGACACGCCCACACCGCAAGCGCACCGGTTGGTGGCTGCTGTTGGCGGGCATCGTCCTGCCGGTCGCGCTTTTCTTCCTGTAACAACGACGCCCTCGAGTCGGCGCGCGAGGCTGAGCCGCTCTGGCCTAGCGATCATCAATTTGAACGTTTTGCCATTGGGCAGACGGCAGGTCTCAAAATCATGCGCATATGGGTCAGACAGGTCAGACAGGCTCGTCGCTCAGCAGCACGGTCGCGCCGATGGTTCTTCGGCCCTCCAAATCGCGGTGCGCGGCCGCGGCATCGCGCAGCGCGACTCGCTGGCCGACGTGCGCCTTGACCTCGCCGGTCGCGAGTTTGGCGAACAGATCCGCGGCGCGCGACGTTAGCTCTTCGCGGCTCTTGATGTAATCGAACAGCATGGGCCGCGTGGCGTAGAGCGAGCCGCCGGAGGCGAGTTCGGAGAACTTGAAATCCGCGATCATTCCCGAGGACTGGCCGAAGTGCACGAACATGCCGCGCAGCCGCAAGGATTTTAGCGATCCGCGCCAAGTGTCCTTGCCCACCGAATCGTAAACCACGTCGCAGCCCCGCTCACCGGTGATGTCCTTGACGCGCGCGACGAAATCCTCGGCGCGATAATCGATCACGTGGGTGTAGCCGTTGGCGCGGGCAATGGCGACCTTCTCGGGCGAGCCCGCCGTGCCGATCGAGACCGCACCGAGAGCCTTCAGCCATTGTCCGAGCAGCAAGCCGACGCCGCCGGCGGCCGCGTGGACGAGGACGATGTCGCCCGCCTTGACCGGATAGCACGAGGTCACCAGGAATTGCGCCGTCAATCCTTTGAGCATGATCGATGCGGCCACGTCGAACCCGATGCTGTCCGGAAGCTTGACGAGTCGCTCGGCCGGCACGACTCGCCGAGTGCGATACGCACCGAGCGGCATGGTATACGCGACGCGATCACCGACGGCCAGGCCGCTGACGCCCTCGCCCAATTCCTCGACGAGCCCCGCCGCTTCTCCGCCCGGGATGAGCGGCGTCGTGGGCCACGGATATAACCCGCTGCGAAAGTAGGTGTCGATGAAGTTGACGCCGATGGCGCGCTGCACGATCCGCACCTCGCCGCGGCCCGGCGCCGCCGTCTCGAGCGCGGTCCACTCCAATGCCTCGGGTCCGCCCGCGGCGCGCACCACCACACCCATATCCGTCGTCGCCTGCGTCATGCCGCTACCTCGCTCCCGCCTATATGATCGATGATGTGCCGACTGGTCCAACCGGGCCTACTGGGCCAACCGGGCCAACCGGGCCGACTTGGGCCGCCGGTCGCGTCCTCGTCGCCGTGAAACGCCGGATACGCACGATGGCCTCGTCCAACACCGACTCCTCGGCGGCGAAACACAGCCGCACGAAGCCGCTCGTCTCGCGGCCGAACGCACCGCCGTCGAGCACCGACACGCGCTCGCAGCGAAACAATTCGCTCATGAAATCGTAGCCCGAAAGACCCGTGCCGCGCACGTCGACCAGCATGAACATGCCGGCATCCGGAACGCGGCACTTGAGTCCGCGGACGCCGTCGAGGCCGGCCAACACACGTCGGAGCCGCACCCGGCAGTACTCGCGCATTCGCGATTCAGCCGACTCCGAGACGCCGAGCGCGGTCACCGCCGCCTCCTGAATGAACCCGGGAAGCCCGTACAGCATGCACATCGCCAGATTGTGCGCATGACTCACCAACGGCGGCGGCCCCACCAGCCAGCCGGCCCGCCAACCCGGCATCGAATGCGATTTCGACAGGCTGCTGATGGTGATGACCTGTTCCGGCAATGCCGCGGCGAGACTCGGCACCCGGCCATCGGGCGCGAGACCCGCATAGACCTCGTCCGCCACCACCCACAGCGAATGCCGGCGCGCCAGTTCGCCGATCTCCGCCAAGTCCTCGGCACTCAAAATCGCGCCGCTCGGATTGTTCGGCGTGGCAAAAAAAATGGCGCGGGAACGCGACGTGATCGCCGCCTCGAGCGCCGCCAGATCGACGCGAAATCCGTTGGCCGCCGGCGCCGCGACTCGCACGAGCTTTGCGCCCGATGCCTCGAGCGTGGCGGGATAGGTTGGATACAGCGGCTCGAACGCGATGACCTCCTCGCCCGCGCCGGCAACGCACAGCGCGGTCGTGAACAACGCGTTCTGTGCGCCGGCGAGAAATATCACATTGGCCGCCGACACCGGCTGACCGGTCCGAGCATGGTGCCGCGCCGCGATCGCCTGGCGCAAATGGTCGCGCCCGGTGGCGGGCGTGTAATGCGTATCGCCCGCGCGCAAGCGCTCGATCGCCCGCTCGAGCACCGGCGCCGGCGTATCGAGATCGGGATCACCGACGCTCAGCAAAATCACGTCTTCCCCGCGCTCCTGCGCCGACCGCGCCGCGTAGTGAATCAACCACGCATCCGCTCCGTCCCCCGCGATTCGCCCAACCAGCGCCGAATACCGCATTTTTTCTCTTGCGTAGCTTATGGCAGTGCGCAATCCTAACGCGCTTTTCTCGGTCGCGTTCGTTTTCGAGTCGCATACGACGCGGTCGATTTCCAGTCGCATTCGATTTCAACTCGCATTCGATTTCAACATAAAGGGTTCAATGTCGCGCAGCATCGGCGGGTATCTGGTCGAACTCCTGGTGGAGAACGGCATCGACACCGTATTCGGCATCCCCGGCGTGCACAACCTGGAGCTGTATCGCGGCCTGGCGGCCTCGAAGATCCGCCATGTGCTGGTGCGCCACGAGCAAGGCGCGGGCTTTGCCGCCGACGGCTATGCCCGGCTGTGCGGCCGCCCGGCCGCCGCTTTCGTGATCTCGGGCCCGGGCCTCACCAACATCATGACGGCGGTCGCGCAGGCGTATTCCGATTCCGTGCCCTTGCTGGTCGTGGCGGCGGCTCCGGTCAGCGGCTCCTTTGAAAAACAGTGGGGGGTGCTGCACGAGTTGTTCGATCAAGCCGCGGTCGCCGCCGGTGTGTTCGGCATCGCGCGCTCGGCGCGGAGTGCGGAGGACGTGCGCGATCACCTGCGCGTCTGCCTGGCCTCGTTTCGCAGCGGACGTCCCCGACCCGCGTATCTGGAGATCCCGCTCGATTTATTGGGCGAGACCACCCTCCTCGAGCCGCGGCGTTTCGAGGACGCCGCGCAATTGCCGCAGGCGAATCCCGAGCAGATCGACGCCGCGGTTCGCCTGCTCGAGGTCGCGGCGCGTCCCGTCATCATCGCGGGCGGCGGCGCCCGGCGCGCCGGTGCGGAACTGCAGCGCCTGGTCGAAGCACTCGATTGCCCGCTACTGACCACGGCCGCGGGAAAAGGCGTCCTGGCGGAGAAGCACCCGGCGAACTTCGGCGCCACGCTGCCGTACCGCGCCGCCCAGAGCCTGGTCGCCGAAGCGGACGTGGTGCTCGCCGTGGGCACGGAGTTGGGCGAGACCGACATTTATTCGGGCACGCAGCTGCCGATGGGCGGACTGCTCATTCGCGTCGACGTCGACCCGGTGAAACTGGCCGATCATTACGCCGCCGACGTGGCCGTGTGGTCGGACGCCCGCGGCGCGCTGCATGCGATCAATCGGGCATTGGCGGCCCACCGCGCGGATGACCCGGCGCCGCGCTCAGGGTGGCGCACCGAACTCGGCGGTGCGGTGGAATTTCGCGCCCGGATCGAGAGCGGCTTCGACGCGCCGGCCCGCGCCCAATGGAGTGCGCTGCGCGCCATCAAGACCGCCTTGCCGTGGGACGGGGTCGTGTTCACCGACATGACGCAAATCGCTTATTTTGGCAACTATGCCTATCCGGTCGACAGCCCCGGCCACTGGTTTCATCCCTCGGGATACGGCACGCTGGGATTTGCGTTGCCGGCCGCGCTCGGCGCCAAGATGTCGAGTCCCGCCCGCGCCGTGATCGCTCTCGCAGGCGATTTCGGGCTGCAATTCACCCTGATGGAACTCATGACCGCGGTCGAGGCCGGCATTAGCCTGCCCATCGTCGTCTGGAACAATGGCGCACTCGGGCAAATTCGCGACGACATGGTGGCCGCCGGCATTCCGCAACTCGGCGTGATTGCCCGCAATCCCGACTTCATCGCGTTGAGCACAGCCTGTGGCGCGCAAGGCCGCCGCGTACGTGACGCGGCCGCGCTGACCGACGCGATACGCACCGCCTTGACCCATCCGGGGCCGACGCTGATCGACGTCGACGCCGCGGCGTTCACTTAATGCGGACACCCCGTTCAAGGCCAACGTGCGCCAACGTGCCGGACCATACACTTCACTCGAGACCATCCACTTCAGATCAAGGGGAATACATGCTCATTTCAAACGGCCGTATCGCGACGCTCACCGCCACTGTTCTCACTCTGCCTGCCTTTGCCGTCTCTCTGCCGGCCTTTGCCGCCGAACGGATCAAGGTGGTCGAACGGCCCATAGGCGAGACCAGCGTGGATCTCGGCCACAAGGGCGACTCCGTCGGCGACATGCTGGTGTTCGCCAACGGCGTGTTCGACGCCGCCAATAAGAACCAGGTAGGCACCGATCAGGGCTATTGCGTACGCACCATCGTCGGCAAGAGCTGGGAATGCATCTGGACTCTGACGCTGAAGGATGGGCAGATCACTGTCGAGGGACCGTTCATGGATACCGGCGATTCGCTGTTCGCCGTCACCGGCGGCACCGGCAAGTACGCGGGCGCCAAGGGCAGCATGCTGCTGCATGCGCGCGATGCCCAATCGTCGAGCTACGATTTCACCTACGATCTGCTGTAATGCCGTATACGCTCGAGCACTGCCTGCGCGCCCGGCGCGATTTCCCGGCATTGACCCGCAATCCCGATCTCGCCTTCTTGGACGGACCGGGCGGCAGTCAGGTGCCCCGCGTCGTGGTAGAGACCATCGCGGACGTTTACGCCTCGTGCAATGTGAACTCGCACGGAAATTTCGCCCCGTCGCGGGAAATCGACCGGCGGATGGACGCCGCGCGCAACGTGCTGGCGACTTTCCTCGGCGCGGAAAGCGCCGCATGCATCTCGTTCGGTCAAAATATGACCACCCTGAACTTCGCCCTGGCCAACGCCGTCGGCCGCACCTTGCAGCCCGGCGACGAAGTCCTCATCACCCAGCTCGACCATGAGGGAAATCGCGGACCCTGGCTCGCGCTCGAGTTGCGAGGCGTCATCGTGCGGGAGGTGTGTCTGCTGCCCTCCGGCGAACTGGATGCCGCCGACATGGTCGCCAAGGTCACGGCGCGCACCAAGCTGCTGGCGATCGGGGCGTCCGCGAATTCGCTCGGCACGGTCAACGACCTGGCGCTCGCGCGCCGCCTGACCCGCCAGGTGGGCGCCCTGCTCGTGGTCGATGCCGTGCACTATGCGCCGCATTTTCCAATCGACGTGCAGGCGCTCGGCGTGGATTTTCTGCTGTGCTCCGGCTATAAATTCTACGGACCGCATGTGGGTGTGCTGTATTCGCGTCCCGGCGCCCTCGACGGTTTGCCCACCGATCGCCTGAGCGTGCAGGATCCGGCGTCGCCGTATCGAATCGAAACCGGCACCTTGAATCACGCCGCGATCGACGGCTTGCGCGCGGCGGTCGAGTACATCGCGAGTTGGGGCAGCGGCGTGTCGCTGCGCGAACGCATCGTCGACGCGATGACGAGCATCGCGGCCTACGAACACGAATTGGCTCGGTTTTATCATGAGGCCGTACGCAAGATTCCCGGCGTCACGGCCTGGGGTCCGGACTTCGCGCGCCCGTCGCGCGCGCCCACCGTATCGATCACTCTCGACGGTGTCCCCGCGGCCGGGATCGCCACCGCCGTGGGCCGCCAGGGAATTTGCGTCTGGGACGGACATTTCTACGCGGTGCGGCCCGTTGAAATACTCGGGCTGGCCGAACGCGGCGGCTTGCTGCGCACCGGCGTGTCCATGTACACCACGCGCGAGGAATTGAGCCGCCTGCTGGCGGAAATAGAACGAATCGCCAGTTGACCCGACTTCACGCCGCCCGCGCGACTCGATGACAGGCAGCGCGCCCATCGTCACGCTCCGGGCTCATGCGTCGCCGGCCAGGTGCGCAGCCAAACCCGCCGCATGATCGCGCAACTCGGGCGCGGCGGTCGCCTCCCAATGGCCGGCGCGCAGCATAGGTCCGACATAGAACAGGGTATCGCTCAGGCCACCCCGCGCGTCCACGCACGCTCCGTGAGCACCGGTACGCAAGCCGAGATTCAAGTCGTCCGCCGCTATCCACCCCGAGGTGCGCAACGACACCACCAGCGGATCCGTCGATCGCCGCAGCTCGTAATCCGGGCCGGTGGCGTTGATCAGGAGATCCACGATGAGAGTTCGCGTCGCCGACCCGCCGCGCGGACGCCACGACACCTGCAGCCGGTCAGCCTCGACAGGCACCGCAGCAACGATCCGGCCCGCGTTCACCTGCAGCCGGCCGTCGGCGCGCAGCGCCGCAATGTGCGCGGCGAGTGCCGGAGGCAACCGATGCCGGTGCACGTCCCAGTGAGATTGCAGGTGCCGTACGAAGCGTCTTCGCTCGCCCTCGGGTAAGCGCCGCCACAGCGTCGGCGCCAGATGGCGCACCCAAGTGACGACCTCGCGCCAGTCGCCGCCCGCATCTTCCGCCTCGCGCGCGAGACGACGAACCGCCGCCGCCAGCAGGCGAATAGAATGGGCGGACGCGAGCAGCTTGTCCTGCGCATCATCTGCGGCCGACGCTCGAAACACGGTTTGCGGTTGCGGCACTAGGCCGCGCCGTGAAATCGTCACCAGCGCAGGCGTCCGGGCCGTGTCCCGGCTGAGCGAGGCCGCGACATCGGCCATGGTCAAGCCATTGCCGACGATCAGCACACTCTGCTGCGGCGACGCCCGGCACGGAGCCCAAGGATCGTGCCGATACGCCGGATGGTGGCGTAGCGCGGCGGCCCACGGCGGCAGCGCCGATGGCGGATTGCCGAATGCCAGGATGAGGCGATCCGCGAGGAGCGTCGGCCGCGCGGGACACTCCACCCCCCAGGGCTGCGCTCCCGCGCGCCGCGTCACCGCCCGGACCTCGTCGACGACTCGCACCAGCCTCACCTCGGCGGGTGCCGATCGCTCGGCCAGCATCAGCACTTCCTTGAGGTAATCGCCATACAGGGCGCGCGGCAGAAAATCCTCGCCGTCGGCGTGCGGCAGGCGGCGTTGCGCAAAGCGCAGGAATTGCGAGGGGTCATCGGCCGCGACCGACAGCCTCGCGGCCGGCACGTTCAATAGATACGGAAATGGGCGCTCCGCATAGGCCAATCCGCGCCCCACGTCGGCGCCGCGCTCGATCAGTATCACGTCGGTCGGTGCCGGCGGCGGGCGGCGCAGCAGCTGCGCGGCCAACACCGTTCCGCAAAACCCCGCACCGACTATGACCACTGTATGACGCATGATTGAAAATTCTACCAAGACCGTTGCGGGTTCTTCCGCTGGTATTTTGCGCAATTCATGGTCAAATAGCGCATTGGAATCCGGCGAGGGCCAGGCTCATGCGACCCAGCAAACTCATCTACTACTCGGACTTCTTCATCTATCCGCCGGTCATCGTCGGATTGGCGGTGGCGGGAGTCGGCCATGCGTCATGGACCGACCGCTCCGAATGGCTGTGCTTGGTTGCGGCGGGATTTCTCATTTGGACCCTGATGGAATACGTCCTGCACCGCGGAGTGCTGCACCAGAAAACGTACTTCGCACCCCTGCATGGCCAGCACCATAGCTCGCCGCTGTCGTTCATCGCGACGCCGCCGTGGGTGAGTGTGCTCGTGCTGAGCGGCGTGTTTCTGTTTCCGGTCTGGTGGTACGTGGGCTTCGACGTGGCCGACGGCCTCACCGTCGGCGTGATGACCGGGTATTGGTGGTATGGGATCGTGCATCACGTGATTCACCACCACGTACAGCGTGCATCGCCCTCCTATTTCAACGATCTTCGTGCCTGGCACATGCGGCACCACTTCTCCCCCCAACGCGGCAACTTCGGCGTCACGACGCCGCTCTGGGATTACGTCTTCGGGACCACCATCCGCGTGCGCGACAAGGCGGTGCTGTCCTCGTGAGCTCTAATCCGATGGGCACCGACGGATTCGAATTCATCGAGTACGCCGCCCCGGATCCCGAGTTGCTGCGGCGATTGTTCGAGAGAATGGGCTTGGCGGCGGTGGCCCGGCATCGCTCCAAGAACGTGACCCTGCACCGCCACGGCGACGTCAATTTCATCATCAACGCGGAGCATGACAGCTTCGCGCAGCAGTTCGCCCGCACCCATGGCCCGTGCGCCTGCGCCATGGCGTTTCGCGTCGCCGATGCGCGCGCCGCCTACTCCCGCGCACTGCAACTCGGCGCCAAGCCGGGTCCCGTGACGGCCGGACCGATGGAACTCAACATCCCGTCGATCGAGGGCATCGGCGGCAGCCTGATCTACCTCGTGGATCGCTACGGCGAGCGCACGATCTACGACGTCGACTTCGTTCCGGTGCAAGCGAGCGCCGGGGCCGTTCATCCGGCCATCGGCCTGACCCGCATCGATCATCTCACCCACAACGTCCGGCGCGGCAACATGACCCTGTGGGCCGGCTTCTACGAGAAATTGTTCAACTTCAAAGAAATCCGCTACTTCAGTATCGAGGGCAAGGAGACCGGATTGTTCTCGCGCGCGTTGACCTCGCCCTGCGGCAAGATTCGCATCCCGATCAATGAGAGCCAGGACGACAAGAGCCAGATCGAGGAATATTTGCACGAGTACAAAGGTGAGGGCATCCAGCACATCGCCTTGGGCACGGACGACATTTATGGGACCGTCGACGCCCTACGCTCACGCGGCATCGAATTCCAAGACACGCCGGGTACCTATTATGAGGGCGTGGACTCCCGTGTGGCGGGCCACCGAGAAAACCTCGGCGAACTGGCGCGCCGCGCCATCCTCATCGACGGTAATGCCGCGAGCGGCATTCTCCTGCAGATATTCACCAAGAATGCCATCGGGCCGATTTTCTTCGAGATCATCCAGCGCAAGGGCAACGAAGGCTTCGGCGAAGGGAATTTTCGCGCACTGTTCGAGTCCATTGAACTCGACCAGAAGCGCCGCGGCGTCATCTGACCCCCTAAGGCCGTTGAACTTCGCGAGAACGCCCATATCTAACATGGCAACGGTCATTTCGGCCGTCCGAGGGCTTGATATGCGCAACTTATTTCTTGCTGCGACTCTGGCCGCGACTGTGACTTTCGCGGCCTCCCTGGCAACGCCGGCGTCCGCGGACACTGAGCCCACCATGGATCAGATCTACACTGCGGCCGAGGGCGGTCATCTCGATCAGGCACAGGAGATGATCACCAAGGTGCTGGCGGATCATCCCACCAGCGCCAAGGCGCACTACGTGCAGGCCGAGCTCTACTCCAAAGAGGGCAAAACGGGGCTCGCGCGCTCCGAAATGGCGACCGCCGAGCAGCTCAAGCCCGGATTGCCGTTTGCGAATCCCCGGGCGGTTCAGGAACTGAAGGCTCACCTCGGCCTCGAGTCGAGGGTCAGCGGCTCGACCATCGTACGGCCGGTGGCCACCGAGGCGCGCTTTCCCTGGGGCACGGTGCTGATTCTGGCCCTGGTCGTCGGTATCCTCCTGATGGTCTTCCGTCGGCGTAATACCTATGTTCAGTATCCTGCAGCCGGCCCCGGCGTCGGCGGCGCCCCCGGCAGCTACGGCCCCGGCGGCGGCTATGGACCGGGATATGGTCCCGGCCCCATGGGCGGAGGAGGCATCGGCTCGGGTATCGCGGGCGGCCTCGCCTCGGGCCTCGCGGTCGGCGCCGGCGTCGTTGCCGGCGAGGAACTCGCGCACCACTTTCTGGATGGCGGACGCGACGGCGGCGGCGTGATCCCCTCAGCGGAGGCCGGCGAAGCGCCGCCCAGCAATAGCGATATGGGCGGCTCGGACTTCGGCGTCAACGACCCGGGCTCGGGCTGGGACGACGGCGGCTCGGGCGGGGGCGGCGACGACTGGAGCTGAACCGCACGCTGCGCCGGGGGAATCTACCCGACCACCCGTATCGACGCGACTCCTCTAGAGTTACTCGATGTGGCGTGACTCGACTTGACTGGACTTGAACTGGGCGCCCGAAAGGGCGCCCTTTCATTTCGCTACGGGTAATTTTTCTTAGTGTTTTGCACCGAAGGTTTCGTTCACTTTCGTCGACACCGCATCGAGTAATTCACGGCCGGCCAGACCCGGACGTTCTTGTTGAAGCTGCTTGATGTAGCGCACGGCAAACTGAGTCTTAGCATAGTCCGTTCCGAACCACGGATTGTCCGCCTTCCAATTCTTGAGGTCCGTACTCTTCGTGGAGCCCGTCGCCGCCGGTGCAGCGGGTTGAGTCGCGATCTCCTGCTCGAGTTGTTTGCGCAGACTCTCATTTTGGAGTCGCATGCTTTCGAGTTGCTGTTGCACTTCCCGTTGCTGTTTGTCCAGCTCGTCCTGTCGCTGCTGTTGCTGTTGCAGGAGTTGCTCCAGGCGCTCCTGCTGCCGCAGAGTCTGTTGATTATTGCGGCACTGCGTTAAGCCGCTACCCTCCAACCCAGCACAGGCATCGGTTTGTTCGGCGCTGATCGTTCCGGAAACGACCGAGAGACAGACCAAGAGGCAAACGGGTTTCATCCGGGTATACCCTCCTTGAGCGCCAACCTCGCGGTGTCATCGCGTTCCACGAATCGCCACAACTCATAAGGAATTCAAACGATCGTGTGTTGAATTCCTCGTTTTACTTTGCCGTACAAAGATTCTACTTTGCGGCGCAAACACCTAACGATAGTTTGCTCCGCGAGACCGACGCACACAAGAGCCGCCTACAGGCGGCGCAAGCAGCGACGAAAAAAAGGTCTCGTGTGGCTGGCTGACACGAGTGCAAACGGGGGCTTTATCGATGACAACGATACCTTTCAACCTGGTATTGCTTGCAGCTTCACGCCATGGGGGAATGTCGTGAGGCTGCCAGCCTTACGGGCCATCGCCGCCATGTGCGTCCTCGGCGGATCGGCGCTGATGCTCGTTGCAGAGCCGGCACGCGCCATTCCACCCTTCGCCCGGCAGACGGGTTTGGCCTGCGAGGCCTGTCATACGCTACCGCCGGAACTCACGCCCTTCGGCCGGCGGTTCAAGCTGAACGGCTACACGTTGACCACGAGGCCGCCGCTGGTGAACGACATCGATGACCACAAGCGAAACACACTGTGGCTCACCGACCTGCCGGGAATCGCCGTACTCGCGCAGCTCAACTACAGTCATTACGACCGCGCGCCGCCGGATACCGGCAACCCTTATCCCGCCCACGCGCAAAGCGATACGTATCAGTTTCCGGATCAATTCAGTCTGGCGTACGCGGGAGCCGTCTCGGACAAGGTGGGAGCGTGGATGCAATTGACCTACAACGGGCAAGCCGGCAGCGTCGGTATCGACAATATCGATATCCGATACACCGATCATACCTTCGACAACAAGTGGGTGTGGGGCGTCACGGCCAACAACTATCTCACCTTCCAGGACGTCTGGAACGGTATCGGCAGCTATACCATTCCGAACTTCAATACGGTGTCCTTGGCGACCGGCGGCGTCGCCAACGCCGGGACGACTGGGCCGATCCTCAATGCTCTGGGACCCGGCGTCGTTGCCGGCATCGGCGCCTACGCTTTCTGGAATGACTCGCTGTACTTCGAATTGTCGGAATATCACTCCGCGGTTGCCGGCGGAAGTTCACCCGTCGTCGACAGCGTCAGTCTTGCCGCCAATGGCGGTGCCGTCGATCGGTTCGCGCCTTACGCGCGCCTGGCCTACGAGTACGACTGGGGTTACCACTCGGCGGAAATCGGCGTCAGCGGGTTGTACGTCAACTGGATTCCGTCGGCCGGCTACATCTCGAGGCAACAGGCGGCCGCCGCAGCTTTAGCGGGTAATGCGTACACGCCGACGCAGACTTACAACTCGGGAATCGTCGAGCGTTATACCGATCTCAGCGTCGATTGGCAGTACCAGTACAACGGGCAACACAACATCTTCGGCTTTCTGGGTCATATCACCCATGAGCGGCAACAGAACAGTCCGCAATTGGTGGCGGCGACCTTCAACGGCGCGCCCGGCGTGTCCGCGGGTCCGATCTACGCCAACCCAACCGACACGCTGACGCAGTTCTTGACCACGGCCGAGTACTTCCGTGATCGCCGCTATGGCGGCCTGGTGAGCTTCACGCGCACCACCGGCACATACGATCCGCTCTTGAATGGGGGCAATGGCTCACCGGCGAATCAATACGAGACCTTCGAGCTGGATTACGTCCCCTGGCTGAACTTCCGATTGATCCTGCAGTACGACGCCTATCAAGTGGTGGCCAACAACCAAAACCCCTTCAATCTGAGCAACGCCAACTTCCCCAATTCCCCTGGCTTCCCCAATGTAAAAGCGTCGAACAACAACACCTGGGTACTTGGGCTATGGATGGACTATTGATGAAAAAACTCAACATCCACACGCGGGACGTTGCGGCGGCGATTGCGCTCGCCTGCACGGTGTTTGGTGGTGCACGGGCGGCGGAAATATCGCTGCCGCCGGATCCGGGCGCGAGGGACGCGCGCACCCTCGTCACCTTTGCCTGCTCGAAGTGCCACGGTCCCTACGGCAATGGAGTCAGCATTTCGCCCCTCTTCCCGATTCTGGCGGCACAGAATTCCGTCTACATCGACACGCAATTGAAGCTCCTGCGCCAGCATGGTCGCGCCGATCCCCATGCGCGCGCTTTCATGTGGGGGATCTCTCATGCTTTGACCGACGAGCAGATCGCAGGCCTGGCACAGTACTTCTCCACCCAGCCCGCCGTCAGCGGGCGGCCGTCCGCCAACCCCGCGCTGGCCGCAAAAGGCAAAGAGATCTACGAAAATGGCGTGCCGGAACCGCACCGGGTCATCCGCTGCATCGAATGTCACGGCGAAACTTCCGCCGGAACCAATAATGTTCCGCGTTTGGCCGGGCAGCATCACGACTACCTGGCATTGCAACTGCACTATTACCGCGACGGGCTGCGGGAAAACAAACTCATGAATCGGAATGTCAAGAACATCACCGATGATCAGATCGCCGCGGTCACCGAGTATATCGGCACTTTGTCCGGGGCTGATTCACCTTGAATCGAGCGGTATCCAACCGCTGCGGGGCAATCAACCGCTGCGCGGCAATCACGCTGCGAGGCAATCACCCGCTGCGCGCGACCGCGGCGGCTACCGCGTCGTGCAGCGACTTCATCCCGAAAGAGATGTCTTGCACGGCGCCGTTCACGAAGAAGGTGGGCGTAGCGCGGATGTGACTGCGGCGCCCGCCCTCGATGTGCTCACGCACCTTTTGCAAATAGATGTGGTCATCCATCTCGGCCGTGTAGCGCGCCATGTCGAGCCCAAGCTCCTCGGCATAGCGATGCAGATCCTTGTCCTTCAAGTGGGTTTGGCGCTCGAACAGCAGGTGGTACATGGGCCAAAACCTGCCCTGCGCGGCCGCCGCCTCGGCGGCCTCCGCCGCCAGCAACGCGTGCGGATGCGCCTCTACGATGGGAAAGTGCCTGAATACGAAGCGAATTTTGTTGGGAAAGCGCTCCAGCAGCAATACCGGCGTCGTCGCCGCCACTTTGCAGGACGGACACTCGAAGTCGCCGTATTCGACCACGGTGGTGCGTGCGAGCTCCGAGCCCATGCCGTGGTCGGTGGGTTCGAGCGGCACCGCCAATGTGATCGGATGTGAATGGGGGCTCATGGAATCGGCTCCTCGTTACGCGCGGACCGCGGGCAGTTCACTCGGACGGATTCTTACACGAATCACACTCGATCGACGCAGCAACTGCAATTCGCCTTCGCGGCCGATCCAGCCGGCGTCGAGCAACCGCTGCAGGCTGTCGATGCCCTCGATCGGCGTGCCGTCGAGCGCGAGCATGCGGTCGCCGGCCTCGATCCCGGCCTGCGCGGCCGGACTGCCCGGCATCACTTCCTGCACGTGCACCGCCCGGTTGCGGGCCAACCCGAAGTGGCGCAGCACGCGCGTCGCGATCGGTACCGTAGCCCCTGAAACACCGATATAGGCACGGCGCACCCGGCCATGCGCGAACAATTGTGCGATGACCCATTTCGCCGTGTTGATTCCCGTGGCGAAGCAGATCGCCGGAGCCTGCGGAATCATCGCCGTATTCACGCCGATCACGCGGCCCGTCGAGTCCACCAGCGGGCCGCCGGAGTTTCCCGGATTGAGCGCGGCATCCGTCTGGATGACATCGTGCATCAGCCTCCCCGAGGTTGCGCGCAGCGTGCGCCCGAGCGCCGAGACGACGCCCGTGGTCACGGTCTTGGAAAAACCGAGCGGATTGCCGATGGCGATCGCGACCTGGCCCACGCGCAGTCGCGACGAATCGCCGAACTCGACGAACGGCAGCGCGCCGGGTGAACCGATGCGCAGCACCGCCAGATCCGAGTCCGGGTCGTTGCCGACGAGGTCGGCGTCATGGCGTGTGTCGTCGTTCAAGCGCACGGAGATATCCTCCGAGCCGTGCACCACGTGACTGTTCGTCAACAAATAGCCATCGGGCGTGAACAGAAACCCTGAACCGCTGCCGTGCGCCGTGCGGCGGCCTTTGCGGTGCTCCACTTCGATGAAGGCCACCGCCGGCGACACCCGCTCCAAGGCCCCGATCACCGCTCCGGAATAGGCATCGAGCAAAGACTCATCATGCCCGGTCGGCGTGTCGCTCAAAGTGGCCGCGTCATCCATGCTCAACTCAGTATGATCTTGGACTGCGCGCCTAAGCCTTCGACGATCAGCCGATTGACTCGCCGCACGAAGATCGCCGGGTCATCCAGTTCGCCGCCCTCGGCCAGCATCGCCTGATCGTAGAGCACATGGGCGAGATCGGCGAAGGCCGCATCGTCGCTGCTGTCCCGGAGGCGCACTACCAAGGGATGCTTCGGATTCACCTCGAGAATGGGCAGCGTCGCGAACGGATTGTTCTGGCCCGCCTGCTTCAATATGCGGCCCATCCGCAAGCTCACGCCGAATTCTCCCGCCACCAGCACCGCCGGCGAATCGGTCAGCCGCGCGGACACCTGGGCGCTCGCGATCTTGCCCGCCAGCACCTTGCCGAGCCGCTCCGCGGTGTTCTTGAAAGCGGACTCGGCCGCCGCCTTTTCCGGCGTTTCGATGGCGGAGGCCACATCCGCGGCGCTGGTCGCCACATTGGCGAGAGTCTTGCCCTCGAATTCATGGAGATGCCCCGCCACCCACTCATCGATGCGGTCGGTAAGCAGCAGCACTTCCATCTCTTTGGCGCGAAAGGCTTCGAGGTGCGGGCTGTTGCGCGCCGCGGCCAACGTGTCGGCGGTCAGATAGTAAATGGCCTTTTGATCGCTCTTCATGCGCGACACATAGGCTTCCAGCGTGACCTCGGGGGCATCGCCCGCGACGGCGGTGGAGTGAAAGCGCAACAGCTTGGCGATACGCGCCTTTTGGCCCGGGTCGTCGATGATGCCTTCCTTCAGCACCACGCCGAAGGTCTTCCAGAATTCGGCGTACTCCTCCGGCTTGTTGGCCGCGAGGTCCTCCAACAGGTCGAGCGAGCGCTTGACCAGCGCCGACTTGATCTTCTCCACCGTGCGATTGTTCTGCAAGATTTCGCGCGACACGTTGAGCGGCAGGTCGGCCGTGTCGACCAACCCGCGCATGAACCGCAGCCACGGCGGCAACAACTCGGCCGCCTTGTCCATGATGAACACGCGTTTGACGTACAGCTGCACTCCGCCCTTCTGTTCGCGCTCGAACAGATCGAAGGGCGCACGCTTCGGCAGATACAGCAGCGAGGTGTATTCGATATTGCCTTCCACCTTGTTGTGCGCCCACACCCGCGCGGGCTCGGAATCGTGGGTCAGGTGCTTGTAGAAGGCCTGGTAATCCTCGTCGTTGAGTTCAGCCTTGGGACGCGTCCAGAATGCCTTGGCCTGATTCACCGTCTCCGCGGTATCGCCGGTCTTGAGCACGATCGGAATGCTCATGTGATCTGAGTACTTGCGCACCAATTGGCGCAGGCGGGAAGGCTCCAGAAATTCCTTGTCCTCGGCGCGCAGATGCAAGATCACTTCCGTGCCGCGATCCGTTTTATCGGCCGATTGGATCTCGTACTGGCCTTCGCCGTCCGAGTCCCAGCGGACCGCCGCGGTGTCGGTATGCTTGGTGAGTACGGTGACCTTGTCGGCGACGATGAACGCCGAATAGAAGCCGACGCCGAACTGCCCGATCAATTGCGCGTCCTTGGCCGAATCGCCGCTCAATGTTTCCAGGAATTTCTTGGTGCCGGAGCGCGCGATGGTGCCGAGATTGTCGATCACTTCCGCCTCGCTCATGCCGATGCCATTGTCCTTGATGGACAGCGTGCCGGCCTCGGCGTCCGGAGTGAGCGTCACCGACAAGGCGTCGGCGCCCAATAGGTCCGGCCTCGCGAGCGCTTCGAATCGGAGCTTCTCGCAGGCATCGGATGCATTGGAAATGAGTTCGCGCAGGAAAATCTCCTTGTGCGAATACAGGGAGTGGATGACCAGCCGCAGCACCTGCTTGGTTTCGGCTTGGAACTCTTTGATTTGCGGCTGTGTTTCGGTCGCCATTGCCTTACTTTCCGTGATTGTTCGACGCTCGAGCGGCGTGCGCCCGCGATGAGATGGGGGGCCGCATCGCAAAATTCAACGGCGGCGCCCGATTTCCGAAGCCTCCGCCCAACCGGGCCGGCCCCACCCGCGCGGTTGGCTACCAGCCGGGCACGGGCGTTACGGCCAGCCCGCCACGGGCGCGCTACGGCCAGCCGGGGCGCGGATTGAAATTGAATTCGCCCTTCATGCGCTCATAGGCCTCGACGGCCTGTTTCGATTGCGCCGCCGGTGTCACCAGCTTGATGCTGACCAGCTGGTCACCGCTCGGGGTGCCCGGAAACCCCCGCCCGCGCAAGCGCAGTTTCTGGCCCGACTGAGCCCCCGCGGGGATGGTCAATTCCACGGTGCCGCCCAAGGTCGGCACGGCCACCTTGGCGCCCAACGCGGCCTCCCAGGGCGCTAGGGGCAATTCTATCTGCACATCCTTGCCCGACAGGGAGAACAGGGGGTGCGGCTGCAGCTTGATCCGAAAGGTCAGCGACGAGCGGCCGCCGAGCCCCGGGATGCGCAACGACTGGCCTTCCGTGACGCCGGGAGGGATTTGCAGGTCGACCGACCGGGAGCGGCCGTTCTCATTCAGAGTCACGCGCCGACGCGTGCCGGCAAAGGCCTCCTGCACCGTGACTTCGAGCTGTCCTGCCTCGGCATCGGGCGGCTCGGCGCCTGCGGCGGCGCCAAACAGGCTCGAAAAGAAGTCGCTGAAACCATTGGCATCGTGGAATCGCTGCCCGCCCTGCTGTCCAAAGCGCTGCGCCCAATCGGGCGGCGGCCGGAATTGCTGCCCGGTGCGGTAATCCGGCCCAAGCTGATCGTACGCGGCGCGCTTTTCCGGGTCGCGCAACACCTCGTACGCCTCTTGAACCTCTTTGAACTTCTCCTCGGCGTTCCGCTCTTTGCTGACGTCGGGGTGGAATTTGCGCGCCAACTTGCGGTAGGCGCGCTTCACCTCGTCCGCGTCGGCGGCGCGGCCTACCCCGAGAATTTCGTAATAGTCCTTATATTGCATGCCTAACCTTGAGGGTTAAATATTCGACATTACAGATACTTAAGCCGTTTTGTGCGTGCTTCCGGCGTCTGACCTTGAAATCGAACTGCAACGTCCCGACCATTGATCTGTAGCTATCTCATCTTAACGTCGACGCCGGTCAGACTTGGGGGGCATGCCGCCAACCTCGAGTCCGATAGGCTCCTAGCTACCATATTGTGGTTATTTTTCCCAAAGAAAAGGTTCATGACACGCATTTTCCCGTTCATCGGCATGGACTTGACCACTCAGCGGCACGCACTTGGCCGTGCTGCGCTCACTTGATACTCTTTCACCGCCCCGTCCGCCGCTCGACGCGCGTACCGCGGCTCCATGAAACATAGGAACTCCGATGACACCAGAAAATGAGGTTCTGATACCGCCTCCGGCGGCCGCGCGGGTGGGCCGGGAACTATCGCGTTGGTTCGGCAACACCGATTTGGCGAGCCGCGCCCCCGCGACGGTCACGCAGGTGGATGCGGCCGCACCCGGCGCGAGACAGGTCGATTGGGCGCGCGTAATACCCTTTTTGCTGATGCACGCCGCCTGTCTCGCCGTCATCTGGGTGGGCTTCAGCTGGATCGCATTCTCGGTGACCGTCGCGCTCTACGTGGTGCGGATGTTCGCCATCACGGGCTTCTACCACCGCTACTTCTCGCACCGCACCTTCAAGACCTCACGAGTCGGTCAATTCATTTTCGGATTACTCGGCGCCTCGGCCGTGCAGCGCGGCCCGATCTGGTGGGCCGCCCATCATCGTCACCATCACGTCCATTCGGACAAGCCGGACGACGTGCATTCGCCGGTGCAGCACGGCTTCTTCTGGAGCCATATGGGTTGGTTCATGTCCCATAAACACTTCGTCGCGGATCTGTCGCGGGTGAAGGATCTGCTCAAATACCCCGAGCTTCGGTTCCTGGATCGTTTCGACGTCGCCGTGCCGACGCTGCTCGGCATCGGCGTCTTCTTGCTGGGAGTGTTGCTCAAGCATGTGGCACCGGGCCTAGGCACCAGCGGCGGGCAGATGCTGGTCTGGGGATTCTTCATCTCCACGGTGGCGGTGTATCACGGAACCTACACCATCAACTCCCTATCGCATGTGTTCGGGCGTCAGCGCTACCGCACGGGAGATGCGAGCCGCAACAATGTATGGCTGGCGATCATCACTCTGGGCGAAGGCTGGCATAACAACCACCATCACTATCCCGCATCCGTGCGGCAGGGCTTTTATTGGTGGGAGTTCGATATCACCTTCTACATGCTGAAGCTCATGTCGTTCTTCGGCCTGATCTGGGATTTGAAGCCGGTCCCGGCCGCGATACGAGAAGGCGCCGGCAAGCGTTTTTAGGATATGATCCCAAGGCCGGGCGGGCTCGATCTCGCTGCGCAATTTCGTGGGTAGGCGCATCCATTCCCGACCCGGTGACGAAGTACGAATGTAAGCCGGACATACCGGCAACGAAGGGTGACCCCACGCAATGCGCATCGCGGTTATCGGTTCCGGCATATCCGGCATGGTGGCGGCCTATCACCTGAGCCGCGATCACGATGTCACGGTGTATGAGTCCGGCCCGCACGTGGGCGGACATACCAACACCGTCGATGTGCACTACCAGGGACGGGAGTACGCGGTCGATACCGGGTTCATCGTCTACAACGATTGGACCTATCCGAATTTCATCGCACTGCTCGATGAACTGGAAGTACCCTGGCAATCGAGCGACATGAGCTTCAGCGTTCGCTGCGAGAAGAGCGGCCTCGAGTACAACGGCACGAGTATCAACTCCCTGTTCGCCCAGCGCCGCAATCTAGTGCGGCCCTCGTTCCTGCGCATGGTGGCGGATATTCTGCGCTTCAACCGACAGGCGCCCACGCTGCTCGATGTCGGCGCCGACGGCATGACTCTCGCGGACTACCTGCGCCGGGAAGGCTACTCCCGCTATTTCATCGACCACTACATCATTCCCATGGGCGCCGCGATCTGGTCGTCGCGGCCCATCGACATGTTGGGCTTCCCGGCCCGCTTCTTCGTCGAATTCTTCGCCAATCACGGATTCTTGAGCGTTGACGACCGGCCCACCTGGCGCGTCATCAAGGGGGGGTCGCGCGAATACGTCAAGCGATTGACGGCTCGCTACGCGGCGCGCATTCAACTCAACACGCCGGTCGCCTCCATGCAGCGCCAGCCCAATCGGGTGGTGGTGCGGCTGAAGAACGGCACCGTGGAGAACTTCGATCAGGTTTTCATCGCCTGTCACAGCGACCAGGCCTTGAAGCTCCTGTCAGACCCGTCGCACGAGGAGCGCGAGATCTTGGGCGCGATCCCGTATCAGGCGAACGAAGCCCTGCTGCATACCGACTGCTCGCTCATGCCGCGGCGGCCGCTCGCCTGGGCGGCGTGGAATTATCATCTTCCCATCGAGCAATACGAGCGCGTGACGGTCACCTACAACATGAGCATTCTGCAGTCGCTCGCCGCGCCGGCCCCGTTTCTGCTGACTCTGAACCGCCACGACGACGTGGACCCCGGCAAGGTGCTCGGGCGCTACGTCTATCATCATCCGGTGTACACCGCCGCGGCGGTCGCGGCCCAGGGAAGGCGCCACGAGATCAACGGCGTGCGCCGCACCTATTATTGCGGCGCATACTGGAGCTATGGATTTCATGAGGATGGCGTCAAGAGCGCGCTCGTGTCCGTCGAGGAATTTCGTCTTGACCATGCACAGCCGAATCTACAAAGGGTGGGTTAGGCATCGGCGGGCCCTGCCCCGCGTGAATCGCTTCCGCTATCGCATGTTCATGCTGTATCTCGATCTGGCCGAACTGCCGCAACTGTTCGACCGCACTCCGCTCTGGTCCGCGCGCCATCCCGCGCTCGCCTGGTTCAAGCGCAGCGACTATCTCGGCCGCGCCGACGTGCCGCTCGATCAGGCCGTGCGCGACCTGGTTGCCGAGCGCTTGAGCAAGCGTCCCGAGGGACCGATCCGCTTGCTCACGCACTTGCGCTACTTCGGCTATTGCATGAATCCGGTGAGTTTCTATTATTGCTTCAACCGCGCCGGCGACGCCGTCGACACCATCGTCGCGGAAATCACCAATACCCCGTGGGGTGAGCGGCATCAATATGTATTGGCCGTGGACGGTTCCGGCCCCGGCTTGAAGCGCTTCGAGTTCGACAAGGACTTCCACGTATCGCCGTTCATGCCCATGGACATGCAATACCGTTGGTGCTTCAGCGCACCCGGCCGAAGCTTGTACGTGAACATGCAGAATTTCCGTCATGGCGAGCATATGTTCGATGCCACCCTCGCGCTGCGAGAGGAGGCGCTGACGCCGGCAGCGCTGCTCAAGGCGCTCTGCGCCTTCCCGCTGATGACTCTCAAGGTCATCGCCGCCATCCATTATCAGGCGGCCAAGCTGTGGTTGAAGCGCACCCCGTTTTACGGGCATCCTCGGCAAGTGCCTGGCTGACGCGGCCGTGCCACTACCGTACCTGTTCAGAATCGATGACATGGGGCTGATTTGAAACAGAACATCATTCCCGCCGACGCCGCCCGCAATGTGGGCGAAGGCGTGTCCGCTCTCACCCGGCTGGCAAAGCATCTGTTGCTCGGGCAACTGCGCAAGATCCGCGACGGCCGGCTGCGGGTGATCGATTCCGACCTGGACGAAACCTTCGGCGCCGTGACCGAGGCGGGACCGTTCGATGTCACGATTCGCGTGCGCAGCCCGCGGTTTTATTCCGACGCCGTGTTTGCCGGCACGGTGGGCGCGGGCGAGGCCTACATCAATGATCACTGGCGCTGCGACAACCTCACCGGACTCGTGCGCCTGATGGTGATCAATCGCCACTTGATGAACGATGTGGATTCAGGCTGGTCGCATTTGAGTACGCCGCTTTTGCGCCTGGCGCACTGGCTGAACCGCAACGACAAGAGCGGAAGCCGGCGCAACATCGCGGCCCACTACGATTTGGGCAATGCCTTCTTCGGGCTGTTCCTCGACGAGACCATGGCCTATTCCTGCGGCATCTTTGCCGGCGCCGACGCCTCGCTGCTCCAAGCATCGACCGCCAAGTTCGATGCCGCCTGCAGCAAACTGCGGCTCACCCCCGATCAGCACTTGCTTGAGATCGGCACCGGTTGGGGCGGCCTCGCCATTCACGCCGCCCGGCATTACGGCTGCCGCGTGACCACCACCACAATATCGCGCGAACAGTTCGAGTTCGCGCGCGAGCGCGTGGCGCGGGCTGGTTTGTGCGATCGCATCACGCTGCTGCTCGAGGACTATCGCGACCTGCGCGGACAGTACGATGCGCTGGTGTCGGTCGAAATGATCGAGGCCGTGGGGCACCAATATCTCGATACCTATTTCCGCCATTGCGCCGACCTCTTGACCCCGAGCGGCGCCATGTTGCTGCAGGCCATCACGATCCGCGATCAATTCTACGACCAGGCGCGGCGTTCGGTGGATTTCATCAAGCGGTTCATCTTCCCCGGCAGCTTCATCCCCTCGATACAAGCGCTGGTGAATTCGGTGGCGCGCTCCACGGATCTCAAGGTGTTTCATCTGGAGGACATCGGCCCGCATTACGCGCGCACCCTCAGGGCTTGGCGGGAGCGATTGCAGGCGAAGGCCGCCGACGTGCGCGCGCTCGGCTATCCGGAGAGCTTCTTGCGGATGTGGGAATACTACCTTTGCTATTGCGAGGGAGGGTTCGAAGAGCGGCAACTCGGCGACGTGCAGATGCTCTTGACCAAACCGCGCGCGCGACGCGCGGCCATCGCCACCATCCATGCCCCGCCCGCCTAGTTCGAGAACCCTCGAGGACCTGAAAGCCGTCGTCGGCCCGGGCGCCTGGCTCGAACACCCCAACGACGTGGCGCCCTTCCTCACCGATCATCGCCGCCTCTATCGCGGCGCGACGCCGCTGGTGCTGATGCCGAGCAACGCCGCGGAGGTCGCGGGGATTCTCGCGGTCTGCCATCGCGACGAGGTCGCGGTGGTGCCTCAGGGCGGCAATACCGGCTATTGCGGCGCCGCAACGCCCGACGAGCACGGCTCGGAGATCGTGCTCTGCATGCGGGGCCTGAAGCGAGTGCGGCAGGTCGACGCCGCCAACTCGTCGATGATCGTCGAGGCCGGCTGTACCTTGGCCGAGACGCAAGCCGCGGCGCGCGATGCGGGCCGGCTGTTCCCCTTGAGTTTGGGCTCCGAGGGCACCGCGCAGATCGGCGGCAACCTCTCGACCAACGCGGGCGGCACCGCGGTGCTGCGTTACGGAATGATGCGCGACCTCGTGCTCGGCCTCGAGGTGGTGCTCGCCGATGGGAGTGTGCTGCACTCGCTCAAGAGCCTGCGCAAGGACAATACCGGCTACGACGTGAAATCGCTGTTCGTGGGAGCCGAAGGCACCTTGGGCGTGATCACCGCCGCCTCCTTGAAGCTCTACCCGCTGCCCGCCGACACGGCGACCGCCTTGGTCGGCGTCGACTCACCGCAGCGCGCCCTGGAATTGCTCGCGCTGCTGCGCACGGCGGCGGGCGATCAGGTGACGTCGTTCGAATTGATGCCCAAGCTCGCCGTCGAACTGACCGTGCGCCATGTGCCTGGAGTGGCGAACCCGAAGGACCCGGACACCCCCTGGCACCTGCTCGTCGAACTGACCTCGCCGAATCCACACCAAAACCTGCTGGGGCTTCTGACCGCGACGCTCGAAGATGCGGCCGCGAGCGGCACCATCCTCGATGCCCTGTTCGCGAACTCCGGGGCGCAAACTCAAGCACTGTGGAAGCTGCGCGAATCCATCCCCGAGGCCCAACGCCGCCACGGCGCGAGCTTGAAACACGATGTCTCCGTGCCGGTCTCGGCGATCCCGAGTCTGATCGAGGCGGGCTCGGTGCTCGCGCAGCGGCTCGCGCCCGAAGGCGAGGTGATCGCCTATGGGCACGCGGGCGACGGCAATCTGCATTTCAATGTCAGCCAGAAGCCGGGAGCGCCGCTCGATGCCTTCCTGGCGCGGGCACCCGCGCTCGAGCATGCGATGTTCGATCTGGTGGAAAGTCTCGACGGCAGCATCAGCGCCGAACACGGCATCGGGCGCTTGAAAGCCGCGGAATTCGCGCGCCGCGCCGACCCGGTGGAGCTTCGCGTCATGCGCGAGTTGAAGCGCGCCCTCGATCCGCGCGGCATCTTGAATCCCGGCAAGGTGCTCAACTAGCCTTGCGCACGCTGACCCTTCCGGTTCGTACCCAGCGGCTCAATCTGCGCGAGTTCGTCAAATCCGACTTCGATGCCGTCTACGCCTATTCATCGGACCCGCGAGTCACCCGCTATTTGTTTTTCGGTCCCCGCGACGTGGACAACACGGCCGACTACCTTGAAGGTCTCCTGGCCTCGCAGCGCGAGCGCCCGAGGACCCGGTTCGAACTCGCCGTCGAGGAGATCGCCTCCGGGCGGTTGATCGGCGCCTGCGATTTGTCGCTGGTCGAAAGCAATGTCGTCGACCTGGGCTACATGCTGGGCACCCCGGATTGGGGCAAGGGCTTCGCGACGGAAATTTCGCTCGCGCTGGTCGATGCGGCGTTCTTCGATCTGCGCGCCGAGCGCGTGATTTCGACGGTCGACGTCAACAACGGCGCGTCGATCCGCGTGCTGGAGAAAATCGGCATGCGCTGGGAGGCGGTGTTCCGCAAGCATCGCCGCGCCAAGAATCGCTGGTGGGATTGCCACCTGTACGTCTTGCCGCGCGAGGTTTGGGCCGCGTCACGCCGCGCCCCCGAATGAGCGCCACATTTGTCGCGCCATGGATCGCCCAAGTGAGCGGCTCAGGGATTGGCCAGTTCACCTTCTCAGCGGTCTTCGCCGCCGTCCTTTTTCTCCTCGGCCTCGAGCTCGCGCGCGCGCTTCGACGCCCTGTCGAGGGTGGCCGCATCCGGCATCCCCGCGCCGCGGCTGCTGCGCAGCGTCAACAACCCACCGATCAGCACCGCAACGATGAGGCCGATGATGAGGATTCCCTTCACGGCGGCGCCGCCGGCGAGGAGTTGAGCCGTATCAGTCCCTCCTGCGAGGCGCTCGCGACGAGGCGCCCGTCACGCGTATACACGCTGCCGCGCGTGAATCCGCGGGCGCCCGACGCGCTCGGGCTGTCGGTCGCGAACAACAGCCAATCGTCGACGCGCACGCTGCGATGAAACCACATCGCATGATCGATGCTGGCGATGATCAGCTGGGGCGTGACCATCGACACCGCATGCGGCATCAAAGCCGTGTCGAGCAGATAGTAATCCGACACGTAGGCGAGCAGGCACCGATGCAGCGCCTCATCGTCGGGCAGCCTGTCGACCGCGCGTACCCAGACATACTTGAGCGGCGGCAGCTTCTCCCGGCGGAAGAAATCCGTCGGATTCACCGGGCGAAATTCGAACGGCCGCTTCCTTTCCAGCAAGCGCCGGATCGAGGGCGGGGCGTCGGGGGCGAGCCGTCGATAATGAGTTTCGACGTCGTCCAATTCCTCGGGTTGCGGCACCGCCGGCGGTTCCGCTTGATGATCGAGCCCCGTTTCCACCGCCTGAAAAGACGCCGACATGTTGAAAATCTGCCGGCCGTGCTGGATGGCGACCACTCGCCGCGAGGAGAAATGTTTGCCGTCGAGCGCCCGGTCGACCTCGTAGACGATCGGCGCGTTGAAATCTCCGCGGCGCAGAAAATACGCATGCAGCGAATGCACCACGCGATCTTCCGCGGTCGCCGTGGCCGCGACCAGCGCCTGGCCGAGAACCTGCCCTCCGAAGACTTGCGGACTGCCGATGTCGCGGCTCTGGCCGCGGAACAGGTCCATCTCCAGCCGCTCGAGCGTCATTACCTTGATCAGGTCTTCGAGCAATTGATTCATTCCGCGCCGCCGACGCCCAAGCGCTGCTGCATGATCGGGCTCGTGGTCGTGTATTGCAGGAATTGCCGTTTGTCGGGGAACAAATGATGCTGAATGGCGAAGGCGGCGAGCGCGGCCTCGTGAAAGCCGCTCAAGATGAGCTTCTTCTTGCCCGGATACGTATTGATGTCGCCGATGGCGAAGATGCCCGGAATGCTGGTTTGAAATTTCTCGGTGTCGACCTTGAGGGCCCGCTTCTCGAGTTCCATGCCCCACTCGGCGATCGGCCCCAGTTTAGGGTGCAGTCCGTAGAAGGCGAGCACATGATCGGCGGCCACGTTGAGGTCCCGGCCGTCGGCCGTGCGCACATCGACGCCCACCAGCCGGTCGGCGTCGCGGCGGATGCCGACGGGATTCGCCTCCAGAAACCGCATCTTGCCCGCCGCGACCAAGTCGCGCATGCGCTCCACGGTGGCGGGCGCGGCGCGAAATTCCGCGCGGCGATGCATGAGGGTGAGCGAGCGCGCCTTCTCGCACAGCGCGACCGTCCAATCGAGCGCCGAGTCGCCGCCGCCGCAAATCAATATGTCGCGGTCATGAAAGTCCGCCGCCGATTTCACCCGATAGTGAACGCTCTTGCCCTCGAACTCCTCGACGCCGGGAAGCGCCAGGCGCCGCGGCTGGAACGAGCCGACGCCGGCGGCGATCACCACCGCTCCCGCGAGCAGGCGGGTGCCGGCCGACGTAGCGACGTGGAATCTCCCATCCGGCAACGGCTTCACCTCGGTGACTTCCTGCCCGAGATGGAAAGTGGCATGGAAGGGCTTTGCCTGCTCGATGAGCCGGTCGATCAATTCCTGCGCACCGCAAATCGGCAGCGCCGGGATGTCGTAGATCGGCTTGTCGGGATACAGCTCGGTGCATTGCCCGCCGGCCTGGGCCAGGGAATCGATGATGTGCGCGTTGATCCCGAGCAAACCGAGTTCGAAGATCTGAAACAGACCCACGGGACCCGCGCCGATGATGACCGCTTGGACCGGCAGGGCGTCCCCCGGACCTTCAGCCGGTTTTCCCGCCGGTTGGCCCGCCGAGATTCCGGCCACGCTTGAAGAGTATTCCGCCATGATCCGCGTAATTCCTTATTTTTCAGCAAAAATCGCCGCCAAATTGTAGCTGAATGCCGCCCGTGTGTAGCTCATGACGACAATAGTCTGGTTTCGCCAGGATCTGCGCCTTGCGGACAACGCCGCGCTGCTCGCGGCCCTCGAGGCCGGCATGCCCGTCGTACCGGTGTTCATCTTTGCGCCCGCGGAGGAAGGCGACTGGGCGCCGGGCGGCGCCGCTCGCTGGTGGCTGCATCACAGCCTGGCGCGGCTCGATGAGGATTTGCGCCGCGTGGGGTCGAAGCTCTGTCTGCGGATGGAAACGGATTCCCAGGCGGCCCTGCAACGGATCGCCCAGCAGTGCGGGGCCACGCGCGTGCTCTGGAATCGCCGCTACGAGCCCGCGTCGATCGAGCGGGATCGAGGCATCAAGGCGAGCTTGCGCGCGGCCGGCCTCGAAGTGCAGAGCTACAACAGCTCCTTGCTGCGTGAACCTTGGGAGGCGAAGACCCAGAGCGGCGGACCCTATCAAGTGTTCTCGCCCTATTGGCGCCATTGTCTCGCACAGGCCGAGCCGGCCGAACCGTCGGCGCCGCCGGCGAGCCTGCCCGCCCCGCGCCACTGGCCGGAATCGCATAGCCTCGCCGACCTGGCCTTGCTGCCGCGGCCGGATTGGGCCGCCGGGTTCGCCGCGGCGTGGACGCCGGGCAGCGTCGGCGCGCACCGAGCGCTCGACGAGTTCTTGAGCGGCGCATGGCAGGACTACGACACGACGCGCAATCGACCGGATGTTCCCGGCACCTCGCGCCTCTCGCCGCACCTGCACTTCGGCGATATCGGACCGCGCGAAATCTGGCACGCCGCCCGGCGATTCGCGCTCTCGCGGGGCCGAACCTCCGGCTGGCGCGAGTCGCAATTCCTCACCGAGCTCGGTTGGCGCGAGTTCGCCCATCACCTGCTCTACCATTTCCCGCACACCCCTGGGGCACCGCTGCGCGCCGAGTTCGCCCGCTTCCCCTGGAAATCCGACCCGGGCGCTTTGCACGCCTGGCAACGCGGCGCCACCGGCTACCCCATCGTCGATGCCGGCATGCGTGAGCTATGGCACACCGGTTGGATGCACAACCGCGTGCGTATGATCGCCGCCTCGTTCCTGGTGAAGGATCTGCTGCTGCCGTGGACCCACGGCGCGCGCTGGTTCTGGGACACGCTGGTCGATGCCGACCTCGCCAGCAACACCTTGGGCTGGCAATGGGTGGCGGGCTGCGGCGCCGACGCCGCACCCTACTTCCGGATCTTCAATCCGGTCACCCAAGCAACCAAGTTCGATCCCGACGGCACCTACGTCCGGCACTGGGTCCCCGAACTCGGACGCTTGGAGCCGCAGTGGATTCACCAACCGTGGATGGCCCCGCAGCCCGTTCTAGCCGCGGCGGGGGTTGAACTCGGCGTCAACTATCCCGAGCGTCTCGTTGCCCACGACATCGCGCGCGAAGAGGCCCTCGCCGCGCTCGCGACACTCAAGCGCTGACAAAGTACCTCGGCACCCCGTGAATATGAGCCATCGCCTGTGGCGGTTAGCGATTGATAACTCTCTGCGCCAAGGGAATAGTGGCAGCGGCAAGTGCCTCCGGTGCAGGGAATCGAAATGTCGAGCGCTCCAATGTGAGCGGCCAGCCGGGAGAGGTAGCCTGCGGGCAACTGCTCTTCCCGTTGCCCGCAGGCTACCTGTCCCAGCTGGCTTGAGCGAACCATGGAACGGTTACCCCCGCAAACGACGAGCATCATTTTCGCAGCACCTTCCCGACGCCCCCCGAGATGAGCGCGGTGACATCGAGCAGTGCGCCGGCCATGGCGAAGCCGTCAGGCGCCGCGAGGTAGCGCGGACGCCAGATCGGCATGAACTTCTCCTTGTACTTGCGCAGTCCCTCGAAGTGATAAAACATCTCGCCGTAGCGCTGCACCATGCGGCCGAGTTTGTGCCAGGTCGGCGCCAGAGCATGCTCCTCGAGCCCGGACAGCGGCGCCATCCCCAAATTGAACCAGCGGTAATTCCGAGCCTTGCCCCACAGCATGCACTCGATCAGTAGAAAATCGATGACGCCTTTCGGTGCCGCGTCGCTGTAGCGCATCAGATCGACGGATAACTCGATGGCGGCCGCCCGCCATAGATTGGCGAACGCCACGATCGCTCCGCCGCGCCGGACCACCGCGCAATCGAAATTCTTGAGGTAGCGTTCGTCGAAAAAGCCGAGCGAGAAGCGCTTCTCCGCCGTCTTCTTGTCTGCCAGCCACGCATCCGACACGGCACGCAGCTGCGGCAGGATGGCGCCGACATCCGCGCGCGCGACGACCTCGAATTGCGCCCCATCGCGCAGCGACCGCCGCTGCGCCGTTCGCAGCTCCGCGCGCGCGGCGCCCTCCAGTGTGAACGTGTCGAGCGCGACGCGCGCCTCTTCGCCGAGCTTGCTCAAGGTCAAACCGAGATCGATATACAGCGGCAGATTTTGCGGCTTGACCTGATAGAACACGGGCGAGACCGCCATGGCGTCGCAGTTCTCGAGAAACTCCCATGCCAAGGCCTCGCACAGATCCGGCGGACCGACCGGATCGCCCATCGCCACCCAGCTGCCGCCGGAAACCTGATACATGATGAACGCCGTGCGATTCTGATTGAACATGATGTTCTTGTCGCCGAGCAGCGCGAGATTCGACGCCGTGTCTTCGCCCTTGGCGATCAACGCCGCGGCGCATTCGAGATCCATGTCGGAGGGCGCGGAGCTGCGCGGTACCGCCGGCCGCAGCAGCCGCCATAAGCCGTACGCGGCGGCGATCATCACGGCGAGCAATGAGGCGCGGAGGCTCCGCGGCGCCGATGCCTGGAAGGCGAATTCCCACCACAGCTGATTGCCGTACGGCACATGCCGATAAGCGAACAGCACCAGCCACGTGGCGGTGCCGAGCACCAACAGCAGCGCGATCACCCAGGGTCCCGAGTAATGCTGCTCGATGAGCGAGGCGCGCCGCCGAAAACGCGCGCGCGCCGACAGCAGGGCGACGACCACCGCCGACAGGATCACCGCTTCCTCGAAGTCGAACCCCTTGAGCAGCGACACCAGAATACCCGCGCACAACAGCCAGATCGTCAGCACCCAGGCCGTGTGCAGCCGCCGATACAAAGCATGCGCGATGATGAGCAGACCCACACCCACCGCGCTGCCGACCAGATGCGACAACTCGAGCACCGACAACGGCACGAAATTGCGCAACAATTCCAGGCGTTTGCTTAGGCCCGGCGTGGCCCCCGAAAAGAGCAGCACGGCGCCGGCGACGAACACCGCGATTGATATGGCCTGGGGCGTCACTGCACTCAGCAAGGTTCGTGCGACGCGCACCAGGCGCACCGCCGGTCCGCGATGCACCCACAACTCGTGCGAACCCAGTAAAATCAGGGCGATGCCGAAGGGCACGAAATAATAGATCACCCGATACATGACCAGCGCGCCCAACAGGCGGTCGTGCGGCACCGCGGGCAACAGCAATATCAGGACAGTTTCGAATACGCCGATGCCGCCTGGAACATTGCTGACGGCGCCGGCGGCGATGGCGATCAGGTAGACGCCGGCGAAGGCCGCGAAGCTGATCGCCGCCCCCTGCGGCAGCAACACATACAGCACCGCGCCGGCGAGCAGCAGGTCGGCGCACGCCACCGCGATCTGCGCCAACGCAATTCGTGCCCTCGGCACCGGGATCTCGATCCGCCAGATGCGCACCGGCTCATGCCGCGTGCACACCAGGTACAAATAGGCGCTGACCGCCGCGAGCAATACCAGCCCGGCCGCGGTGGCGAGCGAGGCATGAACGTGCAGCGCCGTGCCCGACAACCCCGCCTGCGACAGCAGTGACAGCCCGAGCAAGACGCCCGCCCCGAGAAAAAACGTGGCGGTCCCGAAGGCGACGATGGTCGCGATCTGTTTAGCGCCGAGCCCCAGCGCCGAATAGGCTCGATACCGGACCGCACCGCCGGACAGCGTATTCAATCCGACGTTATGGCCGACGGCATAGCCCATGAAGGAAATCAGCGCGATGCGCGGATAGGGCACCCGCGCCCCGGCAAAATGCACCGCCAGGGCGTCGTACAAGGTCAAGACCCCGTAGCCGCAAACCGTGAAGAAGGCCGCACGCAGCAATTTCTCCGACGGGATGGCGTGGACGTGGGCGAGGACATCCCGCCACCGGTACTGGCCGAGCAAATGATGCAGCCAAAACAGCGCCAGCCCGAAGAGGGCGATTCCGAGGAGCGTAGTCCACGCGGGGACCCTGCGAGCTGTGACCGTGTGTTCCACTCGAGGTATCGTATCAGGGTGTCCGACGACCGTCAGAACCTGACGGCAGCCTGTCTGACGCGAGG